>Ga0209269_1000153_pt1 | contig 104114 bp, 82 predicted proteins | sample MTBAKMMethaMetaG_FD_187455 | JGI IMG/M metagenome (GOLD analysis project Ga0209269, IMG submission 187455) | Enrichment culture microbial communities from Arthur Kill intertidal strait, New Jersey, USA, that are MTBE-degrading - MTBE-AKM (Arthur... | ecosystem: Environmental > Aquatic > Marine...
TGCAGTTGTCGCTCTGCACCAGCTCCTTGGACTTGCTGAGTATGATGTCCAGGACCTCGCGGTAGTCCAGGGTGCTGGTGACCAGCTGGGATATCTCGAACAGCGTCTGGAACTCCTGCCCCACCCGGAGATAGTGTTGGTTCAGCAGGGAGTAGAAGTAGATCATGGCCATCTGGTTCGAGAAGACCTGCAATGTCAGCTTTCTGGTCTCCAGGTCCTCGATGGGCGCCTTCTTCCCGAACAGTCCGGCGCCCACGCTGTCACCGCGGAAGCGCAGGGGCATGCATACCAGGGAGTGGAAGCCAAGGTCGCTGATGGCCGGGAATCCCTCGGGCTGTAGGGCGGAACAGATGCAGCTCTCCCCTATGGCCATCTTCTCAGCCAGAGTGGTGTCGCCCATTTGGGATTCGAACAGCTCGCGCGCCCTCTTGAAATCGATGCCGGAGCAGAACAGCTGCGGCCGACCGTCCCATCCCAGCAACCGGATGATAGCGAAATCCAGCGCTTCCCGACGGATGAGGTTGTCCAGTTCGGTCTGCAGGACCTCCTGCGGATTTCCTCCGGAAATGAGGTCGGAGGACGTTTCGGCCAGGAACATCAGCGATTGGCTGCCGGAGCTTCCCAGCCTGGTCTGCAGGACCGGGGGATCGGCCACCGCCAGCACCAGTTCCTTGGCGTCCCTCAGGAACGGGTGCAGGGACCAGGTCAGTTTGGCCGGATGGCTGTTCACCCGCATGGGCAGCATGATGAAGGAGGGCAGGTCCTGGCTGACCAACGCCTTGACCAACCTCCCGGTCTCCTCCTTGTCCCCATGCAGCACGGATGACAGCTCCCTGCCCTCCAAGGCGTCCCGGTCCGATTCAAGGAAGCGTTGCAAAGGGGAATTGGTCTGTTGTATCTCCCCCTCGCGGGAGTATACCATGACCAGCAGGTCGTGGTCCTGCAGGACCTCCAGGACCATGTCCAATGTGAGCTCCCGCCTCTCGTCCCCGATCAGGAAGCCGATGAGGCTGACGCCTATCACCGCCTCCCTCTCCTTCACCGGGGTCATAGAGACGGAGAACTGCGCCTGTCCCAACGCTATGGTGAAGCGTTCACGTACGCTCTTGCCCCGTAGGCACTCTCGGAAGGAGGCTTCGAACTCGGAAGAGCTGCCGCCCTCCAGGAGAGCCCCCAGGCTGGTTCCCAGCAACCGGGACTCGTCAGTGGCCAGTAATGCCTCCATGGTCCGGTTGTAATACTTAAGCCGACCGTTCAGGTCCAATGTGCAGATAAGGGTCCTGCCCACCTTCTCGCCTATTGCTACGTTCTCCTCTACCGCGCTCATCTGACCTTACGCACCCCTAATCCTTCCGTTCGCTTATCGATTGTTGGGTTATCAAGTATTCCCTTTGAATATCAACGGGACGGAACGACCTTGGGACGGATCCCTTGCATTTGGAGAGTATTATCGGAATTTTTTTAAGGGGTTAGAGTCCCAATGTAATCCGTTTTTACGACATTATTAACTTATGCCAGCATTGCATTAGATAAATTTTTTTAAATGAATACTGAATATTTCTAATTATGCTTATATGAATCATAATGGTTTAATACTACATCATTTTTCCATACTTTGAGAGAGCTCGGACAAGGACCCCCCACTATTCTCCTCCTATAGAATAGTAATATTCCACCTTGCAAGCCTTGCCGAGCCTCTTTTTCTCTACACAATTTATCTATCTTCCTCGCGTTCTACGCTCATGCTCTCCCCGATACGGCTGGGGGCCATGGCCACGCTGAAGGACCATGAGATCATCTCCGCCCTTCCGGTGGATTTCCTGGAACTGCTGGTCCTACCGGACGACGACGCTTCGCAGATCAAGCGGTACTGTGACCGTTTCGACGGGGAGCTCATTTTGCACGCCCCGGAGGACCTGCCCGACGGAAGGATCCTGGACCTCAGTTCCGCGAACGGGGGATGGAGGGAGGCCAGCATCCGCCGGATAAGAGAGATCACCAAGGCGGCGGAGGACACCGCCCGTCCGCTGGTCGTGCATCCAGGAGGGGTTAGCGACGTCGCGATGGACGACCCCTCGGCCCTGCTGGAGAACCTCCGTCGTTCTCTGGACATGCTTCCGGACTACATCTGGATGGAGAACATGCCCCTGCACTACCACTACCGAGGGAGGATGATGCGCTCCAACCTGATGCACACACCGGAGGAGATGCGTCAGGTCGAGGACCTGGTCGCCGGGTTCACCGTGGACGTCTCCCATGCGTATCTGGCGGTGCCGGATAACGGGAACGCCAACGTGATGTCCATGTTCCGTGAGCTGGGAACTTCCGTCAGCCATGTGCATCTGTCCGACGCCAAGCGTCCGGACCAGGAGGGAGTGATGATCGGAGAGGGGGAGATCGACATGTCCTTCCTGCCCTATCTGCGAGGCCTCCCCGTGCTGCTGGAGATATGGGATGGGCACCTGAACGGAGGGGCGGGCTTCGAGGAGGCGCTGCGGCGGATGCGAGGACAATGACCGCACGTGCTTTCGGCGCTGGCGGATATCTCCCGAAAGCACTCCGTCATCGCATAAGAAGTGTATCCAGTATGTTCGGTCCGACCGCGGCAAACCGATAACTTGAATAACTGGAAGCATGATAATAGGGATGACCAGGGTGCTTGGATTGGACGATGGAGATTTCACCAAGGCTCGCTCGATGCTTTTTCCGAGGCAGGTTCTGGCGGGTCATGACGTCATAGGCACTATACCCGATTCGTGCCGCGATTTCGGACTCAGCGGCACAGCACTCATCGTGACCGGCGAAAAGACCATGAAGGTCGCCGGGAACGCCGTGCGCGACGGCCTGCAGGATAACGATTTCGAGGTGCAGATGGTCAACGTGGGCGAGGCCACGAACGACAATCTGGACAAGGTCATGAAGGCCGCCAGGGAATGCCAGGCGGACTTCCTCCTGGGCGTCGGCGGCGGTTCCAAGATAGACCTGGCCAAGATGACCGCCAGCAACCTTCACAAGGAGTTCCTTTCCATTCCCACTTCAGCTTCGCACGACGGAATAGCCTCCGGACGTGCCAGCATTCGCAGCGGCTCCGGCCCCATCTCCCATGAGGCGCGGGTCCCGTTGGCCGTGATCGCCGATACGGGCATCATCGCCAGATCACCATATCGATTATTGGCCGCAGGGTGCGCCGACGTCATAAGCAACGCCACCGCCCTGATGGACTGGGAGTTCGCTCGCAGGCTTCGCTACGAGGAGTTCTCCCGTTCAGCTTACGCACTGGCCAGTTATACAGCGGAGACCATAATTGAGAACGCAGACCTTATCCGGCCCAACCTGGAGGAGAGCGTATGGATCGCGATCCGCCCGGTGATCATCTCCGGGATCAGCATGAGCGTGGCCGGGTCGTCTCGACCCACATCGGGCAGCGAGCACATGTTCTCGCACGCCCTGGACATTATAGCGCCAGGCAAGGCGCTGCACGGAGAGCAGTGCGGGGTCGGCTGCATAATGATGATGTACCTTCACGGAGGCGATTGGATGCGCATCCGGGAAGCGTTGACAAAGATAGGTGCCCCCACCTCGGCCAAGGAACTGGGGGTCACCAAGGAACAGGTGATAGAGGCCCTGGTGACCGCGCACCAGATCCGAAAGGACCGTTTCACCATACTGGGCATGGGGCTCACCCGGGAAGCGGCCGAGCGCATAGCGACAATCACCAGAGTCATCTAAGCAGGAGGCTCAAAAATGATCACTGTAATCGGGGACAGGCAGGCCAAGTTAGATGGTCGATTCATCTACCTAGGTCCGTTGACGGAGTGCAAGGAGTGCAAGCTCAAGGGGGTATGCTTCAATCTGGACGCCGGGTCGTTGTACCGCATCGTGGAGGTGCGGGACGTGAAGCACGACTGCAAGGTGCACGAGGACGGCGTACGGGTGGTGAAGGTGGAAAAGGAGAAGATGGAGGGTGTGGTGCCCAAGAAGGGCGCCATGGAGGGCACCACCATCACCTGGGAGGTCACTAAGTGCGATCACCTGGGGTGCGAGCACTACCGGCTGTGCCATCCCATAGGGATAGAGAAGGGGCATAAGGCGAGGATCTCCAAGATCGTGGGGGACCTGGACTGCGCCGAGGGCAAGAGGCTGGTCAAGGTGGTCTTCGAGTAGTTCTGTCCTGGAGAACGGCGCCGGTGGATTGAAGCCCCGAGCGCTCATCCGCGACCACATGTCCTTAAACGCAGATAGGGCGGATAAGCTCATCGAGTTCATGAGCCGGATCGGCTATCGGTTCGAAAGGATCGAGCTGTTGGACCAGGCCTTGACCCACAGCTCCGTCAAAGAGGACCAGGCCTTTGAAGGTGTGGACAACGAACGTCTTGAGTTCTTCGGGGACGCGGTCCTTGGTTTCATCGTTACCAAACATCTCATGCGGTCGTTCCGGAACTTGGGTGAAGGAGCGCTGACCGAGAAGCGGAAAGATGTGGTAAGGAACGACAGGCTGGAGACGATCGGTCAAAGGATGGACATCATCGGGCATATGTCTAGGGGGAGGTCGATAGCCAACAACGCACAGCCCCCCAAAGGCATGGCCTCCGGCGCTCTGGAGGCGTTGATCGCCGCCATCTTCATCGATGGCGGGGAGTGCGAGGCCGGCGCGTTCATCAGGAGGTTCGTGTTGGAATAGGTTCGTAAAATAGGATGCGTTCCCTTTTATACCTTTAAAACGCAGTTCATTCTGGGGAGGTTGGATGTCCAACATCATCAAGGGCATGCTGAGAACGCTTACCGTGCTGTTGATCGTCTTACTGGTGACCGTGGTCCCATCTTCGACCGAGGCGGAGGAGCCTCCGTATCCTCCCCCGTCCATATACCTCATGGCCACCCCCTATGGCGATGATATAATGGTCACTTGGGACCAGGTGCCGCAGGACGATGTGTACGGGGTGTACGCACTGGACCTTACCAGGGTGGACTCTGAGGACTGGTACAACCGAACGGTGATAGCCCAGCTGGCCCCGGGCACATCATCCTATCTGGACGGGGACGTGGTGCCAAGGGTCATCTATCACTACAGGCTGATGGTGCTCTCGAACAACGACCACTCGGCCTATAAATATTGGACGAGCACGGAGGTCCGCATTCGCACCGACGCGGTCGTTCCCGCCCCTCCTTACGGCCTCAAAGCGACATCTGGCGGGTCCGAGGTCAATCTGACCTGGGAGGTACCGCTGGACGACGGCGGTGGGACCGTGTACAATTACACCGTGTACATGGGTAGCAATGCCACGCAGCTCGCTCCGGTGATGAACGTGCGCAGCCATGAACATTACCAGAATGGTGGTTGCACCGTGCACAACCTTACCAACGGCCAGGTGTACTTCTTCGCTGTGCAGGCAATGAACTCGGTAGGTGGGTCCAACCTCAGCGAGGTGGTCTGGGCGAGGCCGTTGCCTTCACCGCAGCTAACGGTGAACTGCAAGGAGATGAGCTGGGGACACTTCAACATCTCCGTGAGCTGGTCACCGCCGGAGCCTGGATGCGGAACGGTGGTCGGTTACATCCTGTACATAGACGGTCTCGCCATGAACACCATCGCATTGGAGCGCGGACCGGAGGAAAGGAGCTACGGCCACGAACTGCACCCCTTCGGTGAATACCTGGTCTACCGTGTTGCGGCGATCTACGACGACGGGAACGTTTCATACTCCAACGCGATCGACCTGCAGTTCGCGATGTACGAGGGGATCGGTATCGATCTCAGCGGATACGTCCTGGTGGGAGCGGTCGTCTTGGTGATGGCCGCGGCCGCCGTCATAACCTGGAGCGTGAGCTCCAGGGAACGGAAGAAGTGATCAGAACCTCTCCCCGGTCATCCGCTCGTACATGTCTATGTAGAGCCTGCTGACCTTGTCCCGAACGTCGTCAGGCAGCGCGGGGATGTCCGGTTCCGGCGACCCCTCCTTCCTAGCCTTATACAGCTGCTCGTGATATCCCGTCTCGCGGTAGTGCCGCCGCACCATCTCCTTGGACAGTTCCACGCAGTTGCCCTTGGCGTATTCCGCAGCATCCCACCATCTATCCTCGTCCAGAGTACCGAAGGTATCGACGATCATGAGACGGCGCTTCTCATCGTACGCGAACTCCTTCTTGCCATCGACGTGGATGAGACCGGCCTTCTTCGCCCTCTCGCCGATGAGCGCGTCTATCCTGGCGATGGAGTCGAAGACCTCCCGGTACTCCTTTTCGGTCAGCCCGGAGATGCGCTTGGCCTCTTCGTCCGTAAGGTTGCGGTCGGTCTCCTCCAGTTTGGTCGTCGCCTCGAAGAACGGCCTGGGGAGCTTCTCCCCGTACTTCAGCTGATGTTCCTTCGGGAACCCCAGCTGTTCTACGGTCACCTTCCCCTCCTTCACCCGGTCGTTGAGGGAACCGGCGTTGTAGTGCCGGCAGATGAACTCCAGGGGGATGAGGTAGTTGGTAGTGCTGCTGTTAAGTTTGGAATAGTCGGGAATGACGTTGACGCGTTTGACCAGCATACGGTCCTTGCCGGTAAGCTTGATGAAGTCGGAGCGGATGCCGTTCTCCTCCAGCAGCTTGAACCAGTATGCCGAGGTGCGGCAGAGCACCTCGCCCTTGTGCGGTATCTCCGTCGGGATGATCTTGTCGAAGACGGAAATGTTGTTGGTGAAGTGGAACTCGAACGTGCTGTCGTCGACCTCGAAGACCTTCTTGACCTTGCCCACGCGGTAGAGCTTCATCGCTGGAAGTTATAGCAGGACGACGAATAAAGGTTGCCTCAGAACTCCGAGCCCACGTGAACTTCCAGACCCTTGCTGGTTATGGAGTACGGGGTTATCTTGCGCGAGTGCTCCGTCCGTCGCATCTTTATTATGCGTAGCGACAGCATAAGTTCGTTCCTTGCCTGCATTTCCAGGTATCGCATGGATATCACGCCGTCCGCCACGTACTCGATAAGTCCGTCGCGGGAGGCGAATGGGTTGTCATCCTTCACCTCAGCGGTCATGATGAGCGTGGCCCCGGTCCTCTTGACCATCTGGGACAGGTTGAACAGGTTCGTTCTCCTATCGTGGTCGTTGTCGAACAGCAAGTTGAGCAATGAAACTGAATCGATGACGATGCGCGACGCCCCGAACTTCTTTATGAACTCCGGGAGCTCGCTCTTGATGCGTTGGATGGTGACCTTGGCGTCCGTCGGCTCCAGCTTCACGATCTCCAGCATCTTGTCGTTCAGCTTGGAGCGCATGTCCCACCCGTGCGCCTCCGCGTCCGAGAGTATGGACTCCTTGTCCTCCTCTAATGAGATGTATATGCCCTTCTCCCCTTCCGCCAGACCTTGGTTCAGGAACTGCAGCCCGAACGTGGTCTTGCCGGTACCGAACGAACCCATCACCACCACCGTGGATGAGATGGGTATGCCCCCGAAGAGCATCTCATCCAGCCCGTCTATGCCTGTCCTTACCTTCTCCATTCCCATCACCCAATCCTTTCCGTGTCGATGACCACCAGACCGTGCTGCGCCGTCACTACCGTGGCGAACCTGGCGATCCTCTGCTGGTCAAGATGCGGCAGTATACTGATGAACTTCTCCACATACATGTATCTCTGTCTGCGGGAGGACTGCATGAACTTGCTCCACTCGAACACCAGGGCGCCGTCCACCGAGTCCATGATCAACTTCTCTTTCCGAACGTCCACGATGTCCTTGGTCATAAGCAGGTATATCACGCCCTTCCAGCGCTTGGCCATGCGCTGCATGCCCCGCATCACCGCCACCAGGTCCATCTCCTCGATCTGATTGTTGACCACCAGGTCCGTCAGGGAATCAATGATGACCATGCTGTCGTGCGCGTTGGCGTCCAGGTAGTCCACGAGCGCCTCCAGGGTGTTCTGCTCCCCTTCGTCGGAGAAAAGGCCGCTGGACACCTCACCGGTCCAGGACCGCGGTACGAGCGTGTTGCGGAAGTACTGTTTGGAGAAGTCCTTGAACGACACGTTCCGTTCGAACGCTCCGTAGAAGTCCGAATTGAAGGAGGTCTTGATCTCCTGCAGTATGTCCTCCTGGGACCGCGCGAACGTCACATAGCATATCTTCTTAGGGAGCACCCTCTGCCCAACACGATGCCCCAGATAGTAATCGGAGGACGATGGGTTCTCCCTGACCAGGGAGAGCTTTGACGCGGACGTGAGCGCGTACTCCTGCTGTCCCGCGCCCAGGTCACCCATCAGCAGGATCACTGACCCGGCCGGGATGCCGCCTTTTATTATACTGTCAAAATCGGAGACACCGCTGGGTATCCTTTTTACCGAGCCATCCATTCCCACACCTGAACTGGGCATACAATGGGATGTGCGGATATAGACTTTATGTAAAACCCTGGATGAACTGGCATACGGGAAGTTCAGTTCACGGTTCACAGCAATGTATATCCAGCCCCTACTTCCGGATGGATCGCCTTTGAGAAGGTGAGCAGCACCAGGACCGTGACCTCGAAGTCCTTGTCCACATCATACCCTTCATTCGGACCGATCATTCCGATGATGGTGTCACCGTCGTCGGTGAAATGCACCTGCCACCAACTGTAGGTGGAGGGGTTGAAATAATAGACCTCCACGTCTTCGATGGACAAGCCGGGGTAGGTCAGGTTGATGTAGGGACGAACCCCATCCTGCGTCTTGAGACCTTCCATCCTAACTCCGAGATCGTACTCAATGCCGGCCAAAGGTGCCGAGGGCAGGTGCTCGTGATCGTACGTCCCTCCCACGTCCTGTGTGTTGACCTGAACTATGCTCAATTTCACCGGGAACTCAGGTTCCGGCTCTGGAACTAAAAGATCATGAATTAGGCCTGAGAACATGAAGGCGGTGATCAGCAGAACGACGATCGAGACGATCGCTATGAACAATGAGATAGATCTTTTCCGTGATCTCAGACCTTCACCCCCACTAAATGAACAGAACCGTACTTGTGTGAGCCAGATAAAGAACTTGCTATGGTTCCTAAGGCAGGAACCCCAAGGCAAGTTGTAGGGCCTGGACCGCTGATTGATCTTTGATCGCCTTGCGGTCCCCCTCGAGGATGATGCGGAAACTGATCAGCTCCTTCTTCCATGCCAGACCGATGAACACCAGCCCCACCGGCTTCTCCGGCGTGGCCCCGCCGGGCCCGGCTATACCGGTGACCGATATGCCGACGTCCGCGTTGAAGGCCTTGACCGCTCCGACGGCCATCTCCTCCGCGCACTCCGCGCTGACCGCCCCCTTCGACCTGATGGTATCGCGGGAAACGCCCAGAAGCTTGATCTTAGCATCGTTGCTGTAGGCCACGATACCTCCCTTGAAGACCTCGGAGGACCCTGGAACGTCGGTGATCTTGTCACCGACCCTTCCGCCGGTGCACGATTCCGCCAGAGCGACTGTCAGCCCAGCCCTCTTCAGCTTGCTGAGCAGTTCAGTCGCTGGCATCCCCTTCCCCCTGGCCCTCTAGGTCCCGGAGGCGTTTTACGCCGTCTATGGAGTCGATGACCTCGGCCACCGCATTCGGAACGTACTTCCGCCAGGCGTCTCCCTCCAACATCATCCGCCGTATCTCCGTCCCGGAGTACTGCGCACGGTTGAACATGGGGGACGCGGACACCTCGTAACCCGCCTCCGAGAAAAGCCTCCTGGTGAGGGGGTTGTTGGTGTAGACCCGTTCGAACGGCGGAACCATGGAGCGTACGTGCGACACCCATACGCCGTACTGATTGATGTCCACTATCGGCACCAGGAAGAAGTCGCGTATGCCATCGTCCCGCAGGGCACGGGATATCATCAGATGGCGCTCGCCTGCGGTGAATGGATTGTCGAACGTGTGCGAGATCTGCGCGCTCCCTATTCCGATTATCAGCTCGTCGCATTCCTTGGATATCTTCCGAACCACCTCCAGGTGTCCCAGGTGGAAGGGCTGGAAACGCCCGATTAGAAGGCAGTCCACGCGTTTGACGTCGCTCATCTTGCTGGGTCTATCCTGTTCTGGCGATAAAATCATTGCCATCGGACCACAGAAAAAAATGTGAAAGAGGAAGTGGTTTTTACGGGGCGGCCGGTTTGGGCAGGGCGGGCTTCAAAGCGCCGCCCCTCTCGACCAGCGCGGCCAGCTTGCTGAGCAGGCCGTCCTTCTTGCTGCCGCTCACCAGAGCGTGCGTGAGGACCTCGCCCATGTTGCTCACCGGCACGATATCGATCTTGCCGATGTAGCGCTCCTCCAGCACCACATCGAACTGATTGGCCTTGGGGATCAGCACCTTCTTGATGCCCGATTCCGCTGCGGCCTCGATCTTGGCCGTGACGCCGCCCACGGGCAGCACCTGTCCCCTGACGCTCAGGGAACCGGTCATGGCCACCGTCTGGTCCACGGGCACGTCCTCCAGGGCGGAGATGACCGCGGTAGCGACGGAGATGGAGGCGGAGTCGCCTTCCACGCCGTCGTAGGTGCCCACGAACTGCACGTGCACGTCGTGGTTGCTGATGTCCTCGCCGGTGTACTTCTTGATGATGGCGGAGACGTTCTGCACGGCCTCCTTGGCTATCTCGCCCAGCTTGCCGGTGGCGATGATCTGCCCATGGTTCCTGACCTGGGCCGGGGTCACCTCGGCCACGATCGGAAGCACTATGCCGGACAGCTCGGACATGCTGGACTGGGAGTTCATGGCCGCCAGGCCGTTGACCACGCCGACGGCGCCGCCCTCGGTGGTGAACGTGCGGTACAGCTTATGGGACTGTATGTAGCGGTCCACTATCTGCTGCTCCAGGGAGCGGGCCACCATCTTGGCCTTGGTGACGTGTTCCTGGGTGACGATGGGCGCGGATTCCTCCCTTGCCATGTCACCGGCCACGCGGATCAGTCCACCCAGCTCGCGAAGGCGGAGGGTCAGCTGACCGCGCCTGCCGGCACGCCTCTGGGCCTCCTTGATGATCTCCATCACCGCCCTCTTCTCGAAGTGGGGGATCTTCTTGTCCTTGGCCACTTCCTGTGCGACGAAGCGGACCAGCTTGGTACGGTTGTCCTCGGTGTCGTCCATGGTGGAGCGCATGTACACCTCGTATCCATACCCGCGAACGCGGGAACGGAGGGCGGGGTGCATGCCCTGTATGGCGTCCATGTTGCCTGCGCACACCAGTATGAAATCGCATGGGACAGGTTCGGACTTGACCATGGCACCGGAGCTCCTCTCGGACTGCCCGGTTATGCTGAACTTGCCCTCTTGAAGCGCCGTCAGCAACGACTGCTGGGACTCCATCCTCAGCATGTTGATCTCGTCCACGAACAGCACTCCCTTGGAGGCCTTGTGGATCGCGCCGACCTCCAGACGCTCGTGCGCCGGGGTCTCGAGCCCTCCGCTCTGGAAGGGGTCGTGCTTGACGTCGCCCAGCAACGATCCGGCGTGGGCGCCGGTGGCGTCGATGAACGGTATGGTCGCTCCTTCCGGATGGGTGATCAGGAGCTTGGGGATCATGAAGTTCTCTTGGCGCTGCCCGACGTACCTGGTGGCAAAGAATATCATCGCCGCGGCCATGATGCCGAACAACAGGATCATGGGGTCCCAGGACTGCACGTACAGGAAGATGCTCAGCACCACGACCATCATGACGATGGCCGTGATCATGGAGGTCTTCTGCGATTTGCGCGCTAGGGCCTCCCTCTTCTGGGCGCTGACGATCTCCTTTCCCTTTCCTGCGGGGACCGTGCGGATGCGCGGCTCGTTGGGGTCGTCGGCGTTGTGGTAGGCGATCACGTCCTGCATGTCGTCCTTGGGCAGGTACTCCGTCATGGCCTTTGCCAGCATGGACTTGCCTGTCCCCGGTTCGCCGATGAGCATTACGTGGCGCTTCTGCTCCGCTGCCTTGCGGACCACCTCGACCGCGGATTCTTGGCCGATCACCTGATCGGACAGCTTCTCCGGGATCTTTATGTCGGCGGTGGTCGTGAACTCCTGGCCTTCTATCCAGGTCTCCACGTCGGGTACCTTCACCGCCTGCTCATTATCTTGTTCTACCATGCTTCACCTTGTCTCAAAACGAACCCATGCAAGCACTGCTAAATAAAGATTGCCGTATCAATCAGCGTTCAATGTTCGAAGCCAGCTAGTGCGAGAGGCGATCCCGATGCAGTGCTAGATCCAGTTTCGTTTTGTCAACAATAACAGCTATCTGTGATGCCTTATTAGTTTTGCTAGAATTATGTCTGCGTGACCTGAAAGAAGGTCGATGTATCATTTCATAAACTTGCCGTATGAACCGCCTTCATGTTCCTGATGTTTGAGGGACAGGCTCATTGCGGTGGCCTAGTAACCTCCAGGACCCTGGAGCCGGTAAGTGAAAGCCCGATGAACGATGCTGAGAAGTTGTTCTGATCACGTGTAAGGTCGTTTCCATGCTCAAGCATAACCAGTTGACGAGGTCCATCGTCCGTCGGCGTGGAGACCACCACCCGCAGGTTGGACCTTGCCAGCGATTGCGATGACGACCCGATGGGCCGCATGGGGCAAAGGTAATAATCAATAGGCCAATCCCTTGACCGTTCCGATGTCCGACTGGAAGAGCGCTACGCCGCACGGTGCGATCGAAGTTCTGGAGGAGGAGGGCATAACCAAGCTCTATCCTCCGCAGGAGAAGGCCGTGCCGCACGCTCTGGCCGGGAAGAACCTGGTGTTGGCGGTCCCGACCGCGTCCGGAAAGTCGCTGGTGGCTTACCTGGCCGCCGTGAAACGTGTCCTACATGACGGCGGGAAGGTTCTGTACATCGTTCCCCTGAGGGCCCTGGCGTCCGAGAAGTTCGAGGAGCTGAAGCGCTTCGAGCGCCTGGGGATCAAGGTGGGGATGTCCATCGGTGACTACGATGACGTGGACAGGAACGTGGACCAGCTGGACATCCTGGTGGCCACCTCCGAAAAGGCCGACGCCATCATGCGGCACCGTTCCGATTGGGTGAGGGCCATGTCCCTGGTGGTCGCGGACGAGGTCCACCTGATGAACGACCCGGACCGCGGACCGACGCTGGAGATCACTCTCACCAAGCTGCGGATGCTGAACCCCCAGGTGCAGGTCATCGCCCTCTCTGCCACCGTCGGCAACTCCCAGGAGATGGCCGAGTGGTTGGACGCGGAGCACGTGGCCAGCGAATGGCGGCCGGTGAAGCTGAAGGAGGGCGTGCTCCTGGAGAACACCATCAACTTCACCGACAACTCCCACCGCCAGGTGAGGCCGCTGGGGGACCCGGTGTGGTCTTTGGTCAAGGACACCATGGAGGAGGGCGGCCAGGCGCTGGTGTTCGTGAACACCAGGAAGTCCACGGAAACGTTGGCGGTGCGCTTCGCCAAGCTGAACAAGGAGAGGCTGGACGCCAAGGTCGCGGAGGAGCTGGAGAACGCGTTCCAGGAGGAGCACACCTCCATAGGTTCCACGCTCAGGGACTGTATGCGGTCGGGCATGGCCTTTCACAACGCCGCCCTGAGCAACGAGCAGCGCCGTACGGTGGAGCGGTTCTTTAAAGCTGGCAATATCAAGTGCATCGTGGCCACGCCGACCCTCGCCGCGGGGATCAACCTGCCTGCCCGCAGGGTCATCGTAAGAGACGTGAACCGCTTCGATGATGGCGGATACGTTCCGTTGCCGGTCATGGAGGTCAAGCAGATGTGCGGTCGCGCCGGACGTCCGCGCTACGACCCTTATGGGGAGGCGGTGCTGCTGGCGAAGTCCGTCGACCAGAGCCACATGCTCTTCGAGAACTATCTGCTGGGGGAGCCGGAGGACGTGGTCTCCAAGGTCGGCAACGAGCGGGTGCTGCGCGGGCACATCCTAGCTCTCATAGCCACGGACACCACGAACACCCGCAAGGGGATCATCGAGTTCCTCGGAAGGACGTTCTTCTGCCATCAGCGGGGGGAGGCCGGGGTGGAGCAGGCCGTGGAGAACATCGTGCAGTACCTGTTCAAGGAGGGCCTCATCCGATGCCCGGGCATAGACTTCCTGGCGGAAGAGGCCGAGGCCGATCTGAAGGCCACCTTCTTCGGCCGCCGCGTCTCGGACCTGTACATCGACCCGGTATCGGCGGCGAAGCTGAGGGACGCCCTGCAAACTTACACACACGGCAAAAAGGACCTGGGGTTCATGCACGCGGTGTGCTCCACTCCGGACATGCTCAACCTTTATCTGAAAAGGGACGACCCGGACGTGATCTCCGCCATACTGGAGGAGAGGAAGGACGAGCTGCTGTTCCCCGCTCCCGACATCGATACCCCCGACCATGAGTATTTCCTGAGCGAGCTGAAGACCTCGCTGGTGCTGGACTCCTGGGTGGACGAGAGGGACGAGGAGGAGTTGCTACGTTCCTTCGGCATCGGACCGGGCGATCTGCACAACAAGGTGGAGATAGGGGCCTGGCTGCTCTACTCCATGAGGGAGCTGAGCAACATATTCAACAAGGACTGCTACCCCGTGCTGACCAAGCTCATGGCCAGGATGAAGTACGGGGTCAAGGAGGAGCTACTGGACCTGGTGGCGCTCAAGGGAGTGGGCAGGGTCCGCGCTCGCTCGCTGTTCAAGAAGGGTTTCACCTCCCTGGAGTCGCTAAAGGAAGCGGAGGTCAGAGATATCGCCAAGATAATCGGTATCGGGGAGCTTCTGGCCCAGAGGATAAAGTCCCAGGTGGACCCGCTGTACGTGCCGGAAAGGAAGGTCAAGAGCTCGGGCCGTGACTCGAAAGAGGACGCGACCGTCGAAGAACCGATGAGGCAGGGACAGACCAGGCTGTTCGATTTCTGAGATCATCTCTAGAAAATCTGAGCGTTCGTCCTCTTTCGCCCCATGAACTTTTCCGTAGGCCATGTGTACATGATGGTCCGTTGGCGTGGTCCTATCGATCACGCTCGACGTTTTGCATAAGCCGCTTAACCCTATCTTCCACGATGTCCCCCCTCTGAGTGGTCATCAGGTCAATGAAGTTGAGGACCATCTCGGCCTCCTTTCCCTCATCCCCCAGGGCGAGCCCTTCCAGATATTTTCGCCCATCTTTACCCAAGAACAACAGGCGAGGGAACCTGTTCGCCATCAGCAAAAGGTTGAACAGTTCCCTACCCACCCGTCCATTGCCATCGGTGAAAGGATGGATGCATTCGAACTGATGATGGAATCGCACGGCGGCAAAGAAAGGATATATCCTCTTCTCCAGGGATGAATAATAGTCATCGATGGCTTTTCGCAGCTCCTCCTCAATGAGGACGGAGGGACAAAGGGCACCTTCCCTGCCGACGATGACCAGGTCATCTAACCTTCGGAACTCTCCGGCGGTATGGAGGTCGATGTTGCACATTATCAAAGAATGGAACTTCCTTATCGTTTCCAGCGTTATTGGTCCCTTATGGGAGTCCCTCAGCTTCTTGACCATCTTGAAGTTCTGGACCTCGTTGATCTCGCGCAATGGCTTATCGGGAACGATGCCTTCGGTCAACAAGAGGTGCGTCTCACGGAGAGTGAGGGTGTTTCCCTCGATCGCTGTGGTACCTCCGATGTACTCGTGCTCCGTTCTTTCCTCGTACCTTTTGATCTCGTCGATCGTCAGAAGATCGTACATCGAAGCGTAGAGGAAACGAGATCTTTCCAATGACGCGATCAGGTCCGCGCCGTCCTTTTGATCGAACGGTTCGGTCAGGAAGGTGGGAACGCTCAGCTCCACCTTCTTCTCCATCGCCTTCTTTTCCATCTCGTACTTCGAGGAGGCGACAAGCTCGACCAGTTCATCAACTGACGGCTCCTTCATACCTAGGTACTTAGTGACCTTGGTCTTCTTCGATCCCACCCTTACATCCTTGGCCAGATAGAACTGGGTCCGCCCATCCTTCCGCTTTTTTCTCTCCAGTCTAAGGCCATCTACGTTCATTGTGATCGAATGATACCACGGCAATAATTTATAATATATTTTTATCGCCGTAGCATCGAATAATAATTAGAAGTCGGTGATGGCCCTGGTCACGTAGAACGTGCCTTCCTTGAAGTAGAAGGAGAAGTAGCTGCTGCTGTGGTCCGTCTCGCGCATCTTCACCACGCGCAGACGGCGCTGCACCTCGATCTCCCCCACCTCCACCATCTTCAGGTGGATTATGCCGTCGGCCAGGAAGTCGGTGTCGCTCGAACCGTAGTACTGATACTGCCCTACGGGCATCTCGGCGATCATGAAGGTGGTCACCTCGGTGGAGCGCAGCCATTCGAAGAGTCGAAATATCTCCTCCCGAGGCTGCTCGAACTTGGCGATCAGCTCCAGGGCGCCCAGCGAATCGATCACCAGGACGTCGTAGTTGATGCGCTTCTTGCTCTCCTCCACGGCGAAGCGGAAGGTGTCGAACCATCCTCCGCTCTGGGCCTGCAGGCGTATCTCGCCGAGGTCCAGCACCTCCACCAGACCGTCGGGGTCACCGGGCATGTGCAGGTAGTCCATCTGTCGCATCAGCGAGGGCTTGTTCTGCTCCAGGGATATGTACAGGGCGCGTATGCCCTCCCGCACCGCGTTCATGTGCAGGATGTAGTAGGCCAGGGAGGACTTCATGGTCCCGGCGGCGCCGGACACCAGAATGATGTTACCTTTAGGAATGCCGCCGGACAGGTTCTCGTCCAAACCATTGACGAAAGTCTTTATTCTCGCCCGCTCCAAGTCTCTCCCCTAAGGGTATCGGGGATCGGACCATATAATGATTGTCGGATAGATCGCAATGCCCGTCGCACAAATACCGGATCGGGGTGGGGGGCCGCCACTGTGAGCTGAGCGTCCGTCCGCGATGTCCTCAGGGATGCCGGCGGCGGTAAGCGAACATGAGGGCCGCCTGCAGGATGAAGAAGGGCAGCGGGAGCCAGACGGTCCAGGGGATCTCGTGATGCCATTCCAGCATGGTGCTGACCTGAACCGGGACGGTCGGTGCCGCGGTGACCTCGAAGATGAGGTCCTCGAACCCTCGCCCGCTGACGATGATAAGATAGCTTCCAGGCCGCAGCTCGAAGGAGAAATGCCCGTCCTGGTCGGTGATGGCCACCACCGTCCCGTTGATGCTCAGGGTGGCGTTGGCCACCGGATTGCCGAAGGGGTCTAGCACCGTTCCGCTGGCCAGGACCATGACGAAGCCGGTGCGGAAGGTCCAGCTCACCTCCGGCAGCTGGTTCCCGTAGAGGTCGCGGCCGCTCACGGAGACGTTGTACTCGGTGTCCTCGGCCCAGCCCTCCGACGGGCTGAGCAGGGCGGTGTCGTTCTGCCAGGTCAGGTCCGCCGGGGCGCCGTTCACCCGGACCATCACGCTGGAGCGCTCCATGGCCTTGGAGAAGGCCACGGACAAGGCTCCCTCCGGTGAAACCGCCGTCCCGGTGTGGGAATGGTGCACGACCACCGGCGCCACCGTGTCTATGTGCACGGTGAGGTTGGCCATGGCTTCATTGCCCACCCGGTCGACCCCCTTGATCTGGATGATGGAGGTGCCCTGCGGCAGCTCCAGTGTGATGCGGCTGACCTGGCCGTGCGAGCGCCAGGGGTCCTGGTTGATCCTGGACCAGAAGCTCACCCCTCCCGAACCGTCGCCGTCCATGGAGGAGAGGTCCAGTTCCAGCGAGGTGCGGTTGGTGTAGGCGTCGTCCGTCAGTCCCTCGATGATCAGCTCGGGCGGCTCATCGTCCGTCCCCACCTGCAATGTGAAGTTCTGCCAGCAGGTGAGCCCGGAGCGTTCGGAGATGGCCAGCAGGTGCACGTGATACGTTCCCGGGACCATCTCCCCCCTGACCTGGTCCCCCTGCAGCCCCAGGAAGCCGGCGTCGGTGTCCATCACCAGGTCGCAAGGCTCACTGGTCTCGATGGCGTACACCAGCTCGAGCGGGGCGAAGAAGGGGCCGGAAGGCGCGTCGCTCGTGAAGGTCGGAGGCCCGATGGGGACTATGGCGAAGGTGCCGTTCTGCCATGCCGGGGCTCTCCCCGAAGAAGAAAGGGCGGTCGTGTTGATCCAGTACGTGCCGGCCTGTCCCATCTGCGGCGTGCCGGCGTAACCGTGGCCGTTCCAAAGGAGGAACGGGGCGTTCGTGCTGTGGGAGGTGATGACGGCGCTCTCGTTGAGGGCGGGGGTATGCTCGTAGAGGTAGAGCTCCATGCCGTCCGGAGGAGCGTTGGTGAACGATGGCGCCCAGCCCTGCACCACCTGGAAGGTGCGGTTCTGATGGCTGGACAGCGTTCCGTTCAGGGAACGGGCGGTGATATTGATCCAGTAGCTGCCAGCGTCCTCCACGTCTGGCGTTCCCTGGTAATGATCGCCCATCCATCTCAGGAAGGGGGCGTCGGTTCCGTGAGCGGTGATATCCGCGCTCTCGTTGAACTGCGGTACGTACTCGTAGGGGAAGGCGATGCAGCCGTCCTGCGGTACGCTCAAGAACGTTGGCGCCCAGCTGTCCCCTATCATCAGAGTGAAGTTCTGCCAGGTGGTGAGCGCCCCGCTGACGCTGATCGCGCCGAGGTGTACAGAGTAGGTCCCAGAGCCCGAAGCGCCGGGGATGCCGCTCAACGCGCTCCCGTTCCAAACGAGGAAGGGGGCGTCGTAGCTGACCGTCCATATCACCGTCTCGTTGCAAGACGGCAGGTACAGGTACGGGGAGAGCTCGCGCCCTTCGGTGGCCGGAAGGCTGGTGAAGGTGGGGGCCCAGGAGTCGTATATGATGAAGGTGGAGTTCCGATCCACGGAAAGCCCGCCGCCGACGCTGAGGGCGGCCACCCTGATCCAGTAGTTGCCAGACTGTGCGAGGCCGGGTGTCCCCTGGTATCCCGAGCCGTTCCAGGCGAGGAACGGAGCGTTCGTGCCATGGGCGGTGATGGTGACGCTCTCGTTGAACGTCGGGACGAAACCGTAAGAGACGGCCTCCCTGCCGTTGCCGGGGGAGTTGGTGAAGGCCGGGGCCCAGGAGGCGGCCACGGTGAAGGTGATGTTCTGGTAGGCCGTGCCGGCCCCGGCCACCGAGGTGGCGGTGATGTTGATCCAGTAGTCGCCAGCCGTTCCCAGCCCGGGCGTTCCCTGGTATCCGGCATCGGTCCACGTCAGGAACTGGGCGTCGGTGCCGAAGGCGGTGATGACGGCGCTCTCGTTGAAGGTCGGGAAGTAGCCGTACGGGAAGGTCTCCCTTCCGTCCTGGGGCGAGCTGGTGAAGGAGGGGGGCCAACCCTCCCCTATGGCGAAGGTGCGGTTCTGATATGTGGACAGCAGGCCGGCCTCGGACGTGGCGGTGATGTTTATCCAGTAGCCGCCGGCGTTCTCGACGTAGGGCGTCCCTTGGTAGCCTGAACCGGTCCATGTCAGGAAAGGTGCGTTCGTGCTGTGGGAGGTGATGGTGACGCTCTCGTTGAACGTCGGGACGTAGGAGTATGCCATCCCCGGCCGTCCACCGGCAGGAACGTTGGTGAACGTCGGCGACCAGGTGTCCGCGATCACCAGGGTGAAGTTCTGCCAGGCGGTACCCTTGCCCAGGGGGCTCTGAGCGCTGATGGATATGACATAGCTGCCGGCGTCATCGAGGCCGGGGGTGCCGGAGAGCTTGGTGCCGTCCCATCCTAGGAAGGGGGCGTTCTCCACGACCGTCCACGACACGCTCTCGTTGCTCAGGGGAGCGTAGGCGTAGGGCGAAAGCTCCCTTCCCGAGGTGACCGGGTCGGTGGTGATGGAGGGGGCCCAGGAATCAGTGATGATGAAGGTGGAGTTCTGTATCGCGGAAAGCCCGCCATTGGCGCTCCTGGCGGTGACGTTTATCCAGTAGCCGCCCGCGCCGTTCGTTCCTGGGTCGCCCACATATCCCGTGCCGTTCCACGTGAGGAAGTGGGCGTTGGTGCCATGGGCGATCAGGACGACCGTCTCGTTGAACGTGGGCACGTACTCGTAATGCACGGTCTCCTGACCGTTGGCGGGCACATTGGTGAAGATGGGCGCCCATCCCGACCCGATCAGGAAGGTGGCGTTCTGATAGGATGAGAGAAGTCCTGGGACCGAGCGGGCCGTGATGTTGATCCAGTAGCTGCCGTTATGACCCGGGCCGGGCGTCCCCGCGTACGCCTCACCGTTCCAGAGGAGGAACGGGGCGTTCGTGCTGTGGGAGGTGATGACGGCGCTCTCGTTGAGGACAGGGGTGTGCTCATAGAGCACACCGACCTGCCCGTTATCTGGTAGGTTGCTGAAGGAGGGGGCCCAGGTGTCCCCGATGATGAACGTGGAGTTCTGTTCCGCGGTCTGCCCGCCGTTCACGCTGAGGGCGGTGATGCTGATCCAGTAGCTACCAGCATCTTCAGCGCCCGGGACCCCGTGATATCCCGTGCCGTTCCAGGTGAGGAACGGGGCGTCGGTGCCGAAGGCGGTGATGACGGCGCTCTCGTTGAACGTCGGCATGAATTCGTAACTAACCGTCTCCTGTCCGTCCTCGGGTGCGCTGGTGAACTCAGGCGCCCAGGTGACCTCCTCGATCTGCCCGGAGGCGTACTTGACGTACCCCATCTGAGCGTCCTGGTAGGCTATTCGCGGTTGGCCCAGGGGTCCCAAGGCCAGGGAGCTGTAGTATCCCGTGCCTGGCGAGGCGTCGACCATTTCCGTGGTGAACCCCTCACCCGACTGCCGGGCGAACCTGAGCTGCTGGTAGGTCAGGTCCAGGTAGGCGATGTAGGTCCGTCCGTGTGCGCTAAGGGCCAGGGAGGACCACGCCCCGACGTCCCCGGCGGAATCCACGGTGGTGATGGACCATGAGTTCCAGCCGACCATGCGGGCCAGCTTGAGGTCCCCTTTGGTGCGGTCGTAGTAGGAGATGCGCGGCAACCCGTCCGAACCGATCCTGATGGAGGTGTAGAGGCCGACGTCACCGTCCTGATCTATCGCGCTGATGGTCCAATTGACCCGGTCCTGCGAGAAGGCCATCCTCAGGTCACCGTTGGTGCGGTCGTAGTAGGAGATGAAAACGGTGCCGTTGGATGCCAGGGCGATGGATGAATGTTCACCGACGAAATCGTTCGATTCCACTGTGGAGGAGACGAACACCGCTCCATCCCAATAGGCCATGCGTAGGTCGCCCGTGTCCATGTCGACATAGCTGAGGTGCTCTCGTCCCGTGACGTCGAAGGTCATCGAGACCCAGGCGAAGTTGTTCGAGGTGCTGTCCACCGGATTGGTCCTCCACTTCTTCGAGGAGGGGTTCCATGTCGCCAGCTCCACCTGGTTCGCCTGGTTGACGTAAGCGATATGCTGTATCTCGGAGAGGTCCAGGCCCATGACGGTGTACCCATTGCCGTCGGCGACCCGGCTGGAGGTCCATGATGAGCCGGTATACGTGGCGTAAATCACGCCCTGAGAGGAGGTGTCGATGTAGCAGATGTGAGGAGTTCCGCTCGAGTCTAGGGCCAGCGAGGTGAAGGTCCCCGCCGTCCCGCTGGTGTCCACCTCCTCGATGGTCCAGGTCCCCTCGGCCTGGACGTTCCCTAGAGGTATGAAGACCATGGAGGAGAGGGATATAACTAGAATGAACGAAATGAGCTTGGTCGCATCGAAGCTGAAGCTCACGATCCCTCCCTTCTGAAGATGTTTGGAATAAAATGGCTCAGCGTGATATATAATATCAGCGTTCTCCCGTGACCTGGTCAGAGGGTAAAGGTCCTGATATGGATCGAAAATGGACCGTTGCTCGTTCTAGATCGGCATGCGTCCCCTGATGACAGGGGGACGGGGGTGCCGTTCCGGGTGCGCGTCACCCGGAGATTACCTTGCGCACCGCTTCGATGCTGGCCTCGGTCTTGATGAGCTGCCCGCAGTTGGCCATGACCGTGTCAGGGTCCTTGAGGACGTGCCCTGTGCACACGCACACCACCTTCTCCCGCCGGGATATCTTCCCCTCGTCGAGCAACCTCTTCAGCCCGGCGATGGAGGCGGCCGACGCCGGCTCCACGCCCACGCCCTCGTTCCTGCCCAGCATGAACTGCGCCTCGATGATCTCGCGGTCGGATACCGCGGTCATCACGCCCCCGGTGTCGTAGACGGCCTTGAGGGCCTTGCGCCCCGAAGCGGGGTTGCCTATGCGTATCGCTGTCGCCACCGTCTCCGGGTCCTCCACCGGCCTGAAGTCCTCCTGGCCGTGCGCGAAGGAGTTCACCAGCGGAGCGCTCCCGCCGGCCTGCACGCCGGTGAGCATGGGTAGCTTGTCTATCCACCCCAGCGATTGCCACTCCTTGAGCGCCTTGTAGGCCGCCCAGATGTTGGCCGCGTTCCCCACCGGGTAGATGATGCGGTCGGGCAGCTGGAAGTCCAGCTGGTCCAGTATCTCGAAGGCGAGCGTCTTCTGCCCCTCGGGACGGAAGGGGTTCACCGAGTTCAGCATGTAGAGGTCCCCGGCCCGGGAAAGCTCGCGCACGACACGCAGCGCGTCATCGAAGTTGCCGTCCACGGTGATGACCTTGGCGCCGAAGAACATGGCCTGGGCCAGTTTGCCCAGGGCGACCTTTCCGGAAGGAAGGAGCACCACACACTTCAGCCCGGCCTTGGCGGCATAGGCGGCCAGAGAGGCGGAGGTGTTGCCCGTGGAAGCGCAACCGACCACCTTGCAGCCCAGCTCCAATGCCCGCGACACTCCCACGGTCATCCCGCGGTCCTTGAACGAACCGGTGGGGTTGGCACCTTCGAACTTGACATGGAGCTGGCGCAGGTTCAGTTCATCGGCCGTCCTCTCGCAATCGTAGAGCGGCGTGCCGCCTTCCTGCAGGGTCACCGGCTTCGAACGTATCGGAAGGAAATGATCGTACCTCCAGACGCCGATGGGCCTGGTTCGCAGGTCCTGTGGCGACGTGCCCTCCAGATGCGAGAGGTCCATCTCGATCGTGAGCGTCCCGTTGCAGCTGGGACAGGCGTCCAGGAAGTTGTTCTCGATCTCCTTTCCGCATTCCCAGCACTTTATCTTGTACTTCATTCTTCCACCTTCTTGCATCCCTCGCCCCAGCCGGTCACCCAGCAGAAGCATTCCACTCCGTGGCCGTCGTAGAACCTCTGCACCGCCCTCGCGATGTCCAATCCGTCCACCTTGCTACGGTCGTAGAAGGCGGCTATGCATGGTCCCGAACCTCCGAGGAAGGAGGCGAACGCCCCCGCTTCCACGGCGGTCCGCTCTGCGTCCTTCAGGAAGGGCACCAGTGGCGCCCTGGCCGGCTCCACGATGACATCGTTTATGGAGCGGGCGATGAGGTCCAGGTCCCCCTTGGCCATGCCGGCCACCAGCGACGAGGCGTGCCCGACCTGGTGTATCACGTCGCGCATGGGCACGTTCTGCGGGACCCTCTTCCTGGCCTCCCGGGTGGGCACGGCGAACTCCGGGAGCGACGCCACGATGCCCAGGTCCTTGGGGGGCTGGATGCGGATGACGTCCATGGGGTCGTAGGAACGGATGATGGTGAAGCCGCCCATCAACGCCGGGGCGGCGTTGTCTGCGTGGCGTGAACCGGACGACGCCTCCTCGCCGAAGGAGGCGCAGCAGATCAGCGTGTTCATGTCCAGTTGTTCGTCCAGCAACAGATTGGCGGCGAAGGCCCCGCCCGCGGCGGACGCCCCGGAGGACCCCATGCCGGAGGCCGGGCGTATGCCCTTGTTGATCTTCATGGCTATGCCGAAATCGGCCTTGGCCATCTTCAGCACCTTTTGCGCGGCCACCGCGGCCGTGTTCTTGGTGTTGTCCAGCGTAACGGCGTACGAGCCTACGCCGACGATGGACTCTACACGAACCCCCGGTTCGCTCGTCCTGCGGACTTCGATGCGGTCGCACGGCTCCTCAAGGGCGATGCCGAAAACGTCGAACCCGGGTCCGACGTTGGCTATGGTGGAAGGCGCTCTCACAATGGCGCGGTCTAAGGACATGATATGAACTCCTGAACAAGACTGGTCAACACCTTCATGCCCTGAACTCGTTTAAAACTTTTCAGGGCCACCACCTTTCTTTCCGATGGTTGGGAGCGATGGTTTAATCTGCCTCCTTCGAATGACGGAGGCATGACCGTTCCCTGCGCCGGCGCGCTCATCAGGAAGGGGGAGAGCAACGCCCTGCTGAAGAGAGCGGCCTCCATCGAGGCCGAGGTGGCGCTGATGGACGCGGACAAGGTGTGCGGGACCGACCATCTGTCGTCGGCGGTGCTGCACGCCCGCCGGGCGTTCGAGCGGGGCTCGAACGCCTCCAACACCCTGGGGATGGAGGTGATCCTCTACGCCTCCGGGGAGAGGCAGATCTCCAAGGCCAAGAAGAAGATGGGGCTGCACGCGGACACGGAGCGCGTGGCCGTGGTGCTACTTGGGCCCGGGAACATGGACGCGGTCCTGCAGGACCTGGGCCTGGAGCGGGAAGATTCGGTCCTCGCCTGCACGGGCGAGAAGGGGAAGACGTTCGGCATCGATCCGATGGAGCTCGAGGCCGTCGGCACCGACCGCCTGCAGGAGCTGATATTGGAGAAGGTGGCGTTCGTTGAGCTTCTCAAGCGTTGATATGAACGTGGAAACCATTTAATTGTCCAGGACGCATTTATCTCGGTTAGCGAAGGAAGGTTCCAGTTGTCACAGGATTTCGTCAGGCAGCTGCAATTGGCCAAACAGTTGGAGCAGAAGGCCAAGGAGGCGGCCAAGGGACGCGAGGCGGCGGAGACGAAGATACAGGAGGCCACGGGCCTGCTGGCCAAGGTCAAGGAGATGAGCGCCGCTTCCGTCGAGACGGAGAAGATGCTCACCCTCGCCACTCAAAGCTATTCTGACAAGGACTACAGGGAGGCGCTCTCCTACGCGGTGAAGAGCGCGGAAGCGTCCGTACGCGCTCGCAAGGAGCGCCTGCAAGAGATCCTGAAGGAGGCCCGGACCCTCCTGGACAAGGTGTCTTCCCTGGGTAAGGAGGAAGAGGACACCAGCAAGGCGTTGAAGAACGCCTCGGACGCCATCGACGCCGGGGACATGGACGATGCGCTGGAGATGTGCCGGGAGGCCTGGGACGTGGCCGAGCGCAACGTCAACCGGGTCCTCTCCGACGCCTTCGGCAGGGCGCAGTCGGCGCTGCTGTTCGCGGAGAAGCTGGAGCTTAAGGTGGAAAAGCAGAAGACGGCGCTCAGGAACTGCCGTGACGCGCTGGAGGCAGGGGACGCCGGCAAGAGCGCGGAACTGATCCAGACGCTGCTCGGTTCGCTGCGTTCACTGGCCTTCGATCGCTTCGTGCAGCGCTCTGGCAGGCTGGAGGGACTTTTAGCGCTGCAGAGGCGCCTGCCCATGGAGCTGGAGGAGGCCAACAAGGCCTTGACGGAGGGCCGCGACCTCATGACCGCCTCCCGTGTGGAGGACGCATTTGACCGTCTGGAGGATGGTGAGCAATCGTTCTCCCGCGCATTCAGCGCCAGCGTGGGGTCCCGTCTGCGCGAACTGCAGGTCCGTGCAGAGGAGATGAACGCCCTGCACCGCAAGACGGAACTGGGCGACCTCGAAGGCACGGTGCGCCGCCTGGAGCTGGAGGAGAAGTACTCCGAGGCGATCACCGCACTGGAAGAAGGGCGGAACAAGGTCAGGGCGGTCGAGAGGGAGGTCCTGCTCAAGCACATGGCCGAGATGCAGCCGCGGCTGCGCCTGGCGCACATGGTGAAGAGGGACGTCGCCCCCGCCCTGGAGAAGATGGAAGGTGCCAGGAACGCCCTGCGGGCCGACGACTTCAAGACCGCCTTCTCCATGGTGTCGGAGGCCGCCGAGATCGTCGAGGAGCAGCTCGTGGGATACGACCGCGTGGAGGAGGAGCTGAACATCACCGCGGAACTGCGTTCCCGGTGCGAGGACCTCCGGCTGCCCTGCGCCGAAGGGGTGAAGGTGATGGGCACCGCCAAACGCCTGACGCTTCAGGGAAATTTCGTGGAGGCGACCGATGTCCTGCGTCAATCGCAACGCGCGTTCAAGATGGTCCTGGAGAACCACTTCGCCATGGCCATCATGCGATTGGAGATGAGGATGGCCTCCGCGATACGGTTGGGGGCCGACGTCTCCGCCGAGAGCTCCTCCTTGGAGACCCTTACCGCCAAGGTGCGCGGGGGAGACTTCGAGCTGGTGCAGGGTTCGCTAGTCACCATCGCCGAATCGGTGGAGGAGAAGGCCGCGGCCACCGTGGAGCGGGAGATAGGCAAGGCGGAGTCGGTTCTGTCCCGCTACGAGGGCGGCCCGGAGGTGGAGAAGGCCAAGGCCTCGCTGGCGGAAGCGAAGGAGCGCCTGCAGAGCAAGGAGTTCCAGGCGGCCCATGAGCTTACTGTGGGGCTGATCTCCGAGCTGATGGCCGACCGGCGCAAGAACCTGGACCTGTCCATGGAGGAAGCGCGCTCGTACATGGAGATGACCAGGCAGCTGGGGGTGGAGAGCGTAACCCTCAGGGACCGCATACAGCGGGCCGATGAGCTCAGAACGCTTGGTAGGCAGGACGAGGCGTCGCTCCTGGCCGACGAGGTGGCCTCCTACGCCCGCAGCATCGTGGCCGGGGAGCTGGAGCACCAGTGCACTGACCTGATGCGGGCGGTGGCGGAGGCCCGCAAGGAGGGCGTGGAGATAGGGGAGCCTGAGCACCTCTGCGAGCAGGGTTCCAACGCGTTGCATCGTGGTGATATCAAGGAAGCTTTCGAGCACACCTTCGCCGCCAGACGCTCGTTGGACGAAGTTACGGCAACGCATCGGAAGCTCAAGGACCACCTGGAGGACGGCGAGCGCATCGTGGCGGAGGCCGGTAAGGCCCAGGCAGATGTGGCCGAAGCCTTCGAGGCGGTGGTACGTGCGCGCACCCTGTTCTCCGCCGGCAGGTACAAGGAGACCGCGGCGGAGCTGGAGAAGGCCAAGGCGCATATGCGGGCCAAGGCCCCCGCCTTCGTCCTGGACTCCTGGTACCGCCGGACGGTGGAGGTCGGAAAGCTGCGGGAGCGCCTGGGGCTAAAGGGAAGCGAGGAACGACTGAGGACCGTAGGTCCGCTGGACGCGGAGAACATCAACAGGCAGCTCTCCTCCCTCAACGAGATAAGGCAGGAATGGGAGGAGGAGATCTACAACGCGCTGCAGAAGGAGATGGCGGCCTGCCAGATGGAGGTGGACAGGGCGGCATCGTCCGGTCAGGCCGTTGGTCACGTGCAGCAGATACTGGTGCGGGGCAGGGGCTCCCTGGAGCGCCGCAACCTGGCGGACGCCATGAGCGCGGTGGAGGTGGCGCGCAAGGAGATGGAGCAGAGCCTGCAGGAGGACCGCCGCCTGAACGACCTGCTGGCGCAGCTGGACGAGGCGCTGGAGCAGCTCCGGGAGATGAAGGCCGAGTCCAAGGACGCCGTGGTGCTGCTGGAACAGGCTCGCGCCCTTCGAAGGACCGGGAACCCGTCCGGAGCGTTGGACACCGCCACGCGGGCGATGGAGCGTTCGCAGACCATAGCGCGGGAGAAGATATCCTCGCTCATGAACTTCGTCGGCGGGCTCACCCCTGAAAGGGAGGGTTGGGAGGACCTGCGCGCGGCGCGCAAGCTGAACGAGGACATCGAGACCGCCCTGAAGAACCGGCGCTATCGGCACGCCCACCTTCTGGCTCGTTCCTTCCGCGAGGAGCTGGAGCGGGTGCTGCAGGACAAAGGTCTCGCGGAAGAGGAGCTGCGGAAGTTCGAGTCCCGATTGAACGAGGAGGCTAAAGCCGGTCTGCGCCCGCCTTCCTCCAAGAAGGCATTGGAACGGGGAAGGGCGCTCATGGCCCAGGGGCGCTTCGTCCAGGCGCTCAGCGCCGTTAGCGCGGCGAGGGACGAGCTGCGCGTGGCATCGGAGATGTACGAGTCCCGCCTGGCGGATTACAACGAGCTCAGGGAGACGCTCAACTCCCTTGAACTGCTGGACCCCCGCAAGGACCACGTGGAGGAGCTGCTGGACCAGTGCTGGTCCTCGCTGCGGGACATGAAGTTCGATTCCGCTTCGCTGTACCTGCGCAGGGCGAGGAACGGGTTGAACGAGTTCCTGACCGTAAGAACGAACGAGCTGCTCTGGGAGTTCAACCCCCTGCACGACCTCATCAAACGGCTGAAGATGCAGGAGAAGTTCTCCGCGGAGATCGAGGACATCGAGCGTACCGAGGTGGAGAACATCACGCCGCGCGACCTCAACCGCCTCTCGCGCTCTGTGGAGCTGGTGCGGGCGGGCATGAAGGACGTGTTCCAGGAGCAGAGGGAGAAGACCCGACGGGCCATCGAGAAAGCGTCCCGCGCGGACAAGCAGACGGGGCGTTCCTGGGAGATCTGGGCCGATGCGGAGGGGCAGGCGGCCAGGGGCGACCTCTGGGAGGCGTTCAATCTTCTGGAGACGTCCATCAACGTCATCGGTAGGCCGGCGGGAGAAACGCCCGAGCTCCTCTCGAAGCAGATCTCCGAGATGCTGGAACGGGCGAACAGCATGCGCATCGACCTGCAGGGAACGGAACGGGCTTACGCCGAGGCGCTGCACGTGCAGCGCGAGGGCAAGAACCCAACGGAGCTGCTGAAGAAGGCCTGCGAGATATCGAGGAAGGAGGTGAGGGCGACGTACCCGGACATCTCGGCCGAGCTTGAGTTCTCGGGAGAGGTGGCGGAGGGGCGCCCGCTCGACGTGGTGGTGCACCTCAAGAACGAGGCCGAGCACGGGGCGCGCAACGTGCGGGCGTTCATCTTCGGGGACGCCGAGGTGAAGGGGATGGTGGAGGCGGAGTCGCTGAAGGGAGGGGAGGAGACCAAGGGGCGCATAACCGTCATCCCCAACCGCCCCGGCATTCTGTCGCTGGGCATATCCGTCAAGTGCAAGCCGATGCTCACCGACGAGGACGTGCTCTACGACAGCAAGTTCGACCTGGACGTGAAGTGACTATCGCGACAGCCTTTCACTCTTCATCAGCATGACGATCGCCGTTATCGATATCACGACGACGAGCACCTCCGCGGCCGCCCTGATCACCCAATTTTCGCCGATGCCTTCATAGGCCTCTTCGGGATCGAAGTACATCGATTCGGCGCTGATGATGTACTCCTCGCCCTCGGCGTTCAGAACGCTGAGGCGGTAGCAGAGCGAGGGGCCGGTGCGGGGGTTCTCGCAGCTGGTGCTGTCCAAGAAAGCGGTGTCGGCGCCGACTTTGAACATCCTCCCCTCAGTGCGGTAGAGCACGTAGCTGACGACGGGCGGGCCGTCCTGCACGTCCGCCTGGTCCCAGTCCACCTGCACCTCCGCCCCTTCCTGTTGCAGGTCCATATGAGCTATGGTGGGGGCTGGGTTCTGGCTCTGCCGGGCCACGGCGACACCGTCAGCCATTTCATCATAGTACAGAAACCTGAGATCGCCCCAGGCCCCGGCGGCGAACTCCTTGGGAAGGTCCATTCCGTACGGTATCTGCAACGAGCGCTCCACCCATTCGTTCCCGGAACGCTCGATGCGCAGGAGAACACCACCCTCTTGCAGTATCAGGAGATGCTCCTGGCCATCCTGCATGACCAGCTGGCAATCGGATGTGCCGTAATTATCGTAGGGCATCGAGCACCAACCGAAGTCGCTCCACCAGTACAGGCTCACCGGTCCGGTCGCGCCTGCAATGCCATCATTACGATGGAACAGGACGCTCTCGTACCCCTGTTCGTCCAGGCCGAAGGAGAAGCGATCGCAGTTGGTGCCGATGGAGATGGAGTGATTGTTCCGCCATTCCCCGTCCACTAACGTCGTGAAGTTGATGGAATGGTTCCCGGAGTACCAGTCCTCTAGGTCGTAATCGGTTACGTCGAGGTAGGCGATGTGCGGACGGCCCAGACCATCCAAGGCAATCTGCGAGGGATTGGTCCAGATGGCGTGGGAGGAGCGGACGGTGGTTAGCGGTCGGCAGGTCCAGTTCCCGCTGCTGTCGCTGAGGTAAAGGTGCGTCTTATAGGTGAAGTCGATACCCTCGCTGGCCGAGAGGGCCAGGTGCAAGCTGCCGTTGCCGTCCACCACGGCGTTGAGGTCTGTGACCGCGGCGGTGCCGAAGTTCCATATGGTCTCCGAGGCCCAGGTGCCGTTCACCCTGCTCCAATGGACGAGGTCCATGGTGGCGTAGGGGCCGTCCTGCAGGCATAGGATGTGCGGCTCCCCGCCGTCGTCCAGCGCCAGGTCGATATTGATGATGTTCCTTTCCTCCCCCAGGTCCATCGTGGTCCAGCTGGTGTCGTCCAAGAGAGCGTATCGCAGGATGAGGAGCGGCGGGCCGCCTCCAGAGGGAACGGTGAGGTTGTAGGCGTACGCTAGATGCACGTCGCCATTGCCGTCCACGGCGATGTTCGGCTCGACGCGATCGTTGGCGATCCCAGGGCGGGATATAGGCCAGTTCTCCACCTCGTACGGGTCAACAGCGGATGCTGGAGAGGGTACGGTCACAATTGACGTGGCGAGCGTTAAAAGCGTCAACAGGACGGTCGCGATAACGATGATCGAGCGTTCCCTACGTTCCATTCCTTCTCCCCCAAGTTCAGAGGATATCCTTGTGGTAATAAATCATCGGTCGGATTATGTAAAAGGAAAAGGAAGGTGTTTCGTTCGATCGTGGCTCGATTGCGGACTACATCTCCGGATGGAACTTGTACCCGTAGTGAATTACGCCTCCCGGTCCCTCCTCCCCTAGCTTACGGAAGGAGGCCCAGACGCGCATTCCTATCTCCACCTTGTCCAGCTCGCAGTCGATTATCTGCCCGGTGATCATTATCCCTTCGTCCATCTTGATGAGGGCGACGATGTAGGGCTTCTGCTTCTGGAACTGCGCCGGCGCGTCGTGCACGATGCTGAAGGAGAACACCTCACCCTTGCCGGAAAGCTGGATCTCCTGCATCTTGCCGATCGATTTTCGGTGGCAGGCCGGACACACTGAGCGCGGGGGGAAGGATATCTTCCCGCAGTTGCCGCACTTCGAGGCCTTGAGGTTGTAACGAGGGGAGTTCTCCCTCCAGTACCTGGCGATGGTCATCAGGCCACCCCCAGAAGGTGCATTACGACGGTGGAACCGGTGCCGCCGACGCTTTGAGCCAGCCCATACTTGGCGTCGGATACCTGTCTCTTTCCCGCTTCCCCGCGAAGCTGCGTGACCAGCTCGACTATCTGAGCCACGCCGGTGGCACCGATGGGGTCGCCGCGAGCCTTCAGCCCGCCGGAGGTGTTGACCGCGACACGTCCGCCGATCTGAGTCTGCCCGTCGACGGTAGCTTTTCCGGCCTGACCCGCGGGGAAGAAGCCGATGTCCTCCAGAGCAAGGAGCTCGGATATGGTGTAGTTGTCGTGCACTTCCGCCAGGTCGATCTGCGAGACGTCCACGCCGCTGCGCTTGGTGAGCTTGCGCATGGCGGCCTTGGTCGCTCCGAAAGACGTGATGGTGGATCGGTGGTGCAGGGCTAGAGTGTCGGAGGATTGCGATGAGGCCAGTATCTTCACCGGGGAATCGGTGTACTTCCGCGCCTTGTCCATAGAGCACATGACCACGGCCGCGCCGCCGTCCGAAAGCGGGGCGCAATCGAACATGCGCAGCGGTTCCGCCACTAGTGCTGAATGAAGAACCGTTTCCAATTTGATCTCCTTCTGGAACTGCGCCTTGGGATTGAGCGCACCGTGCTTGTGGTTCTTTACGGATACGGATGCTATTTGCTCCCTGGGAACACCATAATCGTGCATGTAGCGGCGGGCGATCATGGCGTGCAGTGCCGGGAAAGTCGCGCCGAAGGTGCACTCCCACTGCTGATCGGCGGCGGAGTCCTGGATCGCCGCACCCTGAGCGTCCGGTACGTCGGTCATCTTTTCGGCTCCGCCGACGACCACGATGTCGTGCAGACCGGATGCTACGTCGAAGAATCCCTGTCGGATGGCCACGGCGCCCGAGGCGCCGGCCGCCTCCACGCGGGTGGCGGGGATGTGATCGCGAGCTATCCCGGAATAATCGGCGATTAGCGCGGCGACATGCTCCTGCTCTATGAAGCGCCCGGCGGACATGTTGCCGACGTACAGCGCCTCGATGTCCTCCGACGCCACGTTGGCGTCGTAGACGGCGGCGAGACCGGCCTGGATGCCGATCTCGCGGAAGGAGAGGTCCCACAGCTCGCCGAACTTGGTCTGACCGATGCCGATGATGGCGACCTCCCTCATTCGCCCCCCTCCTTCATCCTGATCTTGCCGCGATACCTGGCGTACGTGGCGTAATCGATGAACTTGTTGTTTTCCGTCATGAACTTGATGCTCGGAGCGTTCTCACGCTTGAGCTTGGTGATCTCGTTGGTCACCGTGATATCGAAGCCGTCGCATCCGGCGCCGGAGCCGTAGGCGACGGCGAATATGCGGTCCCCCGGCTTCGCTTCGTCCAGAACGGCCGAAAGCCCCAGAGGCACGGCCCCGGAATAGGTGTTTCCTATGTACGGCGTGAGCAGCCCGGTCTTGATCTGATCCTCGGTGAAGCCCAGTTGTTTCGCCAGGCGCGAAGGGAACTTGCCGTTGGGCTGGTGGAAGATCGCGTACTGATAATCGGTCGGTTTAGTTCCAGCCTTCTTCATGGTCCCCAGGGCGCAGGCGGTCATGTGCTTGAAGTAGGCCGGTTCGCCGGTGAAACGCCCCCCGTGCGAGGGGTAAGGCTGACCATCCCGCCTCCAGAAGTCCGGGGTGTCTGTCGTGTACGAATAAGTGCAGTTGAGCGTGGCTATGATCTTCTCGGAACCAATGAGGAACGCCGCGCCTCCAGCGGAGGCGGAGTACTCCAGGGCGTCGCCGGGCGCGCCCTGGGACGTGTCAGCGCCGATGGCCACGCCGTACTTCACCATGCCCGATCCGACCAGACCCATGCATGTTTGGATGGCGGCCGTTCCGGCCTTGCAGGCGAACTCGTAATCGGCGACGGTGATCTCCGGTGCCGCCTCTATGGCCTCGGCCACGATGCTGCCGGTCGGTTTAACGGCGTACGGGTGCGACTCGGAACCAACGTACAGGGCGCCGATGTCCTTGGGGTCGATGTCGCAGCGTTTGAGCATGTTGCGCGCAGCGGCGACCGAGATGGTTATGACGTCCTCGTCCGGGGACGGCACGCTCTTGCTGAATATCATGAGGTTCTTGCCCATTCCTTCCCCGTCGCTGCCCCATACCCTTCCGATCTCCTTGGGGGCGATGCGATAGCGGGGAATGTAGGCGCCATAGCTGACTATACCTACTTCCATCAATATCACAGGTCCATTCTTTCCAGGCGTTCCACCAGCTGAGTGACGCTGACGTCGGTCCTCAGCAAGGGGACGTTCTCTAGCGTGGCCAAGCGCACGGCGAGCTCGTCCACGTGCTCTGGCTTTTGATAAACGACGATGGCCGGTTTCATCGGATGGGCGCGGATGGCGATCATCGGCGACCGCCCGAACTTCACCCCGGTGAAGATCAATGCCCTTTCGGAGCTCCAGCCGTAGATCTTGAGGTAGTCCATGGAGCCCAGGGCGGTTATGGCCTTCATGGAGTCTATCACCGTGTAGCCGTGGATGTCCTTGTCCATGGATATGCCCTTGTTGAGGACCTCGCCCTCGATTAGCTTCATGAACTCCTCGGCCGGCATGCTGCTGCGGAACTCGTGTATGGAGATGATGCAATCGGACTTCTGACCGAGGTCATACTTCTTCAGGACCTTGGAGCCGTTCTCCTCGTCGATGTCCAAGAATCCGGTGACGATCTTGCGGATGATGACGATGCCCGGCGATTTCCTTCGTCCGGACTCATAATCGCTGATCACCGATGGTGATATGGAGAGGTGTCTGGCAAGGTCCTGCTGGGAGATGCCGAACTCCTCGCGCCACTTTCGAAGCGTCTTGCCGGGATCGGATGACAGTACGATCTCCCCGGCGATCTTCTCCATGAGCTGCTCGCGCATGTCTGGACGGACTAGATTGACATTATTTATAATTGTCGAAGGGGGTTATCGACAGTTTAGACCTGGGACGTTAATCTTTACGGTCGTAGGAGGTTCCGGATCACCGTGGGCTTCCATAAGATATTTAATATTGGGATGGTTTAACCGGCCTTACACGGGTCTGTGGGTTAGCTTGGTAAACTTGTAGCTTCGGGAGCTATAGCCTCCGGTTCAAATCCGGACAGACCCATTTATACTTTAAAAAAAAGATATTATTTTAAAATTAAATTATAGATTCCTTCCTTATTTTATCGCTTTTTTCTAAAATAATATGGGATTGTACCCATCGATAATGTTTCTCTTAGTTATTGTCCTCGCATCCTTGATTTACTACGCGATTCAATAAATGTTGAATATGTTATATTTTTTTCTATTAAATACATTTTTATTGAATTGAAAAACGACCGCCTTAATCAAATACATCGTTACAATATCCCAGAATTGAGACAATTGATAGTTGACACCATATTAGACGTTGTTAGGAAAGACCTGTGCACGGGTTGCGGTACCTGCTTTTCCATATGTATGGAAAATGCCATAACCATTATAAAAAATAATAAAAATGGTCAATTTGAACCTATTATTGATGCAGATAGGTGCATAAATTGCGGAGATTGTTTACGAGTTTGCCCCGGTTTTGTGGATTGGATGTCCTGTTCCTATTCAAGCGGAGATGTCAATAGAGATGGCCAAGTTGCTGATATTTGCGATTATTATCACGGTCGTACAGAAGATGAACAATTAAGTGAGTATATGTCTAGAGGAGGAATCGTAACATCTTTTTTACATTTCTTAATCGAAGAAAAAATTGTGGACGCGGTTATTATATCGAATATCAGTTTTAATGGGGAAATTCGAACAGAACCCATGATAACATCCGATTGTGAAGAGATATCCAGAAGATCTGGATCTTTGTATTGTCCGGTGCCTATGAATGTGGTTTTAAAACAAATTGTTAAAGAAGATAATCAAAAGAGATTCGCCTTTGTTGGATTGCCATGCCATATGGCTGGTATAAAATTATATTCCGACATAAACCGTAAAATTAATGAAAAAATTATAATTAAAATTGGGTTATTTTGTGTAGGCACTCCGTCATTTATAGCCACTAGAAAACTTCTTAAAAAATACTCCATCTCTGAGAACGAGCTTATCGATTTGAGATATCGGGGATTGGGCAATCCTGGTAAAATGTTAATCGCGGTGAAAAACAAAAAGATAATTGTAAATTTATATGATTATTATAATTATGATTTTTATTCACGTTGTTTAAATCGTTGCTTAATCTGTAACGATAATTTTTGCGCTTTTTCGGACATTTCAGTAGGGGATGCTCGAAACATCAACACCAATAATCATGGACATAACTGGATAATTATTAAATCGAAAGATGTAGATGGTATAATTCATGAGATGGAAAATAGAAAAATTATTAAAATCCAGAGAGTGAGTGGCGAACAGTTTATTAATTTATATGGATACAATAATAATAATGGATATAGAGAGAAGAGAATTGTATCAAAATTGTTTTTAAAAGAGCTACCATTATATGGTCGGAGTGAACAATACAAAATCTCATTACGTAAATTATTGTCCGCATTTTTTAGTAGATTGGATCAAAATCTTTCAAAAAAAGAATTTTCCAATTTACTAAAAATTAGCCATGAAATTCAAAATATCTTTCAAAATGGAGTGGTTCATGATCCATAATATTCATGGGAACCCAGACATCGGTGGTGACTACCGAGTCGATATTTCGGGTTCAAAAAATGCTGCATTACCGATCATATCCGCTGCTCTTATGTTTGACCGTGTTATTCTTAGGAATGTACCTTCCATCTTAGATGTACACATACTTCTGGACATTGTAAAAAAAATTGGGGCGAACGTAGAATATAACGAAGCTAGCCTCGAATGTTATATAGACAACCAAATCAAAGGAGAAGTTGTTATTCCACCAATAGCGGGTAGATTGAGAGGATCGCTATTTTTAATTGGTGGGTTGGTGAATAAAAGCCGGCGCATAATCTTACCGGGAATTGGTGGATGTGACCTTGGGGATAGAAAAATAAATTTTCATATTGAGGGCTTACAAAAGATGGGAGTGAAATTCTCTACATCATCCGAGGGACTTGTTATTGAAAATGAAAAATTGAATGGAACGGAATACGAATTTCCTAACATTAGTGTGGGTGCGACAGCAAATTTGTTAATGGCAGCATCGCGGGCTGATGGAAAGTCTACTTTTAAAAATGTCTCCATGGAACCAGAGATAGTTAATCTGATCGAACTCTTAAAAAATGGGGGGGCGGAGATTGAGTATGAAAACGACAGAGTCATTACAGTGAAGGGGATTGATGATTCCCCATATGGATCGTGTGACATTATTCCAGATCGAATCGAAGCTGGAACATATATAGCATTAGCGGGGATAAAGAGATCTTCCATCAGAATGACTGGATCCAATTGGGATCATCTGGGTGCAATGGTCGAGGTTGCAGAATGCGCGGGGATGGAGATATCCCAAAAAGGAAATGAGATTGTTGTTGATGCTTCAAAGGGACTGCACCCAACCCATATTGTAACTTCAGCCTATCCAGGATTCCCTACTGATGCTCATCCATTATTTTGTGCTATGCTCTGTACTATCCCTGGAGATTCATCAATTACTGAAAACATATACGAAAAACGATTTGCGTATACGGGGGAACTTCGCAAATTGGGTGCTTCGATTGATATAATTGGTAGGAAAATGATTATTGACGGTAGGCGTAAGTTCTCCCCATCCATAATCAGATCCACTGACCTGAGAGGTGGAATGGCTACCACATTACTAGCATCCATTGCTGAAGGCACTTCGATTCTCTATGACAATGATATAATATGTCGAGGATACAGCAATTTCACTAAAAAGTTGAGATCGTGCGGTGTGGATATCGATGGGGGATATAGAGATTACTAACCGTCATTTTAAAGTGCTCCATATCGATGGATCTGGTCGTGGAATAAAAGACGATGGTAAAATTGTGTATGGAGTTGGGACACATATAGTAGAATTGTGCAAGGGGCTTGAAAATAAGAATGTCCAGTGCATCATTGCGTCCTCTTCTAAATGGCTCATTGAAAAAACTGAGAGTAACGGATCTGCAACTGTGTTAATCCCTCCGTTCCGAGAGAAGAAAACTCTAGCGGGGGTGATTGCTCCAATAAACGTATTTAGAATTTTAAAAATACTTAACCCAATATTAATATCTAAAGATACAATTGTCCATATTCACATAACTACGGTAGCGGAGATGCTCCTTGGAAAAATGATTAAGCGACTGTATGGCATTCCCGTTATCGGTACGGTTCATACGTATCTGTTATTCAGAAAGGGACATCCACTATATCGACTAGTGCCTTTTCCGTGGTTATTAAATGAATATGATTCGATAATTGCGGTTTCTCAGGAACTTGTGAGTAATATTGTACAATTTATTGATTATAATATACATTACATTATCAATGGCGTTGACGTGGATCTTGATAGAGAGTCCTTGATAAGAATTCCCCGCATCGTATTTCCTATCAGACTGTTCGAAGTTAATATGAGAGTCGTATCCCTATTTCTAGACGCCATTGATCTTATCAAAGATTCATTGGGAGATGTGCAGGTTTTGTTTATCGGGGAAGGTAATTACAATAAAATAGTATCAGAAAGAATCAATGATATTAATTCAAATAAATATATAATAGCTCACATAAAGTACTTAGAACCGGACCGGATGATCGATACTCTGGCGACCTCGATGCTCTCAATATGTTCTGGGAGGACTGCGATAGAGTCGATTTGCTCAAGAACCCCCACGATGCTTCTTAGTCCCCACGGCTACTTAAAATTAGTTAATGAAGATTTTTTAGAAAGGGCAGAGTATTCAAATTTTAGTGGTAGATATCTAAATGATTTACCTTCTGCAGAAGATTTAGCACGAGACATACTGTTTGTGCTTAATAACAGAGAGACGATTCAAAAGGAGTTGCTAGTTGATTATTTGGTTGATATTCAAGTAGAAAGGACTCTTAAATTGTATTACTAAGCCAGTATATCGAAAAAGTAGGTGTTGAATATAATCGATTCGTTTCCGGATCAATGTTTATTTTAAAAAAATCGGATAAGACAAAACGATTTGTTGGATAAATATCGACATATGTGGTTTGATCGGCTGTATTGGTTAGTAAATACCCTTCGCTCACAATAGAATAATTCCTTACATTGGAAAAGTGGTCTCCTGCATATGACTGGGTACACCAGCTATCATGTCCAACTCCTATGATAGCGTCCACATATCTATATTTGCTATTGATGTCTAGAGTTGGCAAATTTCTATTGTTTTCTAAAATATAAAAATTCATTGATGTGAAATCTTCTATTGATGTTTGTTGATATGATAAATATACATTATCGGATGGGTGAACGCTGCAAAGACCTAGCCCCAATGGAAACACTATTAATATAGTAATAATAATATTTAAAAATATTTTTCTTTTTGATAGATGATGTTTAATCTGAGTTATTGCGTATCCACCGGATAGTACAAGTAATGGGGCCAGATATTTTATTGGACGTGCTATATCCATTCCAGCTGGTAGGATGACTAAGACAACGATGAATAATGAAGATGTGATAAATAATATATCTGAATAGTTAACCTTATTGGATTGACCATTTAAAATATTAAGGTTTGAATAATGATTTATAATTCTATATGATGATGATATGAAAAATATTGTAAAATATAATAAAACGGATCCAAATGACAATATTATCAGTATTGATATGTCGAATAATGACAAAATATCCATCAGACCTTTTGCTTGAATAATAGTATAACTTGTAGCTTCCCCTTCTATCCACCTGACTAAGGACATTATCCTAGGTTCAAAAATTACAGAATATGAGAACCACCCCATTGCTGATACGAATCCTACTAATGGAAGTAATGAATTGTAATGAGAGTTCGAACGTATATGTATTATAGAGCTGATTATAGTAATTATTATTAAAAAGAAAGCTATTAATATGTGAATAAAAGGCATGATTATTAAAATTAATATCGATAATGCTCGGAATCTAAGATCGTGATTACTTTTTTCCATGAGATATAAAAACAATGGAATCAGCATTACCGCCATTGAATTGGGAGATAACATTGTTTGATACTGACCGCCAATGAATAAAAAACCAATTATTATAATGAAAAATTGTTCAGCATGTCTATATTTACATCGTGCATATAAATATATGAATAATGAGAAAATGATCGAAATTATGGCAGGCAGATAAAGTGTTAAAAATTCGGGACGGGTTGATGTTACTAGAGTAAGAGAAGCTCCAAAAATGTGTAAGAATGGATAAAAATTGGTTGATGAGATGGTAGTATCTCTAATTATGGATTGTATATATCCTATATGAGTGAGTTGATCAAAAATACCATAGGAAAAAACCCCTAAAAGCAATGGTAATGCTATAACTATGAAATTACAGAGTATTAATGATAAAATTCCTAAGTTCAAATATTTGTTATTTTTTAAATTGTATTGTCTATATAAATAGTAAATTGTAATTACGATGCTCAATAGAATTGCTATCCAAAAAATAAAAGATGTGGAATAATAAATTGAAATATTATATTTTGGTGCATTTGTTACAGCCAGTATGACTAAAGCAACCGTGATTAGAACGTAACTTAGTGAAATTAGTAATTTATCTGTGCGATTCAAGTTATTCATCTGGTTAAGAGCCCTTATTATTAAAGGGGTGTCCTTCTATTTTTCGAAAAGGAATTACAGTATCTTAAGATAACACGAACAATGGATTAATTACTATTTATGATTTTTAACGGAGGATGGTGGGGAACTTTGCACCAATATAAGCCTATTATATTGATAAGATAATATTTATCTATTGATGTGAAATTAGTGAACCGCATTAAAAAAAATTAATGCCAATGACATCGATGATCAATCCAAGATGCTTTTCAGAAATTGATGGATAATCTTTTTATTGTCATGATGCAACTGTAAATAATCTATCCCATTTTTCCCCAGTTTATTACGGGACAATTCATCATCCAGCAACCTGTTTATATCATCAATCATCTGAAATATATTACCCGAAATGATTCCTATTTCATAATTAGTAACAATGTTGTTTGGATTTACGTAAAGGGAGATTACAGGAACACCGTTTGCCCAGGCCTGTAGGAAGGTGTTTGGAAATCCTTCGGCATCGGAAGTGTTTATAAGAATGGTGCTTTCGGCGTAATATGATTGAATTTTCTCTATTGGGACATAGCCGATTATTTCAACATTGTGCATCCCGGCCAATCGATCTAACAAATCTGAGTAAGCTGAATTTCTGCATTCAATCTTGTGCCCAATTATGCAAATTTTTGCATTTATTACCTTTTCAGCAATATCAATCAATAATTCTGGGTGTTTCCATTTTTCAAACCTACCTACCCATAAAACTATTCGATTGTTGATTTTATTGTTTTGATTTATACCTTGGATAAAATTATTGATGATGATTCCATTTTTTGAATAATTTTTATGAAGAGTTGCTTGTTGATTTGAGTTTTGAATAAAAATGTAATTGGCAAATCGTATCACGAAGTAGCTAACTACCCTTATAAGGATTCCAACATCCTTGTTTGACTTGCTTGTATTATCGAAATCTTCGTCGTGAGCTCCCATGAGGATATACCGTTTCTGATTCACTAAGCAGAATAAACCCAGTGGAGCAAAACTACGATAATAACGGGTCAGATAGAAATCGGCTTTGCTATACCACATTGTTCGCCATAAATCAATAATAGAAATAAGCTGTGATAATGGATTCCCCATTTTCTTTTCATCAAATACATTTCTTCTAATTGCCCTAACAATTACCTTTCTGTCGATTTCATCTAAATCTTCACGGCTTGTTGCATGCTCAACCTCGAAAACTACGACTTCGACATCTGAACCGGATTTCACAAGTTCTCTTGCTAGGAGATAAAGTTGGAGTTCGGCGCCTCCTGCAAAGCAATATTTTACATTCTGATAAAAATTTTGACCGTATGGATTGAATATTAAAAATTTCATTAGTTTCATGCCCCACCGTTATTGTAATTTAATCATGTCCCCCAGAATATTATCATATTCTTTTGGATTGGGCTTATGAAATCCTGCGTGAGGCGCGAATGTGATTTCTCCGAAATATATTCGTCCATCTACATCAAATAAATCAATTCTTACGAGAGGATATATCACAGAAAGTTTTTTCGCGACCTGAAGCATCTCATCCATGGTATCTGGTCGTTTTATTTCTTGATCGAAACCTGGGTGGAGGAGAGTAAAATGAAAACGGTTCCAGTTGGGATCATAATAATTTATTTTATGATCTTTGAAACGATTGAGATGTACAGAAATGATTTTCGGTTCATCATTGAAGCAGTGAACTTTATAATCAATTAATTCCCCGTTACTATCTTCTAGATATTTTTCACATATTACTCGTGGTTTTATATTTTTATATTGTGGTTCTCGATTGAAGCGATAATAATTCAATTTTTCCCATTTTTTCAATTTTTTAATAACGGCATCCAGATTAACACCATTTTTATTTTTAATTATAATGTTATATCCTGAACCGTGAGTCATCTTCAGAACACAACTATCGGGGATATCGTCTTTTCGAATATCCTTAACATTGTCCCATGTGCGCAATAGCGGAACAAGGTAGTTATCACCAATGATTTCCTTAACATATTTGCGAACTTCCAACTTATCTGCATAAATACTAAGTGATTCCATGTTTCCATATAGCTTCATCCATTGCAGTTTTTCGTTGAATGTTCGAGGATTGGATATATTAATTTTTTTTCCATAATATATAATGCAGTCCAATTTTATTATAATTGAATCGGGAAGGGGAAGGTAATATTTCGAATGAAGATACAATCTCCCAAAGAAGCGTAATAACTTGTTATGATACATTTTTTCTAACAATAAGACACCTTTTTTCTAATTGCATTTTATTGACTTGTAGTAATCATATGTTTTTTTTGCCATTATTGAAGTAGTAAACGATCTTTCTATGGTGGATCGAGCATTGATCGATATCCTTTTTCTTAAAATATCATTTTCTAGCAGAGGAGTGATACAATTGATGAAATCGTCTGCATTGGGCCTGCATAACATACCATTGACACCATTTTGAATAATTTCAGGAATTCCGCAAATATTGGATGCGACAGCGGGTTTGCCGCAAGCCATCGCCTCTAACAAACTAATAGGGAGGTTCTCATGAAGAGATGGGAGCACGAAAATATCACATGCATCATACAAACGGAGTTTTTCCATTTCAGGCACATAGCCAAGTTTGATCACCCCCTTCTTCTTGGGTATCTTCACATCCCCAGTTCCTGCAAAAATAAATTGAACATCAAATTTGCTTTGTAACGAATCTATCGAATCTAACACGATTTGAATTCCTTTTCTTTGCAGCAGTCGTGAAAAGAACAAGATATTGATTTTTGATTTTTCCTCCCATTCGAAGGTCGGATGTTTGGGACATTTTTGATTGAATTTTTCAATGTCCACACCGTTATGAATAACGCACATTTTCTTATTGGTAAAATCGGATTGAGTTTCCAATTTTTGTTTATACCAGTTGGACACAGTAATTATATTATTACGCTTTTTATAATAAGATGATTCTACTGTATTTAATAATCTACCCAGTAATAAATTCATTTTTTCAGATTTTTCTAGGTTTCTTAATGAAGTTCCCATTTTTATGGTTGCAAGCTGCTCTTTAACTGTTGTATGAACTGTTGTGACAATCGGTACCTTCAACTTATCAATGTTAACAAGTAAATCGGGCATAGAGCTTTGAGTGTGGATGATATCATAATTGTGAGAATCATTTAATCGAATGACTTCTTTTCTACATTTTAATTGAAAGGTTAAGTTAAATAAGAATGTATCTGATGCGTTAGAAATTCTATGGACAAAAATATTAGAAGCTAATTTATTCAATATCTCTTCGCTTTCTTCATCATTAATTATTCTGTTTAATGTTAGTACATGAACTTCACAGTCGTGAGGAAGGCTTTTTGCTAAACTGTATGTGTAAGAACCAATGCCACCCCATACAGGGACGAATTCGGGACTAATTAGTAGAATTTTCATAAGATACCATTATTAAATTAGATGCTTACATCGTGCGAGGTATATTCGCATATATTAAATGCATATCAAAATTTCCCATGTTTTTAATATTTATTAATATTAAATAAAAATTAGGATTATGATATTGAATATTATATGCAATAACAAATACCATTGTAACTCAATGATAATTTATATAGAATTATAAGAATTATTTATTATAACAATTATTAGTAAAATTCATTTGAATAAGACCTGCATCTGCATGTAGCTTCTTAGATGAACAATGACCGTTAACATTTATTGATGATTAGAGAAAGACGAGCGAATAGTAACCCATTTGAACCATTGCCTCACTTTATATACTGAGGGGGTTCTGATAAATTGTAAGCTATTGAACTGTTCTGCCGCTATACTTAACGATTAATATCAAGGCGAGATAGCAGTGCCATCGGAATCGGGAGATCTGGTAGTGAGTTATCGGGACGTCGGCAAGTCATACTGCTTTGGCAGGATTATTTACATCGACGTTCCGTTGCTCGCGAAAATTTCTGATGAACATTTCATCGAATTGCGTTTTTTTATGATTGCTCATGTTACTGAGAAAAAAGATTGAAGGGGTTTGTTGCATGCCCTTATTTCTTTTTACGCATGAACAGCACTGCAGTGAGGACCACTATGATAGCTATCGCACTGAAGGCCACAAACAACGTGGTATCGTCGCTCGGGCTCGGAATGTCCGCGGTCACTATCGAGGATTGATGACCGTCGCCGAGTAGGTTCTCCGCTATATAATACGATGCGGAATCGCCCGCCTCCAGGGTGTGGTCGACATACCCGATAGCGGCCACGGTGGCAATTAGCTCCGCCTCGCCTACGTTGAGGGAACGATAGACCTTGTAGCCGGTGATGCTGGTACCTCCGTCTTCCGGAGCATCCTAGCTTTGATGGACCTCACTGTCAACGATTTCAACGGTGATTGTTTCTACCTGCCCTGGCACCGATGCCTCGATCACGGTTGCGTTCAGTGTCCTGATCGCCTCGATATTATCAACGATGTTCCAGGCATAGTACTGGAACGTGTACGTCCCGGGGGCCTCCAGGCTGAAACCCATGTCTTCGGTAACCAGGTTCCACCCTTCATCGTTCAGGCAGATTATCATTCCGCCCAACCCGCTGTCCGCATCCGGTGCGCTCATGGTCACGTTGGCAGAGTTCGGGTAGATCCCCCGTCGCAGATTCCGCTTACAATGAGCTTGGACAATGGAATCGTCACATTCGTATTGAGCATGATGTTAGTCAATGTCTCTCTATTGTTCGCGAGACCGAACGCGTAGTACTCCACGATGTGCATTTCTATGAAATTGAAGCTTATAGAAAGACAAAACCAATCATCGTCCTTCTCTAAGGGACCTTTCCACGTTTCTCATGAGCAGAGTGAGGGAGTTTAGCATCAGGGCGGCGAACGACAGGAAGATACCCATGCCCAGGATGAATATGCCAGCAATGCCTTGGGTCACCAACGTCCAGTTGAAGATTATCTGCTCCTCTAGTAAAGTGGCAGTGCACATGACCAGACCTAGGATAAAGAAGATGATCCCGGGCAACCCGAACACCAGCAGTGGCCGGCGGTAACCGACGTATGAGACAACACCGCCCAGCACTGACAGCCCGTGCTCCAGCGGCCTCTGCTTGTGTCCATTGGGAACATCGTACCTCACCGAGACTGGCACCTCAACAATCCTAAGCCCTATCTCGATGTAATATGAGATCATTTCCGATTCAATGCTGAACCGGTCGGAATTGAAGTTGGTGTTGTTCAATGCTCTCCACGAAAGAGCCCTGAAACCGGACTGGGAGTCGGTGATCTCGCAAGATGTGCCCAAGGATGTAGCGCTGTTCAGCACCCTCTGCCCCATGCGGCGATGGGTAGGCGTATCGGTAGCGTTCTTGCTCAGATAACGCGAGCCGATGACCAGGTCGGCCACTTCCTGGAGCACCGGAGCGGCCACCTGCGGTATGAGCTCAGGGTCCATCTGCCCGTCGCCGTCTATGGTGATCGTGCACCTGGAATCTAGTTCCCGGGCCCGTTTGAACCCGGTCATCAGGGCGGCGGCCTTCCCCTTGTTCACGGTGTGGCTGATGACCTCCGCACCGGCCTCTGTCGCCAATTCCCTGGTCCTATCTGTAGAACCGTCGTCGATGACGATAATATGGTCGGAATGCCTTTTTGCCAGCATGACCACCGAGGAGATCGTCAGTTCCTCGTTGTAGGCGGGAATGAGAACGATTATTTTCCCTTTCAGCTCTTCCATCCAGGGCGTTCAATAGAGGTTATGGATATAAAGATAACCCAATCATTCTTCAGATTGGAGCTTTAAAGCTTCGAGTTATGAAGATTTCCAATGATGGATGGGGACGGTTCGTTCCAGATATGCAGACCTTCGTTCCTCGCTTCTTGTTCATAGCGACCACCAGGACGTTTCCATCACCCAAGACCGCTTCGACGTCGATGACATTGCTCGTCGTATCGTCGTGAATCTTCTCAGCGCTACATCATTCTGAACCGGGAGAGAATCGTTTAACGAACATTGAGGAACTGCCCGCGATATCCGCGACCGTACCGCGATGATGTTGCTATAGGCATCGATCGCTAGATCCAGAGATCTCGGTCCGGGCGTCACAGATAGAACGGTAATCAACCAGCCCGGCCTCGAATGGATGTGTGGCAGATAGGATGGATCGGGCCGATGTTTAGACCTCGTTCCGCGTCTGTTCATTGTCCATTACCGTTCTTCCTGACCTCGTCAAGCACCTGCACGTTCTCGATCGGCGTCGATGGAAGGATGTCGCATGAGGCGGCGAGTATGAAACCCTCCTTGCCTCCCTTCCTTATGCACCTCTTCGCTTCGGATGCTATGTCCTCCCTGCTTCCGCTGTACAGCGTCCTGTAAGGGTGAACGTTGCCTATGATCGCTACCTTCCGGTCCATGACCTTCCTCGCGTAGTTGAGGTCCACGCTGGCGTCCATGGAGAAGCCCGACATACCTAGGGTGGCAATGTCCTCCAAGCGGTCCGTGGTATCGCCGCATATGTGCACCAACGATTCGCCGCCATCCTTCAGTATCTTCTGCACTATCGCTTTCATCCTTGGATGGGCATACCTCAGGAAGTCCGCCTTGGTGATCAAGGAACCGGAAGAGGTCGGGTCGCATAGCATGATGTTGTTCAACCCCTGTTCCAACATCGCTCCACAGTAGTCCATTATGACGTCCGTGCAGAAATCGATGACGTCACGGGCGAAGTGCGGCTCGATGATGGCGTCCAAAATCAGGGCCTCCACACCACGGATCTCCCCAGCAAGGGTGAACGGGCTGCACAGGCTGCCATAGCACATCGTTTGCTCCATCATCTCCCTGCAGATGATCCTGCGCGCCTCCATGCCCGCCACGAACCGTTTGTCCTTCTCGGGATTGGGGTATTCGATGGACCCGAGCGTCGACGGCCCGGCTATGATGTGCTTCCAGGTGGCTATTTCCCCCACCTCGGGAATTCGCACTTCGCACCCCAGAGCCTCCACGGGGGACATCCAGTCCCACATGACCTCCACTCCATCGAAATGGCACTTCTTTGCCACCTCGACCTGGGCCTTGGCTGCCTTTCGGGGGTTCTTTATGGACTCCGATACCGGAACCTGGGCCGCCGCCAGGGCCCAGTACCCCTGGAACGGGGGCACGAACGGCACCGTGTCCACCGGTTCGAAGTTCAGTGCTGCGTATATCCTTTCCATCCCGTTCATGGCGTCCATATCTACTCCGCATCCGCGACTGGCGCCTTATTATTATCGTCGTAGTACAGCAGCAGCCGTATGCCGGCCACCAGCAGGTAGTACACCCCGAACAGCACCCACACCTCCATGGTGAAGTAAGCGAAGGTGAAGTAGGAGATTATCAGGGCGCAGACCAGGGCGATGACCCCGGTGACCATCCCCCCGTGCACCTTGTACGGACGTTCCAGGTCAGATGCTGTCTTCCTGAGCCTGAAGAACGCCAGCACCACGCCGGTGTACGTTATCCCCACCCCGGCCGCTATGAGAGTGAACAGGCTGGTCAGCCAGGATGTCCCGGACATGAGTATCAGAACGAGAACGACGATCAGTATGACCAGGTTGGCGGTCTTGGGCACGTTGTGCTTGTTGATGGACGCGAAAGTCCTCGGCAGCACCCCGTTCCTGCCCATGGCCAACAACAATCGCGAGCTGCCCATCCAGAAGCCTATGAGGCAGGTGGCCAGGGCGGCGACGTTGGCCAGGGCGATGAGGTACATCAGCCAGCCGCCGTACAGCTCGTTGGCCAGAGTAGCTCCCAGCATGGGTGTGACGATGATATCACCTATGGGACCGAGACCCCCTTCGGCCAGGCATATCAGCCCGTAGAACACCGCCGCAAATGCTATCGAGGCGGTGATGAGCTTCCACATCTTCTTCAAAGGATACTTGGACTCCTCGGCGAACTGAGGGATCACCTCGAAGCCGAAGAACATGGTGACCATCAGCGCGGTGGCGGTGATGAAGCCGTTCTCCCCGGTGAAGAAGAAGGGCTCCCAGTTGCTGGTGGAGAACTGACCGTTGCTCATGAACAACAGGGAATATCCGAAACCGACCACCGCCAGCATAAGGAACAGTATGAACTGCACCCCGGCGCTGATGTTGACCTCCCTGGTGTTCAGGGCGTAGTTCAGAAGAGCGACCACTGCCGCAAGGAGCATCATGACCTCGATGGTCATGTCCGGCCACCACAGGAACCTGATGATATCGGTCAACGCCATCAGCTGGAATGCCAGCACCGCCGCGTAGGAGAGCATCAAGGCCCATGAGGTCCAGAAGGACGCCTCTTTACCGAAGGCCTTACGCAGGTAGATGAACGACCCCCCCGCCTGCGGATAGGCCGCGGTGAGCTCCCCGTATACCAGGCCGATGGGGATGCACATCAGACCCACCAGCACGAACGCCAGCGCGATCGACGCACCGGTCAATGACAGCCACCAGTTGGTCATGACCAACCACGGACCGATAATGGTCGCGGCGGCCATGGCGAACAGGTACCATGGCCCCATGGACTTCTTCAGACCCGAACCCCCCTCTGCCGATCCACCTTCAGTCAATTAGATCACCCCGATTAGTATTACATTAGTATTACAAACGAATGTTAATGGTAAGATATATAGATTACCAATGTCATCTGTTTAAATATATATTTATATCCGAGAATGCATTTGTAACCATTATTCGAATCAAGGATGCACCATATGACCAGTGATGAAAGCACCACCACATCGTCGAGCGAAAGATCCAGGGTTGTCAACCTGCGGGTACCGTTGCAGGTCGTGGATTACATAGACGATTGGGTCGACAAGAAACAGTACAAGTCCCGTTCGGAGTTCATCCTCTCCGCCATCAGGTTCTATCTCGATTACATCGAGTACAAGGAGAGCTACAACGTGCGGGCGTTCCAGGGCGAGCAGTTCCCCGAAGCCCCGGGCTCACGTTTTGACCGCTTGAAGTATTACAAGAGACCGTGAAAAGGTTCGTCGCCATTTTTTGATCACACCGAGGCGTGATGTCCTCCATCGCGGTGCATTAATAAGAATAAGGGATTTTGAAGAGGTTTCAAAAGGGGTTTAGGGGATCACGTTCTCATCCTGACAACGTCCTTCCAGACCTCCACGTTCTCCAATGGCGTCCCTGGGGCGATGTCGCAACCCGCACCCAGTATGAATCCCAGGGGACCGGCGTCCCGGATGCACTGCCTGGACTCCTCCACCACCATGGCCGGGGTTCCGGAAAATAGAGTGTGCGCCGGTTTGACGTTCCCCAGTATGGCCTGCTTGGTGCCGATCTCCGCGTGGGCGACCTTCAGGTCGACCTGGTAGTCCATGGAGAATATGCTGGCATTGACGTCTATCACATGCTCCAGCCGGTCGGATGTATCGCCGCAGATGTGCAGCAGGGAGTACTTGCCGCCAATGTTGACCTTGGCGGTGCACTCCTTCTGCGCCGGCTTGGAGTACAGCGCGTAATCCTCCTTGGATATCAGCGAACCGGAGGCGGTGGGGTCGCACAGGAACACACCGTCCAGCTCATGCTGCACCAGATGGTCGCAGTAGGTCGATATCACGTCGGTGGAGAATCGCAGCAGCTTCGACAGGAAGTCCGGCTCCAGTATGGAGTCGAGCATCATGGTCTCCACGCCCCTGAGCTCCCCCGCCAATGTGAAGGGGCAGACCAGGGTGTTGTAGAGGAAAAGCTCAGAACCCAGTTCCTTGTGCAGCAGGCCCGTGGTCTCCAAAGAACTTTTCAATCGATAGTCCTTCGACGGATCGGGAACCTGCAGGGTGGAGAGCTTCTCGGTGTCCTCCCCCAGGACGTTCGTCCATGTGGGTATGGCGCCCAGGTCGGGTATCTTCACCTCACAGCCCAGGGCCTCCACCGGCGACAGCCAGTCCCACATGGTCTCGATGGCGTCGAACCTGCAATGCTTGGCTATCTCCACCTGGGCGCCCGCCGAAAGCTGGGGGTCCCTTATGGAATCCGGACCTTTCACTCCCATGACCCCGAGAGCCCAATAGCCCTGGAATGGGGGAGCCAGGGGGATCTGGTCCACCGGCTCCATGTTTATCGCAGCTATCATCCTTTCTCTGCCGTTCATCACGCACCACCTCCGTTGGCCGGAGCCTTGATCATCTCTATCTCCTCGTCCTCATCCCTCTTGCGGCCCAGGACCACGCGTATGACCCCCACGATACCGAAGTAGATACCGAAGAGTATCCACACTTCGAGGGTGAAATAGGCGAAGGTGAAATAGGCGATTATTCCAGCGCACACCAGGGCCAAGACGCCGGTGGCGAAGCCCCCGGGCACTTTCCAAGGTCTTTCCATATCCGCCGCGGTCCTCTTGAACTTAAGGTATGCCAGACAGACGATCACATAGGTTATACCCACCCCGATGGCCATCAGCGTGAACAGGCTGGCCAACCAGGCGGTGCCGGACATGGCGATGAACATCAGCACTATGCCCAGGATGACCAGGTTGGCGGTCTTGGGAACGTCATGCTTGTTGATGCTGGCGAAGACCTTCGGTAGCACACGTGCCCTACCCATGGCCAGCAGCATCCTCGAACCGCCCATCCAGAAGCCGATGAGGCAGGTGGCCAGGGCGGCGACGTTTGCCAGGGCGATGAGGTACATAAGCCAGCCGCCGTACAGTTCGTTGGCCAGGGAAGCACCCAGCATTGGCATACCGATCAGGTCCCCGATGGGGCCCATCCCGCCTTCGGCCAGACAGATGATGCCGTAGAAGAACATGGCAAACACGATGGAACCTACCATCAGCTTCCAGTGCTTCTTGGCCGGATAGTTGGCCTCCTCGGCGAACTGCGGAATGACCTCGAAGCCGAAGAACATGGTGACCATCAGCGCGGTGGCGGTTATGAAACCGGATTCACCGGTGAAGAAGAACGGCTCCCAGTTGCTGGTCGAGAACTGTGGGTTGGTGAAGAACAGAAGCGAATATCCGAAACCTACAACCGCTAGCATCAGGAACAGTACGAACTGAACGCCCGCGCCGATATTGACCTCGCGCGTGTTTAGGAGGAAGTTACCTATGGCCACTCCGGCTGCCAGCATCATCATGATCTCTATGGACATGTCCGGCCACCACAGGAACCTGATGATGTCCATCAGGGCCATGAGCTGAAAGGCCAGAACGGCCGTGTATGAGAGCATCAACGCCCAGGACGTCCAATATGACGCTTCCTTACCGAACGCCTTCTCCGTATACACGTACGATCCCCCCACCTGCGGGAACATGCCGGTCAGTTCCCCGTAGACCAAGCCTATGGGGATGCACATCAAGCCCACCAGGATGAAGGCCAGTGCGATCGATGCTCCTGTCAATGACAGCCACCAGTTGGTCATGACCAACCACGGACCGATAATGGTCGCGGCGGCCATGGCGAACAGGTACATCGGGCCCATGGACTTCTTCAATCCGGGTTGTCCGTTCTCTTCACCTTGCAATTTTTTCACCTCATTTGTATTACATATATAATTTTATTAACTTACATTTGTAAGACAATTGTAAGTATAAAGCGTTTTCGAGAACGAGAGGGATAGCGTTTTCTGACCTGCCATCGGAGGAATATCACTAAGAAACTGACTGACGCCTAACGCGGTCCAGCATGGCGGTGGGCATAGATTATAGTTGAAAAATGGATCTTGCACATAGGTATGTATTAATAATCCTGAACCATGGCAGGTCTACCGGGATCGGGAGAGCCCGCAGCGAGCTATCGGGACGTCGGCAAGCCATACTGCTTCGGCAGGAACGGTTCCGCCGGCGTTCCGGGCTTGCGAAAATGATCGGACGTTCGTCGCTGTTTTTTTTATCGAGAAAAAAGGAAGGTAAGGGGTTTGTTCGTGCTCCCTACTTCTTCTTGCGCAGGAACAGCACCGCGCCGACGGCCGCTATCGCGATGATCGCACCGATGGCCGCGAACAGAGCGATGTTGCTACCAGGGCTCGGAATGTTCGCGGTGACCGACGAGGACAGCTCCCCGTTCCCGAGCAGGTTCTCCGCCACCACGTAGTAGGAGGCGGAATCGCCTTCCTCCAGGGTGTCGTCCATGTACTCGGTGGCGGTCAGCGTGGCGACCAGCTCCGCCTCCCCGTCGTTCAGGGAGCGGTAGACCTGATAGCTTATGATGTCCGTTCCGCCGTCCTCCGGTGCCTCCCAACTGAGGTAAACGATGCCGTCGGTAACTTCCGCTTCGAGCCCGTCGACCTGTTCGGGGACGGTGACCTCGACCACGGTGACGGTGAGCGTGCGGACCTCCTCGGAATTCCCCACCGCGTCAACGGAGCGGTACAGGAACGTATAGGTCCCGGCGGCCTCCAGATGGAAGACCGTGTCTTCGTCCACCGGGTTCCAACCCTCATCGTTCATGGAGACCATCATCTCCCCCAGGCCGCTATTGGCGTCGCTAGCGCTCATGGTCACGTTCGCCAGGTTCAAGTACACCACGCCATCCAGTGTTCCGGAGAGGTGCAGCTGCGAGACCGGGGCGGTGACATCGACCTTGACGGTGATGTTGACCGTCGCCCCGCTGTTGTTGGCGTTGTCCACCGCGTAGCATTCCACCAGATAGATGCCGGTGGCGTTGAAGGTCAATGGAACCGCGTACTCCGTCCAATTCCCACCGTCGACCCGGTACATGATGGCCATGACGCCCGAATCGGAGTCCGAGGCGTTAGCCGCGCAGGAGATCGATGAGTTCCCCCATCCTGACGCGCCAGTGCCGTTGAGCTGCAGATAGGCTGTGGGAGCGGTCGTGTCTATCTTGACCTCCAGCTCCTGGACCTCCTCCTCGTTTCCGGCCACGTCCTCGGAGTACCATTCCACCAGGGTCATGCCCTCGGATGATATGTTCAGTGCGTCGGCGTAAAGCGTCCATTCACCGCCGTTCAGGCGATATTGGATCTCCGCCACCCCGCTGTCCTCATCGGTCGCGCTGAGCTCCAGGCCCACCGGTCCGACGTACCATCCGTTGACCGGAGCGCCGTCCAGCTCGTACGATGATCCGGGGGCGGAGACGTCCACCTTCAGCACCCGGCTGTCAGCGTCCTGGTTGCCGAAGTTGTCCTCGGCGTAGAACTCCAGGGTGTGCGTTCCGCTGGCGGTCACCTGGAACGGGGCGGTGTACGTAACCCAGCTCCCCCCGTCCAGACGGTAGTGGATGGCCTGCAGTCCGGAGCCCCCGGCGTCGCTGGCGCTCAGGGTCACGGTCACCGGGGTGGTGTACCATCCCTCGCTCATGGAACCGTCCAACGCGATCGACACCTCAGGAGCCACGTCGTCGTCATCGCCGACCAGGACGGTCTGCACCGTTCCTGTATTGCCGGCGATGTCCGTGGCGTAGTACTCGACGGAGTACTGCCATCCCACGGTACCGACAGTGAACGTACCGGTGTACTCGTGCCAGCTGCCGCCGTCGATCCGATAGTGGACCGTATCGACGCCGGACATGGCGTCGCTGGCGTTCAGGGTGAGCTCGTGACCGTTGACATACGGCACCACGGCTGGACCGGTGACGTCTATCCGGAACGAGCCGTTCCTTATGTTCTCCTCCGCGCCGTTGGCCCCGGTGGAGTACCAGAAGATGGTGTAGTTGCCGTCCTCGCTCACGGTGAACGGTCCGGTGAAGGCGGACCATCCCACCCCGAAGGAGTAGTTCAGGTAATCGATCTCCATGGCCGTTGGGTCGTAGTACAGGAACCCGATCAGCACCTCGGAGACGTACCAATCGTCATTTCCCAGAGCGCCGGTGACGTCCAGAACGGTGAGCGGCGGACCATCGTTCAGGTAGGTCTCCACCATGGAGGGCCATTCGCTCATGTGACATATCGCCCCGCAGCTCATGTAGCTCGAGCTGAAATCGTCCAGCCACAGCGGGAAGTAGGCTGAAAGGCCGTGGCAGAAGGAAGCGCTTTGGGTGGTGAGGCAGGTCAGTACGAACGGGTCTGCCGATGAGCTGTTTAACATGTCCAGAACCGCCTGCCCCGTGACGTTCAGGTCGGGGTTGTCGCACAACATCATGGTGTTGGTGATGAACTGGTACAGGTCGACCGTGTCCGGGTCGCCGAGCACCTCCAGGGATTGGGAGCAACCGCGGGACCATTGCAGATACCCTGGGTCCTCCACCCAGCTCGTGTACAGATCGTCGAGATAATCGTTCAATCCGCCGATCAGCGCATCGACCTTGGTAAGATCGTATGCCCCGGCGCATTGCGTGGTGTATGTGTTATTGTCCACCAGGTTCATGTTCTCGGCGATAGAGACGGCCAGTTCCTCGGTGGACATGGACGTGTCGGACTTGAGGTTAAGGAGCAGCTCATCGTAGTCGATGTTGCTGGTCCAGCCGCTGGTCTCGGACGCCACCATGTAATCGACCGTGCCGTTCATTTCCGCCACCACCTCCAACGAACCCATCAGGCAGTCGTCGAACAGCAGCAGGTCGACAGGTGAGCCGGTCTCGTTCACCATGGCCCGGAATGCGTATGAGATCTCCGGCAGTGAAAGGATGTCTCCGCCGGACGTCCCGTCCTGACAGCATCCTATCCAGCTGCCGCCATGGTCCTTGAGGACCACCATGTAACGGTCGGCGACATAGGTCTGGGCGCCCCAGACCAGGAAGTCCTCCAATGTAGCTCCGTCGCCCATGTTCACCTCGCCAATGTCCATGAGGGCATCGGACTCGTAGGCCAGCATCGGGCTCTCCACATAGAAGCGCAGGCACTGGTCCCAGTCGCCGTAGGTTGTATCGTAGGAGGGGGAACGGTCCATCTGCACGACCACGCTCACGAAGTGGTTGCTGCCCACCCCGGTCATGCGCATGAAGTCGTAGAGCATGTCGAACTCCAGGTTGTTGTCCCCGTCCATATAGAGCAGCACGGTCCATTCGGCCGGATCCACGTATAGTGCCCAGGCTATCTGGTTGTTGGTCTCGTCGGACTCGAACACCTCCGAATCACAGTCCGCCCGGAAGGTGATGGTGTGCATAGCAACTTCGGAAAGGGAGAAATCGGGGGTCTGCACGGTGATGGAGGCGCCGGCGCCGAGACCGGTTATGTTCCAATAGCAATATGGTACGCTGTCCAGCCAGCAGAACACCTTGAACGCCCCGGCGTCGGTGTCCCCGGAGTTCGTGACCACACCAAAGGCGTAGACGGGACGACCGGACGTGGCACGGTAGATCGATGTGCCATCCGTCTCTTCCAGGTAGTACCGCGCCATATGCAGATCGGGGCCGGCGGCCATGATATCCGATGGTTCTTGTGCGTCGTCCGCATCCGATGCGGCGAGAACGCCCCCGGCCATGGACAGCAGAACGAGGGAAAGCATTCCTAGAACTAGGCAAAATGTAAGAGAGCGCCTTATTGGCGGGGTCATGGGATGGATTTTATCTAGGCGTACATAATGGTTTTGTTATTATCTATTGAATGTGAAAAAAATCAATACTGATAAAGAGGATCGATCCCGCCCTTTTGACGACGGTCAAGAACATCAACCTTGAGTAGATGTTAGTTGGAACGGGAGGAACGGACATTCTGTCAGAGATGATCTGATATTGAGTTTCAGATTGCTCGTGCTGATTATCTTTTCTTGTGAAAAAATAATATGATCTAGGTTTTCCTGACCGATATCTTCTGGAACAAAATATTTATTCGGTATGGGATACCCAACCATGAAAGGCATCGTGTTGGCCGGAGGGAGCGGGACCAGACTGTATCCCATGACCTCGGCCATCAACAAGCACTTGCTGCCTATCTACGACAAGCCGATGGTCTACTATCCGCTTTCGATCCTTATGATGGCTGGCATCAGGGACATCCTTATCATATCCACACCGGAAGACCTCCCCAACTTCAAAGCCCTCCTAAAGGACGGTTCGCAGCTTGGCATCAACCTGAGCTATGCCGAGCAGCCCTCGCCGGACGGATTGGCACAGGCGTTCATAATCGGTGAGGAGTTCATTGGGAGCGAGCCGGTGGCTATGGTGCTCGGGGATAACCTCTTCTACGGCGCTGGACTGATCGAACGATTGAGAAAGGCCGTCAAGAACGCTGAGATGGGGATAGCCACCATATTCGGTTATCTGGTCAAAGACCCAGAGCGCTTCGGAGTGATCGAGATGGCATCTGATGGCAAGGTGCTATCCCTTGAAGAGAAACCCGAAAAGCCGCGGTCTAACTATGTCGCAACCGGCCTTTACTTCTACGATAACCGGGTAGTGAAGTTCGCCAAGAAGGTGAGACCGTCCTGGCGCAATGAACTGGAGATCACCGACCTGAACAACATGTACCTGGAGAAGGGCGAGCTGGATGCCATTACCCTAGGCAGGGGCTTCGTATGGATGGATGCAGGTACTCCGCAATCCCTGGCGGACGCTACGACCTTCATACGCTTCGTTGAACAGTTCCAGGACCTTAAGATAGCCTGTCTGGAGGAGATCGCTTACAGCAATGGCTGGATAAGTAAGGAAGCCGTGGAGGCTTTGGTGAAAAAGAACGCCAAGAACGGTTATGGGAAATATCTGTCTAGGGTCCTGAAGGACCCTCAGACCGTGAGATGAAATTATGAGCGGACCGACCACCATTCCCGAGGTGATCGTCGTCGAGCCAAAGGTGTTCAAGGACTCCCGCGGTTACTTCTTCGAGAGCTATTCCATCAGGAACTTAGAACCCTTGGGCATACGAGATGTCTTCGTGCAGGACAACCATTCCTATTCCGCAAAGAGAGGAGTGGTCAGGGGGCTTCATTACCAAAAGCCCCCATTCGCCCAAACCAAGCTCGTCCGCTGCACGGCCGGTAGCGTTCTTGATGTGGCCGTGGATATCCGATATGATTCGCCGAGCTATTCCAAATGGTTCGGCGTTATGCTTAGCGCAGAGAACAAGCTGCAACTTTACATTCCGAAGGGCTTTGCCCATGGGTTCGTCACACTGGAGGATGATTGCGAGGTGCAATACAAAGTGGACAACTTTTATAGCGCCGAGCACGACCGTGGCATAAGATTTGACGATCCTGATATTGGAATAGAATGGGGAACGGTGAACCCTCGATTATCAGAAAAGGACGCAATGGCACCGTTTCTGAAGGACTGCAACAGAGATTTCGTTTGGGAGGAGAGCAAATGAGATATCTGATAACAGGCGGAGCCGGTTTCATCGGCACCAATTATGTTAGAAAGAAGGTTGAGGGAGATGATGAGATCGTCTGCCTGGACCTGCTCACCTACGCCGGTAATCTAGATAACCTTGATGGCTTGATGGGGAGAGATAATTTCACTTTCGTAAAGGGAGACGTAGTGGATCGACGCTTCATCTTCGACCTTTTCAGGAACGCCGAATTTGATCGAGTGGTGCACTTTGCCGCCGAATCGCACGTGGATCGTTCGATCGAGGATCCTTCCGCTTTTCTCAGGACCAACGTACTGGGCACGCAGAACCTGCTGGACGCCTGTAGGGAGTTCGGGATCGGTCGTTTCCATCAGGTCTCCACGGATGAGGTGTACGGCGACCTGCCACTGGATAGAAAGGACCTCAAGTTCACCGAAGAGTCGCCGATAAGACCGTCATCGCCTTACTCAGCGAGCAAGGCTGCGGCGGACTTGCTGTGCCAGGCGTACCATCGCACATTCAACATGCCCATTACCATTTCCCGCTGCTCCAACAACTATGGTCCCTACCAATTCCCAGAGAAATTGATACCGCGTATGATCGTCCTCGCTCTAAAGGACCAAAAGCTACCTGTCTATGGCAAGGGAGAGAATGTAAGGGATTGGCTACATGTATTGGACCATTGTAGTGCCATAGACGCCATCCTCAAGAAAGGCAAGGAAGGGGAGGTCTATAACATCGGCGGCAACTGCGAGAAGCGCAACATAGACATCGTGAAGCTGATTCTTAAGAAGGTTGGGAAGGGAGAGCCGCTTATATCCTTCGTTCAGGACCGGAAAGGACACGATCTGCGGTATGCCATAGATAATACCAAAATAACCAGAGAACTGGGATGGTCTCCTTGCGTCACCTTCGATAAAGGAATCGAGGATACCATTGATTGGTACCTTGATCACGGTGATTGGCTTAAGAAAATTGAGAATGGAGAATATCGAGTATAGATTGAATACTACCGCCCTTCCCTCATCGACCTCTTCACATTCCTCATCACCAGTCCCAGCGAGTTCAGCCCCAGCGCCGAGCGGACGACGCTGCTGGCGTTCTCCGTATCGTTGAACTTCCTTGCAACTAACGCAAGTACGGCCAGGGGGAACAGCTCCAGCAGGACCTCCAATGTGACCGCCAGGCATCCGTACTGCTCAGAGATAGCTATGGCCTCAATCTCCATCTGGCCGATGAAGAAGGTGTTGACCAGCGAATATATCGCCGGAATACCCCAGGCCAAGAGAATTAGGGTTATGAAAACGGAGGGTAGTCGATAAAAGCTGTCTTCAAAGTTTTCCTGGCATCATCAAAGGATATCGTTTACCCATCAGGCGTCGGAGCAGGAATATATTATTTAGATTGTATAGTATTTATTTCTAAAACGAAAATATCGATGTTGATTCGTTTAAAGGCGATATCAATTGAATTTAGCTGGCCTGCCACCCATGGAATTTAAATAACATCATGCGTTAGACGAAATACCGGGATCGGGAGAGCCCGCAGTGATGTTCAAGGGACGTTGGCAAGCTTCCGCGCATGCGGGCCGGCGTGCCCTGGACGTTACGAAAAACTCGTTCTCTGTTCTATTACCCACTTGAATCGCAGACCACTGGTCTGAAGCGCCTTCATCATATCCGAGAGCGCCATAGCAGTGATATACGATCAATAATGTTCTCGTATCGTGATGGACCAGGCGGATAGTGAACCAATTCTCGACCTCACCGTCTTCATTCTTTCCTACAACCGTCCTCATTATCTCAGGGAAATGCTTCTAAGCGTATTATCCCAGACCGCCGTCCCAGAGGAGATCGTTATCCTAGACAATGGGAGCGACAAAGGAACCAAGGAAGCTGTTCAGGACCTTATCGGAGGACGGGTCAGTTGGGTTGGGGCCGATCATAACAATGGGTCCCTGTGGAATTTTAAAAGGGCTTTCAATTTGAGCGGTAGAAAATATTTCACCATTCTTCACGACGACGACCGTTTGTTACCGTCCTTCCTAGAGAAAATGGTCGGTGTGTTGGAGTCCGAGAGCAGAATGGTGGCCATCACCTGCAATGGTTATATTATGAACGAAAAGGGAGGACGGACGGGGTTCAAGATGCTCCCTGGAACGAACGACACGATCGTTCATCTAAGGAGCGGTGAAGAAGCGGCCCGGCAATATTCTTACAAATTCATCCCGTTCCCAAACGTCGTCTACCGCAATGGGTTCCCTCAGAAAGTAGCTATAAAGGAAGAATTTGGTAAGGTTTGGGATAGCGTATTCATCATCGATCTGGCAAAACTTGGATGGATCGGGATGCTTGACGACCTCTTGTTCGAATACAGGTACCATTCCGGCCAGGACTCGTCCGAACTGCCGGAGGACCTGGTCGAAATGAAGGAAGAATACATACTGAACCTGACCAGTGGTTCGATCTATGGTAAGGATGTCCTCAGGAACGTGAGGCGAAGGCAATCCCGACGTTTATCAGGATTGCTCCTGGTGTCCATATTCTTTAAGAAGGACCCTCGTTACTTCTTCGAGCGTTCGAAAAGATTCGGTTATAGAAGAGCCAATGAACTTTGCGTGCTATACTACCTCCTGTTCAATCGGCTGGTACATTATCGTGAGTATGTTCGGTTGCGTGTGCTCGATGATGTCCGAGCCCCCTGACCGAGGTCTAAGTGCGGAAATATTTTCCCATACCTTTTGTATTTTAAGATGCATTGAAGATGGACGGTCTGAACAAATGAAAGCCTCCGACGCGGTCGCGCAATATCTGGTCGAACACAAGGTCGTTCATTGCTTCGACCTTGCCGGAGGGATGATCACTCACCTTCTGGACAGCCTTTCCAAGCGTAACGAGATCGTGATCACCCCCATGCACCACGAGCAGGGAGCCGCCTTCGCCGCGGAGGGGATTGCCAGAGCCACAAAGGGAAAGGAACTGGGGCTGGCCATGGGCACCAGCGGACCGGGGGCGACCAATCTTTTAACCGGGTTATGCAGCTGCTGGTTCGATTCCGTGCCCTGCCTGTTCATCACCGGACAAGTGAACGAGTCGGAGCTCAGGGGGGAATCCGGCGTCCGTCAGCAGGGTTTCCAGGAGCTGGACATCGTCAGCATGGTCAAAGGGGTGACGAAGTATTCCGCCCAGGTCAGGAGCGGCGCGTCGCTTCTCCCGGAGCTTCACAAAGCCTGCTGCGCCGCCATCTCGGGAAGGAAGGGACCGGTTCTGCTGGACATCACCTTCAACGCCCAGCGCGAGGAGGTGGACGATCGCGAGACGAACGTTTGGATGTTCAAGGAATGGCGGAACGAGGAGCCCGTCCCCGAGATCGGCGCTGGGATGGACCAACTGGCCATGATGTGCGCCTCCTCATGCAAGCCCCTGGTCTGCTTTGGCGGCGGAGCGATCTGGGCTGATTCCTTCGATCGTTTCGTTGAATACCTGAGAGAGAATAAAGTACCGTACGTCTCCACCCTGATGGGCGCTCAGAGGATGGAGAGGCATGAACTATACCTGGGAATGCTAGGGACCTACGGACGCCGGAGTGCCAACTGGGCGGTGCAGAACTGCGACCTGCTGATCGCGGTCGGTTCAAGATTGGACGTGCGCCAGACCGGGGCATTCGCCGAGGATTTCGCCAGGAAAGCCAGGATCGTCCAGATGGACATCGACGCCTCCCAACTGAACAACCGGGTCAAGGTGGACCTGGCCATACACGGGGATGCGGAAGCGTTCTTCAGTTCCGCCCTTTCGCATGGATTAAAATTCAACGACACCAAGGATTGGACATCTTCGCTACCAGAGAAGAGGAAGTGCCTAGACCTCGACGAATACGCTCCGGAGGGGTTGACCCCCTATCGCCTTTTCCAGGCTCTGAACACCGTCTCGTCCGGCGAACCCCTGGACTACGTTGCAGACGTGGGGAACCATCAGATGTGGGCCGCCTGCCTCTTGGACCTGAGCAAAGGACAGCGGGTCCATTTCTCTGGCGGACTGGGGGCCATGGGATTCGGACTGCCCGTATCCATCGGCATCGCCATGAAGAACGCCAATAAGGTTGCCAACCTAACCGGTGATGGCAGCGTCCAGATCAACATCCAGGAACTGGACACCCTGAAGAGGTTAGACCTCGACGTCTGCGTCATCGTCATGAACAACTCCTCATTGGGCATGGTCAAGAACTTCCAGGATATGTATTTCGAAGGCAACAATCAATCCACCGTGATCGGCTTCGGCAACCCCGACTTCGTCTCCGTGGCTAAAGCTTACGGATTGAAAGCCTGCCGAGTAAAGGATATAAAAGAGTTCAATAAGGCCTACCAAGAAGCGCTAACATACCATCATCCATCCCTGATCGAGGTGATGATGGTGGACGGCCACGAGTGCAAACCCAGACTTGTCTTCGGCGGAAAGTTGGACGAACAGTTCCCTCCGTTGAAGGAATAAGGCGAACGCTCATCGGTCAGTGACCGGGCGTGCCATCTCGCGTATGTGCCTGACCATCCTGCTGATCCCGCTCTCCACGTTCACTGTGGGAGCATAGAAGGACCGCAGGCGATCGATGTTGGGGACGTAACGAGGTGGGAGGCCGGGCTTGGACGCGCCTTCGACGCGAACGTCCACATCGCCGAGCTTGTCGGCGATTATGTCCGCCAGGTCCCTGATTGATATCTCCGGGCGATCGTTCCCGGCGTTCAACGTCACGTTCTTCGCATGCGTCAAGGTTTTCAGGATCATGACGGCCAGGTCGGATTCGTAGCAGTACGTTCTTATCGGCCGGCCGTCACCGGTGATGATTATCCTTTTGTCCTTGATGCCGGTGGAGATGAACTCTGGTGCGGCAAAGCCGGAGCTCAGGTCCTGGTTCGGACCGATGAAGCTGAACCCTCGTAATATCGTGTACGGAAGACCGGAGGACATCAGCATGAGCTCCGAGATGCGTTTGGCCTCTCCGTAACAGGAATCCTTTCGGTTGATGTTCGGAGCCCCGGGATACTCCTCGGAGACACGCTTCATCTCAGGAGGTTGCACACCGTACACCGCCCCGCTGCTGAGCAGAAGGAAGTTCTTCAGGTCATTCCTCAATCCTAGGGTGATCGCCTTTTGCATCAGGGCACCAATTTCCACGATTGTTCTGAACGGTGACTCGTTGTTGAGATGTGGATCACAGGGGGAGGCGGCGTGAATGATGTGATCAACGGGGCCGGGGTATCGATCGACATCCTCTATCGGAATGATCCTGACGTTGGTGCCAAGGCGGTCGCCGAAGATACTCGATACCTTCTCTGGGTTCCGGCTGGTGAGGATCAACCTGATATCCGTGTCGTTACTGCTTGCCTTTAGAAGGGATTCGGTCAGCTCCCGCGCCAGAAAACCGGTGGACCCGGTGATCAGAACGGTCGAACCGCGCAGAACATCGATTTCTCCACGGCATTTTGCCAAGATGTTGCTGACGTCCTCCTTGACCACCGAGCTCAGCTGGATCGAGTTCGCAGGCATCCGGTCACTTCCCGAAGAAGGCGCGGACCTGCTCCGCGGAATATCTCACCATGTCTTCCATCAATCCTTGGTGCACACCTATCCAGAAGCAGTCGTTCATCACCCGGTCGGTGTTGACCATGTCCCCGACCACCCGGTGCTTTACGCCCTTCATGCAGGGCTGCCTCAGCAGGTTTCCCCCGAATAGCAACCGGTTGCCGACCTTCCTGTCTTCCAGGTGCACCTGCATCTCCCGGCGCCCGCCTCCGTTCATAAGTATTGGCATGCCGAACCAGGACGGCTCGGAGCGGGTGTCCCATTCCGGAAGCGTTATCCTGCTCTCATCCTGCAGCAGGTCGAACAGGAGCCGGAAGTTACCCTCCCGGGTGGCCAAGAACTCAGGTAGATGGTTTAACTGGGCCACGCCGACCGCCGCCTGCATATCGGTCATCTTGAGATTGTAACCCAGGTGGCTGTAGACGTATTTGTGGTCGTAACCGAAAGGCAGTTCGCCGAACTGCTGGTTGAATCGTTTTCCGCATCGGTTGTCCTTTCCCGGCTCGCAGGTGCAGTCCCTCCCCCAGTCCCGCAAGGAGACCATTATCTTGGCCAGAAGATCGGACCTCGTGGCCACCGCCCCGCCCTCCCCAGCGGTCATGTGGTGGGCGGGATAGAAGCTGAAGGTGGAGATGTCCCCGAAGGTGCCTAATCTCCTTCCATCGTATCTAGACCCCAGGGCATCGCAGCAGTCCTCCACCAGCCAGAGGTCGTGCTCCCGGGCGAACTTCGTTACTCCTTCCAGGTCGAACGGGTTGCCCAGGGTGTGAGCGAGAACGATGCCCCCGGTGCGAGGCGACAATGCCTTCTCCAGATCGTCCAGTTGAACGTTGTAGGAAGGAAGGGATACGTCCACGAACACCGGGACCAGACCGTTCTGAACTATCGGGGCGACCGTGGTCGGGAAGCCGGCGGCCAAGGTGATAACCTCGTCACCGGGCCGCAAGGCCTCTTCACCCAAAGAAGGCGAGCACAGAGCGGAAATGGCGATGAGATTGGCAGAGGAGCCGGAGTTCACCGTGGATAGGTGCTCCACGCCGATGAACTCCCGCAATCCCTCTTCGAGCGCCGAGTTGAAACGATCGGCAGTGAGCCAGAAGTCCAATGAGCACGATAACAATAGGGCCATGTCCGAGCCGTCGAAGAGCTTGCCGGAGACCGGAACGGCATCGACCCCGGGACGGAAAGCCTTCTTCCGGTGAACCTCCTCGCAATACTCCCTTCCCAGGACCAATATCTCCTCCCGGAGCTGCTTTGCCCTATCCGTTCGGTCTAGCTTCGGGTTGGCCTCGAGCGATCCGTGATACTTCATTCCAAGAGCCCCCAGAACGCTTCGATCTGGCGGTCGGTGACCTTGGCCATATCGCCCCCTTCCGACCAGGCCTTGTACCATTCCACCGTGTACGATACGGCCTTGTCGATGTCCAAGAGGGGACGCCACTCTAGCTCCTCCGCAGCCTTGCTCCAGTCCAACATCAGCAGCTTGCTTTCCTGATAGCCCTGGTTGGGGATGATCTCGATGGGTACCGTTCTCCCCCAGGCCGCCATCATCATCTCCGCGACCTGTTTGACGGTGTGCGGTTTCCCCCCGGGACCGAAGTTCCAGGCCTGGGCGGCGTTGGCGTCCCCCTCCAGCATTCTGGACGCTAGAAGAAGATAACCGTTCAAGGGGTCCAGCACATGCTGCCAGGGCCGAACGGAATTGGGATTCCTGAGCACCAAAGGCTTCCCGCTGTTCAGGCACCTTACGATGTCCGGAATGATCCTTTTCTCAGCCCAATCCCCTCCACCGATGACGTTTCCGGCACGTGTGGAGGCGACGATCGGCCGTTCCCTGAGGAACGACCTCCGGTAGCTGGATATGACCAGTTCGGCCGCCCCCTTGCTGGCACTGTAGGGATCGCTCCCACCCAAGCGATCACCTTCCCGGTAAGCGTAATCGATTTCCTGGTTCTCATAGCACTTGTCCGAGGTGATGCACACGCAGGCCTTGACACTCGGACACGATCGAGCGGCTTCCAGCACGTTTGCGGTGCCCATGACGTTCACCTCGAAGGTCTCGATCGGTTCGAGATATGACCTTAGCACCAACGGCTGGGCGGCCAGATGGAACACCACTTCGGGCTCCTCCACATCAAGGACCTTCTTCAGGTGGCCCAGGTCCCGCACGTCACCGTGCACGTTCCGGCACCGGTCTTCCAGACCGGTCTCCACGAAGAATGAGGGGGCGGACGGCGGCTCCAGCGAGTATCCTACCGGTGACGCTCCCAAGCTGAGCAGCATGTTGGTGAGCCATCCGCCCTTGAACCCGGTGTGGCCGGTCACCAGCACCTTCCTGCCCCGCAGTGCGGAGAGACTACCGAGACCCAACTGACTCACCAAACCTTCCAGGGCGCCTTGCCTTTGTTCCAGGCCTCGTTCAAAAGGTTCTTGTCCCTCAGGGTGTCCATGGCCTGCCAGAACCCGTGATGCCTGAATCCCATGAGCTGCCCTTCCTTGGCCATCCTTTCCAACGGCGCCCTCTCCCAGATGGTCTCGTCCCCGTCGATGTAATCGATCACGTCCTTGTTGAGAACAAAGAACCCGGCGTTTATCCAAGAACCGTCGCTTTTCGGTTTCTCGACGAACCGGGATATGGAATCCTGGGGTCCGAAATCAAGTATCCCGAAGCGCTCGGGCGGCATGACCGAGGTCAGCGTGGCCTTCTTACCGTGCTTGCGGTGGAATTCCATTAGCCTGGAGATGTTGATGTCTGCCACTCCGTCCCCGTAGGTTAGCATGAACTCCTCACCGTCGATGAAGCGCTCCACCCGCTTGATCCTCCCCCCGGTCATGGTGTTGTCGCCAGTGTCTACCAGGGTAATTTTCCAGGGTTCGCAGACGCTGTCATGGATCTCGACATTGTTGTGCTGCAGGTCGACCGTCATATTAGAGTTGTAATGGAAGTAGTTGGCGAAGTACTCCTTGATCATGTAACCCTTGTAGCCTAGGCAGATCACGAAATCGTTGTATCCGAACCTGGAGTAGATCTTCATGATGTGCCAGAGGATTGGCTTACCACCTATCTCGACCATCGGCTTCGGCCGGACCGACGATTCCTCACTTATCCTGGTTCCCAGGCCGCCAGCTAGTATCACAACCTTCATAGGAGTCGTATCGTTATCATGGGAGAAGATGATATGACTTTTGTTGTGTTCTCCAACATGAATTTGATGATCGAATTGACTATTGCGATAATAGAAAATCCAATTGTTTATTCATTATCGACGAAGATGCCATTTAGGCCATTGGCGAAAACTAGACGATAACTTATTCCATGCATGATTTTTTTAAGTTCTTTACCCCCTGGTTAATCTCCATTTAAATCAATCTGGGCCTGTAATGTTGCCCATCCCCCCCGGCAATTACCTCCTTCTCGAACCCTTCGACATAGATGGACATGAAGTCAATGGTCCGATCGATTGTTTGAGATCCACTGATGTCCTTTAGAGTGCTTATTCTGATCGGTTGTTCAGTTTTCAATACCGCCCCTCGAGAACTTATCGTTTTTCTTGCTGCTTTGTGATCGAATGTGGAAAGCGTATCCGGATCGAGCAAGTGATAATTCATTTCCCCGGATAATATGTAGGGATTGGTGGTTGTAATTTGACGGTCATCAACGCCTTAATAATTTGTTGATATGCAAGAATGCTGGTTACTTTTTTTAATATATTTGATGATATTACATACCCAATATATTTTTTAGTGAACCTCCCACGCTCATGCCAAGGCTCTTGAGATCGCGAATGTAAATTAATCTTTCCGGTTTTAAAGTAACTTTTCTGGCCCTTGTGCCTTGAGGCAATTTATTTAACAGATAGGCCAGCGTTGGAAATATGTTATACTGGTCCATCACTAGCCTTTTTGCCTCTTTCAGCGCTTCTAAATTCTTTTCCCTCTCGTCGGAGTATATGATCTCTCGGATGGAACGGAGAGCACCATCAAAGTCGTGGATGTCGATTTTTTTATATGATTTGTATGGGAAATAATCTGATATGTTGGGACATCCGTGATAAATCGGATAGCTGAGACCGAGAATGGGATCAGCAAGTTTCTCGGACCAATAATCGGGATAAATGCTGTTTTCTAGGGCGATGTGGAAACGGTATCTACCAATCGCATCCCACTTATCCTCCAGACCCATATTGCTGGTAATGAATACGTCCAGATCGTTACCCAGTTCCTTCTCCAATCTTCTCACGAAGTCTAAACGGATCTGATGTCCTTTGGTCATGGTCTTGTCTGAGGTGATGACGGAGACCAACCTATCCTTGACCGGATCAGGCATTGATCGGAGCTCGTCATAATCCTTTGAATAATCCTTCTTCCAACCTCGGACATTGCCATCCCAGCGCATCCCTATAAGCCAGGGCAATGCGGGTTGCGTATGTATTACGTTCCGATGGATCAGTTTCCTATGACAGCTAACCACTGTATGAAACTGTCGTAGGAAGAATGGATTGTACGGGCGGACACTAGGCGGTTCACCGGTCATGAATATGATATGTTCGGGCGGGCAGGAGCAGGTGGTGGTCCTAGGAATCATCTCTTCAACCACCCAGTAATCACATTCGTCAAGGTTCTGATTGAAAACGAACTTGTAGTCACCCCATTGATAGGAACCGTTCGGGGTCTGACGCCCCCACGGATAGCTTATAGCCTGATTATCGAACTTGACCGTGTACAACTGACCTCTCCATACTGGGTACAAATGAGGACGATATAATAATTAAATGGTGAGGACCGTTTAGGTGTGTTGATGAGCCGTAAATAAATCATATTGAGAACATTGACATCGGATTTGGTATCAAATAATGAAAAAATGTCTCAATAATTGGTGGATTTGGAGATCAAGAAATTCATGTCGGTGTCGGATGACGACCTTTACTGAAACGGCGAACACAACCCGAGGATAGTTCCACCATCTATTGTCCGATAACAATGCCCCTTCTTGCCCTCTCATCTTTCGGCTCGCATATGATACAATAATTGCATCAGGCATAATATGAAAATTTATTATAGTGAATCGCATATTTTTTCTGATGGTCAAGATAAAGGTCGCTGAGATCCCTAACCAGAACTGGAACATGTACCAGATCCTGGATACGAGCATGGAAAATGGACTCACAATAAGGGAGTATCTCTTATACCATGACATCGAATGGAAAATGGCCAATGATGGCAGTATTAGGACCGCCGACTTGCTCTTCTTCAAAGGAGTTATGGATTACCCACCTCACCCTCGAAAGGTGTTCAAGGCCTTTTCCACAGAGATATTCAAAAGACTAAACGGAAAACCCTTCCTGACCGTTATGTGCGAGCCCAGGGAGCATTGCCGTTTGAGTTATATATTTTCGGATAAGGATGCCAGCTTATGCGCGGCTCCAGACGATAAGTTACATCGAATATTCCTTCCCCTGGATTGGATGGACCCTCGCACCGAGGAATGGAACAAACGCCAAGACAGGTTCTGTTGGATTGGAAGGCCGATGCCGGATCGTGTCCGCGTCGCCAAAGAATTGGTCAAGAACGGAGTAGAACTGGACATATATAGCAAGAACCCATGGCCTTTGGAATGCTGGAAAGGGTTCGCCCCAGATGATTATCAAACCGCTTTGGATTACAAATATAGAATAGTTTTTGAAAACTATCCGACGCACCGCTATCATTCTGAGAAGCTATTCCTCTCAATCAGAAGCGGATGCGTGACATTTTATAGAGGGGATCCAAAACTTGACATACCAGGCATTCGAGAACTCTTCGTGCCATATTCGATGGACAATATCGTTAAACACGCGTATGATGAGAACGCCATATTAGATAAGATGGACAGGTTCATGCATTCTGATGCATGGAAGATATATTCACACCAAAACCGGATGGACACGATTATTAAGAAAATTCATGAAAGGATCGATGCGAAAAGTGCTTGAAGAAGGACATGAAGCTTAGAAAACCCTAAAAAAAGTTCAAGTCCAATCCTATAGGTACGTCCGATTAGATTCCGAGAAAACGATTTCTCATTGTATTATTAAGATCGATTCAACAAACACGGCCTTTGGCCACCTGACTATAATTTAATATACAGCGCTCCAGCATGAACATGTCCGTGGCAAGAAAGATCGTGGTCCTGGACCTGCACATCTTTTATGATAACCGAATCAACAAGCACATCGCCACCGCCCGACAGGCGTATGATGTCTATCGGATTAATGTCAACTTCTTCCACGGACGCGAAGTGAATAATGCCCAGAATTACCCAGCTCACATTCTATCATAAGCACCAACTGGAAATCAATATGTCAATGGTCTCCTTTTAACGTTCAGTACTCTAATTGGTTCGACAACTCGTCAGCTGTACAAGGTTCTGCGCAAAGAGTCCGTTAATGAAGGCGATGTGCTCGTATTCCACGTGCACGACCCTTACCTTCTACCTATCTCCATGGGACTGTGGAAGAGATTCCCTGATTCTCAGGTGGTCTTCGACCGGCACGATCATTTTGAGACTTGGAGGAACCACTTTGGGATCTCCATCCCGAATATCTTTGAGTGACTTTATGGTAAAAGAATAGCGGAGCTGATGATCGCCAATCCCGGAACGGCCCATCTGCCAAAGGCCTTCTCCGGCAAGAGGGTCACTCAGATCTCCAACTACCCCCTTTCCGAGTACTTCGATAGAGGGGCGATCGAAAGGAAGAGCACAGAGCTAAGTTCCAATGGGAAGATCGTCCTTGCCTACTTCGGCGCGCTGAGCCTGGATTTCGACAGGGACATCGACCTGATGCTTCGACTCATGGCCTCCGTGATGGAGTGGAATCCCAAGGTCAGCTCGGTGGTCGCCGGACGCATATTCGAACCGGCGGTCGTTGAACGCCTGGACCAGATGAAGGCGAGGTTCGGGGAGCGATTCAGCTATCTCGGCGAGCTCCCCTATCAAAAGGTCATCGAGAACTCGAGAAAAGCTCACTTCGGCCTCTTCCTTATGAACCCGGAGAAACCCATGTAGTCGCCCAGCCGCCCGTACTCCACCAACAAGATCTATGAGTACCTGCAGACCGGGACGACCCAGGTCGTCCGGGCCACAATCGAGGAGCCGGATGGGGTCCGAGACTGCTCCGTCTTCTTTGATGAAAGGAGCACGTTCGAGGACGTGGCGTCCGTCCTGCGGGAATTGTGCCGCGATGAGGAAAGGATGAGAAGCCTTATCACCAAATGCTTCGAGACCGGGTTGAACTACTCTTGGGAAAAGGTGGCCTCGCAATATTTAGAATGCTATGAGAGGGTGTTCGGCGCCGACGGACGTGAGTGACCTATCGCTTGTAAGTATGCACGGCCTTCCTTAACTTCTGCAACGGGTTCCTTTCCCTGGGATATCCGCGAAAGAACTTCCCCAGGTCCTCCTGGCCCTGGGACATCTGCCCCAGGTTCCGCCGGTGCCTGATCATCTTCGAAATCAGCTGGAAGGTGTTGGACTTGTAATCGTGGTAGATCACCGGGAGGGGAGAATAGATGACCGAGGCGATTTCTCCGCTCTCCTGCACCAGGCGACGTGATATCTCCACTCCTTCCCAGCCTCCTGAAGGCGGCAGCCCCTCGTTGAAGCCTCCGCAAGCCAAGAGCTCTTTCCTCTTGAACGAAGAGTTGCCCTCCAGGTCTATGGGCGAAGGGATCCGTTCCGTTCCGAGGTCGTAATGGAAGGCCAGCCGGTTGGGTAGGTTGCGCGTCTTGGGCAGGCACCTCCCTCTGACCGCCAGGACCGATGGGTCCTTGTGCTCGTTCAGGTGCGCCTCCACGAACCCCTCACCAGGAAGGGCGTCATCGTCCAGGAAGATTACGATGTTCGATCTGGCCATTACCGCCCCTAGGTTCCTGGCCACGCAAACGCCCGCGTTGCCCCTCATGGCCACATAGGTGGCGTCCGCCGAGCCCAGGGGATTGCCCTCGGCCGGCGGATCGTTGTCGATGACTATCACCTCTGTTTCCCCGTCCCGAACCTTCTCAATGTTCAACAGCAGGATACCGATGGGTGTACCGAAGGCCACGATGATCACGGACGCCCTCGGTCCGGAAGGAACGGCGGACGGGAAGATCCGTTCGATCCTGTCCCGGTACCTCTCCATGGTCATATCATCGCTAGACAAGTGTTGAGCCATAATTTCGCACCTATTTAATGGGTCGAGATATCTGGTAGGCGATGGAGGCGGACGAACAACGTCCCATCCGGCCTTCTATGGTCAAGCGGACAGCCTTTCGTGCCATCGAATGGTCTCCTTGAGGCCTTCCCTGAAGTCGGTTCTGGCCTCGAAGCCGAATCGCTCCTTCGCCCTGGTGGTGTCAAGGCACCGGCGCGGCTGGCCGTCCGGTTTCGTCGTGTCCCAGACTATCCTACCCTTGAAATCGCTGAGTTCGCAGATGAGCTCGCCGAGGTCCCTGATGGATATCTCGCGCCCCGCGCCCAAATTGACCGGCTCCTCTCCATCGTAATTTTCCGCGGCGAGGATGATACCTTCAGCACAGTCCCGGACGAAGAGGAACTCCCTGGTGGCATTTCCAGTGCCCCAGAGCACGATGTGATTCTCTTTGTTCTTTTTAGCGTCGTGCACCTTCTTGATGATCGCGGGAATAACGTGTGACGAATCGGGATGGAAGTTGTCCCGTGGCCCGTATAAGTTCACGGGCAGCAGGAATATTGAGTTGAAACCGTACTGCTTGCGATACGCTTGGGACTGCACCAACATCATTTTCTTCGCCAGTCCATAAGGGGCATTGGTCTCTTCTGGATAGCCGTTCCAGAGGTCTTCCTCCTTGAAGGGGACCGGTGTGAACTTCGGGTAGGCGCAGATCGTTCCTGTGGCTACGAACTTACCTACTCCGTTCAAACGGGCGGCCTCCATCATTTGTATGCCCATCATGGCGTTGTCATAGAACAATGTCGCAGGGTTGTTCATGTTGAATCCGATGCCGCCCACCTTGGCCGCCAGGTGTATGACCACGTCGGCGTCCTCGGTGACCTTCATACACGCTTCCATTTGACGAAGGTCGCCGTCCTTGGACCGGGGTATGACCAGCCGGTCCTTCTTCACCATTCTTTCGTTTTGGAGCTTCTCCACTATGGCGCTGCCGAGAAAACCGGCGCCACCGGTTATGACGATCCTCTTACCGTCCCAGAAGTCCACCTAGTTCGCCCCCCACCAACGTTCTGGGAACTTGCGCTCTAGGATCGATCCTCCCTCTCCGATCGGTTCTAGGCCTGATTCGGACATGTCCGCGTCCACCATAATCCGCACCAGGTCCTGGAAGGTCACCTTGGGCTCCCAATCGAGGACCTTTCTGGCCTTGGATGGGTCGGAGATCAGCACCTCCACCTCTGTAGGACGGAAGTACTTGGGATCTATGACCACATGGTTCTGGGGATCGAGCCCGACGTAACGGAAGGCCTCGTCCACAAACTCCTGCACCGAGTGGGTCTCTCCGGTTCCCAGCACGAAATCATCTGGTTTACTGGCCTGTAGGATTCTCCACATGCCCTCCACGTACTCGGGAGCGAAGCCCCAGTCCCTCTTAGCGGACAGGTTCCCCAGGAAGAGATTCTCCTGCTTCTTCGCCATAATGGCGGCGATGGCCCTGGTTATCTTCCTGGTTACGAACGTCTCCCCGCGACGGGGGGACTCGTGGTTGAACAATATGCCGTTGCAGGCGAACATGTCATACCCTGCTCGGTAGTTCTTCACCATGTGGTGCGAATACAGTTTGGCGCAGGCGTATGGGCTACGCGGTTCGAAACAAGTGCTCTCGTTCTGCGGGGGCGCAGCGGACCCGAACATCTCACTGCTGGAGGCCTGGTAGAACTTTATCGGTAATTTGGAACGCCTGATGGCCTCTAATACCCTCGTGGTCCCTAGTCCGGTTATCTCACTGGTGTATTCGGGCATGTCGAAGGATACTCGCACGTGACTCTGTGCCGCCAGATTATAGACCTCGTCCGGCTGGATGCTGAATATGAGATTGTTTATCTGTTCAGAGTCCGAAAGATCGCCGTAGTACAGGTTCAAACGGCCATTGGATTCGTGAGGGTCCACATATATATGGCTCAATCGCCCGGTATTGAACGTGCTCGCCCGGCGGATCAGACCGTGAACGTGGTATCCTTTATTCAGAAGCAATTCCACAAGATAGGAACCGTCCTGACCTGTAACTCCCGTGATCAATGCCTGCTTCTCAATCATCGCTGAACAACCTCGGATCAATGAATGGGTCTCATTATGCACTTGGCATACAACGCCACCGATGTACCAGATGCGTTCCATCATAATATTAGGTTGCTTCTTTCTCCTATGATGAGTATCAAATGTGCGATGGGTCTGGAAATTGTAAAACAAATATCCGTTCGAACCTGTTCGTTCGATCCGATGCGATAACGATGTTCAGAGGCTGAAACGGATCGATGCTCTTTTCGAAGAGAATACGCACGGATGCCCTGTTATTCGATTGGAGGATAAAAATGATTTAAATTTTCTTATCGGCATAGATTAATATATCGTTCTCTTGAATGAACATGTCCGTGGCAAGAAAGATCGTGGTATTGGACCTGCACACTTTCAACGATAATCGTATCTGTAAGCACATTAACATCGTGGGTCAACGATATGATGTCCTCCGCATCAATGTGAACTTCTTCCATGGCCGCGAGGTAGAAAACACTCAGGAGTACAAGGCGCACATCGTGAGCTTTACACCTACCAGCAATCAGTATTTCAATGGTCTGCTCTTCACTATGAGCACGTTTCTCGGGGTCATGACTCGGCGTCTGCAGAAAATGCTTCGTGAGGAGTTCCTTCAGGACGGGGATGAGGTCATCATCCATGTGCATGACCCGTATCTATTGACATTGGCCATGAGATTGCACGGGAAGTTGGTAGGTTCCCGGGTCGTCTTCGACCGCCATGATCATTTCGAGACATGGAAGAACCGTTTTGGCCTTTCTGTCCCAGGGTTCTTCGAGAAACGCTATGGGAAGAGGGTGGCAGAACTGATAATCGCCAACCCAGGGTTGGATAATCTGCCCGTGGCGTTCTCAGGGAAGACCGTTACGCACATCCCCAATTATCCATTGTCCAAGTACTTCGACCGCGCGGCTGTCGAACGTAAGATCGAGCTTCTGAACTCCGATGGAGAAATAGATCTGGCCTATTTCGGAGCCCTCAGTCTGGACTTTGATCGTGACATCGGCCTAATGCTACGACTGATGGCAGCATCGATGCGTGAAGATCCCAGGGTGAAATGTACAGTGGCCGGCAGGATATACGAGCAAGGCGTTGTGGGTCGCTTGGATGAGATGAAGGTCGAGTTCGGGGAACGAATGCGTTATCTTGGGGAGCTGACATATCCAGAGGTCATAGAGAACTCTAAAAGGGCCCACATCGGGTTCTTCCTGATGAACCCTGCGAAACCAATGTGGTCACCTAGTAGACCATACTCGGCGAACAAGATTTACGAGTACCTACAGACCGGAACCATACCAGTGGTGAGGGCCATCATCGAAGAGCCAGAGGGCGTGAGGGATTGCTCACTCTTCTTTGATGAGAACAGTACGTTCGAAGGGATGCGCGATGCGTTGTTAGAGCTCTACAAGGACCGGGGAAGGATGAAAGAGCTGATCGGGCTTTGCTATGAGATCGGTATGAAGTACTCGTGGGAAAAGGTGGCCCCGAGGTATCTCGAATGTTACGAGCACATCTTCGAACGTGCAGAGATCGCTCAGGAACGCTGATATATACGTAGTGCCTTGATCAACTTGTTCAACGGATTCCTCTCCCGGCCATACGATCCAAAGAAAGCGGCAAGGTCGCTACTGCCTTGAGACATATTCCCCAGGTTCCTCCGGTGCCTCAGCAGCTTGGACAGCAGATGTAACGTGTTTGACTTGTAATCGTGATATATCACGGGATCGGGGGAGTATATCACCGATGATGGGTTCCCACTTATCTCCACCAAGCGGAAAGATACGTCCACTCCCTCCCAGCCCCCCGAGAGCGGGAGCAGTTCGTTGAACCCGCCACATGCAAGGAAATCCTTTCTTTTAAAAGATGAGTTGCCCTCCAAGTCCACTGGAGATGGTATTCGTTTGAACCCAAGGTCATAATGGAATGCCAAACGGTTCGCGAGGTTGTGCGTTTTGGGCAGGCACCTGCCCCTTACAGCAAGGACCGAATGGTCGCAATGCTCCTTCAGGTGCGCTACCACGAAATCTTCATCAGGGATTGCATCGTCGTCAAGGAAAATAACCACGTCAGAACTTGCCAGAACCGCCCCTAGGTTCCGTCCTACGCAAACGCCAGCATTCTCTTTCATAGCGACGTAGGTGACGTTTTCTTCCATGAAAGGGTTCTCAGATGAGGCATTGTTGTCGATGATTATTATCTCTGTCGAAGGGCTTTTAACCTTTTTTACGGTGGTCTTGACAACGTCGATCGGGGTGCCGAAGGTCACCACTACCACCGACGCCTTCAGTACGTTGTTCATCCAGGCATAGCGATCAATTCTGTCGATCTTCTCGGTGTAACGCCCCAAGGTCAGCGCATCCCACGATGCCTCGGTCATGACGGACCTACATGTCTGCATCATGTAAAATAACTATAATGACATGGACTACCTTCGATTAGGAGGATTGCACTTACATCGAAAAGATGGTTAACCCCCTCCGCCCCATTTCGTGAGCGGGTTCCCAACAGAGCAACTTATGAACTCAGCGACCTTATTAATGCCCTTATCTGACACTGGCCCCACCGCTACCTTATGACGGCCGTTACGGAATGCGCATTGCTCCTCGCTTCCACATTTTAACTTTCTCGCCTCATCTTTACTAACATGCTCGGTTGTATAAATACTGGCTTCGATCATTTTTACGTTTTTCAATGAAAGAATGTGCACATCCACCCTTGCAGATTTTTAAGAGCCAACTTGACCTCTCTCAAACGCATGTGGACGGGCTTAGATAAATGTCTTCGAATATCTCGAATATTATAATTATATGGATTATATAAGTGATTTTAATTTTCCAAATGTACTTAATCAGCGTGCACATTAGGTGTTCGTTAACCGGGGTATTTGGATGGTTGAGAAGGTCCCTAAGTTCAATCGGTTAAAATTAAACGATAGATCATCGGAGACCGTACCTTTGATATCTGTTCTAATGACCGTCTTTAATTCTGAAAAATATTTACGGGAGGCTATAGAGAGTATACTGGAACAAAGTTATACGGATTTTGAATTTATCATCGTAAGTGATGTTGGATGCAATGATGAGACAAAGAGAATTGTGAGGGGTTATAAGGACCGTCGTATCGTTTTCATAGAGAACATAGTTCGAAAGGGAATAGCGGCTTCCTCTAACATCGGGGTTAAGGCGGCCAGGGGTCGATATATTGCTCGTATTGACAGTGATGATGTGGCCCACAAAGACAGATTATCACACCAATATCGATATTTAGAGGAACATACGGACATTGCTGCTGTTGGGTGCAATTTTATAGTTATCGATAAGGAGGGCCGGGAGCTGTATAAGGTCAGACAACCAAAAACCCCCTTAGCGAACGAATGGGTAAGCATGTTCTACCCACCGATAGCTCACCCTACGGCCATGATAAGGCGTGATGTGATCGAGTCTGTTGGTGGTTACAACGAGAACGTTCCAGTTTCGATAGACTACGAGATATGGAACAGAATCATGGAAGGGCATTCCGTAACCAATGACCCGAGATTCTTAATGAGATACAGAATCCATGGCAAGGGGGTGTCTGAAGTGGGCCGTGATCTTGTACACGAGATAAGCGCTGATATATCTACAAAGAGAGCGCGCTCGGTGTTAGGCTTGGAGATCGATAGAGATTTTTTTAAGGTGATACTGGATCCGTCTCGAGACAATGCTTCCGTTGATCTGGATACCGCGTCAGGTGCTTTGATCGAGTTATACGATAGATTCGTCACCGGAAGGTCAAGGTTTGTTCTGAGCGATGCGTATATTACCAGATTTACTGTCAACCTTATTCTTAGGATGTCATGGTATGGTAGAAAAAAGGACTGCGGGTGTGGATTCGTTTTAAAGGCCCCCAAACCTGGCATTTTCTTCCTGATCGGGCATCCATTCTCCGTTCTCGTCGTTGGAGTGATGGGGCTATCGAAGATCGGACATGCCTAATATCGCCAGTAATCCTTTCAACTTAATGTAAAATGCATCGATCGGGACGGTATTGGAAAGATTAGGGCATAGGCTGAAATTTCACCATTTTCTTCATTCTGAAATGATTCGAGATGTATGTCGGCTTTAAGCGCGAATTTGGATATCTGGCTATGATATCATCGATTCCGTAAGATTGATATACGGTTCATTTTATTTAATGTCATTCAAATGAGTGATATATGCGGGAATTCCAATGATGCGGGCGATGCCAAGACCGCGGTGTCGACCATGATCGGAGAACATCATTTCCTTTCTGTGATTATTCCGGCATATAATGAAGAGGGTCGCATCTATTGGAACGTTCTGGAATGTTATGATGCTGTTTATGAGTTTGGCATACCGTTCGAGATAATAGTGGTCGATGATGGAAGCACTGATGGTACCTTGAACGAGGCGACGAGGGCTTCTCTCATCCATAACAACATCAGGGTTATCGGTTACAAGGTCAACGGAGGAAAGGGTAACGCCATCAAAGAAGGTTGGAAAAACTCCATTGGTGACCTGGTTACAACCGTAGATGCGGACCTGGAGCTTCATCCCCGACAATTGGACGTGTTCTTGAAAATCATGGCGAGCACTGATGCCGATATAGTCATAGGGTCAAAGCGGCATCCAAAATCGATCGTAGACTACCCCAAACGAAGACGTTTTCTCAGTAAGTACTACAATTTATTGATAAGGACCATGTTCCAATTGGAATTGACCGATACGCAACCGGGTTTGAAACTATTCAAGAGAAAGGTACTTGATACTGAGTTTCCGAAACAGATGGTCAAGCGGTACGCTTTCGATTTAGAGCTTCTAATATGCGCCAATGAAGATGGTTTCAAAATCGCAGAGGCACCACTAGTTCTTCGTTTCGTCAGAGAGAATGGCGGTCGCATTGGGTTCAAGGACATTTTCAATATCTTCAAGGACACCGCTGGCATATTTTATCGTTCCAGGATTATACATTACTATAGGCGGGTTAACACATTGGCAAAGCAGAACGATGTAAGCATTAAGAAGGCGTCAACCATCTTGGTCAAGAAATAATCATTGTAGAAAGGGATGACCATTAGGATATTGGCCTTAAATTGGAGAGACATAAAGAATCCTGAGGCGGGTGGAGCGGAGATTGTAACCCACCAGATTCTAAAAGGCCTGGTCGAGATGGGACACCGGACTACCTTGATCTGCTCCAGATTCAAGAGCTGTAAAGAAGTGGAGATAATTGATGGTGTTGAGATAATCAGGATGGGCGGCAAGTATTCCGTATATCGTAAAGCTCGTGCCCATTATTCAAAATGCAAAGACCGTTATGATATCGTCTTGGATGAGATCAATACCCTACCTTTCAATATGATCACCCTGGTAGAAAAAGATCGATTATTCACACTGATACATCAACTAGCCAGGGAGGTCTGGTTGATGGAGATGCCTTTTCTAATCGGCTGGGTGGGAAAGAACATTATGGAAGACCGGTGGTTAAGAGCTTATCGGGACATTCCATGTCTGACCGTTTCCAGATCTACCGCGAACGATCTTCGTAACCTAGGATTCTCGGATATCAACATCATTCCAGAAGGATTGAATTTTAAACCTTTGGATCGGGTGTCTGAAAAAACATCAACCCCCACTCTCACATTCGTAGGTCGGTTAAAGCGTTCAAAACTTCCGGACCATGCCATAAGGGCGTTTGAAATCATTCGAATAAGCATACCAGATGCTCACTTGAACATCATTGGTGATGGATATATGAAGTCCCATCTGGAGGATATGCGGATAAGTGGGGTCGAATTCCACGGCCGCCTTCCAGAGGATAAGATGTCCGAAATCGTACGGTCATCCCACCTATTACTCGTGCCAGGGACCAGAGAGGGGTGGGGGCTTGTCGTAACTGAGGCGAACGCATTAGGTACGCCGGCATTGGGGTATAATGTCAGCGGGCTTCGTGATTCGATTAAAGATGGCGTTAGTGGATGGCTTTGCGAACCTACCCCGGAGGATATGGCCGCTAAGGCAATATTACTGCTTAGAGACGCTGAGACCCTTGAAAAGATATCATATAACGCACTAGAGGATTCGAAACAGTACTCGTGGAGAAGAACTGTTGAGGCATCGGCCAGGGTCATGGGTTTGTTGCCTGATGAGAAACGCCAAAAGGCCCCCTTGAGCACAAGGGCGGCCATAGTAACACCCTACCCACCATTGAACAGTAAACATGTCCAGACGACCGGTGTTGCCTCATATTCGAAGAATCTGATCAGTAATCTGTCCAGTAGGGCCCAAATCGATGTCCTGTGCGATTCAGATGAAGTTGATACGGGTTATCTTGAAGGTAATGTCCGAGTCGTACCTACCTGGAGAAGAGGAATTCGATATCCGTTCAAGATCGTCCGAGAGATGAAAAAGATACGTGCTCCTGTGGTTCACATTCAGCATGAGACATTCATCTTTGGTGGGATTGGAAAAGCCATGGAATTCCCTATCCTCCTGGTCATTCTGAGATTGAACGGCATTCGTACTGTCGTCACCATGCACGGTGTCGTCCCACTTAATGAGATCGATCAATCGTTTCTTGAGCTGAACCGGATAAATGGCTCTCCCATTCTAATGAAGAAAGGATTGAGATTTCTAACCAGAGAGATCGGCAGATTCGCTGATAGGATAATTGTACATGAGGAAAGCCTGCAAAGACATCTGATAGATGATTATAAAATAACCGAGAACAAGGTCGTGGTCATTAATCATGGCATTGAGGCCCCTGGAATGATCATGGACAGTGGTTCCTCTAAGAAAGCGCTCGACCTAAACGGAAAGAAGGTCATATTGTTCTTGGGTTACCTCACGGGATACAAGAACGTCGACGTACTGATCGAATGTATGCGGTTCCTACCCGATGATCATGTGCTAATCATAGGAGGCGGAGAGCACCCCCGGATGAAAGATGACCATGAGTATTCACGATATATATCCAGGTTGAAAGGAAGGGCCGATGAGATATCTCCTAATCGGATTCGTTTCCATGGTTTCATACCGGAAAATATGATCCCGACCTATATGGGGGCCGCAGATGTGATGGCGTTCCCTTACAATATCTGCATGTCGACAAGTGGACCCCTATCGATGGCTATAGCCTACGAAAAGCCCTTTGTGGTTTCTGAATGCTTCAACAAGATCGTTGGCATTCCCGAAGCTGTGTACAATGGAGGTCCGGAAGCTCTCGCCGAGAGGATATTGAACATGCTTGATGAGAGTTGGGATGGGAGAGCAAAGATAATTAGAAGGATAAAGGAGATGCGCATCGAACGTTCTTGGGAGAATATTTCCAGAAAGACAGAGGATCTATACCTATCACTTGGGGAGAACTAGGTCATGGGAGACTCATCGAAGGGTGCGATGAAGGTTATTATCAGAGTTTTGAATGAGATCAGGTCTAAACCATTGGGCGAGGACCTTGTGGTTACATCATATCATTTCATCTATGGGCTTTACAACTTTTGTCTTTCCGCCATTGGACATCTGCCGAGCAGGTGGCTTAGAAATTGGTCATACCGCAACCTTTTCTTGATCAATATCTCTCGACGTTCCACCATCTATCACGGGGCCCATTTTGAGCATGCTTGGAAGATCAAGATCGGAAAGGGTTCGATCATTGGGGAGAACGCTTACCTCGACGCCCGGAGATGCATAGAGATCGGAGACCATTGTGCAATATCCGGTGACCTCAGACTATTGACGTTGCAGCACGATATCGACGATCCCGATTTTGGTGCAGAAGGAGGCGAAGTGGTTATCGGTGATCGGGTTTACATTGGATATCGGGCCACGATATTACCGGGAGTTCACATCGGGGAGGGAGCCGTGGTTGCGGCGGGGTCCGTTGTTACTAAAGATGTGCAACCATGGACCGTTGTTGGTGGTGTTCCGGCCAAATTCATTCGTGAGAGAGCAATATCTGACTACCATCTCAATGACGCAGTGCGCCATCCAAGTTTCTTTAAATGATATGAATTTCGTAATTGACAATCGGTTGGTAATTACCTCTGGTCTGTTTTATTAATTGAGTCAGGACCTTGACATTATTGATGGCTTGCCGATCCCACATAACAATATATACCGTTGTTCTTAACCGATTAACATAATGTCCCATGTCCTATTGTCATCTGCTGCATACAATATCGCAGAGAACAATTCATCGAGCGAAGGACTGTCAGCTTTAACATTGATGAAGGAGCTGCACGCCAATGGACATTTCTTTGATGCCGTAGGTGCGAACGTATCCTCCAATCTAGATCTAGAGGGCGTTCGCTTTCACAATATAAGGGTACCTAAAGACGATCTTCGACTTAAATCCATGATGGTGATGAATGCCGGAGGTCTCTATTATTCAATAATGGGTTTGGTCGCCTCAAAAAAAATATTGATGGCCAATGATATCGAGATAATTCACCATATGTTTCCTTCTTCAGCAGGAATCAGCTATAGTCTCATTCCTATTTTCTCCATCTCGGGACCAAAATTGCCTTTCATCTTTGGACCAGTGTGCGAGAGGGTACACGGATCTCGAATAACAGCTATGGGAAGGATGCATGACCTGACATGTCATAGAGCCAACGTGATCATTGTGCAGACCAGACGTCTTCTCAAAGAATATTCCTTTAAATTCGGGGACCGTGTGAAGAGGATTCCGCTCGGGGTAGACACTGTTTCATTCCGCCCAGGAAAAGGTGGTGATGGAAGGACGATACTCACTGTCGCTAACTTGCATCATATGAAAGGGGTAGATGTTCTGTTGAGATCGATGAGGAAGGTTGTCGATGTTCACAAGGACGCTAACTTAATAATCGCAGGCGACGGTCCCGAAAGGAACGCGCTTCAATCTTTGTGTAAGAAACTGGGGCTGGAGGAAAACGTCGAGATGCTGGGTCGTGTTTCTTATGATAAGATCGCTGAACTTTATCGAAAATCTGACATTTTTTGCTCCCCGAGCAGAGAGGAGGCCTTCGGTAGGGCTATGCTAGAGGCCATGGCGAGTGGGATCCCGGTCGTGGCCACAAGTACATTGGGTGCTTCTGAAATTATAGATCACGGATCCGATGGAACACTGGTGCCGCTAGAGAACCATGATGCACTAGCCTCCGAATTGCTCAATTTACTTGAGGAAAGGTCTATGGCACGACGTTACGGGCAGAGAGGCCGAAATAAGATTGAAGCAGAATATTCGTGGCATAGTATCGCCGAATTATACAATCGTACATATTCAGAGGTGTGCGGTCGATGAAAGTTTGGAAGTACCCAATGAATATGAAGAACCTGAGACCGATGCTTAGACCAGCTTCGGAGCTGCTTATTATTGTTATACTGTGCTATGCATTATCAATAGCGCTTTTCCGTAGCCTGATTTTTACCAACGGTGAGATATATTATTTGGACGTGGGCTTCCCATTAGAAGCTTGGCAGGCGCCTCGTTCGTTCGAAGGTACCTTCTATCTATGGAGCGAGTATCAAGGGCGTTCGGATTTATCCATCACTTGGGTGTTCAACAGTGGAATAGTACAAATGGCCATTTGGATCTTCGGAAGTACCGAGCTTGCGTCGAAATTCTTATACATCTCGATACCAGCGTTGATGGGGATCCTGACATACATTTCACTTCGATTACATTTCACCAATCACTTCGCATGCGGATTGTCCGCCGTTTTCCTATTGACCAGTCCGTGGCTGCTATCCCACCAGATGTATGGTCACTTATGGGTAATGTTATCTGTAGTGATGATAATTCCCACCTTCTCATTCGGTGTGATGGCGATTGATAGAAGGAGCTACGGTTGGGGATTATTAACAGCGATAGTCGCTACTGTTTCGATAGCCATGGATCAGAGAAATTTGGTAATTATCGCCCTTTTACTATTATCGTTCATATTAGTTAGGTCCTTCATACTTGGGCATCGGAACGGCCTTCGAAAAATGCTATTGACTGCATCAAAGGATCTGATCATTGTCGTTCCAATAATGATAGCCGTAGTTGCTTTTTCACTCTTCTGGATATTGCCCTTGAATGGACTCCTGTCGGGGATGAACCCGTATTACCCGCCACTCGAGAATCTGAAGGGGCTAAGTAAGCCTTTGATCATGAACCTGATTCCGCAATACCCGGGTTGGTATGAAGTTATACTTGGCGATTATTTTAACATCTGGCTTGGGTTTTTGATTGCTACGTTCGCTGGATTTATTTTCTCCTTGATCAAACCGGTCAATCAACGTTCCCTGGTGTTCTTTTTTATGATGTTGATCGGCATCTTCCTCGCCAAAGGAGCTCAGGATCCGTTCGGGGAGCTGTATGTGTTCTTCTTTAACAACGTACCATATTTCAGCGCGTTCCGAAATCCCACTCATTTCGTCCCAATAATCCTCGTTTCAATGGCATTCCTGATCCCTTCAATGATAGGAGAATGGCGTCCACGTATGAGGGCGTTCAATAAGAAGGCCCTAAAAATCGTGAGGCCGTCCAAGGATGCCATAAAAGCGTTGTTCAAAGGAAGGGCCCGATTAATCGCAATGATGCTCGTCATTGCAATAATTTTTCAGGCGGCCCCTGTGATGCTGACAGAGGACCTTAAGGATGTGCATTATGCATCGACATGGGCACCGAACACCATCGATCCACCTCAGGAATACCTTAATCTGCTAGAGTTCCTGAGAGACCTTCCACAAGAGGGAAGGTATATGGCCTTCCCACCATTGATGGCTACGACATATTCTTGGAGCTCTAGCACCATGTATGATCCATTAAGATATTCCTCCACCCAACCAGGGGTTACCACCTTCTACGTTGGAGAGGATACGGTCGCCAATGATATGGGGTGGTTCATCTATCAGATGATCTACCTTAATCGTACCGATATGCTTCCCTCGGTCCTTGGCATAATGAGTGTGAAGTGGGTGGTTCTTTCAGATGCAACGCCAGAGCAATGGGTAATAGACTCGCTGGCAAAAATGAAGGTGAGCGATCTAGAGGGGATGTTCATAGAGGCGGGATTTAACGTTATATTCGAACAGGGCAATTATTCCGTTCTCGAGAACCCAATGACATTACCTCTGATCTCTGGCTACGATAGTGTTTCTTTGATATGCGGTGATCGAAGAGCGTTAATCTCCTCCCTGTACAACGAAATGACCGAAGATGTGCCATTCTCCGCTTCGGCTTTCGTGAAGACCATGGATAGTTTGCCAGCCTGGGACCAGGTTGGATCGGTCATAGCATATTCATCTCAGATCGATGATCTTATCATGTATCCATATGAGAATAGGATGATCAATGCCGTCGATTATCTGACCAGAACCGAAAATGTGTGGAGCACGTGGGTTTATGACACCTATACTGTGGTTTCCTCATACAATCAGTTGGTAGCTGTTCCAGAAAACTTCGCAATCACCTATTCATCGGATTCTTCGGACTTAAACATACCTATTGATGCGGAAGGAACGAAGGAGGTTTGGATAAGGTTGATGACATCGAGCTCCTCGAATTCTCTTACCGTTGATTTCAATAGTTCTGACGGTATAGTCCTAAACTTCAATACCTCTGATGGCACGAAAAGTATTGGCCTTGGTAATTTTAGATGGGTTAATGTTGGAACGGTCAATTTCGATGAAATCGATACGGCCAGTATTTCGTCGAACGGTTTCATGGCCATATCAGACATTTTACTATTGAATCCTGGGGAGTATCAGAATGCAAAGAATGCAACCTTGGAGGAGCTGGAAAGATACGATGTGGCACTTGTCAACATAATTGAGGCCGAGTCCATGTTCCTTAATGGGACGGCGGATCTGATCGACCGCACGGGTTCACTTAGTTGCGGTCAGGGGATCGACGTGTTGAATGATTCGTCCATATCACAGGAGTTCCTTGTCTACAATGGTTCTTATCAGATCCAGGTACGCATACTGGCTCCCATGGGTGGATCGGTCAATGTCACTGTCGATGATATCGAGATATCCCTCAGCCTGTCCACATCTGACGACCCCCAGTGGTTTGATGTTGGCACGTTGGACCTTGATTCTAGAGATCATGTAATCTCGGTTTCGACTTTTGGAAACATTACTTTGGATTGTATAGATGTTGTCCCATGTTCAGGAATACTCGTTCCGGAGAGGGTCATTATTGATTTTGTTCGCGAAGATCCTTGCCGTGTTAGTATTAACAGCGTTGATGCGAAATTCATAGTCTTTTCGGAGTGCTACTCCGAATTATGGGAACTAAACGGGGTTGGTTCTACTCCGAATGTAGGATATAACAATCTGTTCATAACCTCGGACAATTCATCGGGGTTGATCATCTTTACACCCCAGATTAAAGCGGAGAATGCCAGATTTATCAGCATAGCGTCTTTGGTCATCGCGTTGGTAATGTGGCCCGCTTCAATTTTGGTCGGTAAAAGAATACTACGGAAAAGGAATGAATGAGATGAAGGCGATCTTGATCTCCAGGAGAATTGATGAACGGTGCAACACCGGATTTGAACGGTATGCCTTCGAACTGTGCTCCGAGCTTCTAGAACATGGCGTGGATGTTTCCAGCATCGCAGATGATAGCTCAAGGCTGGTTCGTCCATATGGTTCCTTGATCAGCCCGTTCTATTTTGAGATCTTCCACCCAATCCTATCAATCGTTCGAGGAGTGCACTCCGATGTATTCCACGCGATATCCGAAAGCAAAGGATGCGTATTTCCGTTCATTAGAGGAAAAAAAGTGGTAACGTTCCATCATATGGTGGGTAAGACGCCATCTGGGAAAATCGGAGAACGAGTGTTTAACATATATTGGCATGTTTCAACACGAATATCATTAAAATATGCAGATCATATAATTTGCATATCGGAGCAGAGTAAAGATGAGTTGATATCCAACATGAACATCAGCCCCGTTAAGATCAGCGTTGTTAACCATGGAGTTTCCAGCGATTTCTCCCCAGGCCATACGAGGGGTCCAAAGGGATTAAATTTAGGGATCGTCGGCGCACTTGTTCGTCGGAAGAACGTGGATAAGGCTGTGGAACTGCTTGCGGAGTTGCATCGTAGAGGACATGATGACGCAAAACTGACAATATGCGGAAGCGGCCCCGAGGAGCAGAACCTGCGGAATTTGGTACAGGGTTTGGATATGAACGAACACGTTGTGTTCGTGAAAGACCTGACGAAAGAGCAACTTATAGATTTATATCGATCCTTGGATTTTCTTATATTCCCTAGCCTACAAGAGGGGTTTGGATTCCCAATCCTTGAAGCTCAACGATGCGGAACCCCTGTGGTCATCTTCAAACATGCCATGCTACCTAATGAGGTGACCGATGCATGCATTAAGATCAACGATATCGACGACATGGCTTCATCCATCATCATAATTGGATCTGATGCTGAGAAATGGATAAAGATATCAGTTGATTCCTTCACTCATGCCGACCGATTTACTTGGAAGAACGCGGCGTCCCGAACGATCGACATTTACCGTGGCCTAGAGGGATGCTCGGACCCCGGTTCATAATCATTAGTTCCGTTCCGCATGTCAATATAGGCGAGAACGGCCCCAAGAACCAGAGTGTAGAACATCATTATTCCCAGGTTATTAGCGATGTCGTTGGCACCGAGCATCAGAGAGATCGAACTACCGATCAGTAGAGCGATTGTTAAATAGACGAAATGGGACGATTTAATAAGATGGCGATACCATAGATAGGCCCCGATTAATATCAGGACCAGTAAAAATATGTAATGAAACTCCAATACCATGCCTGACAACCTAGGAATACGATATACGATTCCAGTTCAAAAAGTTAGTTATCTATGATGGTTATTAATCCTTGTGCCAAGGGTAATTTCGCTTGAAAAACCTTTTTTTTATTTTAAAGAGGTCAACGCGAAATACTTTAGAATCACTAGTACTGAGTTTGCATTTATCTTGTTAGCAGCGGCCACGATCCTATTTTGGCCCTACGGTCGCATCATCAATACGTTCGATTATGATTTTGCATATGACCCGGATAGGGCTTTGGAACGCGCCCTATTCATTCTTGACAATTATTCTGGCTATGGTGCAATCGGCGTTAGGAATCTTGCAGGGCTTTTTCCGAATGCCATTTATTATTGGGCGGGATACTCTATTGGTATCCCTCTTGACATTCTCCAAAGGATTCTACTATTCTTAATCGTGACATTCTCGGGGACCGGTGCCCTTTCGTTATATCGAGTTCTTGACAAGCAAGACGCACACCGCAGGGGCGGAATATTTACTGCGACGGTGTATATGTTCAACCCGATCGCCAGCATTTTCATTTGGAACCAATTCGCATCAAGTTACTATTCATATGCATTCCTTCCCCTCATACTCGCATTTGTCATTATAGCGCATAGGGAAAGAAGTGTGAGATGGTTGTGTTTTACCGCTTTAGCATGGACCGCCCTTATCACCCCCTCGTACATGAACCCCGTTAATGCAATCATGGATTGGTTCGTATTGATCGTTTTCCTAATGGCTGTTACCAAAATGGAAGGACGAAGGTTGAGAGACCTGACTTTGTTCTTACTTTTACTCCTAATTTTATGGTTGCTATTGAATTCATATTGGATCATCCCGGAGAGCCAGTATATATCCCAAGAGTTCGGAAAATCTGACGTATCTGATATCGGAATAACAAGTAAAGAGCTCCTATACTCCAATTGCGTCCCATTTTCAAAGGCATTCTTACAGACGGGATATTGGGCCCTTTATTCGGAGTATCAGGGCGACCCTTGGTATTCATGGAGTGCCCTTGCTTCATCCGCCGTGTTCATAACCGCCAGTATGATCATATCGATCGTAGCGATATCATCAATATTACTTTCTAAGAATCGGCACTTATCCATCTTTCTTACTGGACTCACCCTTTTTTGTCTGCTCATGATAAACGGGGTTTATCCTCCCTTTGGTGAACTGTTCGAAAGGGTTTTCGATGCTTTTCCCCCACTATATGCATTTAGGAGCATCTATCAAAAATTCGGACCTATTCTGGCTTTGTCAATGTCCTTGATGTTCGGTTTAGCCGTTTCCACTATTCTTCCGGATAGGTTGCCTAAAAATCGTTTAAAAGGCGTAACTAGAGATAGCTGGCGATGGCTGGTCACAATAATGTGCGTTTTTTCGGTCGTTGTTATAGCAATACCATATTTTGAAAATGACGTAGTCTTAAAAGGGGGCGATGTAGTCAGATCGGCATGGACCGATGTTCCTAGCGGATATTATGAAGCAAATGAGTGGCTAGAAGGAAATGACGGAGGATATTACATACTCCCCCTGCCCTACTGCAAATTATATTATGCGGCATATAATTGGGATGATGGATATTGGGGGTGGGAACCGTCGATCTGGTTGTTCCAGGACAAGGTGTTAGGACGAGAATATGATGATGTAAATGCAGTTCTGGTTAATGTCACGGAAGGTATGTTGTCCGATGCCCCTGACTTCAACGTGACCAAGATGTTGACTATGCTCAATATAAGATATGTCCTATTGCACAATGATACCAATTGGGAGTTTATTGATGGCCATAGTTGGTGGGTTAGATCAGACATTACGAATGGGACAGAATATCAAATGTTGATCGAACAAAATGGTTTAAAGCTCGAACGGGAGTTTGACGATCTCATATTTTATGAGAACCCCTATTGGACTCCAGGCAATTATCGTATCGTAGATAACCTCATCACGGTCGTGGGAACTTTTAATGATATCAAGCAACTGACCTTAGAGGACTGGTATGATCCGTCGACAATGGCCATCGCGTGTGTTGAGAACGTATCGGATTATGATTCTTCCCTTAAAAATAATATACTTTATCCATTTTATTCCGATATTGGAATTTTGAATGCTGGGGAGATTGAGTATCTCGATTATTCCCCTGTGCACCGGGACTTGACCCTGTTTGGAAATGGACATTACCTTGTCATGTCTGAACGATTTAATACTGGATGGACCATTAACGTCTCATCAAGCCATTTTGTGGTCAATGGATTTATGAATTGTTGGTATTTTTCAGATGGAGTCGCGGATAATAATTCTGTTGAGATAATCTTTCAACCTCAATACTATTATTATTTTTCGACAACTATTACTATAATATCAGTGCTGGGAATATTAATAATTGTGTTTAATAAAAAGATTAAAAATAAAATTGCGATTGGATTGAATTATAATTGATTTAATACTAAAATCTTAAATCCTTTCAGAGTCAAATGAATTGTTATAATTTTTTTGGTTTAATATTATAAACGTGTCAATATCTCCTGTAATAATCCGAATCGCCAGCTTTCACCAAGCTCCCGTACCCTGTCTGACAAGAGAGAGATTCGACGGAGTAGATGGCATATGGGGCTCGATCCCGTAGCATACCAAGCAATGGAAGGAGATGGTTGTATTCTAAAGCTGAAATAGAAAGGAGTAGGGTTGCTCACTTCTTGCGCCGTAATACGACTAGCGAAGTAGTGCTTATCATGATACCAATCAGGATCCCCATTATTATAGCATAACCGACCCATGTGTTCATGTTCCTTTTCAGCGATTCCTGCGTCTCGTTCAGCTGGTCCTGCAGCTCCGCGATGCGGTCCGCAGGCGTCGGCGCTTCCGTCACCGTAAGGGTCAGCGCATCGAACTGGATCGTCCCGGATATCCCCGCTCCGGTGTCCAAGTCGGTGATCCGAACCTCGTACTCCCCCGGAGCAAGGTCCTCCGGGACGGCCATGAGGCCAGATGCCGTTCCGTCGTCCACGGCCGCCAGATGACAGCTACCGTAGGTGATGCCGTCCTTGATCAGATAGGCGGTCGCAATCATGCCGGAGTTCTGGAAGCACACCGCCTCGAATTGGGCGTAGACCCGTACCGACGTGCCGGGTCCGGACATATCGGAGCCCAGCCAGGCCTCCTTTTCGTACAACTTGAGAGAGTACACCTCTTGACTGACCGCGTTGTCGTTCTCCCCGCCGAAGATAACGATACGGCCGTCTGTGGTGGAGGCGATCGCCCCGGTGGTCGCTTTGGTGGGCACCGCCGGCCGATGCCCCATGGAGCAGTCCCGGAGGTCCAGTGTCTGCCACATCTCTACGTTGTAATAGCTCGACACCGAGCCGAAAAGGTGCACTAGCCCGTCGCCCGCCAGCACACCGTCGCCCACCATATGCGGTTCGGACATCCGGCCATAGACTTCCCAATGCCCTGATGAGATGTCGTACCTGAGCACGGTGAACGACAGCTCCATATCGTTGCCATCGAACCCTCCGATGTAGTACATTGAATCGTCCGCTTTCAGCATCGTACCATAGCCGAGCGGATAGGGCAGCGGTTCGGCGGTGAAGAAGTCGCCGACCCGTGTGTCGAAGATGACGCACTTGTCCTCCGGCACTATCGGGTGGGTGATGGTGCCTCCGGCCAGTAATATCCGCCAATCGTCGATGGCCGCGGCCTCCCGCACTGAGCCCAGGTTTATGGTGTACGCTACCGTGGTCCAGCTGTCATCCCCCACGTCGTATATCATCACCCCGTGGTCCCATTGATTGTAGGAATCCCTTCCGCAGAAGACGTAGACATTGCCGTCGGGCATGTACACCGCCGAGGCGGTCGCAAGCGCCCATGGCGAGGAAGCCACGTTCTCCCAGGTGTCCGAATCGGGATCGTAGAGCCAGGTCTCGTCCGAGTTCCCTACTTCCTTCTGACCCCCGTTGAAGAACACCGTGCCGTCCGGGAGCTGCGCGGTGCAGAATCCTATTGTCTGGAAGGGCATGTCAGATAGCTGCTTCCAGTCCTCCGTCGCCGATGCCGGCGCGGGGACGAAGATGATGGTCGATAGCAATGCCATTGTGACTAACAGAACGATATGGAAGCGCGTGACGGAACCCCCCTGCCCTACCGGGCGATGAAAATAGGGGTCGGTGGGATTATAAACGAACAGGGTGGGGAATCCTATTGCGGCGAAGTACGACAGGGAGTGCGCGACCGGCCGGACGCCGAACCTTAGATATGCGCACATCGCCAATGACACGGCATGTCCGATGACAGGTTCGTAGCGGCCTTCGTGGCCATGACCCCGGACGCGGGACCCGAGCACCGCAGCGTCATCGAGACGCCGATGTACCGGCTGATCAGCGTGCTGGTCCGCGATGAGCATCAGGCGGAGAGGGTGTGCGTCGACCTGGTCGATCGGGAGGGTGTCAGTTCGTTCATACTGTGCCCCGGTTTCACCAACAAGGGGATCGGAACGCTCTCCGAGACCCTTGGTCCGACGATATCCATCAACGTCGCAAGGGGGGACGGCCCCAGCAATGTCATCGCCAGGCAGGCCATGGAGAGGGCGGGGTTCTTCGGGAAAAAATAAAATTGAAAGGGAAGAGGTTTGCGCTCACTTCTTGCGCACCAGCACGATGACCGCCACGGCCAAGGTCGCCAGCACCAGGATCAGGATGATATAACCGATCATGGCGTCCAGCTTGGCATCTGCGGCTTCCTTGACGTCCGCCAGCTCCGCACGGGTGTCGTTGAGCTCGTCCATTAGGTCCTGGTTCTGCTGCTCCAGGTCGTCCAGCCGTTCGCTCAGGGACGGGACGTCCGCCACCGTAAGCGACAGCGGTTCGATCTGGAACGTCTGCAGCACGCTGCCACCTACGTCGCGTATCTCCACCGAGTACGTCCCTGCGGGAAGGGACTGGGATATCGGCAGCTCCGCGTACACCATGGTGCCCATGACGTGAATGTCGATCCACCCGTAGATCGCTCCACCGGCGGTCAGGAAGACCGTCCCGTACCACTCCTCCATGTCGAGGAAGTTGGTCTGCAGCCTTATGCTCAGCCACGCGCTCTCCCCCTGGTCCACGGATTCCGAGGTCAGTTCGGACTCGAACTCCCATATCTGTATGGAACGGACGGATGCATTGCAGGTCCATACGTCGTGCCCGCCGAAGTACATGAGCCTCCCGTCGTCCAGCTCGTAGGCCACACCGTTCCTGAGCGGCTCCTCCAGCATCGGGAGGTCGATGATATTGCCGGTGAGGGGGTCCCAGGCCACGGCCTCCATGACGTTCGCGCCCGCCCATGAGGATATGGTCCCTCCCCCCAGGAGGTAGAGCAGACCGTCGCTTCCCATCGTTCCGGTCATTCCCACCAGGGCAAGGTGGAGCGCGCCCGCGTACCACCAGTAATCCCCGTTGATGCTGTAGCCGAATATGTCGTCCTGCACCGTTGTCCCTTCGTTCCATCCGCCTAGGTAGAAGACGGTATCCGAGGTCCTCACCATCGTCCCCCCGGCCCGGCCGGCCGGCAGGTCCTCGGCGGGGGTGAACATGCCCGTCCGGTCATCGTAGATGTTGCATGCCTGGTAATCGGCCGTCTGACCGCCGACCACCAGTATGCGATGCTCGTCCATGGCCACCGCCTGCATGAAGCTACCGGTCAGCGGGAGGTCCTCCCCGTAGCTCCATTCGTCCTCGGAGACATCATAGATGAGCACCGTACTGATGTGCCCCGGCAACGTAGTACTATAACCACCGAACATGTACACCTTGTCGCCCAGGGAGGCCGTGGCCATGATGCCCAAGGTGATCGGGGCGGAGGTCACCTCCGTCCAGCTCATGTCCGTTGGATCGAATACCCAAGCGTCGTCCAGATATTCCGAGCTGTACCCCAGGCCGACGAAGATCCGCCCGTCGGGCAGCTCCGCGCTGGCGAATGACGACCTGGTCGCCGGCATCTGTCCCTCGGTCACCCAATCGACCTCTTCCGCTCCCGCATCGGGCAGCGTGGCCAGAAGGCTCAGCCCGATGATCAGGACCATGATCAACGAAAAAGCTCTCTTCATGATGCTTCTCACCGTTCCCCTTTCCCCCGTTGCCGGAGGTTATTGGAACTAGAATTCTGAGCTCTTAAATTACTATCCTCGAGCCCGGTAGTGTAAAAAAGGATAAGAGAAAGGGGTTTGGGTCACTTTTTGCGGACCAGTACGATGACCGCCACGACCAGGGTGATCAACACCAATGCAAGGATGACGTATCCGATCACGGTGTCCAGCTTGGCGTCTAGGGCGTCCTTCAGGTCGGCGTTCGCTGCATCCAACTCCTCCTGCAACGCATCCAGTTGTTCCTGCATCTCATCAAGCTGCTCGGTCGGTGAAGGAGAATCGGTCACCGAGAGGTCCATAGCCTCGAATTCCATGGTGCACTCCACCCCCACTCCTAGATAGGTATCGGTTATCACCACTTCGTATTCTCCAGGCAAAGCGTCGTCCGGAATGGAGAGAAGCCCGGTGGCGAAACCTCCTGAGGGCGTCGATAAGGAACAGCTGCCGTAGCTGACTCCGCCTTTCATCAGGTGGGCGATGGCCGTGATGGAAATGTCGTCAACGAAGTACAGTTCGACCGAGACGTTCACCCGGACCGATGTTCCAGGTTCAGCACTGGTCGCTCCAAGCTCGGCCGAGCTTTCGTACAAGGGTAATGAAAGAACGTCGGTGTTCATTTCCCCGCCATCGGAACCACCGAAAATCACCAGACGACCATCACTGACCAGCAGTCCACCGTAGGTCCCTTTCTCCGGAGGCGCCGGTAGCTCGTGCAGGGACATGTCGCCCAGGTCCAGGGCGCGCGCCCGGGCAGGTGAGTTTATGTTGTTGAACAATCCCTGCGAACCCCCTTGTAGGTAGACCATACCGTCCGCCCCCAGGGCGGCCGCCTCGGCGGAGCACGCTTCCGCCATGGTCCCTTGCAGGTTCCATGTTCCCATCGTGATATCGTAACGATACACCTCCTCCTCGTTCAGGGGCGAGTTCTCGATGCCGCCGATATAGTAGACGCTATCATCGCCGACCACGACGGAACCGGCCGCCCGGGGCCGGGGCAGCTCGGCTGCCGGAAGGAACCTCTCCGACACAGTGTCGAAGATTATGCAGCTGCTGAGGATGTCTTCATAGTACCCTCCGATGAGCAATATCCGTCGGTCGTCCAAGACCGCCGCTCCCCCCATGTACGTGGTCTGGGGATTCGTAGGTCCGGTCCTCCAGCTGTCCGTTGCCGTCTCGTATATCAGCACCTTATCGTTGTATTCACCCGGCATGCCGGGTACATACCCCCCGAACACGTAGACAGTGCCGTCGGGCATGGCCGCGGCCGAGGAGAACCACCATCCCGATGGGGCGTTAGCACCCTCGAACCATTCGTCGTCCACCGGGTCGTATATCCAGGTGTCCCCATCGAACGTATTGGACGAACCCATGGCGACGAACATCCTGCCGTCCGGGAGCTGCGCGGAGCAGAACCTGGTCAGCTCGAAGGGCATCTCGTCCAGGTATTCCCAGGCCGGAGCGGCCTCGGCCGGAACGGGAACAACGATGGCGGTCGAAAGCAGGGCCATAACTACGAACAGAACCAGATGAGCACGAATATTTGAACCCCCCTCCCTTACGGGCGATGAAAATTAGGGACGTTGGGATTATTAATGAATTGGAATGGGGCATTTTTCTGACTGCCGAGCGATCAATGATTCGATACCTCTTCCAGTATCGAATCGATCTATTGAAAAATGAAAAAGTAAGGGGTTTGGGTCACTTTTTGCGGACCAGGACCACCACGCTCACCACCAGCGTGATGAGCACCAGTATCAGTATGACGTACCCGATCATGGCGTCCAGCTTGGCGTCGGTGGCCTCCTTGAGTTCGGCCTGGGCGTCCTCGAGCTGATCGGCCAGGTCCTGGTTCTGCTGCTCAAGGTCGTCCAGCCTGTCCTGAAGCGCCTGGTTCTGGTCGCTCAGCTCCTGCAGCTGCTCGTCCGTGGTCGGCGCGTCCACCACCGTCAGGGCCAGCGGGGCTATCTTCCAGTCCATCGACCAATAGGCGACGTAGACGTACTGGAACTCCAGTTCATAGTCCCCGGCGGGGAGGTCCTCGGATATGCCTATCTCCAACATGACCCCGTCCCCTCCGGCGGATTCAAAGTAGAACGAGTCGTAGGTGACATTGTCCTTGGTCAGGTGGACATAGCCGTAAAGGCTGTCCTCCACCTCCATCTCCGTCTCTACCCAGACGTTCATCCATGCGCTCTCTCCCTGGCCCACCGTGCCGGATTCCATTTCGGCCACGATCCTCAAGGTCTCCATGGAGTAGATGTTGGGATTACCGTTGCTCTCATCGTGCCCGCCGAAGTAGACGATGCGGCTGTCCACTTGCAGGGCCGCTGCGTATCTCATGGGATCGATCATTGATGGAAGGGTGCTGAACAGTCCGCTGGCCGGGTCCCATGCCAGGACCTCGTTGACGTTGGAGCCGAACCACGAGATGCTCGGTCCGCCCCCTATGAGGTAGACCAGCCCGTTGCTGGCGGCCGTAGCGGCCATGGACGTCCGGGCGGTCGGCAGATGACCGACAAGCTCCCAGCTGTCCCCCGCGATGTCGTAGGCGAATATCTCATCTCGAACGACATAGCTGTTGTCCCAGCCACCGAAATAGTAGACCAGGTCGTCCATCATGGCGAGACCTCCACCTCCTCGGGCGTCAGGAAGGCTGGCGACGGTGGTGAACACCTCCGTGTAGATGTTGAACAGGAACGTCTCGTTACTGGCCTGGGCGGTCTCGGGGTCCCCTCCCACCAGCAGGATGTTCTCATCGTCGATCGCCACGCACCTCATGAAGGTGCCAGTGGTCGGAAGGTCCTGGCTGGCGCTCCATACGTCCGTGTCCAGGTCGTAGATGAGCACCGTGTCCAGGAACACGGAGGTGGTATTGATCCCTCCGAAGACGTATATCCTGCCATCGAGGTAGGCCCCGGTCGGAGTCTCCAGGCCCTCTGGGGCATCGCTCATCGCCGTCCAGGACCATCCGTCCGGATCCAGGATCCAGGTGCTGTTGGTTCGCACTGAGTTCCCAGAATCGTATCCGAAGGCCGCAAATATTCGGCCGTCCGGCAGTTTCGTGCTCACGAAGGAGCTCATGTTGTCTGGCAAATACCCTTCGATCGTCCATCCGTAGCTCGCGGCCTGCGCCCCCGGGATCGCTGCCAGAAGGCCTAGGCACATCATCAAGGCCAATGATATGGCCAAAGCTTTTTTCAACAAGACTCTCACCGTCCCCCTAGCCTCAGTTGGGAGGCCTTGACGAAAATAGATTTGTGTCAGCTTATATCACTATCCTTCTGAAGATCATGTGCTGAAGCGCTTCAGGGCGGTTATGGCCTATCTATCACGGTCCGGCTGCAGAACGAAGTGCTTGATGCCCCAGAGCATCACCAGGACCGAGATCACCACCGCCGACGGCGTCCCTACGACGAGTATGGCGGCCGTTCCGGGGTCATCGACGCCGAAGGCCTGGTCGAACCTGTTCAGGACCATGACCACCACGATGGCGAAGATGCCTACGAAAACCCCGAAGGTCTCTATCACCCGGATGAAGTAGGTGCGGATGACCTGGTCGTGGTCCCCTATCCTCTTGGACATGGCCTCCATGTCCGCGGTCATGGCCTCGGTCCTCTTGTCCAGCTCCCCCTGCATGTTGGACATGTCCTGATGTATGCGGTCATAGGTCTCGACCAAACGGCGCTCCATCTCCATGAGCTTGCCCAGGTCGGTGGAGGTGGCCACCAGTTCCAGCTCCTGCAGCCGCTCTATCCCCCGGGAGGTTATCTTGAACCAGCGGCCCTCGGCGTCGGGCTCGCCGAACTCCTCCAGGAACCCCTTTGTCCTTCCCACCATGAGCTCTGCGTCGATCTGCTCGATGCTGGCCGCCAGCTCCTTCTGTACAGCGGCTATCAGCACTAGCTCTTCCACCTTGGCAGGATATATCTCACGCAGGGTGCGCAGCACCTTGGTGAGCACCGGGGACTCGACCTGGGTCGTAGCGCCTCCTAACAACTATGGTTATGAGTTACGCCTCATTTACCATAAAGGTTGCTAGCTTGCTCCAGAGAGAGGTCCCCGCTGCTGATCCGACGCAGTTCGCTGGCCACCTTCGAGCTTCGCTCCTCCCCCATGGCGTTCCCTAGAGTTCGGAATATGGAGGTGGCGCGGTCATAGCATTCCAGCGCCCTGTCCATGAGCCCCTGCCGTTGCAGAGACTCACCGTAGTAGCACAGCCCGAACGCTAGGTGCACCATGCAGCCCATCCCTCCGTCCAGCCATTGGAGGCTCTCCTCGAACTCCGCGTTCCCCTCCTCGTACCTTCCCGAGAGGGAGAGCGCTGCGCCCCTGACCATCAGGGCAACCCCTTTCACCGGCGTCTTTACCGTGGCCGGGAAGCCCTTCGCCACCGTCCAGGCCCTGTCGCTGAACTCCAACGCCGAGGAGAGGTCCCTGTGGTTGATCGCCACCAGGGCCATGACCGTGTTGGCCATGCATCCCATGTAGGCGGAATCTGATTCCATGGCCTCGTCCATGGCCATCTTGGCGCTCCTGATGGCCGCACGATGGTCCCTGAGGTCCAAGTTCACGAAGGTGCGGAAGATGTGGGACCAGCACATTGACACCCTATCCCCGATCTGGGAGGCGGCATGGTGCACGGCGTCGAAGGCCATCAACGCGTCCTTCCCCCGACCCTGATGGTATAGCACCTCTCCCAGCAGGCGGTTCACCTCCAGCTCCTGCTCCACGCCCTTCTTCTCCCCGAAGGTCTCCCGGGCCTTGTTCAAGGTGTCCATCGCCTTGGCCATCTCCCCTTGGGACAGGTGTATCCAGGCATGATAGCACAGCTGTTGGGCCATGCGGCCGCGGTTCGACCTGGAGAAACATTCCTCGGACCGTGTGCACAGGTCGTCCGCGATGGGGAAGTCCCCGGACCAGAGAGCCAGGTTGGTCCTCACCCCCAGTATCTCGCCCTGCTCGAAGTCGGGTATCCGGGGGCATCTCTCGGCCTCGTCCAGGTATCTAAGGCAGTTCGCCGAGGACCCTTTACCCAGACGGGTTGGGGACCAGCATTCGGCGATCTTGCGCATGATGCGGGCACATCGCGCGTCCTCTCCGCCCAGCTCCATGAACTCCTCGTAGGCCTTCAGACCCTCCGCGAAGTTGGCCAGGTAGACGTGGCAGTCCCCCATACCCTCCAGGGCCTGCAACCTTTCCACCAGGAACCCCTCATCGTCCTTGGTCAGGTCCAGCACCCGGCGGAAGTTCGGCACGGCCTCGTAGATGGCCTTGCGCTCCAACCAATCCATTCCCACGGAGAGGGAGTAGCGGATGCACTTCTCCCGGTTTCCAGAGAAACGATGGTGCATGGCGATCTCCCCGTCGACCCGCAGGTTCCTCGGCTCCCCTTCCAGGATGCGGGCCACCTCCTTGTGGATCTCGTTCCGCCGCGCCTCGGATATGGACTCGTAAAGCACGCGCTGCAGGTTCTCGTGGGAAAAGGCGATCTTTCCCTCTTCGCCGTCCTTCACCATGGCATGGGCTCGTTCAGCGTCCTCCAACGTCTCCAAGAGGTCCATCTGCCTTGTGTTCATCAATGTCGCCAGTATCCGTGGTTCGAACTGCAGGCCTATCACCGAGGCCGCCTCCAACACCCTCCTGGTGTTCTTTGGGAGACGGTCTATACGGCGCATCATGACCTCCTTGACCGTGACCGGTACGCTGACCACCTCCCCGGTGAAGGACCATACGTTGTTCGCGGACCTCAGTTGACCGTGAGATAGCATGCTGTGAACGCACTCGATGGTGAAGAGCGGGTTCCCCTCGCCCTCCTTCGCGACCGCCTCCAGAACCTTCTTGTGCACCCTCCCGCCCAGGATCGTGTTGAGAAGTTCGGACACCTCGTCCTCGCTGAGCTCGTCCAAGGAGAGCTCCGTGCACAGCGCCTCCCGGCGCATGATCCGGATGGAGTCGAACAAAGGATGAGGTAGACCTTCCGCCACCTCGAACGAGATGTCCTCCGGGCGGAAGGTGCCTATGATCAGCACCCTCATGCACCCTATGTTCCTGGCCAGGAAGTGCAGCACCTGCACGGAGGCGCTGTCCGCCCAGTGCAGGTCCTCCAGAACAAGTATTATGGGCTGCTTCTGTGCCTTGGCCCCCAAGGTCTCCCGTACCTGGAACATGACCTCCCCAGTGTCCAGACCGATGAAGGGCTCGTCCCCCATGATGCCGTGCAAGGCGTCTCGGAAGGGGAGGTATGGGGCGGGAGAGTTGGGCATGCATCGACCGACCAGGAACATGCAGTCGGTCATCTTGGCCAACCTCTCGAGCTCCTCGGTCATCTTGGTCTTTCCGATACCGGCCTCCCCCGATATCATTACCGTCCTTCCCTTACCGCTTATGACCTGAGAAAGAGATGACTGCAGGGCCTCTAGTTCATGCACTCGCCCTACCATGATAGGGCGAGCGTTCATGTTCCGCTCCCCCATGATGTGATATGTTCGCCGGGTTGACCATAAACCTTCCTTTGAACTGTTAAAATTGATAGGACGGGGTTGATATTAATATTGAGAATCGAAGCATTTATGCTCAGGTCGTGGAATGGAAATTTTTTGGGGGAAACCCTAGGAGGTCTGCTATGGCGGAAATAATATCGAACGCGTTGAAGATCGAAGCCGTGAACTATCCGATATCAACGACCAATCCTACCGACCCGGCCATGAGCCCGTGGGGAGACGTGGAGATCACGATGACCAACACGCACGACCCGACCGGGGAGGATCAGATAGTCATCACGGTCGAGTGCAGGAAGCACCCATCGAAAGAGAAGGGCGAATATCTGAAGACCGAGAAGACGAAGGACTGTAAAACTGAAAGCTAAGGGGGGACGACCCCCGGCCTTTTTCTTCATTTGTCCGGTCATCGCTATGGACCTTGCGAAACCCTTTTCATGCCCCTTCCTCATCCAGACATGAGCAAGATGATCAAGGTAGTGCTGTTGCGTCACGGGGAGAGCACCTGGAACAAGGAGAACCGCTTCACCGGCTGGACCGATGTCGGTCTGTCGGACAGGGGGGTGGCGGAGGCGCACGAGGCCGCGCGCTTGCTGAAGGAGGGCGGTTACGAGCTCGACATGGCCTTCACCTCCGTGCTGAAGAGGGCCATCAAGACCTTGGACATCGTGCTGGAGGACATGGACCATTGCTGGATCCCGGTGCTTAAGTCCTGGCGGTTGAACGAGAAGCACTACGGGGCGCTGCAGGGACTGAACAAGTCCGAGACGGCCAAGAGGTACGGGGAGGAGCAGGTGCTTCGATGGAGGAGGGCGTACGACGTCCGCCCGCCGGTATTGGAGCTGGAGGACCCCCGGCATCCCTCGCACGATAGAAGGTACGCCGACCTTCCGCCCGGCGACGTCCCGGCAACGGAATGCCTGAAGGACACCGTCGCCCGTTTCGTCCCCTACTGGAAGGACGAGATCGTACCGGAGCTGAGGAGAGGGAAGCGTGTCATCGTGGCCGCGCACGGCAATTCCCTGCGCGCGCTGGTGAAGTATCTGGACGACGTGCCGGACGCGGAGATAGTCTCGCTCAACATCCCCACCGGTGTGCCGCTGGTCTACGAGCTGGACGATGAGATGCGTCCGATCCGAAGCTACTACCTGGGCGATCAGGACGCCGTGCAGAAGGCCATGACGGCGGTGGCCAAGCAGGGCAAGGCCAAGTGAGCCCTCACCCCCTTCTCCTTTTCAGAAGCAGGACGGAGAAGGCCAGTAGTACGTACGTCGTGTTATGAGTTCGTTCTAATCTTTTGATAGTGAGATGCAATGTTTTATAGCGAGGGAAAAACAAGATATTATAGCCTTCTAGGCTAAGGCGTCCGGAAGATGGGAACATCCCTTAACAACCCTCTCCCTGATTTGTCGAAAGATCCTCCGCCTATCCCATCCGGACGCTGAATACATTTTTTGCGATCACGCTGTGCACATATCGTTGTGCCTCGCACTGACCGGTGATGCCCTGATACGATGGCGCATATTATGAACGGGGACTGACCTCCTTCGGCCCCGTCAGTGTCATGCCTCCTCTCCGTAGCCCCGGCCAAAAATGTAATATCGGTCTACCGTTTGCCTTCAACCGGTCATGATGACGAACGTTGACGTGGAGAAGGCGAAGGAGCACTTCGGCAAGATACTCAAGGAACAGCTGGAGAGGGTGGAGGCGATGAAGTCGTCCGCCGGCTGGACCGATTATTCCAAGCTGGACAAGATGGTGATTGGCGTGGTCGGCGGGGACGGCATCGGACCGTTCATCTGCCAGCACGCCGAGAACGTACTGAAGGAGCTCTTGAAGGACGAGATCGCCTCCGGCAAGGTGGAGGTGAGGACCATCGAAGGGCTCACCATAGAGAACCGCGCCAAGCACCTCAAGGCCATTCCGGACGATGTCCTGGAGAGGCTGAAGGAATGCCACGTTCTGCTCAAGGGGCCGACCACCACCCCTAAGAAAGGGGACGGCTGGCCGAACATCGAGTCCGCCAACGTGGCCATGAGGCGTGAGCTGGACCTCTTCGCCAACGTGCGTCCGGTGCGTATTCCGGAACAGGGCATCGATTGGACGTTCTATAGGGAGAACACCGAGGGCGGGTACATCCTGGGAAGCAAGGGCGTGGATGTGAACGAGGACATATCCATCGATTTCACCGTGGCCACCACCCAGGGGAGCGAGCGCATCATACGGCTGGCGTTCGATCACGCCCGCAAGACCGGTGCGAACAAGGTCACCGTGGTCACCAAGGCCAACGTGATCAAGAGGACCGACGGCAAGTTCCTTAGCACCGCGGAGCGCATCGCAGAGGAATACCCCGAGGTAAAATGGGACGATTGGTTCATAGACATCATGACCGCAAAGCTGATCGACCCCTACCGCCGGGCTGAGTTCCGGGTGATGGTACTGCCCAACCTGTACGGAGATATCCTTACGGACGAGGCAGCTCAGATCCAGGGAGGGGTCGGTACTGCCGGCTCCGCCAACATCGGCTCCCGCTACGCCATGTTCGAGGCCATTCACGGTTCCGCCCCGCGCATGGTGGATGAAGGGAGAGCGCAATACGCCGACCCCAGCTCCATCATAAAGGCGGCGGCGATGCTCTTGAACCACGTCGGCTTCGTGGAGAAGGCTCGGAAGCTGGAGATGGCCTTGGACCTGTGTACGCAGTACGAGAAACGCCTGAAGATCACCGGCCGTTCGGACGGTGCCACCGGAGAGGAGTTCGGTAAATACGTCCTGCAGACGGTGGCCCGTAGTGACCTGGAAGAGGCATGGAAGAAGGCCAGCGGGAAATAAGTCTGACCTAACCCCGTTAACCATTTTTTCTTTTTATTAAAAATAATGGATATCTTTAAGCACTCCCGTAAGAATCGAATCCGGGGGAGCTGAACTTGGAGAAGGATGAGACCAGGATGTGGCTAGTGGTACTTGTGGCCGCGGTGATGGTGCTGGCCACTGGAGCGGCCTTCGCATTGGGAGGGGAGAGGGAACCTGACCTGCCTGCTAACACCTGGATGAGATTGAGCTACACCGCCACGGGTTCTCTGGAGAACCTCACGATCGACGGCGGGTTCGAGATGGAGCTAATGATAAAGGAAGGTTCATCCCATTGGGCCGGAGGCCTGAGCAAGTCCGGGGAACTGGGCGACCTTGATGTTCTTCCCGTCAATCTTCTACTAGGAGTTTATTATTTGGACCAATCGGAGATCGAAACGCCGTGGGGGGTGAAATGCGTCAATCTGTTCATATCCTACGTCTGGTTCAACCCGGACCGTCCGATGGACATATGCATTACCTACCGCGGCGCGCACACCGGTCTGGCCTACCGGGTGGACCAGTTGGGACCGGGGTTGCGCGTGCAATATGACCTGGCAGATACCAATGTGACCGGATTCGAGGACCTGGACAGGAGGCCGCAGCGGGTGGACGATTGGATGCTGGACATAAGGGAAGTGTCGGAGAGCTACCAGTCCAACTTGAACGGTGGGGGTTCCTGGGGATTGAACGAGCCCGGTGAGGGCAGATCATTGACCTTGCACTTCGAGGGGAGCAACTACACCTTTGTGGCCTTCGACGATGACGACATCTGGAACATGGTAAACGGAGGAGATTACCAGTATCGGGAGGACTGGTGTTTGTTTGGCAACGGCACCCTGGACTACACGGTCGACGAGGCGCTGATGTTCTACATTTGCCAGCCGAACGAGTCGGATGCCGTCGGGATGCTCGTGATCACCACGCAAGAGGATTGATCCGATGAGCGACGAAAGAATATGGCCATCGGTCTTGGTGGCCATGATAATGGTGGGGGGAATCGGCTCAGCGTTCATTTACTCTAACATCCAAGAACATTATGTGCCAGGTCCATCGATGCCATCTCATGGGTATCTCACTTATGAAGTGGACGGCTCTGGAGAGGGCTTGCATTTCAACGGTTCGTTCACTACGGTGTTCGAGATGATGCCTGGAGCGATGTTATCATGGTCAGATGGATCGGATGGCGATCTCGGACCTGAGAGCAACGACATTTCGGTGGGATTCTGGGGTTCTGATGGCTATTACCTCGACACCGTGGTCCTGAACACCACCTGGGGTGAGAAGGTGGTCCATAGGTCGTTGGGTCCGGCATGTCCGGGCCTGAGGTCGGGTCTGTACATATACTACATCGGTGCCGAGACCGCTCTTCATTATCGCATTGACCTGGTCATGCCTGACTATCGGGCCACCTACCTGCTGGTCGACACGAACATGACCGATATATCACGGATGGACCTGCAGGAGGTCGAGGACACCGGTCATTTGACGGACTTCCGCACCTTCATCGACGGAGATGGCGGGAACTTCACCGGAGCGGCGGTCATCTGGAAACTGATAGAACCGGAGGAGGGGCATGATTACCGGATCACGTTCTCCTCGCAGAACTATACCTTGTTCGTGATGACCGAAGATGACATCGTTGGAATGATCTATGGCGGTCTGTTCCGATACGACCCGGAGCTCTCTTCCATCGGAGGGAACGACTCCACCGTCCTTCTCGAAGGAGACCTGTTCTTCATGTACGCAAGGTACGATGGTGAGTTCGGTGAGAGCGTCAGAGATGGAGCTTCGTTCAGCTACACTGTGTATATCTTGGAGGAGCGATGATGGACCGGGGTGTGAACGAAGACGATCGCCCTCCGTCCCTTTGTTGATGTAATGAAATCAGATAAAAAATGAACAATGGAGAATCTGGCTCGTTGTAAGTACGATGGAGATGGATGGATCACTCGCCCGTCTGCTGGCTCTGGTACTTGGTGTAGCGGTCCAAAAGGTAGCAGAGGCCGTCCGCCACGTCCTTGGTGATGATGTCCTGGTCCTGCTGGTCCCGGACGAAGTCCTTGGTGTCCCGGATGGTGGTGC
>Ga0209269_1000157_pt1 | contig 101490 bp, 74 predicted proteins | sample MTBAKMMethaMetaG_FD_187455 | JGI IMG/M metagenome (GOLD analysis project Ga0209269, IMG submission 187455) | Enrichment culture microbial communities from Arthur Kill intertidal strait, New Jersey, USA, that are MTBE-degrading - MTBE-AKM (Arthur... | ecosystem: Environmental > Aquatic > Marine...
CGGAATAGTCGGTTGAGGCAGCATTTAAAAAGGATGCTGCAAAACGTGTATCATCAGTAAAACCGGAAAAGTCATAGGTTGAGTAATCCCAATCAGGATCATGGAATACAAAATATTTGAAAAATTCAGTTCCGAATACAAACTGATCTGAAGGGAAACCTGATTTTGCCTGTTCACTGGTACCGAAAATCCAATGTAACCAGCTATCAGATTCGGCTTCATACCCAAATGGGAAGCCGGGGTAAATAAATCCCTCTGCGGTTACTGTATCTCCATACACCACTTTAAGTGCATCAATCTGCCTGGAAGTAAAACAGTTATTCCTTCCTATATCCTTTTTACACCTCGGTAATTTTGAGAAATCAAAGTCGCACATTCTCGGGTCGTTAAGAATACTATCCTTCAAACCATCAATTTCATCACACTGTGCTAATATTTCAGCCTGAAGTAATACAAAATGTTCTTTTGAAAACATAGGATTCATGAGGTTTGACGGATCGGGATAAAGCACCTGAGTATTCCGTGTGTATTCTGCCACTGCTTCCTGCCAGTCAATCACAGGGCATCCCGCAACTATTCCGTCAAAATCTTCTGGGAAACGCTGTGCTTCAATCAAAGCTTGTCCGCCACCTCGTGAACAACCAACAAAGTAATTGTATAATGGAGGTGTGCCATAGAAGTGATTAATTATAGGTTTTGAAACAACAGCAGTTCTGTGAACAGCCATGTATCCGAAATTCATTTGTCTTTCTATATTCAGATATGCCCAGTCTGCTTTCCTGCCATCTCCTTTATGCCCGGCGTCTGTTCCAACAGTGGCATAGCCCTTGTTTATTGTATAATCAACAATATTCTGCACTGTGCCTACAAATCCCCCGCCACCTCCCATAACAAAACGCTGATTCCATTTCATGGGCAGAAGTAGTTCAAAATTGATCTCAAGACCTATTGTACCAGATATTTTACAATAAGAGGTTTCCTTTTCAACAAGTATTGCTTCATTAATTTTAACCTCAGGCCAGTCCAGCTCTTTTAACTGTTCACAAGGGATACACGGACGTATTAAATCTTCTGTAGTATTTTGAGCCATGGAATCAGGAAACCATGTTAATCCTGATGCGATAAATCCTGATAATAAAATGATGGAGGCTTTCATGTTTGTCATATTTAAATAAACCTCTTTTACTTGTTTACGTTATTGTCAAATATTTGAATTTGTACAGGACCCAATAAACCGGCTGGTTGTATAGGTGCATATCCCGACAAAAACCAGTTAAAAGTCGCCCATGTTTTTCTTTCATTTTCAGGTAATAAACTATCCCCTATCAAACGATTGGTCCAGGTATTAACTACCTCAATTTCGAGACTGTTTTCCCCGGATTTTACCAGGTTACTGATATCGACATGCCACGGGACAGCCCATGTACCTCCGGCATTCTCTCCGTTTATACGGACTTTGGCCATGGCAATAACGTTACCGAGATCAAGGATAATTTTTGTTTTTTCAGTAACTTTCTTCATTTCAAACGTATTGTGGTAAACGGCTTTGCCGGAATAGTATTTTATGCTGTCTTCCGGTCTTTTACTCCAGTCTGTAAGTTCTTCAAAGCTTACAGGTTGTGCCGGTCCGCGTTGTTCAGGATTAAAAACTACCTCCCAGGGACCTTTTAACTCAAGAATTACAGAAGGATCGGGGAAATTTACCTTCAGTTCATTACTCATTACTTTTCCTGCTTTTTTCCTGAAGACAATAAATGCACTTTCTAATGGTTCCATCTTTAATGGCACCACTGTAGATTTTTCCTTTATGATATATACCGGAAGGTCACGGATGGTTCCATTGATCGGTTCCCAGAGTTCCGGTGCTTTTCCTTTTACCCTGAATTCCGGGTATATGTCAATGGTCTGGTTACTCTGGTTGGTAAGGAAATAGATATCCATATCGGGGAGTGTTCTGTGAATAAACAGCACAGGGTCTTCAGGAGCCAGCTTGCAATCAGGGACAATATGGAGCAGGCCAAAAGCTTCCTGCATATTCATGCCTGAAAGGACCATTCCTTCACCAAAATTTTTATATCTGGTATTGACTTCATCCACTCCGTTCCAGAGTTCATTTGCTAAAGATTGTACTTCTTCGTCGGCATGTGGGTAATTTTCCAGGCTGGGGGAACGTTGAGGAGGGGGGCCCAGTACTACTGCTCCCTGGTTAACGAGTTCTTTGATCTTCCGGAGGAGTTCAGGACGCATGGTTTCCAGTTTGGGTAAGACAAGGATATTATATGACATTCCATCGGGCAAAACCAGCTTGTTGTTTTTCACAGAGAGACGGGTCTGAATAACTTCAGCATTGATATAATCGAAGGAATATCCCCGGGGCAGTTCCGGGTCACGCACACCGTTCATAACAGGGGCATCTTCCCCGATGAAATATGCAACATCAGCAACATATTTTCCCTGCTGAAGGATGAAATTGGCTCTTTTAAGGTAGTCGATAAACATACCAAGTTCATCGAACCATATATTATGACGATTAAACTCGCTGCCGTAAAGTGAATTTACTCCTGGTTTCCTGTCATTATAAGCTTGTTGAATGTTAACAACCAGGTAAGTATCATTAATACCTTCAGCAAAGGCTTTATCCCCGCTTCTTTTCATTTTGGCAGGGTACATGCTGAAGTGAGGAGTAGCTATGTCAGTAAAAGATTCTGCTGAAACTTTATTTTTCCCGTAAATATGAGCCGCTGATGCAGCAGCTCTGCATTCAATGTCTCCTAAAGCGCGTTCATTCCAGAATTCACCTGATATCTCATCCATTTGTCCGCCGTATTGCAGAAATTCACCCGGGTATCCCCAATGTCCATAATTTTGAGCCCAAAGTGAGAGACCATTTTTGTTACAAATATTACGCAGTTCGCCGATGTATTCATAAGAAAACCTGTCTGCGATCAAACGCCTGAGATCCCATAAGAACCTGTCGGAAAAGTCTCTGCTGGAAACCACATATCCATTTAAAACAGGGATAAATGGCACCAGATCATACTCATATCGTTCTTTAAATATCTGGATAAAATCATCTGTCCAGTTTTGTGAACCTACTTCATAGCTTTCCACAACAGCGAATGTCAATGTTTTTCGATCCTCAGCAGGTATCCTGCGAATAATTTCTCCCATGAAAGAATCAAAGTGATATTGCACATGTTCCTTGTTCAGCTTATCTACTTCAAGGCCTTTACCCTGGGGCGAGACCTCCTGGTTCGTGATACCTGTAGGTAACATTCCGGTTCTCATGATCATCCACTCTCCATCCGGAACTTCCCATGTTAGAGTTCCATCAGTTGACATGAATTCAGAAATATCAATAACTTCTGATGGATTAATAACAGTCTCCGCTTCATCCACTTCAGGTTGTGGAGCCCATCTATAGTCATCCCAGGAAGGCTGGAATCCTTGATACATCTTGGCAAGAGATTTTTCCATGTAACTTTCGGTAAATGGAGAAACAGAAAGTTCAATTTCTTTGAGTCCACTCCCGGGAGTGGCTTCACTGATGACTAGCCGGAAGACCCTGCCCGTTGCAGCAGAAATGGAAACAGAAATAGCACCATAAGGTTTAAATCCAAGATTTGACTTAGGATCACTCCGATTAATCACAAAATTCTTTATGGAGCGAAAACCGGTTTTATCTTTAACAAAAATCTCTCCTTTGGCCAAAACAGGCTTTTCAGCGACATGGAACAGAATGCTTCTGATGGTTACAGGATCGTTTATCTCAAAGTCAATTATCAAAGGTTTTTCAGAGGGAAGTGATACTTCCGTATCCATTTTACCGTCAGCAATGTGATTAATTGCTTGTATATAAGGAACAGAAGTAATCCTGGCATTTTCTTCCGTTATTTTCCTGCCAAAATCTTTCGGTATCCTGAACGCAAGCAATTTGACATCTTCAAAGTCTTCCCCGGGAACAGGGAGTTTACTGTTAATTTTTTCAGGCCCTTTCACAAAAACCTCAGAATTTGCCAGGTAACGCATGGATTGCTCTGGTTTAATCCATGGTCCGCCTGATGAGCTCCATCCGGGACAGTTATAAAAACCAATTTCAATACCCAGCTCACCGGCTGTTTTTAATGCGGTATGAGTTATATCCCACCATTCATCTGTAAATAGTTTGACATTTCCAAAGGGAATTGTGTACATTACTTCATGACCAACGTTAGCTATTATGGCACGGTTAATACCCACCCTTTTCATAGCCTTCAGATCCTCAATCACTCCTTCCCGGGATATATTATCAGAAACCCAGTACCAGTATATACTCATTTGCGCTGAATCGGGAGGTTTTATAAAGCTCTGCTCAATATTAACAGATTCTGTACAGGAGGATATAAATAATCCTGTGAAATAGAAAATTGCCAGAAACATCAGACTCCCTAATTTTCTGCTTGGTTTTCGTGCTGTTTTCATTTTAAAATAATTTAATAAATTTTCAGACTTTTTGATGAACCATAGTACGTAATGCTTTTATAATACACTGATAGGTAATATTTTATTAAACTGCTTGTGCGGTTTGATTCTAAAATACATTTGTCATTTATTTTAGGTTTTATTTTAATTTAACGAACTATCGTATGAATACAACAATTTCATTATCCCTATTAATCGTTGTTTCTTCAAAAGTTATATTGATCAGGTCATTATGCAATTCAAAATCACACAAATGTTCAGAACCATTTATCGTTAGTGTTACTTCAGACGGAATTATATTAATTCCAAGTATTAATTCTTTCAATGTCAACTCTCCCCATCTGATTGTTACAGTATTCTTCTGGCTTGTATTTGTCCTTTGCTGTTTAATAGTACCCCATCCCCTTGATCCGGTAAAAAAGCCCGTAAAATTATCCTGCTGGATTTTCGGATTAAAGGACAGAATCCTGTTGTTCCCATCATAATAGAAGTCTTCTAATGCAATCAGCACGCCCCAGGATGCCAGGGCTCTTATATAATGATCTCCTGCGTTAATTTCATTCCATGGATTATGTTTAACCGGATTATAGCGTTCATGGACGGCTCTGACAATAGATAAGCCTTCGTCAATCATTCCTTCATAGATCATATTGGTCGCCACCTGGTATTCAACTCCTATCCATGTTTCATTCCTGTATAATACAGCCATTTTATCCAAATGCTTGCTATAGGGCCAGGTGCAATTGATCAGTCCGGGTTCTCCTTTATGAGATAAATATCGCATGGGGGTGTACAGAGCATTATGTTCACCTACATCGAGGGTCCAGTTATACTTCCAGATGGAAGACAATGTTTTTTTTACGTTTTCTTCCGGGTAAATATATCCGAGCTTAAATTGATGAGCCCATGTCTGCCCAAACAGCTGATCGCTTAAACATCCGTCAACATATTGTCCCCAGGGATATTTGGATGTATCAACCTCCTGAATGAAATATTTTCCATTCCAGAGTTTTTCTACAGAAAGTTTACTCCCGGAGGTATAAATATCTTTACATTTCTCAGCAAAAGTCACATCATCCATTATTAATGCCATTTTTTCTGCGGCTCTGAGGGCTGCGAGATATAATCCGCCAACGAATGTATTTGCACCCCAAAAGCGGACATCATATGTATTCCATTGTTCATTTTCAATCAATCCATCCTCATTTTCATCCTGTGTGATCAGGTATTCTGTAGCTTTTTTGATTTTATCCCAGTTTCGGGAAAGAAAATGGATATTATCAGAAATGAGATATTCCCTGTAGGATTTTAAGATTGTGCCTGCATGTCCGTCCATAAACACATCCCCTGTCCCGTTTCGTGTAAATATCCCTCCGTCTTCCCTGAAAGATGTGGAGAAATCAGTTCGTTCCCGTATATTTTTTTCCAGGTCGGGGAAAAGCCTGGATAATGCCTGCACATAATTCCAGACATGAGTGCAGGTTCCCAGACATGATCCTACACCTTCCCATCCCCAGAATTTATCGGTTGCCCACCATTGGCATGTCTCTGTTGCAAGGTTTGAAACGGGCATCATGATTCTTTGTAAAAGCCAGTAAGGCAGAGTGGATGCATGATAATAAGTATCCCTGAACAGGTATGTTTCCTCTGTAAGTCGTGTAAAATGTTCATTTACATACCTTGCAACATCAAGAGACGAACTGAACCAGTTAGAATACATGTTTCCGACTTTCACTCCTTCAGGATCAATGGCTTTGTTCCAGTTATCACCCACTGTTGAGGCAGGCCGGTTAGGGAAATACCAGGTAAGCAGATAAGTAACCTGTTTAATGCCTCCCGGGTTAAGTTTAAATGAACAGGCTACACCACCTGTTAATTTTTTTCCTATAGGCTTTGTATCAGATTTATTCGGGCCAAGGTCAGGGAAAACCTCCCCATCCTCATGTAAGAGGCTTAATGTCATATTGCCGTAATATGCATGGTTTCTGATGTTGTCTGCTAATAATGACATGCCGGAAATGGAACTTTCATCTTCAATGAAATCCATATATAATGAAGACAAGTCATGATCTCTGATGACCCTGTTGCGATGTTCTCCCCTGATGCTGTCTTTTAAATCTAACATAACCATGTTTTGCAGGTACCCTGATAATTCAACCTCCAAAGGTTTAGAAGATGTATTGCGTAAAGTGAACCTGAGAATAGTGACCGGCATGGCTGATTCTTTGCTGTTTAGGGGAATAAACGGAGAAAATACATCTAAAGAAACTCCGGTTGGTAAAGGGTTGTCAGTATCATTGTAAGTGATTGTGGCAATGGGATACTCTCCAATAAAGCTGATATCATTAAAATCCTTCTTACTTAAACTACGGGAGATCTGTTTTTTACCGGTTTTAATTGAAAGAGTAAAACCCTGTTCAATAAAACTTATTGGTTCATAGGTTTGGTATGCTGTTTTCCAGGGACCCAGTGCAGTTTGAAAGTTTTTATATTTATCAATACCATTTCCGGTATTGTAGGCATTATTGGCGATCCACCATCCTGCAAGGGTTCCGTCTCCTCTTACATATAACTGTCCTGCAGCAATGCCTCCGCAGGGCATCCCTATCGTGAGCAGTTCATCACCCTTATATACTTTTTGTTCTCCTCTGGTTCTATAACTTTCGAGCCATTCATCGGGAATATTTTTCTGTTCAGGGATGACATGTCCGGATTGATGTTGTGCAACTGAGAATAAGAAGTAATTACCAAGAATAATAATATAAAATAAAATCTTCATTTTTGAAGTTTTTTTTGTTACAATAGTTAGTTAAATTAAAATAAAACGCAAAGGCGCAAAGGCGCAAAACTGTTGATTACTGGCAATATACGTAAAACAGAAGCGATTTGATAAAATATTCATTATCAACGCAATATAAAAATATGACAAACTATCGCTATTAATAACTATCAACAAAACTGCTTTCGTCATTAGGATCACCTTTTCCTTTATATTTAGCAACGCGCGGATAAGGGAATACGGGTCTGGTCATTAATACCTTTCCTTCTCTTTCTTTTGTGAGTATAACTCTCTCCGGTGGGTTGCCATTTTCCACCCAGTCACGTATCAATGCCAGCCAGTCGGCCTGGTCAGGTCCCACCCCTCCCCAGCAATGCAAAGCTCCGGGAAGCAGAAATAACCTCAGATAATTTTCAATTTCAGGATCATTGGTTTTGGCTTTTTCATAATGCTCAATTGAAGTGAATGCCGATAAGGCGGGATCATTCCAGCCATGATAAATGATCATTTTGCCTCCCCCGTTTTTTAAACCGGAATAGTCGGTTGAGGCAGCATTTAAAAAGGATGCTGCAAAACGTGTATCATCAGTAAAACCGGAAAAGTCATAGGTTGAGTAATCCCAATCAGGATCATGGAATACAAAATATTTGAAAAATTCGGTACCGAACCCAAACTGACCTGAAGGGAAACCTGATTTTGCCTGTTCACTGGTACCGAAAATCCAATTTAACCAGCCAAATACTTCAGCTTCACACCCAAAGGGGAAGCCGGGGTAAATAACATCCTCCCCGGTTACCAGGCCTTCATACACCACTTTGAGTGCCTCAATCTGCTTCGAAGTAAAACAGTTATTTCCTTCTATATCTTTCTTACACCTGGGTAATTTTGAGAAATCAAAGTCACATTCTCTTGGGTCGTTAAGGATATTATCCTTCAAACCGTCAATTTCATCGCATTGGGCTAATACCTCAGCCTGAAGTAATATAAGATGATCCTGTGAAAACATAGGATTCGTGAGGTTTGAAGGATCGGGATAGAGCACCTGCATATTCCGGACAAATTCTGCAGTGGTTGCCGGCCAGGCAATGATCGGACACCCTGCCACAATTCCGTCAAAATCATCCGGGAAACGCTGGGCTTCAATCATAGCCTGCCCACCACCCCTTGAACAACCAATAAAGTAATTATATAATGGAGGTGTTCCATAAAAATGGTTAATCAAGGCTTTTGACACAACAGTAGTTCGGTGAACAGCCATGTATCCGAAATTCATCTGTCTTTCAATATTCAGATACGCCCAGTCTGCTTTCCCGCCTTGGCCTTTATGTCCGGTGTCTGTCCCAACGGTGGCATAGCCCTCATTTACTTTGTATTGAGCAATGTTCTGCACTGTGCCTACAAATCCTCCACCACCTCCCATAACGAACCGTTGATTCCATTCCATGGGCAGAAGTAGCTCAAAATTGATTTCAGTACCTACCGTACCTGATATTTTGCAGTAAGTGGTTTCCTTTTCAACGGGTATAGCTTCATTGACACTAACCTCAGGCCAGTCCAGCGATTTTAATTGTTCACACGGGATGCACGGGTGAATAAACTCTTCTGTAGTGCTTTGAGCCATGGAATCAGGAAACCCTGTTAATCCTGATACAATAAACCCTAAAAATAAAATGATTGAAGCTTTCATGGATGTTTCATTTAAATTATACTTATTTTACTTTTTAACGGTATAGTCAATCTTTTGAATCTGGACCGGACCCAGTAAGCCAGAGGCCTGTAACTGACTGTCTCCATATACATACCAGTTACAAAATGTCCATGTTTTTCTTTCTTCTTCCGGCAACTGGCTGTCTCCTATCAAACGATTACCCCAGGTGTTTACCACTTCAATTTCGAGCAGATTATCTCCCTGTTTTACGAGATCGCTAATATCCACCCACCAGGGTATAGTCCATACTCCTCCCGCTTCCTTGCCATTTACACGTATTTTGGCCATTGCAGCAACCTTCCCTGTATGCAGAAAAAGCTGTCCTTTTTCCGGAATTTCTTTTAATGCAAATGTTTTATGGTACACTGCTTTACCGGAATAGTATTTTATACTGTCTTCAGGCCTTTTACTCCAGTCGGTAAGTTCTTCAAAGATTACAGGTTCGGCAGGTCCGCGTTGTTCATGATCAAAAACCAACTTCCAGGGACCTTTTAACTCAAGAAGGAGGGAAGGATCCGGAAAATTAACCTGCAGTTCATCACTTTTTGCTGCTCCTGCATTTTTTCTGAATACAATGAATGCGCTTTCATGTGGTTGCAGCTTTAACGGAACCACCGTGGTTTTTTCTTTTTGAGTATATGCCGGCAGATCCCGTATGGTTCCGTTAACAGCATTCCATAGTTCAGGAGCTTTCCCTTTTATTCTGAATTCAGGATATATTAAAATAGTAGTATTACTCTGGTTGGTAAGGAAATAGATATCTATGTCCCGGAGTGTTCTGTGGATAAAGAGTGCCGGGTCTTTCGGGGTAAGCTTGCAGTCAGGGATTACATTAATGAGATCAAAGGCTTCCTGCATATTCATGCCTGAAAGAATCATTCCTTTGCCGAACTTCGCATATTTAGTTTTGATTCCATCCACCCCGTTCCACAGTTCAGCGGCAACAGAACGTACTTCCTGATCTGCTGCGGGGTAATTTTCCAGGCTGGGGGAACGTTGAGGAGGGGAGCCCAGCACCACTGCCCCCCGTTGAACAAGATCCCTGATCTTCCTTAGAAGTTCAGGACGCATAGTCTCTAATTTTGGTAATACCAATATACTGTATGACATTCCGTCGGGCAGAATCAGCCTTCCATTCTTAACAGAGAGGCGTGACAGAATAACCTCAGCATTGATATAATCAAAGGAATATCCCTGGGGCAGTTCCGGATCGCGAATGCCATTCATAACAGGCGCATCTTCCCCAATGAAACAGGCAACATCAGCAACATATTTCCCCTGTTGAAGCATAAAATTCGCTCTTTTCAGATAGTCGATAAACATATCAACCTGATAGAACCATGTATTATGCCTGTTAAATTCACATGCCGTGCAGATATTCACCCCGGGAACCCTGTCATCATAAGGTTGCTGAATGTATGTAAGAATATGAGTTTCATTAATACCTTCGGTAAAAAAACGGTCTGCCCGGTGTTTAATCATTGTCGGGTATTTGGAATAAGGCATACTACCGGAAGCGAATGATTCAGCGGCCACTTTATTCTTTCCATAAATATGAGCGGCGGAGGAAGCCAGTTTGCACTCAATACTTCCCAGTTCCAGTTCAGTCCAGAATTCGCCACAAATTTCATCCCCCTGTCCACCATATTGAAGAAACTCTCCGGGGAATCCCCAATGTCCATAATTTTGAAGTACGGTTATCAGTCCATGCTCATTACTGATCTTTCTCAAACCGCTCATATAATTGTAAGCAAGCATATCCGCTACGATGCGCCTCAAATCCCATAAGAACCTGTCGGAAATATTCCTGTTCCCTATAACATATCCATTGAGAACAGGGATATAAGGAACAGGGTCATAACCATACCGGTTTTTAAATATTTCGACAAATCCATCAGTCCAGTTTTGCCCGCCTACTTCCCAGCTATCGATATGAACATATTTTAAGGATTTCCGATCTTCAGCAGGAACGCGACGAATGATTTCGCCCAGATAGGAATCAAAGTGGTGCAGTATATGACTGTCGCTCATTTTATCTACCTCCAGGCCTCTTCCTTCGGCAGATGTTGGATGATTGGTCACGCCGGCAGGAGTCATGCCAGTGCGCAAAATAATCCATTCTCCTTCAGGCACATCCCAGGTCAGCATACCATCTTTTTCCATGAATTCCGATACATCCAGTATTTCCGATGGATTGATAACCGTTGCAGGATTATCCACCCCGGGTTGTTCAGTCCACTTATAATCGGACCACGAAGGCTGTGGTTTCTGATACATCTTTGCAAGGGATTTTTCCACGTAGCTTTCGACCCTGGGTGAAACACTCATACATACCTCTTTTATACCGCTCCCGCTATTGTCACTGCTGATAACCAGGCGGAAAAAATTAGAAGTAGTTGCGGGAACAGACACAGATATTACACCATAAGGAACAAAACCTACCTCAGGACGGGGATTGCTACGATCGATAATAAAACTCCTGACAGATTTATAATTCTCTCCATCCTTAACAAAAAACTCCCCTCTCGCCAGGATAGGCCTTTCAGCAGGGTGAATAAGTATACTTCTGATAGTAACATATTCAGTTGTCTCAAAATCAATAATCAGAGGTTGTCCGGTTGGTAGAGGTACTTCCGTATCCATGCGACCGTCAGCAATGTGCTCAATCAATTCAACATTAGGAATAGAAGAAATTTTCATACTTCCGGTTTTAATTATTTTATCATATTCTTCAGGAACCTTAAAAGCAAGTGCTTTAACATCTTCGAATTCTTCAGCGGGTACAGGAATCTTAATGCTGATTTTTTTCGGGCCATTTACTCTTACCTCTGAAGATGCCAGGTAACGCATGGATTGCTCCGGCTTAATCCATGGCCCTCCCGACTGGCTCCATCCCGGACAGTTGAAAATGCCAATCTCAATATCAAGTTCACCTGCTGTTTTTAATGCTGTATGAGTGATATCCCACCATTCGTCTGAAAACAGTTTTACATCCCCTTGCTGTATGGGAAAATCAGTCAAATGAAAGTTGCCAATGAATACTTTAGTAATACCTTTTGCTTTCATAGCTTCCAGGTCCTTTATGACTCCTTCTTTCGAAATATTGCCAGAAATCCATGACCACCACATACCCATTTTCACAGATTCAGGGGGACTGTGAAAGTTCCGGTCAATATCATCTGATCGTGTACAGGAAGATATAATAATTAATAAGGAGAAAATTATCCTCAGATACGAAAAAGTATTCAGCTTATTTTTAATTGAGGAAATTAGATTCATGCGTACAAATATTAATTATGTTATTACTAATCAGTGTTAGTGTTTGCAAAACATGTGTAATTCATACTATCACATAGTTAGATGTACAGTTCAGGAATTTATTTATCCGGACTTAAAATAACTTTCTCCTTAACGCCTTTAAAATCCGGTTGTATTTCACAACTGCCGTTCGGTTTTATATACCAATAAGTTACAGGAGCATGATTTATTATTGTATCCCGCGGATGCCACATTTCCATGTCAAATTGTAAGCGCTCATGAAAAGGTATGGCATCAAGTGTTCTGTAGCGCATATTAACAGTATAACCTGCAGCAAGGTTTCCGGAACCTTCGGGTTGAGCAATGAAAGGATGGATAAACTTTTCCGGACGAGACCATGCATATCCATAGTAATCCTCTGTGCCCGTGCCAAAATGAGATGGAAATTTTTCATTATCAACATATACCTTCTCATCTCCTTCTCCCCACCAGGTTGGGGAATAATCAAACAAGGTAATCCCATCACCGACAAACACGCCCTGTCCGTTCAGGGAAGTATAATTTATGTCAGATTTTTCCCGGGTATTCATGCGTGTACTTTGATACCACGATGAACCGAAATACATGCTCCTGCTGTCCCATTTCCATTGTGATGTAGCTATTTTTCCCTCAATTTCCACATATTGCTCCCCATAATTTATAAAAGATACCACACAGCTATCCTTGAAAGGCATAATCCAGAAAACATCTAAAGTTCCATCAGACTTAACTTCCTGATACCAGGTTTTGGCTGGTATGATCTTGTACCCGGCACCGAAGAAGTCTCCCGCAGGAGCCCATATGGTTCGTTGCCCGTCAAAAGATGCTGTAATAACGGTAGAGCGTAATGCCTGCTCCAAATTATCCGCTTTCAATCTAAATTGCAGCAGTCTCAGGGCATGTTCCCCCTCTATGGTGATATGTTCTTTCCATCCAGGATATAATTTTTTCGAAAAAGTCTCCGTTTGAAGTTCCAGGTCAGCAAAACCCCGATCACAGTTTTTAATCTTATTTAATGTTTCCTGTATAGTCTGGCTGTAAGTTGTAAGATCTTGCATTTCAAATGTTTTCACCTTAACTCCTGGTTTGTATGTTCGGTAGTTAATCTGGTAATACAATATCTTTCCTCCCCAGGTGATAACCGGATTATCAGTAATGCCATCTCTGGCATCCACTATACTATCCGATTCATATGTTATTTTCAAATGTTTTGAATAAGGTACAGGCAGATACAGGTTATGACCTAATCGTTCAAAAACGGTTTCTTCGGAAACAGAAAAAGACAAAGGAGCACCAACAAGTTTTCCGCCACTGATCAGGTCAATCGGCTTTCCTTCAATGCGTGGTTCAGGTTCGTGATCAAAATAAAAGCGCAGGGTACCTTTTTTATCATATCTGTAAAATGTAGTCCAAATCCTTACTACAGCACCAGGGCCTTCTGCATCAAAAAGAACAAATTCACGCCTTTCATTTTTGTATTCTGTACGAATGAAATAGTTATTATCACTATTGGCAAACCAGGTATAATGTTCCGGGATCCTTGACATTCTGTCGTAACTACTGAACTGTTTCAATGTATAGTCAGGTTCCGGGAATTTTGCCAGTTGTTCACGATCCATCATTTCATTAAGAAGGGTTTCCAGCGTGATTTCTCCATGATGCGTATCACATTGTGTAAGAAGCATTATTCCTATAACTAAGAGACTACTGCCTAAATATAATTTATTTTTCATGACCATAATGTTTGAAATAGCTTGTTAGAAAAGTATATTCTTAATAGCCGTTTATTCAGGCTCAGAGCGGGACAATTTTTTAGTTCATAGTGCTAATATGTAATTGTTAGCGTCTTCCGGGTCCACCCCCAGCCCTTAATCTGTCATCCAGGGCATTTGAACTTTATACTCTAAGGCTGGTGCTTCCTTCCCCGTATAACCATACGGTCTGATGTTGGCAGAATCAAGCAATTCCTCTTCAAAGTCCAGCATGTATTTTTCGAGCTTCTGAACCATTTCCGGATATTCGTGTGCAAGGTTTATTTCTTCAGAAATGTCATTTTCCAGGTTATACAGTTCAAATTGATCTCCTGATGATCTGAGCAGTTTCCATTTTCCTGAACGTACTGCCGCGAGACGCTTACCCGCATGATAGAAGTATCTGTCGTGAGGGGAACGGGCATCAGGCTGATTGCAAAGAACAGGCCAGATGTCTTTTCCGTCAATAATCCGGTCCTGAGGGGCTTCTGCACCTGCCAGTAAAGCAAATGTGGGGAGAAGGTCCATAATTGTGAGTATCTCATCAGATACATGATTTGCAGGTATTTTACCTGGCCACCATACAATAGCAGGGACCCTCACTCCGCCTTCATAAACTGAGCCTTTTCTGCCCCGCAGAGGTTTTGCACTCGCCATGGAGGATCCGGGACCGTTATCAGTTGTGAAAATAACCAGGGTGTTTTTATCCAGCTTATTGTTTTTCAAGGCCTGGATAATTTCACCAACCGACCAGTCAATTTCATCAATAACCTGAGGGAATAAACTGTCACGTGTAGCGTAATCGATTAATGTATCTTCTTCAGCGAGTTTGTTTATTATCTCTTTACTGACACCTTCCATAAACGGGGGTGATGCATGTAAGGGAACATGAGGAAGGGGATGCGGAACATAAAGAAAGAAAGGAGACCCTTTATGTGTTTCAATGAATTTAACAGCTTTTTGGGTTATTTGCTGTGTCAGATAATCGGCATCAGGATCAGTTTCGATGATATTTTCGCCTTCATACAGGGGCAGGGGAGGGAAGCCAAGCCAGGGATGATATGGATGTATATCGTGACTGTAAGGTATTCCGAAAAATTCATCAAATCCCTGCCGGGTGGGTAAAAATTCCGGCTGGTCACCAAGATGCCATTTGCCGAATATACCGGTTGCATAACCTTGTTCTTTCAGTATCTCAGGAATAGTAATTTCATCGGGATGCAGTCCTTTGCTATCGTTAGCCAGTAATACTCCCCAGTTTGAGCCCCAGTCCAGACCAATACGTTTTGGATATGATCCGGTGATAAGCGCAGCACGTGAAGGAGTAGAAACGGGTTGAGCATAAAACGAAGTAAGTCTGATCCCTTCCTCAGCCAGTTGGTCAATATTTGGGGTATTAACATGATTGCCGCCAAAACAGCTTAAATCATTATAACCCTGGTCATCGGTAAAGATAATTATAAAATTGGGTTTTGGCGGGGTCTTTTCGGCACATCCGGTTAACGCAATGGTTGTTACTAATGTGCCAAGTCGAATTTTATAATGGACACTATTTTTAGTCATATATATTTTAGTTTAATTTAAAAACGGGGCTGTCTCATAAATGTTTTTAACCACAAAGGACTCAAATTACGCACAAAGGACGCGAAGTATATATTTCTAAACGACAGCACTTTGTGTCCTTAGTGTTATCCTTGGCGTCCTTCGTGGTTGATAATATTTCAATTAATGAGACAGCCCCTAATGTATGTTTAGCAAGTTGTTGTTCTTCACCCGATACAATAACTTTTTTTACATCCAGAAATCCATGAACGATATTAAGGAAAGGTTTTCCCTTTTTCAGTCCGACATTTCCAAAACCTGTTTCTGTGGAAAGGAAACTGGTAAAATCTCCGATTTTTGAATCTATAAACAGGGTTTGATCCACTGCATCATACCTCACGCCGGTCAGTGCCTCTAACAATGCATAACTTGCCATGGCGCGTGCATACCATATTCCGCATTCAACTTCACTGAACGGGTTGCGTTTCCGGCCATCATACCTTGCCCGGCATGTGCGTACAATATCCAGTCCTTTTTCGACCTCTCCCATAAAAATAAGGTGCGACGCCACCTGGTATTCGATGCCTGTCCATACCTCATCACTATAAACAAAAGGCAATGATAGTTCACCTCCTTTTGGCCAAGTGCATAAAAGAAGTCCGCCTTCGTTTCCCAGAGCATATATTGATCGCTGTGGATTGGCATGATTGCTTAAATCATGTTTCAGGTTGTATTTATATACTGATAACAAATGATTTTTTGTTTTCTCGTTATCCACAGGGTTGTCCAATCCGCAAACCAGGGCTATCCAACAACCCAGGACTCCGTCTGAGAGACAGCCATCTCCGTACTGGTATTTGGGTCCCTCTTTTTTCATAAGAGATAATGCTTCTTCCGAATAATTTGTCCGTAATGTTGCTTTTGAAGCTTCAACCGGATCAGGTGCATCCAAACCCTCCCATTGAATTTTATGGATAAAATATTCGCCGTTGTAAAGTTCCGATTCCATAAATTGTTTGCCCTGTTGATAGAGTTTACGATACCGGCTTACATCTTCACCCAGAAACTGGCCCATTTCACTTATTGCATTCAGCGCTCCCAGGTAAAAGCTCGTAATCATTCCATTCGGTCCCCAGAATTCGATATCGTAGGTGTTATGATGCGGTTCTTCCACTACACCTTTATTACGGGGATCCCATGTTTTTATACAATAGTCCATGCTTAAGCGTACTTTAGGAAATATATTTTTCATCCATTCATTATCTCCGCTAATTCTCCATTCCCTGTAAACTTTCATAATACCACCCAGCTGCCCATCGGCTGCTGCATGAAAATCGTACCTTCCAAATATATCAGTGCCATAGGATATGGGACGAATGGGAAGGGATGCCCTGAATGCCTGGTGTCCCGTAGAATTCAAACTTTCGTTGAACTCTGTATCCCTGAGAGATCTTTCAAGTACCGGGAACAAATGGGGTATAGCCTGTGCATAATTCCATACGTGAGTACAGGAACCATGACAGCAGTATGCCCCTTCCCATGCCCACATCTTTCCGTCAGGTTGGCGCAATACGGTTGGGGATTTTAATATGGTAAGATTCGCTGCAACGGCTTCCAGTACTTCGGGAGGTAAGGAGCTATTGTAAAATGCTTCGCTGAAAAGTGTTGATCTGTTTTTCAGGTCAATGTAGTTTGAATCCCAATAATTTGCAATTTCACTGACAGTGCCAAATTCTCCCGAATACCAGGGTTGGTGATAACAATCGGCAGATGGATCACAGGGGGGCGTGCCTTCCGGGTCTCTCCCGAATCTGAGAGTAGTGTTGGGGACATGCCAGGAGAACATCAGTCGTACAGTTTCTTCTGTTCCCGGAGCAATTTGGAGGGGCACGTATAAAGAAGCGCCGGGTGCATCTTTTTCCACCGGCATTCGTGCATTCAGATTTATTTCCTTTACATTCTTCCATACCATGGTAAGAGCATCAAACCATCCGCCACGAAACCAGCAATGATCAACAACCGTTGAAGGCTGATCTGTGTAAATGGCAAAATGTTCCCCTTGTGGTGGAGTGGTTTCTGTATTTTCCTGAGACAGGATAAAGCCGTTATTAACTGGAAGAATAGCATTTTTTCCCTCTCTCATTTTCACAAAATTGGCCGAATGAAAGGAGAATACGGCTTCAATGACTGTAGTTCCTGTGTTCTTAAAAGAATATTCTACAGCTCCAACCGGCAGGCTGGAATTATCAGCATCAGCAGGGATAAATGGGCTCCAGCCAACGAGTGTTGCATCCAGCGGAATATCAGGATCATGTAAACTGATATTTGCAAAAGGGAAACGTGCTGTAAACTCTGCATTTTTAAACCTGGGAAGCCCCCATGAATTATGTCCCTGATCTCCCTTGCTGTATTTCCATGAAGGCACCTGTCCCTCTAAAACCTTAGCTCCGTTTTCTGTACCTTTTACAGAAATGGCAGCAAACATCATTATTTCTTCATGTAAGTTATTCCAATTAGCTGTGAGGAAACGTGAAAAAGCACCGGTGCCTTCCAGGCAAACCATTCCCGCACCTATGCCTCCTAAAGGGAATGCAATATGATTCAAATACTCACCTGTATAAGCTCCATTATACTCTCTTGTATGTATATCCTTTCTTTCTTTACCGGTATGTGAAGTGCAGGATGATAAAAAAGTAATCAGGATAGGAGTAATTAAGAATACTGGAATTTTCATGATTCATGGTTTTTTAGAAAATTTTAATATCTGATTCGGCAAATAATACCCTCTGCATCTCTTCTTCAATAGTTCTGATACAAGATCATTAGAACACCCGGAATTAATGCGGAAGTTAAAGCATTTAAAGGTTTTATGCGTACAAAAATTAATTATGTTATTGCAAATCAATAAGTTTTATTTGCCTATCGGCAATTGGGCATAGCCTGCCCCGAAACTTCGGGGGAACCCCCATGTTTGTTCATGTCCTTGTTGTGTGCGCCAGTGCATGGGGGTTTCATGCGCACAAATATTATTTATGTTTTTAAAAATCAATAAGTTCTATTTCTCAATGGACAAATGGGCATAGCCTGTCCCGCTCTGCGGGGGAACCCCCATGTTTGTTCATGTCCTTGTTGTATGCGCCAGTGCATGGGGGTTTCATTAGAATTTTTTAAGTAATTTGTTTTTATGATTATTACTCAGCACTATTTTTTGCCTGCCTCAGAGCCGTTTCTGCAGCAAATAATCCCGACCGGGCTGTAGCTTCCTTATTCTGAACATTAAAGAAGCTCATAGGTTGCCATACCGGATGCAGAAAATCGGGAGCCCAGGGACGAATACCGGATAACATATTGCTTTCATATCCCCAATAAACCAAGTCCCTGATAAACGCTGCCTGTCCATCGTCTGTTAATGGATATCCCTCAAGCGCCGCATTCCATGGGAAAGTGCCTGTCATTATTCCTGCAGGATATCCTAATTCAGCAATAAAAACTTTTTTACCCAGCTCCTGATAGAGTTTTGTCACGGTTTTTTGAAAATCCATAAAGGTTTTTCCTTCCGTGTTAGTGGGCATATATGACATTCCCAGTTCGTCCGGATAATACCCTCCTTCATTCATGGCTTTGAAAAATGCTACTGCCAGTTCAGGATTTGTTGCCGGTATGCCGCTTACATGTGTGCTGAAACGTGCATCAGGATCCACAGTTTTTATCCCGTCAGATACAGCTTTGAAGAGTTTAGCTGTATATTGCCAGATATGTTGCTGGAGCCAGGCAATCATCTTATCCCCGGGCATATGAAAAAAATCGGTAACGTTCATTCTTCCGATTTCCGGATCTATAGTATCAGGGGCTTTATAATCTTTAACCAGTCCAATATTGATTGCTACTCCGGCAACTCCAAATTCCACTTCATTCCCTATATCCCAGATATTCACAGTAACCCCTGTGCTTAAAACATCTTTTGCGAACAAAACGCCGTAATCATAAAGTATGGATTGCATCTGGTCGAGATTAAGCGATGTCCATTCCCCGGGAACAATTATTTCCGGGAAGTCACTGAAATCAGGAGATTCCTGTCCCCTGACATCGCTATAGTTTTCAAACAATCCGATTTCAGGGTTAAAAGGAAGGTTAAGTTCTTTAGCCAGGCGAGCTCTTCTCAGTCCCTGGCTATGACTACGAATTCCTCCCTTGTCTTCATTTATATTACGCTTTGTTGCGAAACGCGCATACACTTCAGTGCTTCCATGGTGCATATACATCTTCTGCAATTCTTCAACCGAATGAGCAGTATTTTCCCCATCTTTAAAATAATAGCCATCCATGAACATCAGTTCAGTATAAGGGCTTACCGATAAGCTTAGACGAAATTCCGGATCAGATGAATTTCTTATTATTTGTTGACAACCGGTCAGGGGAAAAATAAAAAAAATAAAAATACAATTGTTGATACATTTAAAATAGTTCAGCTGATTTAATATTTTCATATGAAATAGACATAGTGTACAAATTACTTGAAAATGAAATGTTGAGATTTTTTATAGTCTGAGTCTTCTTGTTTTTTAGATTTATTAGAGGAAGATTACCAGGTTTCTGAAAATAGGCTGATCGCGAGCAATCAAAATAATTTATATGAACGTTATTTTTAATGATTTGACTTATAATTTTTTAGAGTATGTCATTAACAATACTTCGTTATATTTTTATTACACACGGATAATTAATATTTTAATAATTTATTCTTCTATTACGTATGTTATTAGTAATTAACATATTGCGCCTTTGTGTATTTCGACTATGCTCAATATTACACTCTGCGTTTAATTTAAATTTAACGAACTGTTAATTAAAAAATATTTAATTAAAAATGAATCCTTAAATAAAATACTGATCCTGACCGAACCATGTTTATCAGACAGTTTAATTTACTTATAAACCAGGAGAAGAGAGTAAGTGAAAATCACTATCTCAGATTTGTTAACCAGGATTCTCACTCACTCTCTTATTTTAACCGGCACAAACATGATCCAGGTCAGGACCAGAAAATTTATATTACCTCTGTTGTATATAAAAAAATACTACCTACCAATTAGGGTTCTGTTCCAGACTCGGATTCAACGCAATTTCATTTGAAGGCAAAGGCAATAGATAATTCTTAGTGATATCAAAGGATCTGTTTGATTCTATAATTAAGGATCCGTTTGCATCCTTAGGGCCTGTATATCCTGCAGTCCGTGGGTCAGTTGTCCACTCCCCTACATAGGTGATACCCAGTATAGGCTTCGGCAGCTCAATATGAGCGATGTACCATCTCAGCAGGTCAGTATACCGGGAATTTTCCAGGAATAGCTCAACAGTCCTTTCCCTTCGGATCTCTGTACGCATATCAAGACTGTTTGCAGTTACAAACGCATTGGTAAGGTTTGGTAAATCAACTCTTGCCCTGAGCCTGTTTATGGATATATCCAGGTCAGCATCACTTATCGATCCGTTTCTTTCAAAAACAGCTTCAGCATAGGTAACCAAGACTTCGGCCAGACGAATTACAGGATAATCAACACCTGCATTAACGCCATTATAAAAATTGAATTTTTCAGTGCCATATCCGGTTAATGTAGCACCCATAAATGCATTAAATCCGCCAATCCACATGAATCCTCCACTTGTAGCAGGATTTCCCAGTTGGTCCTCAGGAATGCTCCAGTCTCGTCCGGAACTTCTCTGCCAGGTTTGTTGGTCATTGATTTTAAATAACATCCTTTTATCCCTGTTTTGAAATTCACCTGCTAAGGTTGCATATCCCATGAATAATGGCGATTTATCAATAGGCAAACCATCGCTGCATAAGAACATATCAGCAAGCTTTTTTGTTGGCACATGAAACGTCGCTACAGATGTCTGAATATTTTTATATTCATAGTGATTCTTGGTTGCGAGTATATATTCTTTCTGTGCACTTTTTGTTAAAGATAAAGGATTTTGCTGAATACCATCCAATGTAAAGAAATACAAATAACTCTTATCACCTAATGCTGCATTTTTAAACAGTGTATATTGTTCGCTATCCATAACTGCTTTAGCGGCAGCTGCGGCTTTTATTAACAATGCATTGCCATCTTCACCCCTGAATTTTTTCCAGGTACCATGATAAAGCGCTACCCTGGCCAGCATAGCCTGAGCTGCACCTTTTGAAACGCGACCTTTGTCGGCTGCGGCTATTGCGTTCTCCAAAGGCAGAACTTCAATGCTCTCCTCAAGGTCCTGGATAACCAGAGTCAGCACTTCGTCTCTTGAATTTCTTACCCCATATAATTCGGGAGAATTAACATCCAGAACTGTTGTAACCAGGGGAACGCCTCCGAATCTTCTTACCAGGTTAAAATAAGCAAAAGCCCTGAAAAATTTTGCCTCACCCATATACATAGCAGCTGTGGTTTTATCTGTTTTATTATATTCATCATATTTTTTCAACAAATAATTACATGCACGTATCCGGGAGTAGTTTGTATTCCAGTTTCCATCAGTAGCAGGAGTGACATGGCTTCCATTACTGATGGAGTTAAAAGAATTTCCCATATAGATATCGGACTGAATGTCCTCGTTCGGGAAATTTGGGAGGGCTGCATAAAAAGAGTTTGCGTATAGCTTAAAGTCAGAAGCCTGAGTAAAAAAGGCTGACTCACTTAGTTCATCCAAAGGTTCTCTGTCCAGCTCTAAAAAATCACAACTGCTGGTAAAAAGAACCAGTAAAATAATAATTGCTGTATTTTTAAATATCTTATTCATCATAGTAATTATTTTTATTAGAATGAAACATCAATTCCAAAACCGAGATATCTGGCGAACACATTACCGGCATAGGTCATCTTCCTTTCAGGGTCAAAACCCTCCGGCATTTTATGAGCTTCCCAGAGATCAGTTCCTGATAAATACACACGGAGTTTTCCAATACCTATTCTATTGAGGATTTGTATATTCTGAGCATCCAAAGAATAACCAAACTGGATGTCTTTAAGTCTGATATATCTGGCATTAAATAAGGTGCGATCACTAGTATTTGCATAATTCCAGAAATTAACAGCTGAAAATCCATCACTTAGTCGTGGTAATCTTGCATTCGTATTCTCCGGAGTCCATGTATTTCCAACAACTTCAGCCGCGCATTGATTCCAGTTTAACAACAGGGGTACGGTAGTTATCTGTGCAAGTTGACTCCCAACACCCTGGAGGGTTGAAGAAAAATCAAAATTTTTAAATGAGAAGCCAAATAATATCCCAAAATCATAATGAATAGAAGATTCTCCAAAATATACCAGATCGTTGGGGGAGCTTATCTTCCCGTCTTCATCCTGATCAACATATTTATTATCCCCAAGTCTGATATTGGCAGGAGCTCCTCCAATCAGTTTCCATTCAGCTTGTTCTTCTGCAGTCTGGATATATCCATCCCATTCAAACCCATACATTGAGTTTAGAGGATAACCTTCTCTAATAGCTGCCCCTACCACATCTTTCCCTTCATATTTAATCAGTTTGTTTTTGCTGTCTGAAACCTGTGGCCTGATGAAATATGAGAAACTGCCGATTCTGTCTCTCCATTGTAATGTTAATTCCCATCCTTTAGTTTCCAATTCACCGCTGTTGGAGTAGGGAGCAGTAGCGCCCAATATTGAGGGATATACAACTTCTACAAGCATATTACTGTTAAGTTTTTTAAACATATCCAAAGAACCTGATAGCCGGCCATTCAGAATGGCATAGTCAAGCCCGATATTTTGTACACCAACCGTTTCCCATGTTCTGGATAAGCTGACCATTCCTGCCAGATAAGCACTATTGGTTCGAACTTCCCCGAAATTATAGGTTCCCCCAATGGTAATTCTTTCAACATAGTCATACAGACCAATACCTCCTTGGTTTCCTGATTCTCCATATGAAAGTCTGAGCTTAAGAAGATCGAAAAAACCAATATTTGACATGAAGTCTTCATTCGTTATTACCCAGGCACCGGATACGCCGTAGAATGATCTCCACCTGTTATCTGAGATAAACTTTGAAGAACCATCATGACGTAAGATACCCTCGATAAAGTATCTGTCATTGAAGGAATAGCCCAGCCTGCCGAATAGTGATTGAAGCGCCCATGCATTTGCAGTTTCAGTATTGAACTGCTGGTCAGTTGCTCCAAGATTAAGGGTATATAAGTTGTTTGATAATAAGTTATAACGCCATGCCCTATAAAACATGTAATCCTGTTGCTCGTGTGATGCTCCTGCCAATGCAGTGACTTTATGTCTCTGGGAAAAGGTCTTTTCGTAATTCAGTAAGGCCATATATGTTTGATTCATATTTCTGGAAGTGCTGTTCTCAGTACTCGTCCTTTTATCGGACGGATGGTATCTAAATCTTTCATTTCCAGCCTCAGTGGCCCTGCCCATAGAGGTCATAAACAAAGGGTAATACTGTTTGCTGTTCATTAACATCTTATTTACTCCTCCTTGTATCGTGAGATTAAGGCCTGATAGGACTCCTCCAAATAAATATTCAGCCTTTAAGTTTACACTTAAATCAGTTACATCTTTTTTATGATCTCCTCCAAGCTCAGCAGCAGCTGCCGGATTAGCATTTGACTGAGAATAAAACAGTCCTGATTCATCATAGGATTCTGCATATATCGGATACCAGGTGAATACGGTATTCCAGTTGGCATTAAATGTTCCGTCATTTACTGCCCTGGGTTCCAGCAAATTAGTCTGAGCAACGGATAAGATTGAACTTAACCTCAATTTGTCAGTCATTTTGTATGAATAATTCAATCGCATGTTATAGCGCTGATGACGATGATCTCCCCATTGAATCATAGAAGATTCATCCAGGTAACCAAGGGAAAACATATAGGAAGTAAGATCCGTTTCTCCGCTGATACTCAAGTCATGTGTGTGTATAGGAGCAGGACCGAATAATTCTTTGTCCCAGGAATTCTGACCTTTCCAGAGCCAATTCCCATTTGGAAGTGCACCCCAGGTATTATCAACAACCTGATCTTTATATTGTAATATCCATGGACTCGACATAGCACCATCATTCGCGGCTGCTTCTGCTCTTAATGCCCATTCCTGCTCTGTAGTTGTTTTTGCCATAATTATAGCAGGGGTCTTCATTGAGAATTTAGCCCTATAGTTCACAGTCATTTTCCCGGTACCTTTTTTAGTGGTGATCAGCATAACCCCGTTTGCTGCCCTGGCGCCATATATTGCCGCAGAGCCGTCTCTCAGAACTGAAATATTGGCAATGTCTTCGGGATTGATCATCGTAAACTGTTCAAGGGTAGAAAATACACCGTCAATAATAATAAGTGGTTGACTTGCATTAATAGATGAAACGCCCCTGATCTCAAAACTATATCCTTCATTACCCGGTCGTCCATCCGACCTGGTTACAACCACACCGGGTAACATACCCTGTAAATTACTCATCACATTAGTAGAAATTTTACGGGTGATTTCCTCACTCTTAATATCCGTGACAGAACCGGTCAGGGTTAATTTGGATCTTGTGCCATACCCAATGGCAACGACTTCTTCCAGACCAATAACATCCTCAGCCAGGGTAATATTAATAGTTGTCTGGTCTCCAATAGGTATTTCCTGGGATGTCATCCCTATACATGAAAACACTAAAACCGGATCAGGAATATCCTGGCGTATTTCAAGCGAGTAGTTACCCTGTATGTCCGTAACTGTGCCAATGATTGTTCCCTTGATGTACACATTAACTCCCGGAACAGGCTTCTCCTGAGAGTCAACAACTTTGCCCTGAACAACCTTCATCTGCATCGTATTTGGATTATCCAATGCCGATAAAAAATTTATTTGCCCAAAGCCTATAACAAAAACTAATACCATAGTTAATGTTACTTGATTTCTTAGCAGGTTAAATTTCATAGTTGGTTTTTATTTTAAGTAAGATTAATTTAGATTAAAATAATAAATGAATTGAAATGCATAAAGAAGAATAAGTATAAGATTATCAGCCCTTTAAGGAAATCTTACTATGAAAAATGATCATCTTGTTGCATTTTTTCCTGGTGAGTTGTCAATTTAATTAATGCCAGCTTCCAGCATACATTGGATATATCGGATTTATATCATAGGCAGGTAATTTTTAGTTAATAATTATAAGAGACTTTAAATCAAATTGATGTGTTTAAATATCGGGTAGCTTGTAAAAATGAATTTAAACGTTTAAATTAAAAAATAAAATTATTAAAAGCAATAACTCATGTCAATAGATAAATTGATCTTTTTAATGCACAATTTGGCACTGATATTTTTTTAATTTCCCCTTTTTCTAATAAAACAGGTTAATTGAAAATGATTTAAATGATAATTTGTAACAAGGATAATTACTGGTTCAATTTCTCAATAAAAAATTCCGGATCATAATGAGTTACTCCAAAAATATAACTGGTTCCATTCCGAAAAGGTTCTTTAAGTTCAAAATTTTCAAATGATATACCTCCCGGAATAGGTGAATTGCTAGCCCAGTAAACAACACGTCCGTTTACCAGGCCTTCAAGCTGTTGAGAAGGCTTTTCAGATATCCAGTATTGTGTGGCAAAGTTTCCTTCATATTTCCAATGAGAGTATGTATCCTGAGAATATATGGCATCCTGCAGATTTGTTTCATTTGGTGCAGCGATAAAATATGCTCTTCCACTTTTATCTGAAATCATATCTTTAACCGGAAAGCTTACATGGGGTGCAAAACCATTGTTGGTGTAATCTGGCCAGAGTTCAGTGGATAATATCTCATAATTTTTAAGATATAAGGTTCTCAGTCTTGTTAAGTTCCCCATGGTAGCTGTAACGATACAATAATCCAATTGTTTTGAATCGGAACAGGCATAAGTGGTGATTTCAACTTCGCAGGGATTATTCTCATAAAACCTAAGCCGGAGGAATACCCTGGCTCCATTCTGAAAAGTTTCTATAAAGATAAAAACTGTAAGTATTTGGGAACCACTTTCTTCGCTTACAATACCTCTTGCAGGATATATTTCATTCGCCGGCACCTTACAGACTGAATCATTTGAACTCCAAAACCTTTTTCCCCTTTTGTTATCCAGATCACTCATTTCAAGTTCAGATAGTCCTCTCCGGGTTGTCCCTGCAGGTATAGGTTCAATGGCAATGAAGTTGATCATTCTTCCTGAGTCAAGTCCGAGATAGGGTGTGTAAACTCTGAGTAAACCTCTCGGTCCGGGCATCGGGAAAAGTCCAACAGAGATTCCATGAGCATGACCCCATACAGGTAATGCCGGTTTGCTCCGGGCAGGTTGTATCCATATTTTACCTGTATCTGGCAACGCGAGGTCTTCCCATTTTACTACTGAATCCTGTGAAAAAGAAGAAATAAAGGTTATGCAAAAAGAAAAAAAATAAAATACTTTTTTCATATTTCACGATTTTGCATTTAATATTAAATGATAAAATGCATTTCTTTGCTGTTTAAACAGTTTTTAAGCACGAGACTGAAACCGTTCCAGGCAAAGTTTGTATTTGCTGGCAGTTAAACCGCTTGTGATGAGTCCTGTTCCCGTAATACCTGCAATCCTGAAAAAATTTCTTCGGGATGTTAACATTCTAATTAATTTCAAGTGAATCTTTATCAGGTAATCCGGGAAATTTTACATGCGGTTCTGTCTGATACCAGAAAGCAACAGAAGAAATATCGTCTTTTAAAGGAAGATATTTTCCTCCATCTCTCCATCCCAATGCCTGAATGGTAATTTTCAGATCTTTTTTAAACCTTACCGGATCCATAATATGCCAGCGATATAAACCAAAGCGCATTTGTGAACGATATAAACCGTCGGGTCTTATGACCTGCGGCATACCTGCATATGGGGTGGTAAACTCCCGGTACCCGATAGCATCACCAGCATTGGTTCTTGGATCCCTGACATGAAAGTTATAGGAGCCACAGAAATAATCTTCTGTTCCTGTACCACATATTGTGGGGAACTCTTTATCTCCATCCAGGAAGAATTTTATTTCTCCCTCACCCCACCATCCGTTGTTGTTTACTCCCCAGCACATATATGTTCCAACATAATGACCTTCTCCCTTTATTCCGTCCACAATGGTATAAACATCTTTATATGGTAATGGATTTACTCTTCTGAACCGGGCATGAAAATATGCTGCATCATTGGGGACATCTGTCAATGTATAATCAATCTGATAGTATAACCGCATAGGTTTATCATCAATATTGGTCAGAGTGATCCTGCATTTTTTTCTGAACGGCATCACCCAGTAACAATTATATGCACTACCGGGATTTACACAAACTGCTAAAGACGAAACCTGAGCGTATTCTCCCCATCCATTGGCAAAAAAATCTCCCAATGGGCATTCTACAGAGGGATTTTGTTCATCATCCCAATATATCCTGAGTATACTGAACCTCCTGTTGCCCGTTGGTGTCATCCAGATATGCTGAATCGCACCAGGCCCTTCTATTTCAGCAAGAACAAATGTTGCATTAGACTCAATATTTACATAAGGATTAACTTTCCACCCCTGACCAAGATCACGGGCTGCTGCCGCCGCACTGCCATTTTCCAGGGTAGCCATGCCTCCCTTCCCTTTTTCACCGGTGAAATTTTCCGGACTGACAGATCGGGTTTGAGCATCCGACAAGCGGTAAAGATTACTCATATTAACCTCCAAGCCGGTAAAACCAGATTGGGTAAAGGCTGTTATTGAAAAAAGCCAGACTGGTAAAAGAATAATTAATTTTGTTTTCATAATTGAAGTTTGAGTTAAACGATTAATGGATCAAATTATTGAATGATTTAAATAATGTCAATGAATAATATGATCATTTAATTGCACAATTTGACCCATGTACTTTGTTTAATTGATTTTTTTATTATCATAGAGTATTATATATCAACATTATAACGTTAAGTATCTCCTGATCTTCCAATCCTGATTCTAATCATATTTAATTAAAAATAATCTTTCTTTTTACTCATTATTACAACTAATTTAGTATATTGTAACTTTTAAAATAAACTTAAAAAAGAATTAGATTCAAAACATTGTAACTACTCAGGTATGTAGGCTGTAGGTTAATAGACTGTAGGAATATACCAGACTGTATTAACCAGAGAGTTGTTTAACCTGCTGATGAGGCATATTTGAACAAAAAAAAATTGAACAAGAAAAAGTTTTAGGTACGTTGATTAGATTTTTACCGGAATTCTAAAAGCCTTCAGCCTTCAGTCTGAGTAACCTGAGTAGTTACCAATATTTAATTCTAACACTATTTCTTCTTTACCTGAATTTTTTAAATTTATTTCAGATTTTTGTGTCTTTAAATACGAATGATCACATAAATGGAATTGTATTCTATCAGGACGGAATACAAAATTTTTTTACCAGTTAATTATTAAACTATGGGTTATCTGCAATTCGACAAGGATCAACTGATCAATCTGGAATATTCACTAGGCAGGGAAATTTTAAGGACAAACAGGGCAGGTTCATATGCCTCATCTACAATAATCGGATGCAATACAAGAAAGTATCACGGGCTCCTGGTTTGTCCCTGTCAGCAGCAAAATTTTGAAAAGTTCGTACTTCTTTCCACTCTTGATGCAACTATTGTTCAGCATGATCAGGAGTTTAACCTGGGAATTCACAAGTACCAGGGAGATCTGTATATTCCCAGGGGACACAAATACGTGAGAAATTTTGAAGCTGAGATCACCGCAGTTACTACTTACAGGGTTGGAGGCGTAATTCTTGAGAAAGAAAGTATTTTTCTGGAAAACAAAGAACAGATACTTATTAAATATACATTAATTGACGCACATTCAGATACCTTACTGAGGTTAAGGCCTTTTCTTGCTTTTCGCAGAGTGCATGATCTCTCAAAGGCCAATTTGTTCGCAAATACAAAATTCCAGTTAATTAAAAACGGGATAAGGTCTCAGCTTTATGAAGGCTTACCCGGGTTATCGATGCAGTTCAGCAAGCAGGTGGATTTTACGCCTACGCCAGACTGGTACTATAATGTTGAATACCTGGAGGAACAACAAAGGGGATATGATTTTAAGGAGGATCTTTTTGTTCCCGGATTCTTTGAATGTCCAATTAAGAAAGGAGAAACCATAATTTTTTCTGCCAGCACAAGTGATGTGAATGCTCCTTCAACACTGAAAGCAATATATTCAAAGGAAAAGAAAAAGCGGACTCCGCGCGACAGCTATATCAACTGCCTCAGGGTTGCAGCGGAACAGTTTATTGTAAAGACTGAAGGGAAGACGGAGATAATTGCAGGTTTCCCGTGGTTTGGCACCTGGGGGAGAGATACGTTCATTGCACTGCCCGGCCTTACTCTTTCCACCGGGAAAATAAACACTGCAAAAGAAATAATCGACACTATGGTGGGAAGAATGAGAGGTGGATTATTCCCTAACATGGGAGATGAGCACAATCCTGCCTTTAACTCTGTTGACGCACCTCTGTGGTTCTTCCGGGCATTGCATCAATATTCGAAGTACGATCATGATACGGATATCTGGCAAACCTATCGTGACCCCATATGTCAGGTGCTTAATGCATACAGAAACGGCACTCTGTTTAATATACGGATGCTTGAAAACGGCTTGATCTGGGCCGGTGCGGAAGGAAAAGCATTAACCTGGATGGATGCAGTGACTTCACAGGGACCCGTAACTCCCCGTATGGGTATGCCTGTTGAAATAAACGGATTATGGTACAATGCAATCTGCGTAAGCCTCGAATGGGCTGAAAAGGCAGGGGATAAAAAGTTTGTTAAAGAATGGAAGGCTCTTCCTGAATTAATAACCAGATCTTTTACCGGATTATTCTGGGACGAGCAAAAAGGCTACCTGGCTGACTATATCAACGGAGATTATAAAGACTTTTCCGTAAGACCAAACCAGGTTATTGCGGCAGCACTTGATCATACTCCCCTTGATAAGGAGCAGATTCGCCGGATCCTCCTGGTTGTTGAACAGGAATTACTTACTCCTAAAGGGTTGAGAACGTTATCTCCCAAAAATGAAAGATATATCGGGGTTTATGAAGGAGATCAGATGACAAGGGATTCCGCCTATCACCAGGGTACAGTATGGCCGTGGTTACTGGAATTCTATGTAAAAGCCTATCTGAAAGTACACAGGAAATCAAACCTGAACACTGCAAAAAATATTTTTTATGGATTTGAAGAGGATATGACGGTTGCAGGTATAGGAACTGTTTCGGAAATATATGACGGTGATCCTCCTCATCATCCCAGGGGGGCTGTTTCACAGGCATGGAGCGTGGCAGCATTGCTCAGGATTAGTGAGATTATTCTTGATCTGGAACAGGAATTATTGAGTCCAGTTTATAAAGTCTGAAAGTAGAAAGTTTATAAAGTTAATTTGCTGATTGATAGAATATTGTATAATTTTTAGTAAATTTATTATTGATCTGAATATCAATAATATAAGGTTTTTCCTGAAAGAATATCTGACTTTTTAGACCAGACTCATTATTAAAATAGTAACTAAAGTTTAGCGCTCATCCAGTAGTATAATCTACAGTTAAAAATTTCTATAGCATTGTTTGATATCTCATTAAATATAGCTAACGCCCCGAAGGGGCAATTTAATTCAGCCCAGGGCAGCACCCTGGGTAAAAGAATTTGGCTTTTTAACTCCCCCACACGCCTGCCGTCGGCGGGCGTGTGGGGGGTATTTTGGGAGTGTCCTATTTACCTGGGGCGCTGCCCTGGGCTGAATTATTTCAGGCTTTCAGCCTGTGGGCTTATACTAATACCAATCTGTCATTTACAATTTATTATACTTGCTATTAATAAGTTATACTTGAGCGAAACATTTGGTAGTAATATTAAATTTTTACTATGAGGATTTTAATGTTCGGCTGGGAATTTCCTCCTCACATCTCCGGAGGGTTAGGTACTGCCTGTTATGGCCTTACTAAAGGATTGACAAAAATTCCTGACCTGAAAATCCGTTTTGTTGTTCCCAGGGCTCATGGGGATGAAGATGTAAGTAAAATGGAAATAACAGGGGCTAATGATGTGGAAATAACGGAGCGATTTGTAAATTATGAAAATTTCCTGAAGCATATTGAATATATTGAGATTGATTCACTCATCATTCCATATACCGATCCTGAAGAATATGAAAGGATAATCCGGAATTCACGCAATAAAGAGAAGTCATCTGTTAACACAAGTTTCAGAGGTAAACTGTATTTCAGCGGCGGATATGGTGGTAATCTGTTCAGGGAAATAGCCAATTACGCTATCATTGCTTCTGTTATTGCTGAAAATAAAGATTTTGATGTAATTCATGCACATGACTGGCTCACTTTCCCTGCCGGTATAGCAGCAAAACGGGTATCAGGCAAACCGCTTGTAATTCATGTTCATGCAACGGATTTTGACCGTAGCGGGGGAAATGTAAATCCGGCAGTATATGATATTGAGAAGAAAGGGATGATAGCCGCTGACCGGATCATTGCAGTTTCAAACCTTACCAGAAACACTATCATTGAAAAATATGGAATACCTCCCGAAAAGGTGATAACGGTCTATAATGCCGTCGAACCTATCGGAGAATCGGAAAAAGTGAGTCTGAAAAGATCTATCAGCGACAATATCGTTACATTCCTCGGACGGGTTACCATGCAGAAGGGACCTGAATATTTTATTGAAGCAGCGAATAAGGTACTGCAGAAGAAAGAGGATGTGCGTTTTGTTATGGCAGGAAGCGGTGAGCTTTTTGCCAGGATGTTGCAACGGGTAGCCTCCTTGCGTATTGCGAACAAATTTCATTTCACGGGATTTCTAAAGGGAGATGATGTATACCGGATGTTTTCCATCAGTGATGTATATGTTATGCCTTCTGTTTCAGAACCTTTTGGGATATCACCGCTGGAAGCCATGCAGTCGAATGTGCCTGTGATAATTTCAAAACAATCAGGGGTATCAGAGGTGTTGCAATATGCCATAAAGATCAATTTCTGGGATGTTGATGCTATGGCCGATGCAATATATGGACTGCTGAGCTATCCGGCTCTTTCGGAAATGTTTAAAAGGCTGGGAAAAGAAGAAGTGGATAATATGAAATGGGAGAATTCCGCATACAGAGTGTATGAAGTTTACAAAGATGTAATTTAAAAGATATGAGAACATTATGTTTTTATTTCCAGATTCATCAACCTCTGAGGTTCAGAAGGTACAGGTTTTTTGACATTGGGAATGAACACTATTATTATGATGATTACCTGAATGAATCTATCCTGAGGAAAGTGGCAGACAGATGTTACCTGCCTGCCAATAAAGTAATGTACGATCTTATTCAAAAACATAAGGGTAAGTTTAAAATAGCTTTTTCAATATCCGGCATCGCTCTTGATCAGTTTGAAATGTATGCTCCTGAAGTAATAGATAGTTTTAAAGAGCTGGCTGATACGGGTTGCGTGGAATTTTTATCTGAAACTTACGCCCATTCTTTAGTCCCTCTGATCAGTAAAGCGGAATTTGAGAAACAGGTGTATAAACATAGCGAAAAAATAAAGGAACTCTTTAATTATGAGCCTAAAGTCTTCAGGATGACTGAGCTGGTGTACTCTGACGAAATCGGGTCAATGGTTGCGGATATGGGATACAAGGCTATGTTAACCGAGGGGGCCAAGCATATTCTGGGCTGGAAGAGCCCTAATTATTTGTATTATAACTCGTTAAATCCAAAGCTTAAAATTCTTCTCAGGAACTTTAAACTCAGTGATGATATAGCTTTCAGATTCTCTAACCGGTCATGGTCAGAGTATCCGCTGGTAGCAGGCAAATACATGAGCTGGCTTAAGGCGATTGATAAGAAAGAGGAAGCAGTGAATATTTTCATGGATTATGAAACTTTCGGTGAACATCAGTGGGCTGAAACCGGCATATTTGATTTTTTAAAAGCCTTACCCGGAAAAGTAATTAAGCATACGGATCTGAAATTTTGCACTCCGTCGGAGGTTGCCGACCTGCTTCAACCCGTTGCCCCATTGCAGGTGCCATTTCCCATTTCCTGGGCTGATGAAGAGCGGGATCTTACTGCCTGGCTTGGAAATGAACTGCAGAAACAGGCGTTTAATAAATTATACGAACTTAAAGAGAAAGTAGATCCCATTAATGATCCTGTAATCAAAAAAGATTTTGAAAACCTTCAGATCAGTGACCATTTTTATTATATGAGCACTAAGTTTTTCTCGGATGGGGAAGTACATTCCTATTTTAATCCTTTCGAGTCACCTTATGATGCTTTCATTAATTATATGAATATTCTGAGTGATTTTGAAATCAGGGTCAATGCATTGACATCTAAGCCGGTTGATGCAGAAGTCTCTAAATTAAGCCTTATCATTTCCGAAAAAGATGAGCTCCTTGAGAGATACGAAAAAGAGATTGCTGAACTTAAAGCTTCTGCAAGAAAAAAGAATATCAAAGGAACAAATGCTCCGGAAGAAAAAAAGGCAGGAAGGAGTCCTGGAAAAACACCTGCAAGTAAAAAGAAATCCGGGAAAGTGACTTCAAAATCAGCGACAATAGAAAAGAAATCCGGGAAAGTGACTTCAAAATCAGCGACAATAGAAAAGAAATCCGGGAAAATAACTGCAAAATCAGAAACAGCAAAAAAGACAGTAAAACCAGCGGTTACGGTAAAACCTTCTAGCCGCACTGCCGTAAAGAAAATCATCGCCAGACAGGGGACATCGGTTACAAAGGATGGCCCGGATAAACAATCGGCGGTTAAAAGTAAACCTGAAAAGAAGAAATCCGGAGATGAAAAAATAACCCGATCCGGGATAAAAAGACAGTTATAAAGAAAGGAAAGAAGGCATTATAGGATGCAGGTAAAGACGGAGAATATTTATCAACCTCTATATTTTCTGGTTAGGGTAGAAAAAAAATTATCAGGATAAAATATAGAAATCAGTAGTTTTATAACAATTTAAAATAACCTTATGAGCACAGAAAGGATCAAGCCTAATTATATTTTCGAAGTAAGCTGGGAAATATGTAATAAAGTAGGAGGTATACATACTGTAATTTCAACTAAAGCATTAACTATCCAGCGGGAGTATGGTGATAAGTATATATTGATAGGACCAGATGTATACCGCGACAGTGAAGAACATCCTGAATTCGTCGAGGATTTTGCACTGCTTGCAGGGTGGAAGCAAAAAGCTGCACAGGATGGTCTGCGGGTGAAGGTTGGCCGGTGGAAAATTAATGCAAAGCCGCTTGTGATCCTCATAGACTTCACTACCTTTTTCCCAAGGAAAGATGAAGTTTTCAGCCGTTTCTGGGAAACCTACAAGCTTGATTCTATCAGCGGGCAATGGGATTATATTGAACCCACCCTGTTTGGTTATGCATCGGGAATGGTTATTGAGAGTTATATAAAGTACCATCTCGCTTCTCATGATAAGGTTGTTGCTCAGTTTCATGAATGGATGACCGGTTCCGGATTGTTGTACCTGAAAAAGAACCTTCCCCAGGTTGGCACACTTTTTACCACTCATGCAACGGTCATCGGAAGGTCTATAGCAGGTAATCAGCTTCCCCTTTACAGCAAGATGGAAGAATATAATGCAGAAGCCAAAGCTTCAGAATTTCATATAGCATCAAAGCAGTCAATGGAAAAGATATGTGCCGGTAATGCTGATGCTTTTACTACAGTAAGTGCGCTGACAGCTAAAGAATGCAGGCACTTTCTGGGAAAGGATGTTGATGTGTTAACCCCTAACGGATTTGAGGACAGCTTTGTTCCTGAGCAGGAAAATTTTTCAAAACACAGGGAAGAGGCAAGAAAAAATTTGATGAAGGTGGCTTCCTCTCTATTAAATGAGAATTTACCCGAAAATACGTTCCTGGTATCAGTTAGCGGGCGGTATGAGTTTAAAAACAAAGGAATAGACCTGTTTATTGATGCTCTTGGCAGGCTGAAAGAAAACGGTTCGTTTAAAAGACCGATAGTAGCTTTCGTTTTGATACCCGCCCATCATTATGGACCCCGGAAAGATCTTGCGGAAAAAATTAACGGTCAGGAATTTCAGTTAAGCGGGAATAAATATCTTACTCACAATCTTCATTATCCTGAACATGATCCTGTCCTTAACCGTATTTCTGTTAATATGATCGGAAATGAGCCGGAAGATAAAATAAAGATAATTTTTGTGCCCTCTTACCTGAACGGGAATGATGGTATTTTTAACATGTCCTATTTTGATCTGCTTATCGGCTTTGATCTTACAATATATCCTTCCTATTATGAGCCATGGGGATATACTCCCATGGAAAGTCTTGCTTTCCGGATTCCCTCTGTTACAACTACGTTGACAGGTTTTGGATTATGGGTTAAGGATGAATTTCCGGATCCCGACCATGGTATCCTGGTTATTGAGCGAAATGACTTTAATGATCAGGAAGTAGTTGAGAATATAGCTAAAGCGGTAAAAGATTTTGAGTCCTTCAATGAAAAGGACATGGAATTTGCACGTGAAACGGCATTTAAAATTTCACGTATTGCGTTATGGGCCAACCTTATTGATTACTATAAACAGGCATATCATATTGCACTGGAGAAAGTAATGAAGCGTGTTGACCGTTTTGTTGAGACAGAGAGGGTAGAGCAATTGCCGACTGTGGAAGTTGTCCAGGGAGCAGTTCCGATGTGGAAGAAAGTTATCGTACAGCAGAACCTGCCTAAAAAGCTGAAACCCCTGGAAGAGTTAAGTAAAAACCTCTGGTGGTGTTGGAACCAGGATGCCATTGACCTCTTTAAGTCGGTCGATAAAGATCTTTGGAAGAGTTGTGAAGGTAATCCTATACAGCTGATTGACAGTATTTCTTATAAAAGGATGGCGCGACTTGAGAAAGACGGTGATTTTCTTGAAAGGCTTACAAAAGTATATTCCCGGTTTAAAGACTACATGGCAGGGATCCCGAAAGAAGGTCCGCAGGTTGCCTATTTCAATATGGAATTTGGATTACATGATTCGCTGAAGATTTATTCCGGCGGTTTAGGTTTACTGGCCGGTGATTATCTGAAGGAAGCCAGTGATTATAATTACAAGATTGTTGGGGTAGGGCTATGCTACCGTTACGGATATTTTAAACAGGTTCTGTCTGCCCAGGGGGAACAGCTTAACGTGTATGAACCGCAACATTTTTCAAAAAGCCCTGTTACTCCCCTGAGGGATGAGAACGGAGACTGGATGGTGATTCACATTGCGTTCCCGGGAAGAGATTTGCATGCAAGAGTCTGGGAAGTAAATGTAGGAAGAGTTAAGTTATATCTGCTGGATACAGATTTCGAAGACAATACTGAATCTGACCGTTATATTACCCATCAACTTTATGGCGGAGATTCGGAAAACAGATTTAAGCAGGAGTTATTACTGGGAATCGGAGGTATTCGTGCATTAAGGGCTATGAAATTATTGCCGGACGTATATCACTGTAATGAGGGTCATGCTGCCTTTATAGGTCTTGAAAGATTAAGAGAATATATTCATGGAGATAATCTGACCTATCCGGAAGCACTCGAGATTGTGAGGGCTTCTACTTTGTTTACCACCCATACACCTGTTCCTGCCGGACATGATTATTTTGATGAAGATCTTATGCGTGCATATATAGCACATTATCCCAGCAGGTTGAAAATTACATGGAATCAGCTGATGAACCTGGGAAAGATGCATCCCAATGCTCCTGGCGAGAAATTTTCAATGAGTTGTCTGGCTGTAAATCTTTCCCAGGAGGTAAACGGAGTAAGCCGTTTACACGGTAAAGTCAGTCGTCAGATGTTTGGCGACATGTGGAAAGGATATCTTCCCGAAGAAGTTCCCATAGGTCATGTTACCAATGGAGTGCATGTTCCCACCTGGGTATCAAAAAACTGGCTTGAGCTTTATGAGCGTGAGCTGGACCCTGATTTTCTCGGGAAGCAGGAAGACATAGAAATGTGGAAGAAAATTAAAGGGGTGGATCAGTTGGAGATATGGAAAATAAGAAACAAGGAAAGAAAAGAACTTATTGATTTTCTGAAAGTAAGAATTTCTGAAACGGCCAAAATAAGTCATGAAAATCCCAAAGTGATCAGGGAAATTCAGGAAAGGCTTGATCCGAATGCTCTTACCATTGTATTTGCCAGAAGATTTGCCACCTATAAGAGAGCCCATTTATTATTCAGGGACACAGAAAGACTGGCATCTATTGTAAACAATCCCTTTATGCCGGTACAGATATTTTTTGCAGGAAAGGCTCATCCAAAAGACAAGGCAGGGCAGGATCTGATAAAATTAATTATTGAATTATCAAGGAAGAAAGAATTTTTAGGAAAGATAGTATTTCTGGAAAATTATGAAATAAGCCTGGCAAAGAAATTACTTCACGGGGCAGATATCTGGTTAAATACACCCACACGGCCTCTTGAAGCAAGTGGAACCAGCGGAGAAAAGGCCATAATGAACGGGCTCATACATTTCAGCGTGCTGGACGGATGGTGGGCGGAAGGTTACGTGCCCGGAGGAGGTTACGCTTTACAGGAAGAAAAAACATATGAGGATCAGGATTTCCAGGATTTACTCGATGCGGAAAATATTTATAACCTTCTGGAAAATGAAATTACTCCCCTGTTCTATAAACGTGATGCAAGAGGTGTCCCAATCGGATGGGTTGATATGATTCAAAAATCAATTTCATCCATTTGTCCCGAATTTACTATGAACAGAATGTTGCGTGATTACATCAGAAAGTATTATGAGCCTCTGTATTCACGCACATACAGAATGAAACAGAATGAATTTGAGATGGCCTCTGTGATCGCTTCCTGGAAAAAGAAGGTATTGAATGTGTGGAACGCTATTGAAGTTGTATCGATGGATATGCCGGATAACAGTAAACCTTTGTCTCTGGGAAGTAATTATGCTTCAGAAATAGTTCTCGACCTTAAAACATTAAATCCGGAGGAGGTTGGAGTTGAAATTGTATTCGGGGATCATGAAAGTGATGAGGCGAAAATGTTTATTGTTAATAAACAAGAGTTTAAGCTGATAAAGGCTGAAGGATCCATGGCCTGGTACCGGCTGGAAACTACGCCGACCCAACCGGGGATCTTTGATTTTGGAATACGGTTATTTCCTAAAAATGAACTGCTGGCACACCGGCAGGACCTGAATATTATTAAATGGCTTTAGATGAGATCGTGAACTCTTTTCACTTTCTCTTTTTTAAGCACAATGGCTGTTCTGGCAGGGATATATATTTTCAGCATATAATCCGGCGTGAATGTTTTTTCCGGTAATGCACGATAGGTTAATCCGGTATCTACCCGTTCCTGACCTCCAAAGCGTGATGCGTCAGTATCCAGGATAACAGCATACTTGCCGGCAGAACATCTTATCCCATAGCCGGGAAAAGATTTAACCGGATTAAAATTAAAAATAAAAAGCAACTCTCCTCTCTCGAATGCCAGTATCTGATCCCTGGTATTCACATGTTTTCTTATTGGGCAGTACTTCTCAAGAAGCTGATACTTTTTGAACATGTCTATCATTTCACGGTCGAAATCAGAAAGGTAATGATATTTAAGATCCGTATTATCAACCAGATTCCATTGTCGCCGCGCATACTGGTATGACCAGTTATTACCTTCCCTCGGAAAATCAATCCATTCAGGGTGTCCGAATTCGTTTCCCATAAAGTTAAGGTAACCGTTTCCTGCCGCAGCTATTGTTACCAGGCGAATCATCTTATGTAATGCCAGTCCCCTGTCAACCTGGATACTTTGTGAGTCTTTGCTCATACTATAATACATTTCCCTTTCGATGAGGCGAAAAATAATTGTCTTATCGCCAACAAGAGCCTGGTCGTGGGATTCAGCATAAGCTATGGTTTTCTCCTCTATTCTTTTATTTGTAAGTTCATAGTATAATTCATCGACATTCCATTTCTCGTCGGGGATCTCTTTAATTATTTTTATCCAGTAGTCGGGAGTACCCATGGCCATCCGGTAGTTAAAACCCAAGCCTCCGTCTTCTGTCTGAGCTGCCACTCCGGGATAACCTGACATTTCTTCAGCTATGGTGATTGCATCAGGATTGATTTCCCTGATCAGTTCATTGGCCAAAGCAAGGTATGTGATCGCATCTTCATCCTGTTGTCCGTCGAAATACATCTCATAATTTATAAAATCCCTGTTAAGCCCGTGATCATAATATAACATGCTGGTAATGCCGTCAAAGCGGAAACCGTCAAACCGGTATTCTGTCATCCAGAAATGAATATTGGAAAGGAGGAAATGAATCACTTCATTTTTTCCATAGTTAAAGCAGAGCGAATCCCAGGCAACATGCTCCCTGCGTATATCGCCATGAAAAAACTGGGAGGGAGAGCCATCATACCTGCCTATGCCCTCGACTTCATTTTTTACTGCATGAGAGTGGACAATGTCCATTATCACGCGCAACCCCTTACCGTGGGCTTCATCAATAAGCTTTTTCAATGAATCGGGATCGCCGAAACGGGAGGATGCAGCAAAAAATCCTGAGACATGGTAACCGAAAGATCCATAATAAGGATGTTCCTGTACGGCCATGAGTTGCAGGGTATTGTACCCGGCCTTTATAATCCTGGGTAAAACTTTTTGCCTGAACTCGTCCCATGTGCCGATCTTATATTCTTCCGTGGCCATTCCCACATGGACTTCATAAATAAGGGGGGCTACATCTTTTAGCTGAGGGGTTTTATTATTCCACATATATGGATTATCGGGATCCCAAATCTGTGCATTAAAAATCAAAGTATCAGGATCCTGTACAACACGTTTTGCCCAAGCCGGGATTCTTTCCCCTGAACCATTTTTCCAGTGCATCGAGAGTTTATAAATGTCAGAATGCCCAATACTGCTATGAGGTAACTTTAGTTCCCACGTGCCGTTCAATCCTTTTTTAAACCGAAAAAGTTTGTTTTCAGTCCAGTTGTTAAAAGTTCCGATAAGAAATATTTCTGCTGCATTAGGAGCCCATTCCCTGAAAACCCAGCAATCAGCTGTTTTATGACATCCGAAATAAAGATGTCCCAGCGCAAATTTTGATAAGGACCCGGATTGACTTATGAGTTGTTGTTTCTTAACTGCTATCTGTTCCATCCGTCTTCTGATTACTTCGGAAAAGGGTGAGAGCCAGGGATCCTTAACGATTATGGAGGATGTGTTCATTTTAATCCTGTTTAGTGCTTGCAGGAAAACGCCAATAGCTGCGTTATGCTCGCCTTCAAGACAGTCATTTACGATTAGTAAACTCCTGTCTTTCAGGCATCGCATGCCTTGCTCCTGACGTTTTCTTATCAAGCACATGCGAAAATATTGAGTTTTCTTTCAGACTATTTAAGTGGAAATATACTAAAAATTAAGATAACATGTATAAATAAACATAATGGTGCCGGACGACTGTTAGAAATACCCTCTGTGAAATATTTTTGATATTAATAACACAGAGTAACACAGAGGTTACACAGAGTGACACAGAGGAGGATATTTATGTTCAGAATTTATATCTTTGCAGTTCGAACTTTATAATAAATGCAAATCTGGCAACATACGGAACACTTTTCTTTTGCAAATCCTGTTGTGACTATCGGCATATTTGACGGGGTACACGCTGGTCACAGATATATGCTTGAGAAACTAAAATCGGTTGCAAAGTCAGTGAAGGGAGAATCTGTTGTGCTTACCCTGTGGCCTCATCCCCGGCAGGTGCTGAATAATGACAGTAGAAGTCTGAAATATTTATCTTCTTTCGATGAGAAAGTTCTTTTACTGGATAAAACAGGTATAGATCACCTGGTGGTTATTGAATTTACGAAGGACTTTTCACAGCTGGCTTCATGCCGGTTTATTAAAGAGGTTTTAGTGGATAAAATAGGGATACATCATTTAATAACAGGTCATAATCATAAATTTGGCAGGAACAGGGAGGGGGATTTTCTGAACCTGAAAAAGTGTGCAGAACTATATAAATTTACTATTGAACAGAGTGAGCCTTTACTGAATGGGGGAGAAATGATCAGTTCAACACTTATAAGGGATCTGCTGATGAATGGAAAGCTTGAGGAGGCAAACAAATACCTGGGGTACAATTATTTTTTACAGGGGAAAGTTACCGGAGGTAACCGGATTGGAAGGCTGATAGGGTTTCCGACTGCGAATATTTCTCCTCATGACACGCATAAACTGATACCCGGCGATGGAGTGTATGCGGTAAACCTGGAATCAGAAAGTGTGGTATATGATGGGATGCTTAATATTGGCATAAGGCCAACCCTGAATTCAAACATGGAAAATAAAACCATTGAAGTAAATATTTTTGATTTTGAGGGAGATCTTTACGGTGGTGATGTTACACTGACTTTCAGGAAGCGGATCAGGGATGAGAAAAAGTTTGACAATATTGAACAATTGAAACAACAGTTGGTTAAAGACAGAGAGGTGGCAAAAGGGATATTGAGGAGTAAGCCCTGAAGTGTGGTGAAATGTTAAACATTGGCCTGTTGATATGTGACGAGTGACGAGTGACATGTGACGTGGTTGAGGATAAGGGATTAATTGAATCTATAATATTATTAAAATGGAAAACAATTTAACATTAACAGAAGTCCTTCCTTTTAAAGTAAAGGATTTAGGATTAGCTGAATGGGGCAGGAAGGAAATTGAGATTGCTGAGCAGGAGATGCCGGGATTAATGGCCATAAGAAATAAATATGCTAAGGATAAACCTTTGCAGGGAGCAAGGATTACGGGATCATTGCATATGACCATTCAGACTGCCGTATTGGTAGAAACCCTCATTGAGCTGGGTGCTGATGTAAGGTGGGCTAGCTGCAATATTTTTTCGACCCAGGATCATGCTGCTGCAGCACTTGCTTCCAGGGGAGTCCCTGTATTTGCATGGAAGGGAGAAACACTGGAAGAATACTGGTGGTGTACAGCACAGGCTCTCACTTTTCCTGGCGGGAAAGGTCCGCATCTTATTGTTGATGACGGGGGAGATGCCACACTTATGGTTCATAAGGGGTACGAGGCTGAAAATGATCCGTTACTGCTGAACAGGAGGGGAGCAAACAGAGAAGAAGAAATTATCATTAAAACCTTAAAAGACATCCTGGAAGTATCACCTGACAAGTGGCATAAGATGGTTGGGGAAATCAGGGGAGTTTCCGAAGAAACAACAACCGGTGTGCATCGTCTTTACCAGATGATGGAACAAGGCACTCTCCTTATTCCTGCCATGAATGTAAACGATTCGGTTACCAAGTCGAAATTTGATAATCTGTATGGCTGCCGTGAGTCATTGGCAGATGGAATTAAAAGGGCTACTGATGTGATGATTGCCGGTAAGGTGGTTGTCATCTGCGGGTATGGTGATGTGGGTAAAGGTTGTGCCCAGTCAATGAAATCGTACGGAGCCAGGGTGCTTGTCACGGAAATAGATCCCATATGTGCACTGCAGGCAGCCATGGAGGGTTACGAAGTTACTACCGTTGAGGATGCTCTCGCAGAGGGTAATATCTTTGTCACTGCAACGGGAAACAGGGATGTTATAACCCTGGAACATATGAAAAAGATGAAGGATCAGTCAATAATCTGTAATATTGGCCATTTTGATAATGAGATACAGGTTGATCCTTTGAATGAATATAAAGAAGCTGAAAAGATCAATATAAAGCCTCAGGTTGATAAATATGTATTTAATGACGGTCATTCTATTTATCTTCTGGCTGAGGGAAGGCTGGTAAATCTGGGATGTGCCACGGGACATCCGTCTTTTGTAATGAGCAATTCCTTCTCCAACCAGACGCTGGCACAGATAGAATTGTGGAGGAAGAAACATGATATTGGAGTATACACATTACCTAAATATCTTGATGAGGAAGTGGCCAGGCTGCACCTTGACCAGATTGGTGTTAAGCTTACCAGGTTAACAAAGGAGCAGGCAGATTATATTGGTGTGCCGCAGGAAGGGCCGTTTAAGCCTGATTATTACAGGTATTAGGAGTGACAGGTGACGGGTGACAAGTGACGGGAAGAGGGATCACGCTATCACGGGATCACGGGATCGGGTGGGAGAATATATAAAATATTGATTTAAGGATTTTTATCAGATTAATTGCGGATGATAAGCCTGTCGCCGTCAACAATACATGAGTATTGCCTTAACGGGCAAACGGCGGGACCTTTAAAAACACTCCCTTCATACATTAGTAAATATTGCGATTTGCAGCATTTGCATTCTACCAGCCCGCCAAAATTTCCTGCGGTATCAACCTTGCAGGAATAGTCAGGCTCGTAAGGACATGTTCTGTCAAAAGCATAGTATCTTGGATTTCCGTAATCATCATTCATAAATGACCGGTAAATAACAATACCCTGGTTATTAAAGCCATGGTTGTTTAAAAAATATACCTGGTCCGGACCAAGGTTTCCGAGATCTGAAACAATTCCCAGTGTAACATTAACACTTACATAGGGGAAGTCGCATAGTTGATTTCTTTTACAGGAAATTGTTAATATAAGGAATAAGAAAAAAAAATATAGAATCCTCATTTTAAACCAGTTATTTTTTTCAGATAACAGGATATTTTTGATGTATGATAAATAAAATATTATATAGTTTTTCCTTCGTGTTCCTTTGTGATGACCTTTGCGTCCTTTGTGGTTAACCTTAATACGCATTAAACCACGAAGGACACGAAGGTATGCACGAAGGAACACAAAGGAGAACATTTTAATTATAAAAAGCTATATTACTAATAGTTAATATTTTACGATTATGATATGTAAGTACGAAAATTCATATATTTTGAAATGATGAAGTTAGAAATTATTAATAAAATTTCATCAGAATATTTTATTTTGTACCTTTAACTGATTATTTATCCTTTTTATTTTGCCATGAAGATAGATTTTGATACCCTGATTTATATAATTGTAATGATCGTTTTCATTGTTTTAGGTGCAATTGGGAAGAAGAAAAAACCGGTTCAACAGGCAGTTCCTTCTCCCGAAGCGGAAAATGAAGAAGAAGAATTCAATTCCCCTGAGGATATTTTAGCTGAGAAACTCAAGGCCTTTATTGGGGATTATCATCAGAGAGAAGATTTACAAGCCGTACCTGAAGAAAATATTTTTAACCGGGAAGAAAGAATCCCGGAAAAAACGATTATTGAAAAGGAGCAACAACGGGTTGAAGCTTACAAAACTGATCTGCCCGAAACAGAAAATCCGATAGACATGGTTCATGCTATCCATGATGAAATCCAGGAAGGAATACATGTATTTAAGGAATATAAATATGACGATCATTCCGAGTTAATAAGCGGTGATCTGACAAAGTCTGAAAACCAACCCGATACAGATGCCTATCATCTGTCTGTTTTAAGTGAGATTTATGAGGAATTTAATTTAACAAAAGCGATTATTTTTTCGGAAATACTGGTTCGTAAACAATTTTAAAAAGCAAGGGGTACTTTTCTTTTATTAAATAATTTTATATATTTGTGTTATAAAGAGTTCAGGCTTGCCTGAATTCTTTATTTTTTTGTATAACTAAAGAAACCGATGATGAATAAGGTGCTTTATATGACTGAGGATGGTTTAAAGAAACTTAGAAAGGAACTTGAACATCTTACATCTGTGGAGAGACCTGCTATCTCGAGACAGATAGCTGAAGCCAGGGAGAAAGGTGATCTTTCTGAGAACGCTGAATATGAAGCGGCTAAGGAAGCACAGGGCATGCTTGAGCTGAAAATTGCAAGGCTTGAAGAGCAGATCGCCGGTGCACGTATTATTGATGAATCAAGGATTGATACAAATTCTGTTCAGATAATGAATAAAGTTAAGATCAGAAACAGAGGCAATAATAGTATACTTGAATATACCATAGTCTCTGAGTCTGAAGCCGATCTGAAGGCTGGTAAACTTTCTGTTACTACTCCTATTGCAAAAGGACTGCTGGGAAAGAAAGTGGGAGACATTGTAAGTGTTAAGGTCCCTTCAGGAATAGTTGAGTATGAAATTGTCAATATAGCTCTTTAGTATTAAAAACTCTGATTATGCCATCCATCTTTTCAAGAATAGTTATGGGAGAAATTCCCTGCTGGAAAATTGCTGAGGATAAGCATTACCTGGCTTTTCTTGATATTAATCCTCTCGCCTTAGGGCACACTCTTGTTATTCCAAAGCAGGAAACAGATTATATATTTGATCTGGATGATAAGCTTCTTTCAGGTATGATGGTTTTTGCCAAAAAGGTTGCGAAAGGTATTGATAAGGCTATTGAATGCAAAAGGGTGGGTATCGCAGTGGTGGGTCTCGAAGTGCCTCATGCGCATATTCATCTGATACCGATCAATACCATTTTTGATATTGATTTCAGTCAGCCTAAACTGAAGCTTACCCAGGAGGAGTTCAGGAGTACTGCAGAGAAAATAAAAGCGGCAATGTCCTAACAGATGCGATCCGGATTATTTTTCAGGAAGCTTTTCCAGTTTTTATATTGAGGAATTATTTTCCGGGAATTATCCTGGTAATAATGGCATACGGCTGCCGCAAGTCCGTCAGTTGCATCCAGGTTTTTTGTTATCATGGGGAAATCAAGCATTTTCCCAAGCATTACAGCTACCTGTTCTTTGGAGGCACTACCGGTTCCGGTAATCGACATTTTTATTTTTCTGGGGGCATATTCAAAAATGTCAACAGACTTGAAGATAGCGGCAGAAATTGCAGTGCCCTGTGCCCTTCCAAGTTTTAACATGCTCTGTATGTTTCTTCCATAAAAAGGAGCTTCAATAGCCAGATCAGAAGGATTGTATTTATCTATTAGTATTATAGTTTCATTGAATATGGCTTCCAGTTTTTTATATGGATCCTTTATTTTATGCAGATCAATGATCCCCAAATCCAGAAGAAGAGGGCCTTTTTTATCCCCTTTAACAACTCCGTAACCCATGATATTTGTTCCGGGGTCAATTCCCAGTATTACTCTGTCCCGCATATCCCGGGTTAATTTCTTTTCCATCTATTTTGAATAAGTATTCCTGTTATTATTAAAATCAATCCGATGACAGTGGTAAAATAAATTTTTTCTTCAACAATATAGTGAATAAATATTAATGAGAGAAAAGGAGAGATATATATCAGGTTGCTGACTTTATCGGTTGTTTCCGAGTATTTTAATGCTTTTAACCAGAATATAAAAGCAAAGCCCATCTCAAAACATCCGACATATGCAGAAGATAACCATGCTGATTTCCCTGAAGGGAATGATATGTTGAATACAGGCATTGATATAAAAAGGAATACCAGGGCGAAGAAAAAGTTAAGAAAGAGTTTGACAATTTCATCCCGTTTGTCTTTCACATTCAGTATCCAGAAGAACGCCCATATCATTGAACTTCCAACAGCGAGTATCATTCCGGGTAATTGTTCCGGTTTATAATTGCCGTTTATTCCCTGGGATGAGATGAATAATACTCCGGTAAAGCTTATAAGCATGGCAAGCATACTTATGATGCGTATTTTCTGTCCGAGTAAGGGAATTGATATCATGACGAGCACAACAGGCCAGGTCATATTTAGGGGTTGGGCTACCTGGGCAGGTAATATGGAATAGGCTTTAAACAGGATGATGTAATAGAGGAAAGGATTCAGGAATCCCATCATTGCTGAATACAAATATTCTTTCCATGTAAAGGAAAAGACTTCCCGGACATTTCCCCTGAACAGAATAATAGTGAGGAGGATAAGGAAGCTGACGAGTGCGGATCCCGTCAGCAGTTGGAAGTTATCCTGGTATCCCAGGGCTATTTTAAAGGCAGAAGCGATAGTTGACCAGCATAATACAGTAAGGCCGGCAAAGAAATATGCCTTTTTCTGGTTTGCCATCAGCTATCAGTCAATCAATTCAAAACCGGTATAAGGATGCACTACCGGAGGAATGACAATACCCCTGGCTGACTGGTTATTTTCAAGCAGTGCAGCCACTATTCTTGGAAGGGCGAGTGAGGATCCGTTAAGGGTGTGAACAAAACGTGTTTTTTTATCGCCTTTATCCCGGAATCTTAGTTTAAGTCTGGTTGCCTGGAAGGATTCGAAGTTTGAAACAGAACTTACTTCGAGCCATTTTTTCTGTGCAGCAGCGTACACTTCAAAATCGTATGTAAGGGCTGATGTGAAACTCATGTCTCCCCCGCAAAGTTTAACAATGCGATATGGCAATCCCAGTTTGATAATTAAACTTTCAACGTGAGCAACCATTTCCTCAAGTGTTTCATAGGACTTGTCAGGGTGTTGTACCTGTACTATTTCCACCTTGTCGAACTGATGCACTCTGTTCAGTCCCCTGACATCCTTTCCGTATGATCCGGCTTCTCTTCTGAAACAGGGGGTATAGGCTGTATTTTTAATGGGCAGTTCTTCCGCCTCGAGTATCATATCGCGGTACAGGTTTGTAACAGGCACTTCGGCAGTAGGGATAAGATAAAGGTTATCGAGCGTAATATGATACATTTGTCCTTCTTTGTCGGGTAATTGTCCTGTTCCGAAACCGGAATCTTCATTTACGAGAAAGGGTGGCAGAACTTCAGTATATCCTGCCTTAGTATTTTCGTCGAGGAAAAAATTTATCAGGGCTCTTTGAAGTCTGGCTCCTTTACCCTTAAAGACAGGGAACCCTGCTCCGGTAATTTTGTTGCCAAGTTCAAAGTCAATGATGTTATATTTTTTACCCAGGTCCCAGTGAGGAAGTGCATCATCCGCGAGCTCAGGATCAATATTATTCCCTCTTACGATTACATTGTTTTCTGCTCCGTCACCCTCAGGTACTGCTATGTGGGGCAGGTTCGGCACCTGGATGATCAGGTCGTCGAGTTCATTACTGTAATTTGTAAACAGACCATTCAATCTTTTTATTTCTTCTTTAAGAAAGGAAGTACGGCTTTTTAATTCTTCAGCTTCCTGCTTTTTACCAGATTGAAATAAGTTCCCTATTTCCTTCGAGATAGCATTCATCTCAGCGAGTGATTGATCAGCTAGTTTTTGAGCCTCTCTCCGTTTTTCATCGGAGAGAATGATCTGTTCAATGATTTCAGGGTGGTTAAATCGTTTTGTTTTTAACCTTTCAATAACATAATCTTTGTTTTCCCTGATAAAATGTATGTTTAACATAATTCGGATAAGTTAAGGGGAGGAAAATAAAAAACTCCTGAAACTGACAGTAAAGTTAGCAGTTTACAGGAGATTTTGATCAGGTTTAAGAAAGAATGTTAATTCTCTACCGGAGTTACATTAACAAATGACTTATTGTCTTTTTTCTTTTTAAATTCAATTTTCCCGTCAATCAGGGCAAAAAGAGTATGGTCTTTCCCAATTCCCACATTTTGTCCGGGATGATGAACTGTGCCTCTCTGGCGAACGATTATATTGCCGGCTTTAGCTAACTGACCGCCATAAAGTTTTACACCCAGTCGTTTGCTTTCTGATTCGCGTCCGTTACGTGAACTGCCGGCTCCTTTCTTATGTGCCATGGTTTAATAAGTTTTCTGTTATTTATTTTTTCTCTTTACCTGTTGTTTTCTTAGCAGGTGCCTTAGCTGAAGCTTGCTTACTTTCTTTCTTTGCAGGGGTCTCTGCTGCAGGTGCTTTAGCTTCTTTTTTTACAGGTGCCTTTGCTTTAGCTGGTTTAGTCTCTTTTTTTACAGTTGCTGTTTCATCTGCTTTTTTAGTAACAGCTTTTGGTTTTGTTGCAGCTTTTTCTTTTGAAGCAGCTTTTTCTTTTGAAGCAGCTTTTTTCACTTTTTCAGCTACAGGGGCTTTTTCAGTTACAGCTTTTTTTGTTTCAGTCTGCTTTGCTGCAGGTTTCTTCACTGCAGCTTGTTTTTCAACTGTAGGGGTTACTGCAGTTTCAGAAACTGTTTGGGTTAGCACTGGTTCACTGACAGTTTCCCTGTCTTTGGTTTTAGCAGCGGGTTTCGGAGTCTGTTTTGCTTTTGTAACCGGTCTGGGTTTGCCGCCTTTTTCAACTATCTCTTCAACTAAAACCTGTGTAAAAAACTGTCTGTGTCCGTTTTTTACCTTATATCCTTTTCTTCTTTTCTTCTTAAAAACAATTACCTTGTCACCTTTAAGATGTTCGAGGACTTTAACCGTAACCATGGCTCCATCAATAAAGGGAGCTCCGACAGCTACACTCTTTTCATTATCAATAAGAAGCACTTTATCAAAGTCGACCTGACTTCCTGCCTCTGATTCCAGCCTGTGGACAAAGATTTTTTTATCTTTTTCAACCTTAAACTGCTGGCCTGCAATATCAACAATTGCGTACATGTTATATTGTGTTATAAAGATTTATCCAATGGGAGTGCAAAAATATAAAAGTTAAGTTGATTAACAAAGAATTATTTGAATATTTTGTTGAAAGTGGATGAGTTAATGAGAGGGATCACGCTATCACGGGATCACGGGATCACGTGACAAGTTACTAAGAATTACGTTATTGAATTTAATTCAAGGTTACCAAACCACTCATTAATTTAAAACATATGAGATATTAATCATCTGATCGCCCCCGTGATAGCGTGATTCCGTGATAGCATGATCCCTCATTCACCCAATCACTTTTCATAAACCACTTTCCCTTTTACAATCGTCTTATGGATATTAATTTTAAAGTCATCAATGGTAAAGAGAATAAGATCAGCCCGCATGCCGGGTTTTATTTCGCCCCGGTCGTTCAGTCCGTAGAAACTGGCAGGATTTGTGCTTGCCATCTGAACAGCCTCGGCCAGGCTGCAGCCTGTGACTTTCATTATATGGCCTACGCCTTTAGTCATTGGCGCGGCTGAACCATAAAGAACATTTTGGGCCGGGTATGATAATTTTCCTTCCGGTGAGAGCATAATAGTGACTCCTTCTGATGTCACATATTCTCCCGGGGATAAGCCGGCAAAGCTCGTTACATCAGATGTAATAATAGTGTTGCCGGATCCCTTTACTTTATAAAATACACGGATTTGTTCAGGTAAAAGGTGAAAACCGTCACAGATAATACTGATCATCAGCCTGTCGTCGGACAATTGGGGCCAGAAAGGGTTACGATGGCGGTTGATAGTGTTTGCTGCCCCGTTTCCCAGGTGGGTGGCAATTTTTGCTCCCCTGTCGATGGCTTCTGTTATGATCCCGGAAGGAGCATTGTGATGACCCAGCGCCACAATAATGTTATTCTCAGTACACAGGGAAATTAATTCCAGTGCTCCTTCCATTTCCGGAGCAAGGGTGACCTGGAGAATATTTCCCCGGGCGGCCCGTTGATATTCCATGAGTTCCTCCCAGTCAGGTTTTCTTACATGTTCCAGTGGATGAGCTCCCCGATATCCGTCTACGGGAGAAATAAACGGGCCCTCGAGGTGGAAGCCGGGAATGGATCCTAAGAGTAAAGGGTCTTCTTTTGCTTCAGCCAGGAGAGCGAAGTTAGAAGTAAGAAGCTTACGGTCGTTGGTGGTAAGCGTAGGCAGGTAGGAGGTTACCCCTTCTTTCCATAATGCCTTTGTGGCTTTTTCTATTCCTTCAATAGTCAGATTGCTGCCGCCAAAGACGAAGGAAGTGCCCGCATATCCGTTGACCTGGTTATCGATAAACCCCGGGGCAATATATTTTCTACTGCAAGTATCAGGTAATTCTTTCAGACGGATAATTTTCGAAATTATTCCGTCTTGGAACTCTATTGAGACGGGGGAGTGATCGAGATATAACAGGCCTTCCAGCTTTTCGATGTTATCTTGGGCGGTTAATGGATAAACAAAAATTGAAATGGCACAAACCAATAATAAAGTCTTTATAAAATTCATAAGGAGTAATATTTTTTGAAAAAAATAAATTGAAAAACGCAAGGCAATTTTACAATTAAAAGTAACAGGATACAATATTATTTTGATAATTTAACCAATTAGTGACGGTTATATTCTAACATAGAAGCGTACCAAGGATAACACAAAGTATTCAATAAATTATTAATTAGGAAAATATTTAGGTTATTTTATAATCAATCAACAACTGTACCCAAAGGCCTGTCATTCCGAGTGAAACGAGGAATCTGTTACAATTTAGTCGGACACCAGTGATAATCAATAAAGGATTAGGTTTTTACATTAATAATATCTCAATTTTGGTAATAAGCACAAAAGATTAGTGTGTATTTATTCCTCCTTTAGAGTATTGTATTATTAAAGTCGCCTCTGGGGTGGTAGTTTATTTACATAAAAGCATTCTTTAATTTATTGAAAACAAGGGAGAAAGCATGAATTAATTTTCAGGGTAATCTCAATAATTGAATATTTGTATATTTTTAAATTTTTTTGTAGGGATAAAACTTCGTTGTATAACTGTAAAAATTAGAAATATGAAAATATCTGAAGTCAAAAATGATATTAAGCCTGCAAGGTTAAAATCACTTGACATACTCAGGGGTTTTGATATGTTTTGGATTATCGGTGGCGGAGCACTTATTCTTGCTCTGGAAAAGATGAACAGTATGGCCTGGATACAACCCATTGCTGCCCAGATGCATCACGTAAAATGGGAGGGATTTCATTTTTTTGACCTTATTTTCCCTCTGTTCATGTTTATATCTGGTGTGGCAATCCCTTTTGCGATTACTTCAAAGGTTGAGAAAGGAGTGGACAAAAAATCCCTGCAGTGGAAGATCGTTAGAAGAGCTTTAATTCTTGTAGTGTTTGGAATAATGTATAATGGTGCCCTGCAGAAAGGTTTCGCCGAAGCAAGATATGCTAGCGTTTTGGGACAAATAGGTCTGGCTTATGGAATTGCCGCCTCCATTGTTTTGCATACAAAGTCGGTAAAGATTCATGTAGTCTGGTTGCTGCTGATCCTGATATTTATTACAGTTTTGCAGCTTTTTGTGCCTGTGCCCGGCTATGGCGCCGGCCTACTTGAACAGGATAAAAGTATTAATGCATTATTAAAGGTTCTATAATCTGCGTAATTTGAGCACAATTATTTTTAAACATACATGAGAAATAAATTACTTATTGCCTTAAGCGCCGTTGGCCCCGGCCTTTTTCTCATAGGCTACAACATTGGTACCGGCAGTGTAACCACCATGGCCAAGACCGGGGCGGAACACGGGATGACCTTGTTCTGGGCACTGGTTTTATCCTGCATATTTACCTTCATATTAATGGTGGCATATGGTAAGGTTACACTGGTGTCAAGTAATACTGCCCTGTATAACATTAAAAATGAATTTGGTTATGGATGGTTGCTGGCACTGTATATACTTATTGCGTTGATAATAGGTGAGTTGCTGGCACTTATAGGAGTAATGGGTATTGTAGCTGACCTTGTACAGGAAGGGATACGACTGTTATTTTCAGGGGTCATGGTCAACAGGGCATGGATCATCCTTGTGCTGGCAACGGGGTTATATTTCTTACTCTGGTTCGGTCGATACAAAACTTTCGAAAAAGTACTGACATTTTTCGTGATTTTTATGGGATTATCCTTCATAGTTGTATTTTTTATGATCAGACCTAATATATCAGTTATTGCAGAGGGACTTATACCCGGTGTTCCAAAAGTTCCCGGAGCATTTGGTCTGGTGGCCGCCATTGCAGGTACTACCTGTTCTGCAGCCGTATTTATTATGCGTAGTACAGTGGTCGCTGAGAAAGGGTGGGGTATCAAGGATCTGAAAACAGAAAAAAGAGATGCTTTTGTGTCGGCCTCCATGATGCTGTTTCTGAGTGCTGTTATAATGGCGGTGTCGGCAGGAACTCTTCATGTTATGGGATTCAAACTTGAAAATACAGTTGAGATGATCCATCTGTTTCAGCCTATCGGGGGCAGGATCGCCGCTTTTATCCTGATATTGGGAATTGTAGGTGCAGGATTATCCACTATATTTCCTATCGTATTAATAGCTCCATGGTTAATTGCAGATTATACCGGGAAGCCAAGAGATATTCATTCAACTCAATCCAGATTGTTGATATTTGTCGCTTTGCTTTTTGCCTTTGGCACTGTCTTCCTTGAAAGGAGACCCCCCGCCCTTATGATCTTTTCACAGGCATTTCAGGCATGTATCCTGCCTGCAGTGGCTATTCCCATTTTAATACTTATAAACAGAGGGAGTCTGATGAAAACACATAAAGCCGGGTTAAAAGAAAATATTGGTATCTGGGCAGTGGTTCTTTTTTCGTTTATGACTACATGGTTTGCTATTACGGAGTTGTTTTAATCATATAGAAAAAAGTTCATTAAATGTTAAGTAGACGTAAAATAATTTAGATTAATAAAAAAAACGCAAAGGCGCAAAGGCGCAAAAAAACGCAAAGGTAAAAAACGCAAAGCGTTGATTATGAACAGAAATCACAAAATCGGTATTAATTAAATTCTAAAAATATCATGGCAAATGTTATTCGCTCATTTCAGAAAGACAATCTTCAGGTAAAAGTTTATAATAATCCACGGGAAGCAGGGGTTTCTGCGGCTGATTTTGTTGCAGGGAAACTAAAATCGGTTATTGAAGAAAAGGGGAAAGCAAACCTGATACTTGCTACAGGTGCATCGCAGTTTTCTTTCCTGGATGCCCTCAAACAAAAACAGCTGCCGTGGTCGAAGATCACTGTTTTTCACCTGGATGAATATAAAGATATTTCTGATCAGCATACTGCCAGTTTTCGGAAATATCTCAAGGACCGTATTCTGGATATTGTAAAACCGGGGGAGGTCTATCTTATCAACGGGGATGCCAAAGATCTGGAAAAGGAAATAGCCAGGTATGAACAACTTTTAAAAGATCATCCTGTAGATGTGGCATGTATAGGGATTGGCGAAAATGGGCATATAGCCTTTAACGATCCTCCGGTTGCCGATTTCAATGATCCGAAATGGGTCAAAGTGGTCGAACTCGATGAAGCATGCCGCCTTCAACAGTTTGGTGAGGGTTGGTTCCCTTCACTTGATGATGTGCCAAGTGAAGCCGTGTCACTTACCATCACTGCCATTATGAATTGCAAAACAATAAGTTGTGTGGTCCCTGACAAACGAAAAGCCAATGCTGTATACAACACCTTAAATGGAGAAATAAGTACTGCTTGCCCGGCAAGTATTTTAAGGAAACATCCGGATACGGTACTGTTTCTGGATACGGCGGCAGGTTCCTTACTCAAAGAATGAAATTTTTCATATTTGGAAATGCCAATTCGCTAATTGGGTTAGTTTAGAAAATTTATTTTCTTCAAAAAACAATATTTCATTATGTTTAATAAGATAAAAGTTTTTCTGCATGGACAGGCTATAACTGTATTATTACAGATATTGCTGATCATACTGTCATATTCATGTGCAAAAAAGGAAACGGCTGTAAGTTATGATTTTAATAATGTCCCTGACCGGATTTGGATTGGGGATGATTTTTGGACAGTTCCGCTGGAGGACTGGCATGTAAATAGCGGTAAAGTTAACTGCCAGAGTCAAATTCAGGAAGAAACCTGCAGCCTGGCTGCCAAAACTTAAGATTTCCGGAGGTGCTGATCCGGTTATCGAAGTTAGAAACAAGGAGAAAAATGAAACAGTTTATATTTTGAGAATAAAGGGGAATGATTTTAAACCATGGGTGTTCGAAGACGGGACTTATGATGTTAAGGTAACTTACCCGGAAACAAATACTCATAAAATGATTTATGACTTAAATACTCGGGAACAGGGTAGCGATCATGAATTAATTATTAGCATGGAATAAATTCAGAATTATACTAACTAATGTTTATATTTGTGTGATTTCTAAATATAATTTGGTGTTGAAAATACCTTTTGCTGAATAACACAAGTATGATTAAACTTAATGTTCTTGGGATCTCATATAGTCAGACGCAATCAGGAGCCTATGCATTAATTCTTACGGAGGAAAAAGGCGACAGAAGGATCCCAATTATCGTAGGTGGTTTTGAAGCCCAGTCAATAGCTATTGAACTTGAGGGGCTTAAACCTCCAAGACCCTTAACTCATGATTTATTTCTGAATTTCGCAAGGTCATTTGGTATATCTATCCGTGAAGTGGTTATCTACAAGTTGGAGGAAGGAGTTTTCTATTCACAGATATTATGTGATAACGGACTGGAGAAGGTTACCCTCGATGCAAGGACATCAGATGCCATTGCGCTTGCATTACGCTTTAAATGTCCCATATATACAACGGAGGAAATAATAGCAAAGGCCGGTATCGTACTGGATTTTGAGAGGGAAGGCGAGACCTCAGACAAGCAGACTATAAAACAGGAACCTGTTCAGCCTCCAAAAACAAGTAAGGAGTTTATAAAAAATTCCCTTGAAGAGTTGGAAGAGCTTCTCCAGGAAGCAGTAAGGAAAGAAGATTATGAAAGAGCATCTCTGATCAGGGATGAAATAAACAAAAGAAAAAGGCAATAACCTTTTCCGATGATTAAAGGAATAAAACTATTAGTATGCGTGCTTTTTATCAGTTTTAACACGGGCACGCATTTATTGTTTTCACAGGAACATAGCCGGACGGAGACAGATACAACAATTATAAATCACCAGGATGGGATATCAGCAGTAAATAAAAATAAGGTGCTGATAAGTTCAGCAGAATCATCCAAAACAGATAGAAGCAATCTGATCCCGGTAAGAAAAAAATTCGCATTCAGCCTTCAGGGATTGCTTAGAGGACTCCTGGGAATGTGTATTCTCATCTTTATCACTTACCTGCTGAGTGAAAATAAAAAGTCAATTTCATGGAAAATAGTGGGGCTTGGACTTCTTGCTCAGATAGTGATGGCTGTTTTAATACTTCAGGTGCCTGTGATCCAGTCCTTATTTGAGTTCATCGGAAAGATTTTTGTGAAAATTCTTGACTTCACAAATGCGGGGACAGAATTTCTCTTTAAATCAATGGCAACAGGGCAGATAGAAGCCCCGCTACAAACATTTGCCATTAAGATCCTTCCAACCATAATATTTTTTTCTGCTATTACTTCTGTTTTGTTTTATTTTGGAGTTATTCAGAAGATTGTGTGGTTCCTGGCCTGGCTGCTTTCGCGGTTTTTAAAGATCTCCGGAGCCGAGAGCCTGTCAGTGGCCGGCAATATTTTCCTGGGTATGTCCGAGACGCCTTTGATGATAAAAGCATACCTCGAAAAAATGAACAGGTCGGAGATAATGCTGGTGATGTCCGGGGGTATGGCAACCATGGCAGGAGGTGTTCTGGCGGTGTATATTAATTTTCTGGGGGGAGACGATCCGGCGCAAAAACTGGAATTTGCCAGGCATTTAATTGCCGCCTCCGTGATGGCAGCTCCGGGTATCGTTGTTGTCTCGAAAATGATGATTCCGCAGACGGCTCCGATAAATCGTGAAATAAAGGTGGATAAAAAGAAAGCAGGAAGCAATGTCCTTGATGCTATCGGTAATGGAACTTCTGAAGGTTTAAAACTGGCTGTGAATGTTGCCGCAATGCTGCTGGTTTTTCTGGCTTTCCTGGCAATGCTTAATTATATCCTGAATTACGCCGGTAGTTGGATCCATATAAATGATTGGGTGGTAAATATTTCCGGGGGAAGATATGACCATCTTTCTTTGCAATTTATTTTGGGACTGGTATTATCACCCCTGATGTGGATTCTGGGTGTAGGATCTGAAGACATTATGCTGGTGGGCTCACTGCTGGGAGAGAAACTGATCATGACCGAATTTATCGGATATATAAGTCTTGCAGAATATAAGGCTGCAGGATTATTCGCAGACCCAAAATCAATAATTATGGCTACCTATATTCTGTGCGGCTTTGCAAATATTGCCTCCGTCGGGATACAGATAGCAGCTATCGGCGCCCTGGCTCCCAAACAGAAGGTTATGCTTTCCAGGCTGGGATTTAAAGCCCTCGTTGCCGGAGCCCTTGCGTCCCTCTTTTCTGCCGTGATTGTGGGAGTTATTTTAGGTTAAAATATAATATCTCAATAGTTCATTAAATTAAAATAAAACGCAAAGGCGCAAAGGCGCAATATGTTGATTATTAACAACATGAGTAGTTTAAGCGTGAATTTCTGAAATATTAATTATCAGTGATTTGCGTTGTTGAGTTTCTATACACCTTTAGCCTTTGCGTTTTTTTTACATCATACATTCTATTGACATAATAATGTGTAGTTATTCCCTGATAATTTATGTTTCTTTTTTTATTACAATTCTCTATTCTTTCACTATTCTCCGGTTTCTCAGAGGCTGGAACAAAATACGGGCATATTCATCTTCTGTAACGGAGGAAAAAATTTTAGTCAGCGTCATTATACCTTTCAGGAATGAACGTGAAAATATTGAGCATAACTTCTTTTCTCTTCTGGCCCAGGATTATCCTCCCTCCTGCCTTGAAATAATATATGTTAATGATCATTCTGATGATGGTTCGGCTGAACGGCTTCAGGAACTGACAAACAAACACAGTCATTTCCGCGTTATTGATCTGGAGGTTTCCCGTACGGGGAAAAAGGCTGCATTGCTGGAAGGCGTCAAGGTATCAGGAGGAGAACTTGTACTATTTACAGATGCCGATTCCTTTCCGGTACGTACATGGGTAAATACCATGGCCGCTTTTTTTATTCAACATCATCCGGTGATGATATCCGGGCCAGTTATTATGAGCGGGGGGAAGGGTTTTTTCAGCAGATTCCAGGCCCTTGAGTTTTTAAGTCTGGTGGGATCAGGAGCAGGCTCGTTCGGAATGGGTCACCCTGTGATGTGTAACGGTGCTAACCTGGGATATGACAGAGTTATATATTTAAAATGCTCACATAAAATAAATCAGCAAGTCCCTTCAGGAGATGATATCTTTATGATGCTCTCATTAAAACAGGATTATAAGAGCAGGATGAGATTTATCAAGTCAACAGATGCAATCGTTTATACAAATCCTGTTAATTCGTTAAAGGGATTTTTTACCCAGAGAATGCGTTGGGTCTCCAAGACCTGGCATTACAGGGATTTTCATATTTTGATAACGGCGCTGACAGTTTTTGGGATCAATGTATTAATCCTGGGCTTAGCCGGGGTTTCATGCGTACAAATATTAATTATGTTATTACAAATCAATAGGTTTTATTTGCCTATCGGCAATTGGGCATGGAACCCCCATGTTTGTTCATGTCTTTGGTGTGTACGACAGTGCATGGGGGTTTCACTGGTAAATAAGGATATAATTTTTATTTTTCCGGCCGTTTTCTTTATCAAGATTTTAATTGATTTTTTGTTACTTCGCAAAGTGAGTGTATTTTTCGGCAGGAAGAAATTATTGAAGTTGTTTTTCCCTTCATCGGTTTTATATCCGGTGTACTCTGTATTTTCTGCACTTGCCGGCATGTTGGTAACACCTGGCTGGAAAGGCCGGAAACCTGACTATGAGAAATCCGGGATTAAATAGTATGGTGATCAGAAGGTTTACAGGCAATCCTGTGGCACTTGCGGGATTAATGGTTATTGTAATAATGCTCCTTATAGCTATGTCAGGGTACCTGTTGTTACCTGATAAAACACCAAATGCAAACAGGCAGATCCTTGAACTTGCGGCAAAACCCCCTGGATTTTCAACAGGTGTATTATTGTTCCGGCGGAATGAACCTGTGGTAAGGCAAGGTTTTATAAAGACGATGTTTTCAGGAAGAAAATCTGAATATGATCTTTTCCCTTTCATCGATTATACGTTAAAAGATGAGCTGATAATCATCAGGGAATACACGGATTTCCCGGAGGAGGATTTTTTTTACCGGGAATTTGAAATTGCGGATGTGTTATTTCCGCTAAGAAAAGACATAAATGTGCTTACAGATAACGACAGCCTGACATTTACACTAATAACCGGGGAAGTTTTAAGTTACCGGATTGAAGAGTTAAGGAAGAAGATAGAGGATGAAGCTCTGAGTAGAAGGACATATTTACTTGGAACTGACCGTTTTGGGCGGGATCTTTTAAGCAGGCTTATTCTGGGTGCCCGTGTCTCATTATTCGTGGGTTTTATTGCTGTAGCCATTTCACTTTTAGCAGGAATCACCATGGGTGCCATAGCCGGTTATTTCAGGGGATTCGTTGACAGCATTGTCATGTGGTTTGTGAACGTGGTATGGTCGGTGCCCACCTTGCTAATGGTTATTGCATTAACTATGGTATTAGGTAAAGGATACTGGCAGGTATTTGTGGCTGTAGGGCTGACCATGTGGGTTGAGGTTGCCAGGGTAGTGAGGGGGCAGGTGTTAAGCATCAGGGAGAAAGATTATATTGAAGCAGCGCGTGCCCTGGGGTTTAGTCATTTCAGAATATTAACAAAGCATATATTGCCAAATGCGTTATCTCCGGTAATTATAATATCGGCTGCCAACTTTGCCTCGGCGATCTTAATTGAAGCAGGACTTAGTTTTCTTGGAGTCGGGGTTCAACCCCCTGTTCCTTCATGGGGAGGAATGATAAAAGATCATTACGGGTATATCATTGTTGGGAAAGCTTACCTTGCCTTCATTCCGGGAGTGGCAATAATGATGATGGTACTGGCATTTACGCTGGTGGGTAATGGCTTGCGCGACGCAATGGATGTGCGACAGGAACAAAAGGTATAGAAATTATCGATAATTACTTTCTACTTTCTACTTTTTACTTTCTACTTAATATTAATGTCCCATTTCAGAGATAAATTTTATCCTCATCAGCCGGATTTCCTCTTCACTATACTCATTTTCCCCGAGTTCTTTAAGTGCTTCTTCCACTGATTCACTCTGAGCGTCTTCCTTGAAATACACATACACCTCTTCTTGCCTGTCTTCATCAATTACCTGGTTGATATAGTAATCAAGATTCAGCTTGGTTCCGCTATTAACAATAGCTTCGATTTCAGAGAGAAGTTGGGACATTTCAATATTTTTCGCATCCGCGATATCATCCAGCGGAAGCTTTCTGTCGATACTCTGAATAATATACACTTTTAGTCCCGATTTATTTACTACCGATTTGACAACCATATCCTGCGGGCGGATAATCTCTTTCTCTTCGACATATTCTTTTATAAGTTCTACGAATTCTTTTCCATACCGCTGGGCTTTTCCGGCTCCTACGCCGACACAACCCTGGAGTTCTTCTAGTGTAATGGGATATAAGGTAGCCATATCTTCCAGTGAAGGATCCTGAAAGATGACGAAAGGAGGAAGATTGTGGGTTTTTGCAATTTTTTTTCTCAGGTCTTTCAAAATGGCAAAAAGTTCATTGTCAACACCACCGCCGGATCCCTGGACAATAAGCATTTCATCGTGTGTTGCTTCGTAATCGTGATCCTGAGTGATCATAAAGGACTGAGGATCCTTAATGAACGCATGCCCTTCAGGTGTAATTTTAAGAAGGCCATAGTTTTCAATGTCTTTAGTTATGAACCTTCCGATCAATGCCTGTCGGAGAACTGTATTCCAGAATTTAACATCTTTTTCCTCACCGATACCGAAAATTTCCAGTTTATGATGTTGATATGCCTTAACTGAACTGTTAGCTTTTCCTGCGAGGATATGTGCGATGTGGTCTGCTTTGAATTTCTCTTTAACTTCCAGTATAACTTTGAGAGCATTTAATATATATTCCTGTCCTTCAAATTGTTCCTTGGGATGGAGGCAGTTATCACAATTGCCACAGTCTTCAGTCATCACTTCACCGAAATAATTCAGGAGGACTTTTGGTCTGCAGACGCTGGTTTCCGCGTAGGCAACGGTTTCAAGGAGGAGCTGTTTTCCTATTTCCTGTTCTGCGAGAGGTTTACCCTGCATAAATTTTTCCAGTTTCTGTATGTCTTTGTAACGGTAGAAAGTTATACATCTTCCTTCACCACCGTCCCTGCCTGCTCTTCCTGTTTCCTGGTAATATCCTTCGAGGCTTTTGGGGATATCATAATGGATGACGAATCTCACATCAGGTTTGTCAATACCCATGCCGAAGGCAATAGTAGCAACAATAATATCGGCTTCTTCCATCAGGAATTTATCCTGGTTTGATGCCCTGGTGGCAGCGTCCATACCGGCGTGATAGGGAAGGGCTTTTATACCGTTGACTACCAGAGTTTCGGCCATCTGTTCCACTTTCTTCCGGCTGAGGCAATAAATGATTCCTGATTTTCCTTTATTATTCAGGATAATCTTGATTATTTCCCTGGTAGCATGAATTTTCGGTCTTATCTCATAATAGAGGTTAGCTCTCCGGAAGGAAGACTTAAAGATATCTGCATCAAGCATATCCAGATTTTTCTGGATATCGTGCTGAACTTTTGGTGTTGCTGTTGCAGTGAGTGCAATGATAGGTGCATCACCTATTTTGTTAATTATAGGTCGGATGCGCCGGTACTCCGGACGGAAATCATGACCCCATTCAGATATACAGTGTGCTTCGTCAACTGCATAGAATGAAATCTGCACATTCTTCAGAAAATCAATATTTTCCTCCTTTGTGAGGGATTCAGGCGCAACGTACAGCAACTTGGTTTTTTTACTGATCACATCATTTCTGACCTGCTGAATCTGGGATTTGGAAAGAGATGAATTTAAAAAATGTGCTGTACCATCAGTAGTACTAAAGCTACGCATAGAATCTACCTGATTCTTCATCAGCGCAATTAACGGCGAGATAACAATCGCAGTTCCTTCCAATATAATAGCAGGAAGCTGGTAACAAAGCGACTTCCCGCCTCCTGTAGGCATTAAAACAAATGTATCCCTTTTCTGAAGAACATTTCGGATAATCTCTTCCTGATTATCCTTAAATGTGTTAAACCCAAAGTACTTTTTTAAAACATCACGTACATTAAAATCCTTTTTCGTGTTCATTGTAATTATCCTCTTGTCAAAATCTTACTCCTAGGGTGGTAAATTAATAAAATGATAAATAATTTGCATAATAACACAGTTAAGTCAGTAAAGTTCTGGTTGACAAGTTAATAAGCTGAAAATTACACCTTAGTCAACACAGGTAATAAAAATTAAATATAATAATTTCTAATTTAAAAAAAAAGTTAAATATTAGTTAACATCATCCAGCCCCCGCTTTCCAGGCACTAAACGTATATTAGAGAGTTTGGGGGAGGAGTATTATTTTTTTTAACGAATATGGGAATAACCCATAATTTGTCGGCAAAAATTGTTTAAATCGAAACGGAATAGTATTCATTGACTTAATTATTTCCCGCTTTTTTTTTGTTAATTTGCGGGTTCGTTGGTTAAAAAGCTATTGAGGTAAAAAAGGCAATTAATAAAATGTCTAAAAAGAGTGAAAATGAAATGTCTTTTCTTGAGCACCTTGAGGAGCTCAGGTGGCATTTAATACGGTCGATCCTGGCAATTTTTGTTTGCGCTATTCTCGCGTTTGTCTTTAAAGACATCATTTTTGATAAAATTATACTTGCCCCCAAATCGCCTGATTTTGTAATTAACAGGTTACTATGTGAGCTGGGTCAGAGATTTGATTTAAAGAATCTGTGTATTAATTCAGTCCCGCTCGATATTATATCCGTTAAAATGGCAGGACAGTTTACCATGCATATTCTGGTATCGCTTATCGGAGGTCTGGTCGTTGCATTTCCTTATATTTTCTATCAGTTCTGGCGTTTTGTCGCTCCCGCACTTCATGGAAAGGAAAGAAAACATGCCAGAGGTGCGGTTTTTTACAGTTCATTATTATTTTTAACGGGTGTAACTTTCGGGTATTTTCTCATTACACCTCTTACAGTGCATTTCCTGGGTAGTTATAATGTGAGCCCCGAGGTTGAAAACAAGATTAACCTGATTTCATATGTTTCCACCATAACTTCTGTTGTACTGGCTTCAGGTGTGATTTTTGAACTCCCTGTTGTGGTGTTTTTCCTTACGAAGATAGGAGTGGTCACGCCGGAATTTCTGAGAAAATATCGTCGTCATTCATTAATTGCCATTCTCCTGCTATCGGCAATTATCACTCCTCCGGATGTGTTCAGCCAGGTACTTGTGGCTATACCGCTGATAATTTTGTACGAGATAAGTATATTTATATCCCGGAGAATTGTGAGACAACAGAAAAGAAGGGAGAAAGAAGGTTCCTGATAAAATATTCTACTGAATGAAATTATATACGGAGAATCTGGTAAAAAAGTATCGTTCAAGGACGGTTGTGGATCATGTTTCCATTGAGGTGGAAAGGGGGGAGATAGTAGGGTTGCTTGGACCTAACGGAGCGGGCAAAACCACTTCCTTTTATATGATCGTGGGCTTGATAACCCCTAATGAGGGTGAAATATATCTTGATGATGTAAGGATCACCCATGAGCCGGTATTTAAACGTGCCAGGAGGGGAATAGGTTACCTTTCCCAGGAAGCCTCTGTATTCAGAACACTGAGTGTGGAAGACAATATCAGGGCAGTGCTTGAATTTTCAGGTTTTCCCAGAAAAGAGCAGATAGAACGGGTTGAGTCCCTTATTATTGAATTTGGACTGCAGAAGGTGAGAAAAAGTAAAGGTATTCAACTTTCAGGCGGCGAGAGAAGGAGAACGGAGATCGCCAGAGCACTGGCACTGAAACCTAATTTTATTCTGCTGGATGAACCGTTCGCGGGAGTTGATCCGATAGCAGTTGAAGATATTCAATCCATAGTATCGAGGTTAAAAGAGAAGAATATTGGTATATTAATTACCGATCATAACGTACATGAAACCTTATCCATAACCGACAGGGCGTATCTTCTTTTTGAGGGGGAAATTCTTAAGTCAGGTACCGCCAGGGAACTAGCCGATGACGAACAAGTTAGAAGATTGTATCTTGGAAGAAACTTCGAATTAAGAAGCTTATCATAAGAATTCTTCAAATATTTGTACCTTTGCGAAAATTTTTTGCGGATGTGGCGGAATTGGTAGACGCGCCAGACTTAGGATCTGGTTCCGTAAGGAGTGGGGGTTCGAGTCCCTTCATCCGCACCTTTTATAATAAAACATAAATTAAAATGAACATTTCGAGGGAAAATACTGGTGAACTGAATGCCGTTATTACTCTTAAGATCACACAGGATGATTATAGCGGGAAAGTAGATGAAGTTTTAAAGGATTATAAGAAGAAAGCCAGGATTGATGGCTTCAGACCTGGGATGGTGCCATTGGGACTGGTAAAGAAGCTTTATTATAAACCTGTTCTTGCCGAGGAAATCAATAAACTGGTGGGAGAAAAACTCATGGGGTATATCCGCGAAGAAAAATTACGCATACTGGGAGAACCTCTTCCTCATGAAAGTGATGAGAAACAAATTGATTTTGACAAGGATACGGAATTTGAATTTTCCTTTGATATTGGTTTATACCCGGAATTTACCGTTGACGTTGCTGCCAGTGATAAAATCCCATATTATAAGATTAAGCTGGATGATGAGGCATTGGAAAAAACAGTAAGCGATGTGGCAAACCGTTATGGAGAACTGACCAGCGTTGATCAGATTAATGGTGATGAAATTATTACCGGCAACATTTTTCAGTCCGATGATAAGGCTAATCCAACTGACAACGGACTGTCCGTTGATGAGGTAAATATGCCGCTACAGCTGATTGATAATGACAAGATCCGTAAGATGTTTCATAAAGGGAAGAAAGGGGATATCATTACTTTTGATATAAGAAAAGCCTATAATGATGAGGAGCGTATAAAAACCGTGCTTAAACTAGACAAGGATAAGCCATTGGAAATTGACGGTTTTTTCACCCTTGAGATCACTGATATCCGAAAATTCAAAGACCATGAGATAAACCGGGAACTATTTGATAAGGTTTATGGTGAAGGACAGGTGAAAACAGAAGAAGAGTTCCGGAACAGGATTAAAGATGAGCTAACGGCGAGTTATACAAGGGAAAGTGAATACCGGTTTACTATTGATGCCAGGGATTTTTACCTGAAGAAAGCTGATTTTAACCTGCCGGTGGAATTTCTGAAAAGATGGCTGACTGAAACAAATGATAAGATAAATAAAGAAGAGCTTGATAAGGACTTTTCAGAATATGAGGATGATTTTAAATGGCAGTTAATTAAAGATCAAATCATCAGGGCAAATGAAATTAAGGTTTCAGAGCAGGAAATTCAGGAATATGCAGTACATTTGACAAGGAATCAGTTTTATGGATATGGAATGCATAATGTTCCCGAAGAATACATGGAGAAGTATGCCCGCGAACAGCTTGCAAATCCGGAATCCTCTAGAAAAATATATGACCAGCGGTTAACGGAGAGGGTTTTTACATTTATCCGTGACACTGTTAAAACGAAAGAGAAGGAAGTTACGCTGGATCAGTTTAAAAAATTATTTGAGAAATAAGATTTTAACATACATTGCCTTATATGAACACAAATAATGAATTTCGCAAATATGCCATGGGGCACCTGGGTATAAGTTCCCTTGCACTGGACAGGTATTCTGCTGTTTACGGGAGTTACATTTCCCCCACCATCATTGAGGAGCGTCAGTTAAACATTGCAACTATGGATGTTTTTTCGAGACTTATGATGGACAGGATCATATTTCTTGGCACCCCCATTGATGATTATGTGGCAAACATAATACAGGCCCAGTTACTTTTCCTTGAATCAACAGACCCGGCGAAAGACATCCAGATATATTTCAATACTCCCGGGGGAATGGTATATGCCGGATTAGGCATTTATGATACCATGCAGTATATTTCTTCTGATGTTGCCACAATTTGTACCGGGATGGCTGCATCTATGGGCGCAGTTTTGCTTGCCGCAGGTCAAAAGGGAAAACGTTCGGCACTTAAGCATGCCAGGGTAATGATCCACCAACCTTCGGGAGGAGCACAGGGACAGGCATCTGATATTGAGATCACTGCAAGAGAAATATTGAAACTCAGGAAAGAACTGTATGAGATTCTTGCTGATCATACCGGCAACTCGTATAAAAAAGTAGAAAAAGATTCTGACCGTGATTACTGGTTGACAGCGCAGGAAGCCAGGGATTACGGAATTATAGACGAGATTCTTCTAAAGAATACAAATACTAAAAAATAACCAAAAATGGACAGATGTTCATTCTGCGGCAGAGAAAAAAAGGATACTAATCTTTTAATTGCCGGTATATCAGGACACATATGCGATCGCTGTATTGAGCAGGCATACAGTATTGTACAGGAGGAACTCAGGCAAAATAAGGATTTTGATGTAAACCAGTTAAGGCTGCTAAAGCCTGTTGAGATCAAGAAATTTCTGGACCTCTATGTAATCGGCCAGGATGAAGCCAAGAAATTTCTTTCGGTTGCTGTTTTCAATCATTATAAAAGGTTATTGCAGGGTTCAAAGAATGAAACCGATGATGTGGAAATAGAAAAGTCAAACATCATTCTCGTCGGGGAAACAGGTACTGGGAAAACATTACTGGCAAGGACAATAGCTAAGATGCTCCATGTGCCCTTCACTATTGTTGATGCAACTGTTCTTACTGAAGCGGGTTATGTGGGCGAGGATATTGAGAGTATACTCACCAGGTTGCTGCAGGTAGCCGACTATAATGTTGAAGCTGCTGAAAAAGGGATAGTGTTTATAGATGAGATTGATAAAATTGCACGGAAAGGGGATAATCCATCCATAACCAGGGACGTGTCGGGCGAAGGGGTACAACAGGGACTGCTGAAATTGCTGGAAGGGGCAGTGGTAAATGTTCCTCCTCAGGGAGGGAGAAAACATCCCGAGCAGAAAATGATCCCTGTAGATACAAAAAATATCCTGTTTATTTGTGGCGGAGCTTTCGAGGGAATTGAGAAAAAGATTGGACAAAGGCTGAATACCAGGACTGTTGGATACACCGCCAGTAAGGAAAAAGAACAGATTGACAGGGAAAATCTCCTGCAATATATAGCCCCCCAGGACCTGCGGGCATACGGTATGATACCCGAAATAATCGGGCGCCTGCCGGTAGTTACCCACCTTCATCCGCTCGACAGGGATGCGCTGCGCAGAATACTTACCGAACCGAAGAATGCTATCATTAAACAATATGAGAAATTATTCCTGATGGATAGTATGACACTCACTTTTGATGAGGATGTGATGGATTATGTGGTGGACAAAGCCATTGAATTCAAACTGGGAGCCAGGGGCCTCAGGTCTATCTGTGAGGTTATCATGATAGATGCCATGTATGAGTTGCCTTCCAAAAAGGAACAGAAAGTACATATAAATCTTCGGTATGCCCGGGAAAAACTGGAAAAGGCAAATATCAGCAGGTTAAAGGCGGCGTAGATTAATAATGTCAGCTATTCTGCTGATGTAACATTAACAATGTAAACCTTTGTGTCCCTTCGTGAAATCCTTTCTGGTTAAAAAATTTACCACAAAGGAACACAAAGGTTAGAGAATTGGTTAAACCATGAAAGCCGTTATCTTCTCAATAAAATTTCCCGGATTTCTTCACCTGCGGTAACAGTTGCTTTGCGGTCACATTCCCCGTCACCATAATCAAGTATGGCAGTGGGCATGCCTTCTGTCTGAAGTTCAATGCTTCCGGCGACTATCCATCGGCAGGCAACTTTTCTATGCAAAGGAGTAAGGATGGTACGGGAAAAAGCTCTTCCTTTACGATCAACACCGGTTGCTGATCCGGTAATCATGAATTCATCATCAATCCGTACACGTGGGGTGGCTGCACCTGAAACCCATTCTTTTTCATGTTCAAATTCTCTCAGAATTTCTTTTCCATCGGGATGGATCACTTTCCCTCCTTCCAGGGTAACATGAAAAACAATATTCCCGTTATCATTTTTTCCGGTGTTGGTAAAGGTTTTTGTACCTTCAATCTTCAAATCATCAATATAATAGTTGTCGAACGTAACAACACGGGTAAACCCTGCCAGCCAAAAGCGTCCCTTATTGATGGTGGTGATTATCCTGCCCTTTCTAACAACACCATTCGGACCTGTACATCCTTCCCCGTAATCAATCGTTATTGTGCGGGGCCAGGTAACTGTGTCGCTGGGATATTCCACCGTTATTACTTTACATACCACTGCATCAGCAGATTTTTTACCTCCGTAAAGAGTTGTCTCTGTCTCCATAAGAGCAGCATCCACTTCGGAAAATATGTCCTCGTAAATAAGTTCGGCAAGTACATCATCTTCTGCAGTGGATATCACCGGTGATGTAACATCATTTTTTTCGCAGGATATAACAAAAAATGAAAGGAACCCTAATGCGATAAACAGATTCATAATTTTATTCAGTTTCATAATGCGACGATTTTAATTGTTATTAATAAGGTTAATTGAAATTGATATTATAAAGTTGCTTTCCCGTTAGATGCAGGGAATGATAAATAGTTTAATCAATAATATAATAATTCATTCTTTTTCCTTTATGTTACTTCGTGAAATCCTTTGTGTTCCTTTGTGGTAAATAACGTTAGCGGGTTAACCACAAAGGAAACGAAGGGTTTCACAAAGGAACACGAAGGGTGCCGGATACTTTTCAGATGGCTATCTGGTTTGGTTTCACTTCAAATGATTAGCTTTGTGGTTTTATTTCAGTATGAGCAAGAATAATGTAATGATTTACGCCGGGATTGTTTTCACCATGTTCTTGTGGGGGCTTACTTTTGTCTTCTTTAAGATTGCCTTTGAATCATTTAATCCCATTTCGATAATTTTTATCCGGCTGATCATTTCCAGTGTTCTCCTGTATATATTTTCCCGGATCACGGGTAAGATGCAGAAAATGAAGAGGGAGGATCTGCGATTGTTTATTCTGCTGGCCTTTTTCGAACCATTTATTTATTTCATGGGTGAGAGCTTTGGGCTGGTGTACGTTTCGTCAACACTGGCTGCGGTTATCATATCCCTTATTCCGTTAATTGTGCCGGTGGGTGCTTATTTTATTTACGGAGAAAGGCTGAGCAGAATTAATATTGCAGGTTTGGTCATTTCATTTGCCGGAGTTCTCATGGTTGTTGTATCGAACGGAATTGAGGTCGGTGCTACAATACCGGGAATTTTATTAATGTTTGTTGCCGTTATTGGTGCAGTAGGCTATGCAATAACTGTGAAAGATCTGACACAGCGTTACAATGGGTTTACGATTACCTGTTATCAGAATGCCATAGGCGTAGGCTTTTTTCTGCCTTTCTTCCTGATATTCGATTTACAGGGGTTTAATATGCATATTAGTATGAATTCTACATTGGCTGTTCTATATCTTGCTGTCTTCGGGTCAACGGTTACTTTTGTGATCTTCACCCGCGCCATCAGGGAGTTGGGGACCTCCCGTTCGAACATTTTTGCCAATCTGATTCCTGTTTTTACAGCTGTTTTCAGCTGGCTGATCCTTAAGGAGTCAATGACCGCATTGAAAATTTCAGGCATTGCTGTTGTTTTATCAGGACTTATTTTATCACAGGTTAAGACAATAAAGCTCAGGAAGCAGAAATTTCCCACACCTCCGATATATCAATACCCTCCTTAATTTCAATAGTTCGTTAAATTAAAAGAAAACGCAAAGGCGCAAAGTGTTGATTATCATTAGAAAGCACAATATTGTAATGAATTAACAAAACTTTAATTATCAGCATATTATAAAAACATAACGAACTATATTAGTTTAGAATGCTTAATAAATACATCGATATTAGTAAAGAGGCAGAGAAATCATACCGGGTAAACAGGGAGTTGATAAAGAAACTCAAACGCAAGCCTCCGGCTGATCTGGATCAGATTTTCAAAGCGTTACATGATAAGGCCTTCAGCCGGATAAAATGCCTGGAGTGTGCTAACTGCTGCAGGACACTGGGCCCGCGGATAACTGACAGGGACGTTTTCCGGATAGCCCGATATCTTAAGGTAAGGCCGGCTGAACTATCAGGTAAATATTTACGCATTGATGAGGACGGTGATTATGTGTTTAAAACGATGCCTTGTCCCTTTCTTCAGCCGGATAATTATTGCAGCATATATGACCAGAGGCCTTCAGCATGCAGGGATTATCCGCATACCGACAGGAAGAAGATGCACCAGGTGCTGGATCTGACATTGAAGAATTCATTTACCTGTCCGGGTGTTTTGGAGGTGTTGAGGCTGGTAATAAGCAGACAGTAGACATAGGAAGGGATCACGCTATCACGGGATCACGGGATCGAGTGGGGTAAGCAATATTGGATTGACAACAATGATCCTTTTTAAATTCATGATGAAGGCGTATTATAGAATATAGGAGGGTTTCCAATATAAAGTTCATCTGACTTTGAGGGGGCACCCCATGATCCCGTGATCCCGTGATAGCGTGATCCCTTTCCTGTCTTTTAATGGTTCGTCATTAGGAATTGAACAATGAATTCCTTACTTTTGTGTCGCTTTTTTTAAGAGCATTACGGGGTGTGGCGCAGTTGGCTAGCGCGCTACGTTCGGGACGTAGAGGCCGGAAGTTCGAGTCTTCTCACCCCGACTATCAAAATTAAATGGCCTTGTAAATCAAATATTTACAAGGCTATTTTCATTAGTAGTATAAAAAGTATTACAAAATGTCAACACCATCATCCTGCCAGGATTCTTATCAGGTCATCATTCAGGTAGTAAACTTCATATCCATCCTTTTTTGGAGTTAAAATCTTTGCAGCAACCAGTTCTTCCATACGTTTTGAAAGAGTCGTACGGGATGTTCTGCCCAAGACCTTTCCAATTATCTTAGGTTTAATATATGGTTGACTGAAGATTGCTTCATTAACCTCCTTTGTATACCATTTTATTTTTGACTTTCCATAATTAAGAGTTGAATCCATCTGGTTCAGGATCTCGTTTATCAGATTGTTGGTTAGTGCAGACGTATTTTCAACTGCGTCGAGCATGAACAAAATCCATTTTTTCCATGAACCCTGCCGGGTTACTGCTCCTAGATTATAGTAATAGTCTGACTTATTAACAATTATGTACTTGGATAGGTAAAGGACCGGTTGATTTAACAATCCGGTTTGGACAAGGTAAATCAGATTAAGAATTCTTCCTGTTCTCCCATTGCCATCCTGGAAAGGGTGAATTGCCTCGAATTGGTAATGTGCAATGCACATTTTGATCAATGGGTCGGTTGGATAATTGATATTGTTATTTAGATAAATTATAAGGATTTGGAAGTCTCATAACATTGATATTTACTGAAGCCAATGCTCTTGAAGCTGATACCAGCTTTTTTAAGATATCACTGTCATTATCGAGTTCAGATGAGGGAGGAAGAAGAGGAAGATCATTGAAAGGATTATTCCTGTCGAATTTAATTTCAGTCATCGTTGTTCAATTTTTACTCAATTATGGACATGCTGCAAATTTGCGTAGTATTTTCATTCAAAACAATAATACGCGTCCATTAATTAAATAAATATAGACATCCAGTCAGGATATGTTCATTTTTTCACCGAACACACTCCAGTGTTTTTTATTTCAGTAAGCAGTGAAACCAGGGAACACCCGTCAACCCGTCACCCGTCACCCGTCACTTGTCACCCGTCACCCGTCACCAGCTACCCCCCCCAACTCCACCTCACTGAAATTCATCCCCCCAAAAACCCCGAACCCGCTTTCCAGGGTAGAAAAAGTCTTGCGGAATTTGTTGAAATTTAAGGATATATTCGAGTTCCCTATATAAACCGCCATATTATGATCGTAGGCATATATTATTAAACGTGTGCCTGCAGGAGGGAGGGGAAGATTCATCTGTACATCGGTAATTGTGTCGGCAGAAGGGATCAGGCGTGTTACCGGCATATAAATATTATCTGTAACATGATAAATATCGATCATTCCTGTGAGACTATCCGAAGCCAGTGAAAATGAAACAGTTCGGCCACTTACCGCAAGAGTGCTGGGGATGATCTCAGGTTTGGCAGGAATGGTGGTTTCTCCGGTTGCATCCGGCAATCCGCTATAACTGCAGGTTATCCTGTACCGTTCACCAGCCCGGGGAGCGAAATATGTTAACGGGCGGTAGGCTGTGTCGGCAAAGACCGGATTCGCAGGAACTAACGGAAACCGGATAATTTCCTCGTTGCTTTCCCCTGTTATTTTATTAATGCTTACTATGGCATTTGGTAATATATTAAAACTTTCCGGTTCCATTACAGGCATTATCCGGTGAACATATACAAATGATTTGTTGTAACCTCCGGTTGAATCTGGCCTTAGTATTCCCAAAATATTCAGACCTTCTTCAATGTTTTCATTCCTGAACTTCGGCTGTTGGTCAAATCCAAGGTAATATTCACAGGAGAACATGAAGATGGCTAAACTGTATAGCAGGATGTATGAAAGCATCTTTTTCACTTGTATATAATTAATTTAAAAGTTTAAATATTAATTTGTTATAATTTGACAACTTAATGTTTTCCGTTTCATTTGCCGTGAATCCCGCAGGGCTCGACGAAGTCAAACCCCCATTTATATTGCTCCCTTTGGTCGCGAGCTCGTAAACTCGGTTCATGTCCTTGTTGTGTGCGCCAGTGCATGGGGGTTTCATGCGTAAATATTTTAATTCAATTGAATGATATACTTTTCCGATTTCCCGGGAAACCCTCTATGTTTGTTGCTCCCGTTAGTCGCGGGTTCGTAAACCCGTTTCATGTCATTGTTGTGTGCTATAGTGCCTGGAGGTTTCATAACTTGTCAGAATTTTATGGTATAGCTGAAACCCACTGAGGGAAGATAGTTTGTCCCTACGGGCAGGTAGCGTGTATCATTGTTCTCACCAGGGAAAGGAAAGAAATATTCCACATTCCTTCTGAAGAAAGTAAGATTCCGTATGGTTACCATCATATAGGATTCTTTTGCATTGATAAGGTCGGAAAACTGCCGTCCGAAACCGGAACGGAGTCGTTTTTTAATACTCATGTCCAGGTTTATCAGTGCAGGCATTTTTGCATTATTCTTTTCGTTTGAGATCCAGATGGGGAACATGCTCAGTTCCCCGGAAACGGGATCATAATAATAATAATCCTGTCGTATCTGTTCAATGCTGCGGTATGCCCCTGAGAGGTATGTAAAGGACGCATTGTATTCGAGGGTTTCTGTCAGAGAATAGTTAGCCAGCATCTTCAGGGTATGCCGTCTGTTATAATCATATGGGTATTCATTACCGTCATTGATAAACGGGTATGTGCGGTTAGCCCATGAAAGTCCGTAACTGCACCAGCCTGAAAGATTTTTTATGGTTCCACGGAGCAACACTTCCGCTCCATAGGCATTGCCCGAGCCCTGCTGTAGTTTTTCCGAAAGGGTAAGGACTTTGACGTCGGTTTGGTTGACATCGAAGGTATAAACCCGTTGAACATCTTTGTAGTATATATCGAGGGAAAGAACCGTTGCCGGGTTTACCTGTTTGTCGAGGCCGGCAATATAGTGTACGGATCTGCTTGGCCTGTAACCTGTAAGGGGAAAGTAGTAATCAACCGCCTGGTTCATTTCCACCTCATTGGTATTCATGCTGATAACATACTGGTGATATAATCCCCATGCTGCACGGAATTTAAAAGCTGCGGGCAGGTTTATGACCATATTCATCCTTGGCTCATACTGCCAGTTTGTGTGGTCATAGAGGACGCACCTGATCCCCGGGCGGATAATTACTGGTCCTGCCTCCAGTTTGTTTTCGGCAAACAAAGACCATTGCCGGGGATGGCGGATAAGGCTTCCCTGGTTCGTTTCATTGATCACAGCACTGTTCCTGAACGAATAATCATTGTATTCTGCCCCTGCCGTTAGTGTGCTAAACCTGGCAAGTGTGAGGTTTATCCGTGTTTTTGCAGAGATATCTACAATACGGTTGTTGAACCCTGAACTGGTCTTAAGCTGGATATTTGTATAGGTACTGTCCCCGTCAATTACTTCCGGCAGGCGGTAATCAAAGGATGAATTGTTTTCCGAACTGTGAGAGGAGTAATATAGCTGCGAACGGACAAATACCCTCGGACTGACAATCCATTTGTGAATGAGCGTGGCTGCCCTGTTCGTCCATTTGTCCGTCATAAGAAAATCAAAATCTTCATAGATATTCCAGCCCAGTGTATTGTCAATATATTTATAAAAGGTATGCATGTCAATGACATTACGGTCGTGCGACTGGAAATATTTCAGGGTGAACCTGTTGTTACGGTTCATGCGGTAGGTGTAGGAGATATTATAGTCATAGAAATAGCTTGTGGTTTGCATAACGAAATAGGAGAAGATATCGAAAAAGTATCTGCCGGCAATCACAGCCGACCCTTTTTCGCCTGCAGGAAATTCAAGGAAGGCTTTTGAATGAAAAGTACTGGGTTCCATTTCACCGTGTAGTTCAGAGCTGTTTCCGTCTTTGGTGGAGATATACATCACTGAGGAGTTTCTTCCCCCGTATTCAGCGCCGAATCCGCCAACCAGCATGTCAACGGACTTTATCGTCCGGGTGTTGAATATTCCTGAGCTGATACTGGAGTGGTATGGGTTATATATCATAACGCCGTCAAGCATAACGGCATTTTCACCGGGTTCACCACCCCTGACTGTGAATAAGGGGGAAAAAGGTTCAGTACGGTCAATTCCCGGGAGAAATTTAATAGCGGAAAATACATCGTTGCGGGCAGTGGGGATTGACTGTATCATCTTAGGGGTTAATTCTATCATGCTGGTCTCGATCTGTTTGTCGGCAGCTTTATCAGGCCCTGAGGCAATGATCATTGCCTCGTCAATCTTTACAGGAACGGGTGTCAGTTCAATTTCAGGTAAGGTGATTCCCCTGTCTTTGATTTCAATATCCATTTCAAGTGTTTCATAGCCTACGTATGAAAACATGAGCATGTGTTTTCCTGCGGGGAGTCCTGCGAGCTGAAAATAACCATAGCGGTCGGAGATCACGCCTTTTCCTGTGGCAGGAATATATACATTAGCCCCGATCAGGGTTTCTTTTGTATGACCGTCAATGATGTAACCCGATACCGCGTAATTCTGGGCATTCAAAATACCGGAAGAGAAACATAACACTGCAGGAATAAAAATTCTGAAAAGGAATAGAGGGCCTTTTATAATAAATATTTTTATTTTCCCAGGCATTTACTAATGTTTTATTACGATATCTCTTTGTGTCCTTTGTGGTTCATACGTGTTTAACCACGAAGGACACGAAGGATAACACAAAGGTTAACTATGTATTTCAAAATTTATATCCAAAACCTGCAAACCCCCCAATCTGGAACCTCAATTTTTTATCATAGATATATCCGAGAGTTTCCATGGTTCCAATCCGGGCAGTGAATCCCTGCTTATTCTGTCTGTTATATACAATATTTTGAACGGAAGACACTTCTGCGTTGATTATCTGATATATGGAGGGTGTGTTAGCCTCCAGATTTTTCCATTTGAGAAATCCAAGCAGTATATTCAGGTCAATATCAAAAACCAGATTTTTATCCTGCCGGAATGTAAAGTGTTCTGAGTTTCTTCCAATAGCCAGAGACTCATAATCCGGATTATTCTGATACCGGATTATCCCTGACACATATTTACTGTTTTTATTAGTTTCGGGACGCGTGAAGAATATTTCTCCCTGGAAACCGTACCATTTGCGTCCGCCGAAAATGCCTGACTGAATATTCATAAGCAGGGGCCGGATTGATGGGTTAGTTATAAAGTTGGGAGATATTTCCTGCATTACCTTCTGATCACGGGTGGATAATGTCACCATATCTGTTTTAAAGGTTGAATGCCAGCTTTGCAGAAGGTTTACGGCAGATTCTGTCAGGGATTCTTTTTTTTTCAATGGCCTGTACAGGTGGTCATAATACAATGTTCCAAAGAAATATAAGGAATCATTCCTGCTTTGATACACAGGTATATCTGCTATCAGAAAGGTGGAAGTGGCAAAGCGGCCTTTTCTTTTCAGGATTTCAAACTTGTTGATTTCCAGGGTGTAGCTAACCGGACAATCATCTTTAACGGTAAAACCCTCAAGGAAAGCTTCGGTCAGGGGTTTTGTGAGATGAACTTCCTGATCGGCAGGGAAGAGCAGGAGTTTGTTTTTGGTTTGATACATAATGAAATTTGGGTCTTCATTCCGGTTATCATTGATGTATTTAATACACAGGTGGCTGATGTCAGGCAGGGAGTCTCCCGAAAATTCAACGTATATGGTATCGGTTAAAAATTTCTGTCCGTAAATATTTACAGTGGAAAATATCATTAAAAGAATGAATGCACAAACATGAAAACACAGGGAAGAGACCCGTGAATAAATAAGTATAAAAAGGGGGAGGGAAAAATGAGGAGAAGTGAATTCCTTAACTGAAATATTTTCAACATCCTGAATATTTACTTGATTTTTCAAAGTAATAGTTCGTTAAATTTAAAAAAACGCAAAGGCGCGAAGGCGCAAAGTGTTGATTGTCAACGGAATGAGCAATATTTAATAAGATTATGAAGTGCTTATTATCAAAATGTTATAAAATATAACGAATCATTATAAATTGAATTCGAATTTAATTAATTTATTCCGGAAAGTAAGTTGAATTTATCAGGAAAACGATTATTAACCACGAAAGTCACAAACGACTTATGAAACAGATTTTTAACAGTCTGGAAAGGGTTTTTTACATGTCACTCACACACATTACCGATTATCTGGACATCTCCTTTTGACTTGTTAATGATATTCAGCCTTCCGTCTTCTACGCTGTTGCCAATGATAACTGCCGAGCGGACATTTTCGCCCAGATAGATGTGTGCATCGGGGGTGTTGCCGTTATCCTGGAAGCGGCTGTTCATCATATGCAGGGTTCCGTTGAGCATTTTTATAAAGGGTATATCGGGTTTCCAGTGGCATTCGATCCAGTTTTTTGCTTCAAAATTACAGGCGGTTATATACACAGCACCTTTCCCTTTATTGATAATATGAGTACCTCCCAGAGTTTCAGCCCATCCCCAGAAGCCGCAGTTAGTAAGTTTGACCGGACCTTTATTCTCTTCCTCAATTAAAAATCCATCCATAAACTGGCAGTTAGCGAAGGCAATACCGCTATGATACTGGGTTTTTTCAACTATCACAGCGAGCGGACCCACATCCGATCCGCTATGTGTGATCAGGATGTTGGCCTGGGGGTCATTACCAATGGGGTCGCCCTGGGTTTCAATAAAGCGGAATCCGACTTTAGCCCAGATAACAAAGCAGTTTACCATATATTGCCAGTCGCAGCGTCCTATGATAAATCCTTCCAGGTTATTTACCTGGTAATCATGAATAGGTTCTGCGGGTGCTCCCATTTCGAACCAGCTGCCCGGGTGAATATGGATATTCTCCATTCTGCCGATATCCACTGTCCTGTCCACATATACACCCCTTCTCAATGCGCACATGTAGATATTGCGCAGGTAGTCCTGTCCGTGATAGTGTGTGCCGCAATCAATACCATTGTAGGAGTTGACCAGATTTACATCAATGATACTGCTCCGGGAACCCTTTATCTGTATAGTCCAGGGATAGGAGCGGACATCAGAGATCACCTGTTCGGGATAATAGATTGAGAGTCCCTTAAGGATACTGTTATTCATTAATGTGATAAAGGGAGAAGATTCTTCATTGTCCCGTCCTGCAAATGCAAGAATCATAGTGCCGCGGTCAGGGTTTGCTGAAACAGGGCCTTCTGCAATACCCTTCAGGCAGACACCGTCAGGAATGGTAAGTACTCCTTCAATTCTGAACTGTCCGGCAGGGATATTTACAGTTCCTCCGGTAAGAGCAGCTTTATCCATGGCAGCCTTGAAAGCCTGGGTGTTATCGGTAACTCCGTCGCCGACAGCTCCGAAATCCAGAACATTTATATTCGTATTGCCGGCCATTACCTGGCTTGAGATGATAAGAACAAAGGATAATATTAAAGTACAATTTCTTAAGATACTTAATTTCATAAAGGTCAGATTAGATGGTTATTATTAAATGTTAATAATTAATCTGAAATTTTAGCCACAGGTCTTTCATTGAGTTTTACAGCCCATTTTTCATTGGGTGTGTCGCCCATGGTGAATTGAAGACTGCCGCCTTTCATAATATCATTATACTTTATGAAGGATTTGTTATATGGTTGTCCGTTAAGAGTAGCAGACTGTATATAAATATTACTTTCGGAGGCTTCAGGAGCCTTAACCTCGAAAACCTTCCCGTTTGGAAGATGCAGTTGCGCGCTTAGTACAGACGGACTGCCAATCACATAATAGTTCATACCGGGGGTGACGGGATAAAAGCCAAGTGCACTGAAGACATACCACGCACTCATCTGGCCGCAATCGTCATTTCCACACAATCCATCCCTTCCGCTACCATATAAGGTAGTTTTGATCTTGTTAACGATATGCTGGGTTTTCCAGGGTTTCCCTGCAAAGTTATACAGATAGGCAATATGATGGCTGGGTTCGTTTCCATGTGCATACTGTCCGATAAGCCCTGTGACATCCCATGCCCGTTCATTGTCGAGTGTCGATTCAGTATTAAAAAGAGTATCCAGTTTTGTGCAGAAAGCTTCATCTCCTCCCATCATTTCAATGAAGGTATTCATATCCTGAGGTACGTAAAAGGTATATTGCCAGGAATTTCCCTCGGTAAAATCATCCTGGTTAAGGATAGAAACAGCTTTTGGATCGAAAGGTGTACGCCAGCTTCCATCGGCGTGTCTTCCCCGCATAAAACCAACTGAAGGGTCAAAATGATTTTTATAATATTTGGCTCTCTCAGTAAAGTACGAGTAATCATCCATTTTCCAGAGTTTTTTTGCAACCTGTGCAATACACCAATCATCATAGGCATATTCAAGTACTTTGGAGACAGAATTACTTTCCAGTTCAGTAGGTATATAGCCGTATTTTTTCATATATTCTACTCCCCGGCTGTCGTCCATAGCACTTTCTTTCATGGCTTTAAAAGCGAGTTCATAGCTGAATCCTTTATGATCCTTTAAAATAGCTTCGGCAATTACCGGAATGGAATGATAACCGATCATGCAATAGGTTTCATTCGATCCGTATTCATTTATGGGCAGTTGCCCGATTTCATTATAACGCTGGATCATAGAGTTTATAAATTCAATATTTCTGTCCGGGTACAGCAATGCATAGTAGGGATGAATAGCACGGTATGTGTCCCACAGAGAAAAATTGGTATAATAATCGCCTGATTCACTCTTATTTACTTCCCTGCCCCATCCCCTGTAATGTCCGTCCACATCAGTTACCAGGTTAGGAGAAACAAGGGAGTGGTATAATGCGGTATAAAAAATTGTTTTTTGCTCGTCATTAATAGTTTCAGCATCTATCTTTGAGAGGTATTCATTCCATGTTTTGTCCGCATTTTTAACGATAACATCGAAATTCCAGCCTGGTATTTCTTTGTCCATGTTTTTCATCGCTCCTTCTTCACTAACGGTTGACAGTCCGACTTTGACCATAATCTGTTCATTGCCGGAAGAAGAAAACTGAAGCCAGGCTTTGCATATTTTGCCTGAAAGATTTTTTTCCGACCCTTTTTCGCCATCGATGTATGAGATGTAACTATCAAATGGTTTTGAGAAGCGGGCATAAAAATATATATGCTGGTCTTTAATGAAGCCTGAGGAGTTGCGAAACCCTGCAATGGTCTGGTTGTCAATTATATCAATAGAACTCTCAATGGTTTCATCCTCAATTCCATGTTCCAGGTCGATAATGAATCCTGATTCAGTATTTTCAGGGAAAGTATAGCGGTGGAATCCCACCCGGCTTGTTGCGGTGAATTCGGCATAAATGTCGTAATCATCCAGTTTAACAGCGTAATATCCTGGTTTAGCTATTTCAGATGAATGGGTGAATCTTGAGCGATAGCCTGAATCAGGATCTTCGCTGCTGCCTGCTGTGAAAACAGGATTGCCTGTGACGGGTATAAAAAGGATATCTCCCTTATCAGCAGCACCTGTTCCGCTAAGATGCATATGAGAGAATCCCATTATCGAACTATCCTGGGAATGATATCCGGAGCAGTACTCCCAGCCTTTGATGCCTGTATCGGGACCAACCTGAACCATGCCGAACGGGAGAGTAGCAGCCGGATAAGTATGTCCAACCGTTGCAGTGCCAATAAAAGGGTCAACGAACTGTGTCTTTGAATGATTTTTGTCAGGAGATTGCTTTTCAGAGCCGGAACAAGCGGTTAAGAGGCAGATTATGGTACCGAAAATTAAGAATAAGAAGGTTCTCATGTTATGAAGTTTTAGGTTATTTAATTCTATTTTTTCTCTTATTCTCTTATAGTGGGTTATATTTCTAAATGAGATAGTTCATAATGTAAAAATGTATTTAACTACGAAGGAAACAAAGTATATTACAGATATAACTCTTTGCGACCTTTGAGTTGTCCCTGGTGTCCTTTGTGGTTAAAAAGTATAACTTCTGAGACAACTCAATTACTTTCTGCAGTCAGGGTTTAAGTAAATTGTAACAAACTAACATAAAGACAAAATGAAAGGTTTCAACCCTATATTTATTGGCATTTATGACAATAGTTTTTAAGAACTACTGAAAAAAGGTATGGACTTTAAGTGGATCACAAAAAGCGAAAGAAGGAATGCAAGGGCAAGAGGCAAGGGATAATGAGTTGCATTACGTTAAAAGGGAACGCAAGGGTGCAAAGGTTTAAAAAACGCAATGACTAGATAAATAAGTTAAACAGTTTGTTCCACGTTCCAGACAAACGCTCTGATACCGACATTGGCATTAATGCTGTCGAGTTTTTTCACCATTTCCAGAAGTTTTTCCACGGAAGAATTCTCAACAATAGCCAGTATCCCGGAGTTAATTTCAGGCCAAGTGTGCGTACCCATGCGTGGTTCGCCGGTTACGCTACCGCGTCCGTAAACAGTGGGAAACATTGAAAATCCTCTGATATTCAAATGATCAAGCATATACTCCACTTTTTCGGTGAGCGCCTGATTGTATGCGATAAATATTGCTTTCATATTATGATCGTTGTGTTAATAATAATTTTTCCCAAATCAGCTTTGGGTTCTTGTCGTAGAGACAGGGCATACCCTGTCTCTACGACAAGAACCCCTGGCTATTATATTGTTGCCCCTTCCGGCGCAGGGCTTTTATCCATTTATCCACTAAGTGATCCCCTGATCCCGTTTTCATCCACCGAAGCTTCAGCGTAGGTGGAGATCCCGTGATCCCTTTTTCAGCATAAACTCAAACAATTCTTCAGCAGCCGATTATCCGCATTAAAAAGCATTTACATATTTTTGTTTCCTTTCAGTCCGGGTGATAATAACTCTGTATACGGCAGGAACTATAATCATAGTAATAATTGTTGAGAATATCAGTCCCCCTATAACCGAAATACCCATCGGGCTCCATATTTCAGATCCTTCGCCGGTGCTTAGTGCAAGGGGCAGCATCCCCAGGATGGTTGTAAAGGCTGTCATAAGTACAGGCCGCAGACGTGATCTGCCGGCTCTTGTAATAGCCTCATCAAGTTCATACCCCCTGTCCCGCATAAGATTAATATAATCAACAAGGACAATGGAGTTTTTCACCGCTATTCCAACCAGCATAATAGCTCCAAGGGCAGCAATGACACTGAGTGAGGTGCCTGTGATGAGAAGGGCAAGGATTACCCCGGTAAATGCAAAAGGAATAGAGATCATTATAATAAAAGGCATTTTAAAGGATTCAAATTGCGATGCCATAACAAGATACACAAGGGTAAGACTTAACAATAACAAAAGGGCAAGGTCGGCAAATGCCTCCTGTTGGTCTTCAAAGGCGCCACCCACTTCAACGAGTATATCAGAGGGTACTTCCGTGTCGTCAATTACAGATTTTATCTCTTTTGCCAGGGCTCCCAGGGGAGTCTTATAGGGTGTGACAGATATTGTAACGACCCTTTCCCGTCGCTTTCTGTCGATATTCGGGGGAGACCAGAACTCTTCCACCCTGCCGATATCGCCTAATCTTACCTTATACCCTAAAGGATTGGTTATAATAATATTCTCAATATGAAGAATAGAATTTCTGTATTCTTCTTTGAATCGTATTACCATATCATATTCCTCCCCTGCTTCCCTGAATTTGGTTGCAGTGAGACCAACCACTCTGTTACGCAGCATAGTTGATACCATCGCGGTATTAAGTCCGTTTTGCGACATTTTATTCTGGTCGAGTATGATCCTTAATTCCGGTTTTGGTTTATCACGGCTGATATTTATGTTAGTTGCACCTTTTATTTCTTCAATTTTCTCAGATAATTCATTAGCCAGCAGAGTGGTTTTTTCTATGTCATATCCATAAACTTCAACTTCAATAATATTTTCGGACATACCTCCACCTCCTTCTGTGCTGACGTCAAATTTTACTATTTCAGGGATGTTTTCGAAATAATTTCTTAGCTGATCTGCAATCTCAAACACCGATCTTTCCCTCTCTGAAATATTTTTAAGCTTCATACTCAGATTAATTGCATTAGAGCCGGATGTCATAAATATCGCTGCAAATCCACTGGATTCATCTGTTCCGGCGGATGTTGCCATAATATCTTTTTCGGGGATATTATTGTCAATATAATCTTCTATTTTTCTTGTGATCTTTGATGTTTCAGACAAGCGGGTTCCCGACTGCAGTTCGATGGTGGCAGAGATGGATCCTTCATCTGCCTGGGGCATGAATTCAGTTTTAAGATTTGTTGCCAGAACAATACTAATGACCAGAACTGCGAAGGCAAGGAAGATGACAATTTTTTTATGATTTAATGCCCATCTGAGGGATTTTTCATAGAAATTGTCCAGCCAGTCCAGGAAAGGCAATATGGTCCGTTCATAACTGAAAGGTCCCGGGTTGGATTGTTTTGGCTTTAGCCGCAGCATTATGGAACTTAACATAGGGGTAAGGGAGATAGCTGCCACAGTGGAGGTTACAATAGTAATAGAAACTATCCATCCAAGTTGTCTGAACATTATTCCTGTGAGTCCTGAAACCATTGTCATAGGGAAAAATACGGCAACAACAGTAAGGGTAGTGGCAATAACCGCGAGCCAGACTTCATTAGTGGCGTAGATAGAAGCTTCTCTCGGAGTACTTCCTCTTTCAATATGCTTAGTGATATTTTCAAGCACAACAATAGCATCGTCCACCACCATGCCAATTGCGATTGACAAAGCAGAGAGGGAGATAATATTCAGTGTGTTTCCTGAAATCCTCAGGTAGATGAAAGACACAATCAGGGAGATAGGGATGGTAAGTACAACGATAAAAGTAGCCCGCCATCTTCCCAGGAAAAACAACACCACAAGGATGACGAAAATTAACGCAAACATCAGGGTTTTTGCAAGGTTATTGACAGAATCCGTAATAAACTGACTTGTATTGAAAATCTCCATCATTGAGATATCGCCGGGGAGATTCTTTTGAAGTTTGTTCAATTCCTTATTGATCTTTTTTACTATCTGTACTGTATTGGCACCCGATTGCTTCATTACCATCATCCTTATGCCCTGTTTGCCGTCAATTTTCTGATCAACTGTCATTTTTTTGATAGTATCACTTACCGTTGCCACATCTTTCAGATAAATTGTTCTTCCCCTGAAACTTCCGATTACAATGTTTTTTATCTGGTCGCTTTCTTCGAACTCTCCCTGAACACGGAGCGGATAATCAGATTTTCCCATTTCCACATTCCCGGCAGGCATGTTAAGATTCTCAGCCTGAAGTATTGAGCCGATCATTTCCACAGAAATGTTATATGCTTCAAGGCGGACAGGGTCGATATCAATACCTATTTCCCGGGTTGGTGTTCCGATAAGGTATATTGACCCGATACCTTCAATCCTGTTTAAGTGATTTACAATTTTTTCTTCGAGTAGTTTTTCTATTCCTTCATAACTCTCATTGGCCGTAATTGCATAAACCAGTATAGGCATCATACTTGTACTGAACTTGATTATCACAGGCTCAGCGGCTTCGTCAGGCAGTGCCGATTTTACCAGGGATAATGCATCACGTATATCATTAGCTGCACCGTCGAGATCAGTGCCATATTCGAATTCCAGCATTACAAGTGAAATGTTATCCCTTGACTGGGAGTATATCTGTTTTAAATTGCTTACTGTGGTTAATCCATCCTCAAGGGGCCGCGAGATGTTTGTTTCAATATCGGCAGCATTTGTGCCGGGGTAAGATGTGAAAACACTGATAATTGGAAATTCTATCTCAGGAAAAAAATCGATGGGTAGTTTTACCAGGGAATATAATCCGAAAATTATGATTGCTATAAAAACCATCAATGTGGTGATGGGATTCTTAACTGCGTTGCTGTAAATGCTCATATGCTTGCTTTTATTTTTGTAAATACTTTTTTCAGTAGTCGGAAGTCGGTAGTCAGTTGTTGTTGGCAATGATCCCTTTGTCCCCTTTGTCCAGTGATCCCGTGATCCCGTGATCCCGTGATCCCTTTGTCCCCTTTGTCCCGTGATCCCGTGATCCCGTGATCCCTTAGACGCACAGCCGTGCGTCTCTACCTGACGATACTGATTTTTGAATTATCCATTAGTTTCTCTTGTCCGGCGATGATGATCTCGTCGCCTTCTTTTATGTCATCTGAGATAATATGAACCTGGTCATCATATCTTTCTGCTATTATAACATTCACTTTTTTTGCTGTATTTTCGGTGGCTACAAAAACATGCCTTCTGTTCGTTCCTTCCTGTCTTAATACTGCACCTGAAGGCACCAGTAGGGCATGTTTCTCTCCCAACTGCAGGTTTACCCGGGTAAACATCCCCGGTCTGAGGATTTCTGACGGGTTGTTAATTTTTATTTCTACCTGGAAAGTTCTTGTCTCCGGGCTGATATATGGAAATACCCTGAGGATTTCGCCTTGAAACTCCATGTCTGGATAAGTATCGACATAAATGACGGAAGGCAGCCCTTTTCTCAATTCAGGGTAGTACTTCTCTGAGACGTGGATTACAGCTTTAAGCGGGTTAATTTGCATCAGGGTTACAATAGCCGCCTTGCCGGCTGCAGTATTTGGGACTCCGGAATACAACTCTCCACCCTCAAAATATTTTCCGGTAACAATAGCATCGATAGGTGACAGGAGCCTGGTGTTTTTCTTCAGGAATTCAACACTTGTTCTGGCCAGTTCATACTGGGTTTTTACTCCTTCGTACTGTTGCTCGGAGATACTTCCCAGTTTAAAGAGTGTGTCCATCCTTTGAAAGGAAGATTCAGCATTTTTTAATTGTTCCATTGCCTGGTTAAGCTGGGTATGATCCATTTCAGCAATGATATCCCCTTTCTTCACCCTGCTGTCCACTTCAACATAGATTTTTTCAATACGTCCCGGGGATGCAGGTGCAAAGTGGATCTCTTCGTACGGTAAAAGACCGGCCGAAAACTCAAGATTACTTGAAATAGATTGTTCCTTAAGAATCATTGTCTTAACATTGATCGCAGGATTTTCTATATTCTCATCTGCGGGGTCGGTTTTTTTGCTTACTGTCGATCCGCATGATGAGGCAATAAGAATAATCCAGGTGGCCAGAATAATAAACTTCAACTTTTTCATATTCAATAATTTAATAATTTTTCTATGTGTGATGTCGTGTATACTTAGTGTTCCTTTGTGGTAAAACTGAATGGTTTGAATTTCATACCCTAAAAATTCAGAAATACACACAAGGGGGAACATATATATTTGTTTTAAAAGACATTATATAGTTTCTCAAGTGAAAGTTTTGCCTGCAATAGAGTCAAAACTGAATTCAGGTAATTATTTTCAGCATTGAGATAGTTTGTATTGGCCTGGGTCAGGTCGAGACTTGACACCAATCCCTGCTTATATTTATTCTGAATTGACAGATATAATCGATCTGCAATTCGTATGTTTTCTTTTTGTGTATAATAATTTTCCAGGGCATTCTGAAGGTTAAAAATGAACTGTTTTTCCTGAAGTTCAAGCTGTTCTTTAACGAGTTCCCGGTTTCGCTGCGACATATTCAGTTCAATTTTTGCCTGGCTGAGTTTTGCTTTTCTCATACCGCTTGAAAATATGGGTAAAGAGAGATTAACCCCGGCAACGTGTTTTGGAGTCAGGTCAAATCCGGTGGTTACGATTTTTTCCGTATAACTGTAAAAACCGGCAATAGACGGGCCGTACGACCATTTAGTCATATCGACCTGTTTTTCTGTAAGTCTGACCTGAGTTTCCATTAATTGATAATCTATATTTCGGCTAATATCATAACCGGCGAAAAGAGTACTCTCCATCTCCACACCACTAATGAACTGATCGAGATTATCTGTTAGTTCTATATCCTGATCGGGTTTGACCCCGAGCTGAAATTTTAACAGGTTATAGTTTAACTGTATAACTCTTTCGAGTGATTTCCTTGTATTTTTAAGCTGGCTAACTGCGGAACAGATCTGATCCACATCAGTTTCTTCAGCTACTCCGGCGGTATAAAGATTCTTCGTATGCTGAAGAGTGGTATTCATATTTTCAAGGGTTTTGTCGATTATTTCCAGTGTATGTTTGGTAGCAAGAATCAGGTAATAGGAGTTAGTAACACCTTCAATTATTTCCACTTCAGTTCTTTTCAGGGATTGAAGGGAGAGTTCCTTTGCGATTTTTGCGGTTTGTACCCCTATCAGATATTGGCCGCTGAAGATCAGCTGACTAAGTTGTACTCTTGCACTCGACTGGTTATTCATGATGATGGGTTCACTACTGCCAAACATTTGTCCGATAGCACTTAATACCTCAAAGTCCCCTGCATCCAGCAGCCCTATGTTAATATCCGGTAAACCTGATCCCATACCAAATTCGAGTTCAAGTTCATAATTAAAATAGGTCATGAAGTCCAGCGTCCCTTCTACCTGGGGGAGCCCCTGGGCTTTCACCTCTTTGATTCTTTCACCGGATAGCTGGATATTATCCCGGGCATTCATCAGGGTTTTATTATACCTGACCGCATAATCCCTGGCCTGCTGTAACGAAAGATCACTGTTTATTTCCTGCGCAGGTATTATCTGAATATTTAAAAATACCAGTATACCAAGTAAGGGTATGGTTATACCGTTAATGTACACTTTAATTCTTTGTTTGAAATTCATTTTTATGTTGTTTTATTGTTTCCAGTGAGTAATCAATTATTTCCAGGACACTTTTCAGATATTGAGAATTTTCCGAATCGTTATTGGCTTTTAATTCCAGTATAGACACAATTAATTCTTTAGTTGACAATAATTTATCATAGATGTCATCCATTAATGCAAATTTGTTCAACCGTTTCAGATGAAAGTATCTTTTTCTATCACCGGGCAAGGTTTTGTAATCAATAGCTTTAATAATTTCGAGATTTCTAAGGGCGTTACTTGCTGCGCCTTTACTTATGGAAAGTTCTTCCACAATTTCATCAAAGGTATATTGTTCCTTGTCCATAACCATCAGCAAAGCGAAAACGCGTGCAGCAATGGGCTGTAATCCCTGCTTTACATAGTATTTACCGATTTCTTCAACCAGCATTTTTTGTTTATTCTTTCGTTCTTCCGGTGTCATGATGGATATTATTGAGCGGGCAAAGATATTATAGTTTTTTTAGTTCATAATAAAATGAACTGTTAAATTTTTTACTAATCTGTTGAATGACGGAAAGAGGGGGTTGAATGGCAGAAAAGAGTGGATGAGTGGTTACGTGGTTACGTGGTTGCGTGGATACGTGGTTACAACGCAGGGACGCAGGGCTGTGCGTCCTGTTGTGTTGTGTGGCTGATTAATTGAGTAATTGAGTATTTGATTAATTGAGTAATTGAGTAAGGGTATAGCTATGTCTATGCCCATTGATGAGAGGTGACATGTGACGGGTGACAGGTGTGACATATTAACAATCCTTTGTCTACCATTGTGAAATCCTTCGTGTCCTTTGTGGTTAAATACGTTATGAGGTCAACCACGAAGGGGCACGAAGGACACCATGGACAGACACTAATTAGAGTCTGTCAATAAATTCGAGTGTCTGGTTCAGAATGTTCGAGATCAAGGCATGCGAAGTCCGAAAATGCGGAGTTTACTGATCGTAAATGAGCAATTTTCGGACGAGCATAACGCAGATATCGGACATTATGGACAGACACTAATTAAGCCGGCATATCCGGTAGAGACCAGCCTTTCCTGTAGTTATGTTTAATAAGTTCTTCTGAGAATTGTCTGGCATTAACGGGATCAGTCCAGGTTTTAGCAAAGGTTGGATGACCGTCTTCAATTTTGAAACCATCTTCAATTACTGTTTTAATTGTTTCGTCATCTCCGATGTTGGTGAAGCGCATGTTAATGCCGTCCCATTCCAGTTCTTTATTCAGAGCCTGAAGGCGGACTGCCAGTACTCCCATCACAACCATTTCGTTAAATGGTCCGGCTTCGCTGAAGTTGGAATTCGTTTCCTGTCTGTTTTCGGGGCTTTCCTTGCAGGCGCGAATCCAATCCTGATAATGATTTGTAGGCACTCTTCTGTAGGATTGCGGAACATTTGGCACTCTGCCTGATAACAGCCATGGATCTTTGCCATAACATCCGGTAATCAGGATGTCTTTGGTACCGTAGAAAACAAGCGCACCGCCTGCGTCATTCATGTTTTTACCAGCGGGCCAGCCGGCAGGTTTAACAGGCTGTATTCCGCCGTCATACCAGTTAATCTCCACTTCAGGCATCTTAACTTTTTTCTCTCTTGGACGTTCCGGGAAGATGAGTCGCACTTTCTGTGCAGTTGGGCAGCAGTCAGTAAGTAAAAGAGTTGAACTTCCCTGTGCTTTGGTTGGGTATCCTAATTTCAACCCTTTGAATACGGGGTGGAGGATGTGACAGGCCATATCTCCGAGGGCTCCGGTTCCGAAATCCCACCAGCCTCTGAAATTCCAGGGTGTATATATTTCATTATAAGGGCGCATGGGAGCAGGGCCAATAAACAAGTCCCAGTTAAGAGTTTCAGGAACCCAGTGACCCTGTTTCGGACGGTTCAGTCCCTGTGGCCAGATAGGACGATCGGTGAATGCATCCACACGTGTAACTTCACCTATTTCCCCGTTCCAGATCCATTCGCATGCTTTGGCAACACCTTCCTCTGAGGAGCCCTGGTTTCCCATTTGGGTGGCAAGTTTATATTTGGCTGCCAGTTTGGTTAGCAAACGGGATTCGTAAACAGTATGTGTCAATGGTTTTTCAACATATACATGTTTACCAAGTGTCATAGCGTGCGAAGCTACTATAGCATGTGTGTGATCGGCAGTTGCCACTACCACTGCATCAATGGATTTCCCGATCTCATCATACATTTTTCTCCAGTCCCAATACTTTTTGGCGTTCGGAAAATGATCGAAACATTTTTGTGAATATTTCCAATCGACATCACACAGGCCGATAATATTATCACTTTCCATCTCTCTTAATACACGGAAACCACGGCCGCCAACACCTACTCCTGCAATATTAAGTTTATCACTTGGCGCTTTATATCCCAGACCACTGATAACATGGCTGGGTAGAATGGTAAAACCCGCTGTCGCCGCAGCAGTATTGCGAATAAAATTTCGCCTCGATTTACTGAAGTTCTCTTTTTTCATGTTCACTTGTATATAATTAAACTAAAAAATTGAATATTAAATTGTTACAATTTGAGGTCTTTGTGTTTTCCGTTTTATTTGTCGTGGCACCCTTTTTTTTGCTCTCTTTGGTCGCGACCTCACCGCCAGTTGGCGGTTCGGTTCATGTCCTGGTTGTAAACGATAGTGCATGGGGATAATATCCTATATTAATGACACATAAAATTATTGTTAAGTACAAAATCTCCTTTGACTGACAGCCGGAATACAAATTTTATCAGGCCAATCCTGAATTTTTAAAAAGTGAGGCCTAAAAATACTGAAACATCAATTGTTCTCCAAATAATTCAACTTTTAATTGGAAGATTCTTCTGACTGAACTATTTTTGCTTCATCCAGCAGCTGTTGTTTATTTATTGGTACAACACCTGTTTTTTCACAGACCTGTCCCCCGGCAAGGTTGGAAAGCGCTGCAGTTTCCAGTGAAGAGAGGCCGACAGCAAGACAAAGTCCGGCAATGCTGATCACCGTATCACCCGCTCCCGAAACATCTGCTATATCACGTATTTCCGCTGAAAAGTGGTGGTATTGTCCGTTCTGGTTGATTATTATTCCCAGCTCTGATAGTGTAAGCATTACCACGTTATGTTTTTTCAGTTGCCTTAAATATTCTATAGCTCCTGCAATACTTTCAAGGTCATGTTTATCAAGATCAGCCTTTAGTCCTTCATTCAGCTCCACGAAATTAGGTTTGAATAAAGTTACTTTTTCATACGACAGGAAATTACGTTTCTTGGGATCTGCCAGCACCGGGATTTTCTTTTTGTTTGCGAGAGTTATTATTTCCTTAATCATAGCTTCGGTTATAACCCCTTTATCATAATCCTGGAAGATAACGGCATTCACACTCTTTTCATTAATAAACCGGCTGGCGAATCCCAACAGATGTTTTTCCGATTCTTTGTTTATCAGTTCATTTGTTTCCTCATCTATTCTGATCAAATGTTGATTTCCACTGATAACTCTTGTTTTTCCTGTAGTTTCTCTTTTTTTTTCAACAATTATGCCCAAATCAGTCAGATCCTGATTTCTAAGAAGTTTCAGGAATTCTTTCCCCCTGTTATCGTCACCAATAACTGAACAAAGGATAGGAACAGCGCCCATTGCTTTAATATTTAGCGCAACATTTGCCGCACCGCCAAGCCGGGTGTCTCTTGTAATCCCTGAAACAACCGGTACAGGAGCTTCCGGAGAAATACGCCGGACCTTCCCCCACATGTAGGAATCAATCATAACGTCTCCAATAACCAGTATCTTTTGGTTATTGAACGTATTAAATATGTCATCAAGGTCGAGAGTAGTAAACATAGATAAAGTTAAAAGTTAAAAGTTAAAAGTTAAAAGGTAAAAGTAATAAGTAAAAAGGGAAAAGGGAAAAGTAAAGAGGGAAAAGTTAATTAAAGGGACTAAGGGGACTAAGGGGACGAGGTGTTTTGCCCCGGGCATCAATATAATAGCCAGGTGACGTGAGTAATCGAGTAATCGAGTAATTGATTAATCGAAGGGGGAATGCATTGTAGAGACGCACGGCTGTGCGTCTTTGCAAGAAAACCCCGGGGTTGCAATATTATAGCCAGGGGTGATAACCCCTGGAAAAATGACGGAATGAAAATCCGCCGAACAGAAACTGGCTCTTAATATCGATTGGTTTATTGAGGCGGAACAGATAAAGCTGATTTAGAAATAATTATTAGAACAAAACGATATAGTATTAACCAAATAAATGTAAACCTTTTTTAGGACGATATAGACGAAGGGGGACGATACACAGTATGAGTGAATGGATCAGGCAATTACAAGGGGTCGACATCCAGCTGGATTTTTATTTGTTTTCCCGGGTCTGACAGTTGAAATTCTTTAAGAATGCGCCTCAGGTGTCCTCTGGCTTTAGCAAAAGAGGCTGATTTTTCAATTTTAAGGATAATATTTTTCAGGTAGTATGACTGAATTCTTCCTATAACGGGATCCTGGGGACCCAGAACCCGTTTTCCGAATAGGTTTCGCATATTTTCAGAAAGACTTAATGCAGCATTTTTGACTTTACCATGGTTTTTATGTTTTAACGTAATTTTTATCATTTTTACAAAGGGAGGATAATGAAACGTTTGTCTTTCCACCAGTTGTTCATGCAAAAAACCTTCAGAATCATTGTCTCTTACATAACGGATAATTGGATTTGACGGGTCATATGTCTGAATAATGACCTTCCCCTGTTCATCTCTTCTCCCGGCTCTTCCGCTTACCTGCATCATTAGCTGGAAACTTCTCTCATAAGCCCTGAAGTCGGGATAATTTAACATCTGATCTGCATTAACAATCCCTACCAGTCCCACATTGTCAAAATCAAGTCCTTTTGATATCATCTGAGTTCCGATAAGGATGTTGGTTTTTCCGGTGCTGAAATCGCGCAGTATTTTTTCATAAGCTCTGACTGAATGGGAAGTATCCAGATCAAGTCTTGCTGTTTTTACTCCTTTAACGAGTAGTTCAATTTCATCTTCAATTAATTCTGTACCAAATCCTTTTGTGGTAATTGCTGAACTTCCGCAATCTTCGCAACGTGCCGGGACCATGCAGGAAAAACCGCAATAATGACAGATGAGGTTATCAGTATATTTATGGTAGGTAAGACTCACATCACAGGATTTGCAACGGGGGATCCATGAGCATTCCGTACATTGAAGATATGAGGAATAACCTCTTCTGTTCTGAAAGAGTATCACCTGTTTTCCCCCGGAAATGGTATTACTTATTTCATCAATGAGAAGAGGGGTAAAAACAGATTTCATCTTATTTTTGCGTGCAGTTTCCCTGATGTTGGCGATGATGACCCTGGGGAGTTTTATGTCCCCGAAACGGTTCCTGATCTGAACTATACCGTATTTACCATTTTCGCTGTTAGCCCATGTCTCTAAAGAGGGAGTTGCTGTACCCAGGATGACTTTTGCTTTGTGAAGTTTTGCAAGCATAATGGCGGCATCTCTTGCATGATATCGTGGTGAAGGGTCAAATTGTTTATAGGAATTCTCATGCTCTTCATCAACGATAACGAGCCCGAGATTGTTAAAAGGCAGAAATATCGAAGACCTGGCTCCGAGAATGATGCTAAACGAATTTCCCGTATCGCTATTCATCCGATTATATACATTTATCCTTTCTGCATCACTGAAGCGGCTGTGATAAATGCCGACATTGTCACCGAATACAGCCCTGAGACGTTCAATAATCTGTGAAGTAAGCGCAATTTCAGGTAACAGGTAAAGGACCTGTTTCCCCTTTTGCAGAACAGAAGAGATCAGATGTATATAGATCTCAGTTTTTCCGCTGGAAGTAACGCCATGAAGAAGACAGACATCCTTTTCTTCAAAGGATTTTAGAATTTTATTATAACCATCATCCTGTTCTCTGGTTAGTATGACAGGGGAGCTCATTGATGCCGTGAGACATTGTTCTGATTTGGGTTTTCGTGTGATTTGAAAAACACCTTTTTTAATAAGTGAGGAGACTGCCTGGGGGGAGGATTGTGTCACGAGAGCTTTATATTTAACCTGAAAATCAATTAGCTTCTCTTCTGCCAGGGTCAGAAATCTTATCAGCAGTTCATGTTGTTTCGGGGCTTTTAACAGTGTATCGAGAAGGACATGTAGATTTTGCGGATTATGAAATGATGGACAGAGTGAGATATATTTTTCTTCAGCCGGTTGGGCTGGTTCTCTTATTTTTTCTGATATTTTCACAGCATCCAGATCAGCAAGAACCTTAACATCAGGATATACATTTTTTATCCTCGAGAGGTGTGACAGCTCAGTAAAAGTTAATTTTTCACGGTTCCGGATAATATGTAACAAGAGATCGGTTTTTTTTCTTCCGGTGGTTATTGGATCAGAGTCGGGATTATAGACAATTTCCGGTTCGCTTTCCGGTTTTAATCCGGAAGGGATGGCTGCTTTAAAAATTTCTCCGAGTGAGCACATGTAATAGTCGGAAAGCCAGTCCCAGAAATCAAGCTGGTATTTGTTCACAATGGGTTTGTCATCAGGAAGAGTTTCAATATCCTTATATTCCTGGGATTCTGCAGGATTTTGATGCAGGTTTTTAATGATTCCCGTATAGTATTTTCTTTTACCGAACTGGACTACTGCTCTCATACCTGGCAGTATCTTACCGGCAAACTCTTCCGGGACTCTGTAGGTAAACAGCTGATCGGGAAGAAGAGGCAGGATGATATCGGCGTAAAGCAAAGGGCCTGGATTATTTACAGAGAAAGGATTTCAGCCATTTCAAGGGCAGAGGGGTCTACGGATTTATGCATTTTGATCACCTTACTGAAGGGAATGTGAACAATTTCCCCGCTTCTCATTCCTATTAATACACTTTTCTGGTCATCCATAAGGGCCTCTACGGCATGGAAGCCCAGTTTACTTGCGGTAACCCTGTCGAATGCAGAGGGTGTGCCTCCACGTTGAATATGGCCGAGGATAGAAACTCTTACATCATATTCCCTGAAATCCTCTTTTACTTTTTCCGCTATAGCCATAGCTCCCCCGTCGTCATCGCCTTCTGCCACAATAATAATATTACTGGATTTTCTTCTTTTAAATCCTTTTTCGAGAAATGATTTAAGGTTAGCAGCCTGATCTTTCACTTCCGGAACGAATATTGCTTCCGCCCCGCAGGCAATTCCGCTGCGAAGAGCAATAAATCCGGCATCTCGTCCCATCACTTCAATAAAGAACAAACGGTTGTGGCTGCTGGCAGTATCCCTTATTTTATCGACAGCTTCCACAACTGTATTTAGCGCTGTGTCATACCCGATAGTATAATCTGTTCCGTAAATATCGTTATCAATAGTGCCGGGAAGGCCAACAAAAGGTATATCAGAATATTCATCGCAAAAAATTCTGGCCCCGGTGAGAGACCCATCACCACCTATCACCACTACTGCATCGACGCCTTCCTTTTTAAGATTTTCGTATGCCAGTTTTCTGCCTTCCGGTGTACGGAATTCTTCGCTTCTTGCCGTTTTCAGGATGGTTCCGCCCTTCTGGAGAATGTCACTCACGTGATATGCTTTCAGTTCTTTAAAATGCCCGTTGATCATTCCATGATACCCATGCCTTATTCCTATTGCTTCCATTTGATGATAGATAGCTGTTCTGGCAACTGCGCGAATAGCTGCATTCATACCGGGAGCATCACCTCCGGAGGTTAATATTCCGACTTTTTTAATTTTTGCCATTATCTGTGATTTTAAATAGTAACAAAAGTAAACTATTTGTCGGGAAAAAATCTATTGTTCGCACAATTTTCTGATTTCATCCGCAACCTGCTGTAACTGCCAGTCGGGGGTTGAGGTGGCTCCACAAATCCCCGTGGTTGAGGCTCCGGTGAACCAATCACAATTTATTTCGGAGACGTCTGAGATAAAGTAACATTTATTATTTACCTGTTTGCAAACCTCAAATAAGGATCTTGCATTTGAACTTCTGCTTCCTCCAACGAAAATTATCACATCATATTCCCTTGCAAATTTTTCAAGCCCCGGACGGCGATGGGAAACATGACTACAGATGGTCTTATTAACAACCAGTTCACCATGAAGGTTATTTACCCGTTCCTGTAATACAGAGATAATTTTATCATAATCATAAGTGTTCATAGTTGTCTGGGCATAAAGGATGACTTTTGGCTTTAAAGGGACATTTTCAGCCTCTTCGAGGTTTTTAATTATTGCAGCCCGGCTATTGGTTTGCCCTATCAGTCCAATAACTTCCGGATGCTCCGGTTTCCCATAAATAATCAGTATTTCATTTTCTTTATCTGATTCTGTGAAACCAATTTTTATCTTTTTCTGGAGTTTCTGAACAATAGGACAGGTCCCTTCAATAATTTCCAGATTATTCTTTCTGGCGGTTTCATAGGTGGAAGGTGGCTCTCCGTGTGCCCTGATCAGCAGCTTTGTGTTTTTTAACCCGGGCAGATCGTTATGACTTATAAATTTCATTCCCATTTTTTCAAGCCTGCCGACCTCAGCTTCGTTGTGAACGATCTGTTCAAGACACCACACTTCCTCTCCCTTTTGGAGTAGTTCTTCCGCAATTTTAATTACCCTCACTACTCCGTAACAGAAACCTGATTTTTCTTCAATGGTTATTATCATAGTTATTCGGAGATAATGCGCTTTTTATAAATTGTTCTGAACCAGACCAATTGTTCATCGGGGGTCATGAATGAGTTATCAAGGATTACGGCGTCGTCAGCTTTTTTGAGGGGACTGTCTGCGCGTGTTTCATCAATATGATCTCTTTCGCGTATATTTTTTTCAACTTCCTCCATGTTAGCCGGAATTTGTTTTTCCTGTAATTCCCTGAATCTTCTTAATGCGCGGATATGAGGATCTGCAGTCATAAATATTTTAATATCCGCCTCCGGGAACACTACCGTGCCTATATCCCGTCCATCCATTACTATTCCCCTGTTAATTCCCATTTCTCTCTGGAGGCTAACCATTTTCCTCCGTACTTCGGATATCTGGCTTACCTGGCTCACATTTTCTGATACTTCAAGACCTCTTATCTGTTTCTCAACGTTATTATCATTCAGACAGACTTCGCTGAAACCAGTCTGTTCATTCATAGTAAAGCTGACGTGTATTTTATCAAGGGAAGAAATAATTCCCTGTTTGTTGACATTCCCGTTTTGTGCCAGCTTATTATTCAGGCAAAACAGAGTTACAGCCCTGTACATGGCTCCGGTGTCGATATATACATATCCGAATTCCTTAGCTATGTTTTTCGCAAACGAACTTTTACCACTTGAGGAGTATCCGTCAATGGCAATAATGAGTTTTTGTGACAGGTTCATCAGTTAATTCTTTTATAGAATTCCGAGAAGTTAGTACTAAGGGAAAAGTGATTGGAACCACCTGCAATATGGTAGCTGGCTCTGCCGTAACTAAAATGGAATTTTGATACTTTGAAGCCAAATCCCCAGGAAAATCCTACCATTGCTACTCTCAGGGGAATTTTCAATTCCTGCCTGCGCAGGTAATTATATCCGAGATTTACATAAAAATTTTCTCCCGGAAGAAATTCCATTCCAAAGATAGCATGTCGCATCAGTTTATCTCCAACCTCTTCCATTTTATTTTTGCGGACAGGTTCTCCTGTAAAGGGGTCAAATTCTGTTCCGGTGTCGAGAGGACTATTGTAGGTGAGATCAAATCTCTGCATATGCTGCAGGAGCAGTGAAAACCGGAAAGGAGCATGCCGAAGGCGCTGGGCAACTCCGGCCTGAATTTCAAAAGGCAGGGGTTCCCTGTTACCATCGTAATAAGCAAAGATCTGGGTTCCCATATTCTTCAGTACAAGTGCGGCTGAGAACAGATTATCGGGATTATAATAAGTGATCCCAACATCTGCAGCAATACCTAATGAATTATAACTTTCAAAAACGGAGTAGATGGGTTTTACATTTATACCCACTTGTAAGGTAGAATCAATTTTTCTGGAATAAATGAGATTCAGGGCATATTCCGAAGCATGAAATATTCCTGTTTTGGTGCCGTCAATATCTGCCCCGGTAAAATTCCCATAGTTAATATAATGAATACCTCCGGCAAAATTTCCAATATTATCGACTGTTTTTGCATAAGATGCATACCCATATTTAATATCAGCAAAATAACCTACATAATTCAGTACAAAATGATTGTTCATGCCGCTGTTAAGCAGGGAGGGATTATGAAAAGGGAGATTAAGGTCGTCAGTCCACAAGGCTGCAGTTTTCCCTCCCAGGGAAGCTACCCTGGCAGAGTTGGTGAGATTCAGGAAAGCATATGTATGATTACCTCCCGATTGTGCAAGTGCACTTACAGAAAGAAAGATAAGTATTATTACAGGGAAGATAATTTTTAACATCAGGCTGAAAATATTGCAGGTTCAAACCTACAAAAAAACGGATAGTATTACAATATATTGTAATTGTATCCTTTATTGTTTTTTATCTTTGGTCTTTATTTAGTACTTGTCCAGTGACGCTCATTTGTTATGATATTATGTGGTTACGTGGTTACGTGGATACGTGGTTAAGTGGTTACGTGGTTACGTGGTCCCCTTCGTCCCCTTTGTCCCTTCGTCCCTCTTAAATGAAATACCTGTTTATCATACAAGGAGAAGGAAGAGGCCATATGACCCAGGCCATGAGTCTGGCAGAGGCACTTCAAGAACAAGGGCATATTGTGTCAGCGGCATATTTGGGTACTAGTCCCCTCAGAGATCCCCCGCAATATTTTACCACTTGTTTTGGCAAAAAACTCAGGTATTTCAGGAGTCCTAATTTTATAAGGTCTTCTGACAAAAAAGGTATACATATATTTTATTCATTTATATATAATCTATTTCTTGGACCTGTATATATTTTTGAGATATTCAGAATTTCATGGATTATCCGAAGGACTAATGCTGACCGGATAATAAATTTTTATGATATGATCGGAGGCCTGGCATATTTTATCTCCTTCTCCGGGAAACCTTGTTTTGTGATCTCACATCATTACTTTTTCAACCATCCTGATTTTGTATTTCCCGGCAATTTTCTCCTGCAGAGAATATTACTCAGGCTGTACGGATATTTTTGTGCTTTAAGGGTTGAGAAAAAGATAGCCCTGAGTTTTTCTGATAGTGCTGATATCCCGGGAAAAAAGCTATTTATTGTTCCTCCTTTATTGCGAAATGAGATTTATGGAGTACAAGCGGAAAATGGTGGATACATACTGGTATATCTTTTAAATCCAGGATTCTTACCTGAAATTAAAGAATGGGTTTTAACACATCCAGGGAAAAGGGTTATTGTTTTTACCGACAGTATCCGACAGAGAGAAGTTTTTTCAACAGATATGAGTGTAGAACCATTATCAGGAGAAAAATTTCTTTCTGCCATGGCCGGGTGTGATACGCTGGTGTGTACTGCAGGTTTTGAAACAGTTGCTGAGGCAGCTTATTTTGGTAAAAATATTTATGTCATTCCATCGGCGAATCATTATGAACAGGAATGTAATGCGAAGGATGCTGAGCGGGTTGGTTATGCAAAACGAATATCCTGTTTTTCTCAGGTTGAAAAAGAAGCAGGAAGGGATATGGATATTATTAATGAGATCAACAGATGGTACAGACTTCATCCGGAGAAGGTGCTGAGATTGGTGACATAACATTTTTAGTTTCAGTTGCAGGTATTATAAAAATATCTTTAATTTGAGAGAAATTAAAAAGGGACGCAATGGCGCAAAGGCGCAAAATGAGAATTGTCCATAATATGCATGAGGTAAAAAAAGTTGTAAAATACTAGCTATAAGCATTTTAGATAACAATAGATAATTAATGTTGTACGCATGAAACCCCCATGAGAATTGATAGATAGATTTAAAGGTTTTCCACACAAAAGGACATGAATAAAGCAAGGGGGTTCCCCCGCAGGGCGGGACAGGCCATGCCCATTAGCAGGTCAGGTAGTAATAACATATTGATTTTTAATCACATAATTAATATTTGTATGCATGAAACCCCCATGCACTGGCGCACACAACAAGGACATGAATATAAATGGGGGTTTGACTTCGTCGAGCCCTGCGGGATTCACGGAAAATGAAACGGAAAACATTAAGTTATCAAATTATAACAAATTAATATTCAAACTTTTAAATTAATTATATACAAGTGAAACCCCCATGCACTATCGTTCACAAAAGAGCATGAAAAAAACATGGGGGTTCTCCCGCTTAGGCGGGACAGGCTATCAGAACGCATTAATTAACAATAACATAACTCAATTTTTTTCTGATGAAACCAATTATTAATTCCCGGCGCCGCTTTATCAGCAAACTGATACTGGCCTCGGCTGCAGCATCAATGAGCTTTAATAGTTCAGCATCTTACGGTGATAAAAGGAATAAAAAGTCAAAAGGTAAAGTTCCGGAAGCACTTAAACCTGCTTTCCTTACTAATAAAAAGATCATTGTCACCTGGGGAGGGTGGGAAGGCCATGAGCCTGAAGCCTGCATAAACAGGTTTGTTCCGTGGATGAGAGAGCACGGAGCGGAAGTATTTGTGTTTAATAGCCTGGATGTTTATGCAGAAAAGGATATGATGTCGGGTGCCGATATGATACTTCAGTGTTATACACAGGCAACCATTACCAGGGAGCAGGAAGCCGGTCTGCTTAATACGATAAAAAACGGGGCGGGACTGGCCGGATGGCATGGCGGATTGTGTGATTCATTCCGGAACAATGTCAATTACCAGTTTGCAACGGGAGGCCAGTGGGTGGCTCATCCGGGTAATATTATTCCTTACCGTGTTAATATCTTTGATGAAATTGATCCGGTAACCAGGGGTTTGAATGATTTTGATATGGTAAGCGAGCAGTATTTTATGCATGTGGATCCCAATGTTAAAGTGCTGGCAACAACTACATTCACTGGTGAGCATGCTTCATGGATTGAAGGTAGTGTGATGCCGGTGGTATGGAAAAAAATGTTCGGGAAGGGTAGGGTATTCTATAGTTCCCTTGGTCATGTAGAAAAGGATTTCGATGTGCCGGAAGTAACTGAGATCATGAAACGGGGAATATTGTGGGCTGTTCAGAGTAAATCCGGTAAACATGAAAATTGGCTTAATCCGGTTTATAACAAACTTAGGATTACAGATTAAAGACCGGAACTTAAATACATTAATAATTAAAGATTTATGATTTGTATTATTTTTCCCTTTGTGCACCTTTGTGTTTACCTTTGTGTCCATTTGTGGTAAAAAAATTTGCAACCACTAAGCACACAAAGGATTTCACAAAGATTTCTATGGTTTCACCAAACGTTCTTTGAAATATTTTTATGCTAATTGATACTCTAATTGATAAGGAGTTCCTCTTTTTATTACAGCGCATAGTCTGTGAAGGACTTTATTGCGAATAGCATTTATAACAAGCATTTTATTTTTTCCTTCTCCAACTTTGCGAACATAATAATTCGAGAGTTCTTTATTACTTGAAATAGTTGACATAGCTACCAGGT
>Ga0209269_1000159_pt1 | contig 100327 bp, 98 predicted proteins | sample MTBAKMMethaMetaG_FD_187455 | JGI IMG/M metagenome (GOLD analysis project Ga0209269, IMG submission 187455) | Enrichment culture microbial communities from Arthur Kill intertidal strait, New Jersey, USA, that are MTBE-degrading - MTBE-AKM (Arthur... | ecosystem: Environmental > Aquatic > Marine...
TTTGCCAGGTCGATGCCGATCGTAGTAACAGTGCCCATGGGATGGCCTCCTTCTAGGGTTTTGCACTTCCCAGAAGCCTACCCCTGTCGGAGGGGCGGGGCCATCCCATCAATTCACGAATCGCCCGCTCTTACTCTTCCTCGCCCTTCCGCCCCTCCCCCACCCACCCCGCTTCTCGACTCCCGCCCGCCTTGGTGGTAAACCGCCTTCAAAAAAGGAGTGGCCTTCCCGGGTTTTTTCTTTTTCCCGCCCGGTACGTCCACGGTGGTCGTGGCCGTTTCCCCCCGGGCGGGTTTTTTCTTGAGGGAAGAGCATCGGAGGTCCGCGTGGACAAGGAAAAGAAGGAAGCCCTGCAGGTGACCAAGGAGATCGTGGTCAAGTTCATCGAGACCGGCCGCATCTCCCCCACAAATTTCAACGAATTCTTCGCCTCCATCTACCAGGAGGTGCTGCGCACCATCACCGAGGACGCCGCGGGGTCCCATGCCCAAGAAGACCCCCGGGATTGAGGACGCCTCGGCCAAGCTGGCCGACGGCCCCGCTCCCGCCCCATCCGCGGTCCCGGCCGAGCACGGCCGCCGGGTGGCCGGCATGTTCGGCCGCATCGCGGGCTGGTACGACTTCCTGAACCACGCCCTGTCCCTGGGCATGGACCTGTGGTGGCGCTACCTCCTGGTGCGCCGCGTGCGCCGCGGCCCCACCGGCCGGGTTCTGGACCTGGCCGCCGGCACCCTGGACGTGACCCGCGAGATACTGCGCCAGCACCCCTGGGCCAGCGTGCTGGCCATGGACTTCAGCCTGCCCATGCTGGTGAAGGGCAAGCCCAAGCTCAAGGGCGCGTACGCCACCCGCGCCCTGCCCGCCCTCGCGGATGGGCGCTGCCTGCCCCTGCCTGACCAATGCGTGGACGCGGTGACCATCGCCTTCGGCATCCGCAACATCCTGCCCCGCTCCGACGCCTATGCCGAGATCCTGCGGGTCCTGGCCCCGGGCGGCCGGCTGTGCATCCTGGAATTCGGCTCGGGCAAGCGCCGGGTCTGGAAGGGGCTGTACAATGTCTACCTGCACCGGGTGCTGCCCATGCTGGGCACGATCTTCTCGGGCGACGCCAAGGCGTACACCTATCTCGCGGAAACCATCGCCGCCTTTCCCGAGCCCGGGGAACTGGCCGCGGAACTGGCGGAGGCGGGATTCGCCCGGGTGTCCTGGCACCCCATGCTCTCGGGCATAGTGGCCATACACTTGGCTGAAAAGGCAGGCTAGAAGAGCAGGTTGCGGAGACTTCCGTTCCCGGTCACAATGGAGTATCCGCGGCCGGTCGGCCGCACAGGATTTTTTACTAGGCCCGAACGAAGTAGATGAGGAGCAGGCCGAGGATGATGGCGGTGAGGCCCAGCTTGCGCAGGTCCCGGGCCGGACGCTCGGCCAGTATCCTGAGCACCGGCCGCATGCGCTCGGCCCCGAGGAAATAGACCGCGCCCTCGAGCACGAACGCGAGGCCCAAGGCCAGCAGGAACAGACGCCAATCCAACTGCATGGGCTCCCATACCCGGGCCGGGGCAGGATTGTCCACCTGGCCGCGATTCCGCCGAGCCCCACAAGGAAACACGCATGGTACGCTTCGACGATCTGAAAAACCGCCGCACCCCCCTGGCCGTGGTGGGCCTGGGCTACGTGGGCCTGCCCCTGGCCGTGGCCCTGGCCCGGCACTTCGACGTCATCGGCTTCGACATCTCGAAGGAGCGGGTGCGCGAGCTGTCCCAGGGCCGCGACCGCACGGGCGAGGTGGACGGCGACGCCCTGGCCGCCTGCGACGCGGCGTTCACCGCGGACCCCTCCCAGCTCAAGCGCGCCGGGGTCGTCATCGTGGCCGTGCCCACGCCCATCGACGAGAACCGCTCCCCGGACCTGCGCCCCGTGGTCGGGGCCACCCGCACCGTGGGCGACAACCTCGCGCCGGGCAGCGTGGTCTGCTACGAATCCACGGTCTACCCCGGCCTCACCGAGGAAATCTGCGTGCCGCTCCTGGAGGAGCGCTCCGGGCTCACCTGCGGCCGGGACTTCTTCGTGGGCTACTCGCCCGAGCGCATCAACCCCGGCGACAAGGTCCACACCCTGGAGACCATCGTGAAGGTGGTGGCTGGCCAGGACGGCCCCACCCTGGACCTGCTGGACGCGCTCTACTCCTCGGTGGTCAAGGCCGGCACCCACCGCGCCTCGTCCATCAAGGTGGCCGAGGCCGCCAAGGTCATCGAGAACACCCAGCGCGACCTGAACATCGCGCTCATGAACGAACTCTCCCTGCTCTTCGGCCGCATGGGCATCGACACCCTGGAGGTGCTCGAAGCCGCGGGCACAAAGTGGAACTTCCTGCCCTTCCGTCCCGGCCTGGTGGGCGGCCACTGCATCGGCGTGGACCCCTACTACCTCACCTTCAAGGCCCAGTCCGTGGGCTACCACCCCGAGGTCATCCTGGCCGGCCGCCGCATCAACGACTCCATGGGCAAGCACGTGGCCGAGACCACGGTCAAGCGCATGATCGGCTGCGGCTGCCTCGTCAAGGGCGCGAAAGTCGGGGTGCTGGGCCTCACCTTCAAGGAGAACGTGCCCGACCTGCGCAACTCCAAGGTGGTGGACGTGGTGCGCGAACTGGCGGATTTCGGGGTGGAGGTGCTGGTGCACGACCCCCTGGCCGACCCCATGGAGGCGCACGAGGAATACGGCCTCACCCTGGCCGGCCTGGACCGGTTCACCGGCCTGAACGCCCTGATCCTGGCCGTGTCCCACCAGGCATACGCCAAGCTCACGCCCAAGGACCTGAGGGCCATGTTCGCCAACCCCGAGGGCGCGCCCCTGATGGACATCAAGGGCGCCCTGGACCCCGCGGCCATGCGTAAGGCGGGCCTCGACTACTGGAGATTGTAACCCCGGGTTTCCCATGCAACGCATCCAGTGCTGGAAGGACTGCTGAGCCGGGTTCCGGGAGGTGAGTTTGCACCTCCGGTCCCTGGACCCCGGCCAGGAGGTGGAGGCCGAAATCGCCGCGGACGCCAATTCCCGCTGGAAGCTCGGGGTCATCACCGAGCACGCCCAGGCCGAGCAGATCGACACCATTCGCCTGGATTCCGGCCACCTCCTGGTGCGCCTGCGCAAGGGCGATGCCCCGGCCGAGCCCGCTCCCGGGGGTGAACCGTGATCGTCCTGTGCTTCGCCACCACCCGCGAGATGGAGGCCGCCCTGGCCCCGCATTGCACGTCGCCCGGCCTGGGCCGCCTGGGCCGCGGCGGCCACGCCGAGATCGAACTGCCCGCCCTGGGCAAGGCCCGGGTCCTGGTCACCGGCATCTCGCCGGTGAACGCCGGCCTGTCCCTGGGCCTGTTCCTGGGCCGCCACCCGGACACCACCGGCGCGCTGAACCTGGGCGTGGCCGGCAGCTTCGACACCGACGCCCTGCCCCTGGGCGCCGTTGCCCTTCCCTCCAGCGAGACCTGGCCGGAAGTGGGCCTGCACGACGGCGAGGCCGCGGACCCGCGCGGCATCGGCATCGCCCTGGCCGAGCAGCAGGGCCGCCGCGTCTGGGACACCGTGGACCTCAATCCCGACGGAGCGGCCAGGGCCATGGGCCTGGCCCTGGACCCGGCCTGGCCCCAGGCCCCCAGCCTTACCGTGGCCGGAGCCTCGGCCACCCCGGAGCGCGCCGCGAGCCTTTACGCCCGCCATGCCGCGCTCCTGGAGAACATGGAGGGCTTCGCCCTGGCCCTGGCCTGCCTGCGCTGCGGCCTGCCCTTCCTGGAGGTGCGCACCGTGTCCAACGCCGTGGGCTCCCGCCCGCCCCGGGACTGGGACCTGGACGGCGCGCTGGCCCAGCTGGGCGCGGCGCTGAAACAACTTCTGGGGCAGTAGCAGGGGCGCTGCCCCTGGCCCCGGCAAGGGTGGCTCCCCGCCTCCCTTGCATCCCACCGGCTGGGGCCATCGGCCCCAGGCCCCGTTCGGGCAGGGCTCACCCCTGCCGCAAGCGTTGATGGAGTGGCTGCATGGAAGCCTTGAGCGTTGCTGTCTCCCCCTGCCCGAACGACACGTTCATCTTCGGGGCGTGGGTGCTGGGATATGTGCCGGACGCGCCGGATGCGCGGTTCTTCTGGCGCGACGTGGAGGAGTTGAACCAGGCCGCGGGCCGCGGCGAGTACGACGTGGTCAAGGTGTCGGCGGTGCGCGGGCTGGGCCTGGAGGAATACGAAGTCCTGGATGCGGGCGCGGCCTTCGGGCGGGGCGCGGGGCCCAAGCTGGTGGCCCTGCCAAACGCCACCCGGGAGCCCAGGAAAATCGCCGTGCCGGGTCTGATGACCACGGCGATGGCCCTGCTGCGCGGCGCGCTGGGGCCGGGATTCGAGCCCGTGCCCGTGATCTACGACGCGATCGTGGAGGAGGTGCTGTCCGGCCGGGTGGACGCCGGGCTGCTCATCCACGAAACCGCCCTGGTGCCGCAGCGGTACGGGCTGGAGTTGCGGATGGACCTGGGGAGGTGGTGGGACGAGCAGGGCGCCGGACCGCTGCCCCTGGGCGTGATCTGCGGGAAGAAATCCTTGGGCAAGGAGATGCTGGCCGAAGTCGAGCGGACCATCCGGGCCAGCCTGGACGCGGCCCGCCAGGACCGGGAACGGGTGTGGCCCCTGGCGCGCTCCCTGGCCCGGGAACTGGACGACGCCACCCTGTGCGCCCACGTGGACGCCTATGTTGACGACATGTCCAGGTCCATGGGCCAGGCCGGCCGGGACGCCCTGGCCCGGCTCGGGGCCATGGCCCGGGGCGGTCCGGCGTGACAGTTGTGCTTGCCTTCAAACCGGCCTGCCGGTAAGGAACGCCCATGTCCGACGTGTTCGGTTACATTCAGGCTGAACTGCCGCGGGTCAACCGCTTCCTGGAGCGCCAGGCCGAAGCCATGGACCCGGTGGTCCGGCCCCTGGTGGAGCACGCGCTCCTGGCCGGGGGCAAGCGGCTGCGGCCCATGCTGCTTCTGCTCGCGGCCCGCGCCCTGCGCCTGCCTGGACACGTGGACCCCTATCCCCTGGCCTGCTCCCTGGAAATCCTGCACACCGCCACCCTGCTGCACGACGACATCCTGGACGGGGCGGACCTGCGCCGCGGCCGCCAGACCGCGCACCTGGCCTTTGGCCGTCAGGAAACCATCCTGGCCGGGGACGTGCTGCTGGCCCTGGCCAACCGGCTGGTGGCCGAGTACGGAGAGCCGCGCCTGACCTGGGTGCTGTCCGAGGCCATCCTGCGCACCGCGGTTGGCGAGGTCATGGAGATCGGCGCAACCCGCAAGCCGGACCTGGACCGCGGCCGCTACCTGGAGATCATCACCGGCAAGACCGCCTACCTGTTCCAGGGCGCGTGCCAGTGCGGGGCCATCCTGGCCGGCGCGGAAGAGGACTTGGAGGACGCGGCCCTGCAGTTCGGCCTGCACCTGGGCGTGGCCTTCCAGCTGGTGGACGACGCCCTGGATTACACCTCCCTGCCCGACGACACCGGCAAGCCCGAGGCCGGCGACCTGCGCGAGGGCAAGGTGACCCTGCCGCTGCTCCTCTACCTGGAGCAGATGCCCGCCCCCGAGCGCGAGGCCTTCTGCGCCCGGTTCGCGGCCGGAGCCCTGGACGAGGCCGAGATCGCCGGGCACCTGGCCCGCATCCGGACCGCCGGCCATCCCGAACAGACCCGCCTGGCCGCCCGCGACCACGCGGCCAAGGCCGCCTCCGCCCTGGCCGCCTTCCCCCAGGGGCCCGAGACCGCCCTGCTCTCCCAGGTCCTGGATTTCGTGCTCTCCCGCAGCAAGTAGCCCCCCTCTTGAGGTCTCGGCTCGCCGAAACGGTTGGCCCTTGACGCGTACACTGTAAAAGTGTACATATGTCGCATGGAATGGTCGGTCGGTTTCACGAACCGGGCGGGAAAGCAAGTGAAACGCCTGCCCGAACGAATTCACGACGCCGTCGAATTCCTGGCCTACACCTTGGCCGAAACCGGCCCGGCACAGCCCGCATGGCCTCATTACGGCAAAATTCGGGGCCAGGCCGGCTGCCATCACTGCCACATTCAGCGCGGCCGGCCCACCTATGTGGCTGTCTGGCGGGAGCTTCCGGGCCGGCGCATCGAGGTGACCTATGTCGGAACTCACGAAGGCGCAGACTACCAACGGCTTTGTTGATTTCTCGCTGCGCGTGCCCGAGCAAGACGCGGAGAAGGTGCGCGTGGCCCTGGAGGCCCTCCTTGCCCTGCTGGGCCGGGAGGAGCAGGGCGCAGCGGCCCCGGGCATTGCCGAGGTCTTCGGTTCCAAGGAGCCGGGGCGGCTCATCCGCGGGGCGCGTTTCCGCGAGGGATGGACCCAGGCCGAACTGGCCCGGCGGCTGAGCGCCTCCCGTTCCGTGGTCTGCGACCTGGAGCGGGGCCGGCGGCCGGTAAGCCTGGCCATGGCCAAGCGCCTGGCCCAGGTCTTTTCCACGTCCTACAAGGTCTTCCTGCCGTAAGCCGGCCCCTGGGGCCCCCTGGATTTCGTGCTCTCCCGCAGCAAGTAGCCCCCTTTCCGGAAATTGCGCATTTAGCCCCTATGGAGTACCAAGGGGCTTCGCCGTCGACTCCCCGTCGCTGGCGATTTCATTAATAATAAAAGTTTTTGAAGGGTTGGGAGGTCCAGGAGGGAAGGGAAACTTTTTTCTCAAAAAGTTTCCCTTCCCTCCTGGCCGCCGGAGGCAAACCGCATGGCCGACAGCATGTTGACGCGGATCGAGGTGGGGCTTCTGCCGCACGTGGAGGACACGGGCGGGCGCAAGGCGGCGCGGGCCATGGCGGGCGCGCTGCACATGCCCGTGGACACGGTGCGGCTCATCAAGGTGTTCACGGTCCAGGGCGTGGACCAGGACGGCGTGGGCCGCATCATCGCGGCCGGGGCCTTCCACGACCCGGTGGTGCAGGCCGCCTCGCTCACGCCCTTGGCCAAGGATTTCGAGTGGATAGTCGAGGTCGGCTTCCGGCCCGGGGTCACGGACAACGAGGGCCGCACCGCGCGAGAGACCGCGGCCCTGGTGCTTGGCCTGGACCGCGAGGCCGCCAAGTTCCTGCACGTGTACACCTCCACCCAGTACCTCATCTCCGGCGGCTGCCTGGAACGCGAGGACGTGGAGCGCATCGGCCGCGACCTGCTGGCCAACGAACTCATCCAGCGCTTCGAGTTCAAGAGCGCCGAGGAGTGGGCCAAGGAGCCGGGCTTCGTGGCCCGGGCCGCCGAGGTCACGGGCAAGGCCAGCGACGAGGTGGCCCTGGTGGACCTGGCGGCCATGGACGACAACGCGCTCATGGCCTTTTCCCGGGACAACACCCTGGCGCTGTCCCTGGAAGAGTTGCACAAGATACGCGCCCACTACGCCGACCCCGAGGTCCAGGCCAAGCGCCGAGCTGCGGGCCTGGCCGCCACGCCCACCGACGCCGAGGTGGAGGTGCTGGCCCAGACCTGGTCCGAGCACTGCAAGCACAAGATCTTCAACGCCAGGATCGCCTACGAGAACAAGGACCAGGCCGAGAGCTACGAGATCAACGGCCTGTTCCCCACCTACATAGCCGGGTCCACCAAGACCCTACGCCAGCGCATGGGCACGAACGACTTCTGCCTGTCCGTGTTCAAGGACAACGCGGGCGTGATCCGCTTCGACGACGACCACGCGGTGTGCATCAAGGTGGAGACCCACAACAGCCCCTCGGCCCTGGACCCCTACGGCGGGGCGCTCACCGGTATCGTGGGCGTGAACCGCGACCCCATGGGCACGGGCATGGGCGCGGAACTGGTGTGCAACACCGACGTGTTCTGCTTTGCGTCGCCTTTTTGGAAAGAAGAGCTGCCCCCGCGCCTGTTGCACCCCCGCCGGGTGCTGGAGGGCGTGCGCGAGGGCGTGGAGCACGGCGGCAACAAGAGCGGCATCCCCACGGTGAACGGCTCCATCGTGTTCCACGAGCAGTACCTGGGCAAGCCCCTGGTGTACTGCGGCACCGTGGGCGTCATGCCCGCGACCGTGGCCGGCAGGCCCAGCCACGAGAAGTCCGTGGACCCGGGCGACGCCATCGTCATGACCGGCGGCCGCATCGGCAAGGACGGCATCCACGGCGCGACCTTCTCGTCCGAGGAGTTGCACGAGGGCAGCCCGGCCACCGCGGTGCAGATCGGCGACCCCATCACCCAGCGCAAGATGTACGACTTCCTCATGCGCGCCCGGAACCTGGGCCTGTACAACGCCATCACCGACAACGGCGCGGGCGGCCTGTCCTCGTCCGTGGGCGAGATGGCCTCCTTTGCCGGGGGCTGCAAGATGGACCTGGCCCGCGCGCCCCTCAAGTACGACGGCCTGCGGCCCTGGGAAATCCTGCTCTCCGAGGCCCAGGAGCGCATGACCCTGGCCGTGCCCCGGAAGAGCCTGGCCGAGTTCCTGGCCCTGGCCCGGGAGATGGACGTGGAGGCCACGGTGCTGGGCGAGTTCACGGACTCGGGCATGTTCCACGTGACCTACGGCGACAAGCCAGTGGCCTGCCTGGACATGGAGTTCCTGCACGAGGGCGCGCCCCAGATGCGGCTCACCGCCATCTGGGAGCGGCCCAAGGACGACGAGCCCTACATGCCGCTCTTCATCGCGGACCACGCCTCCCTGCTCAAGAAGATGCTGGGCCGGCTCAACATCTGCTCCAAGGAATACGTGGTGCGCCAGTACGATCACGAGGTGCAGGGCGGCTCGGCCATCAAGCCGCTCACCGGCGCGGCGGACGACGGCCCGTCCGACGCGGGCGTGCTGCGCCCGGTGCTGGGCACTTCGCGCGGCCTGGTGGTGTCCCACGGCATCTGCCCCAAGTACTCCTTCCTGGACACCTACTGGATGATGGCCTCGGCCATCGACGAGGCGGTGCGCAACGCCGTGGCCGCGGGCGCTGACCCGCGCCACATGGCGGGCGTGGACAACTTCTGCTGGTGCGACCCGGTGCAGTCCGAGAAGACCCCGGACGGCCACTACAAGCTGGCCCAGCTGGTGCGCGCCAACCAGGCCCTGGCCCACTTCTGCCTGGCCTACGGGGTGCCCTGCATCTCGGGCAAGGACTCCATGAAGAACGACTACACCGGCGGCGGGCGCAAGATATCCATCCCGCCCACGGTGCTCTACTCGGTCATGGGCGTGGTGCCGGACGTGGAGAAGTGCGTGACCATGGACTTCAAGTCGCCCGGGGACCTGGTCTACCTGCTGGGCATGACCTATCCCGAACTGGGCGGCAGCGAGATATCCCAGCTCTACCGCGCGCCCTTCCACGACGTGCCCCAGGTCAACGCGGTGGAGGCTCGGGAGCGCTACCTCGCCCTGCACCAGGCCATGCAGGACGGCCTGGTCACCGCCTGCCACGACCTGTCCGACGGCGGCCTGGGCGTGGCCTTCGCGGAGATGGCCATCGGCGGACGGCTGGGCGCGCGCCTGGACGTGGCCAAGGTCCCCACCTGCCCCCTGGAGATGGAGACCACGGACGCGCTATACGCCGAGTCCAACTCCCGGCTGCTGGTCACGGTGAAGCCCGAAAACGCCGCGGCCTTCGAGGCCCGGCTCAAAGGCCAGGTGTTCGCCCGAGTGGGCGAGGTGCTGGCCGGCGACAAGGTCGAGATCGTGCGCGGCGACACGCCGGTGGTGGCCCTTCCCGTGGCCGACCTGGTCACGGCCTGGAAGGCCCCCCTGGCCTGGGGCCAGGCCCCGGCCGCCGCAGGAGGCGAGTTCTGCTCCGCCCCGGGCGGCCGCGACGAGTGCATCACGCACGACTAGCCCGTTACTGACGGCAAAGGCCCGGGGCGCAAGCCCCGGGCCTTTTTTCAATCCACGCTTGCCGTGTCATGAAACCTGCGTGCGCAGGTTTCCCGCCACGGCATTATGTTCAACGGCACGCCGTTGCAGGGAAGAACCTCTCGGTTTCGATCCGCCGGGGCGCGGGTTGTGCGTCTGCACAACGCGTGACGCGGCGTCCTCTCATCTCAGCACCATGCGGATGGACCCCGTCGGGCAGGTGGAAACGCACACCCCGCACCCGTAACAGCGATCCTGGTCAAAAACGACCGCGCCATCCCGCTCCTCCTGCGCGCCAAAGGCACACCGCTCCACGCACGCCCCGCAATGCACACAGGTGGTCGTATCCACCACAGCGACATAATCCGCATGGGCCACCAGGTCCGGCCGCCCGTACCTCTTCATGAACGCGATGTCGTGGCAGCAGCACGCGCAGCAGCTGCACAGGGCATAGACGTGCTGTTCGGGATTGTAGATCGTCAGGTGTATCAGGCCATGTTCGTTGGCCAACTTCAGGATTTCCGCCGCCTCGTTGAGAGTAACCTGCCGGGCATCTCCCTGCGCCACCTTCTTGTCCGCCACGTCATTGATGTAGAAACAGACTTCCAATGGATTGTCACATCGTTTGTACGTGGTCCTGCACCAGCAGTTTGCCACCGCAAACGAGCGGGAATTGCGCAGAATCTCCAAAACCTGCTGGGTCGGTAAGACCCATTGCAGCCCACTCAGCGCCTGGTTGACAGGTATCACCTTGGATGAACTCGGGATTTTCCCTTCCCTTACCCAGCCATCGTACCTGCACAACCGCTTCTCGAGTTCCTCGTCACGCAGCTCTGTGTTCATCAATCACTCCTCGCTGTTTCCGCTTCCAGAGACGTCGTCCAATCCGTCACCCCTTGAAAGGGCTCGGCTATCTTCAGCAGTGCTTCAATCTCTCCTGAATCACTTCCGCGTAATTTCTCGGTGCCGGCACTTCCTGCACGGACTTCATGATGACCATGGCGGTCTTGAGTCGCTCGAATTCTTTCTTGCAGAATTCGCACTTCTCAAGATGCGTCGATATGGCATTCATCTCTTCAATGGATAGATCATTTTCCAAATATCGGCTGAGCAGCGCCGCATCATGTATGCATTCCATATTTTGCAGCCCCCTCGCAATAACAGGTATAGTCCCGGACAAAGCTTACGCACCCGGACGAAACCAGATGTTTATAAAAGCCAGCCCTTCCCCGGTGCAGCCGCGACTTGACCGCAGCAAGCGAAATTTCCAGGATATCGGCAATCTCCTGATACCTGTATCCATACATATCCCGCATCACGAGTACGACCTTATGTTCTACTGGAATATGATGCAGCAGGACATGATAGACACACCACCGCATCTCTTTCCGGATGATTTCCCTCTCCTGCCCGCCGGGCGGACATTCAACCCGTCCGAGATCAAGCGATACATGCGGTCGTTCCTTTCTCTTGGTGTCGATGAATGTGTTTATGGCAATCCGGCACAGCCAGGTTCGGATGTTGGATTCACTTCGATAGCTCTCAATGCCCCGCATTGCCTTGAGAAACGTCTCCTGCACGAGATCATCCGCATCATCCGCATTGCTGCAGAGGCTGTAGGCAAAGTTGTATATGTAGTCCTGATGCTCTGAGATCATCTTTTCCAGCCAGTACGTTTTGGCTGGCATGCCTGAACACGACATACTCCGCCCCCGCTATTTGTGAGCTTTTCCCAATTAGACGCGAGAGGTTGAAAAAAGTTGCCGGCTCCCGGCAAGAACCCGACTTCGACGGGCAGGCCTAGCCGCGCCCTGGCATGTGGTCCTTGCGGGTGCCAGGGCCGGGCCGTTGGCACGAGACAGAGGCATCCCGCCGCTCCCGATGGGGCGATGCCCAGAGGAACAGCGGAAAAACCACCTCTGTCCAGGATAGAATTATCTGGATTCCCTAAGGTTGGAAAGGTGGCTCCGGCCGGGCGGGCCGGCTCCTATTGCCGTTTGGGCGGTGAGCCGGTGGGGGCCTCGTCGGCGGTGATGTAGCCGTCGCGGTTGCGGTCGAACTGCGTGAAGCCCCGGGCCGGGCCGTCGAACTCCGAGGGCGAGACCTTGTTGTCGCCGTTGCGGTCCAGGCGCTGCACCCAGGCTGCGCCGCCGCCCCCGCCGGGCTGGCCGGCCTGGCCGGCCTGGCCGCCTTGCCCGCCCATGGGGCCACCCATCTGGCCGCCTGCCTGGCCGCCTGCCTGGCCGCCGCCCATGGGGAAGCCCATGACGTTGGTGGTCAACGCAGGCAGGGCCGCGTTGGACCCGGCCACCAGCTTCGCCCCGCCGCCGCGCACGCAGAGCACGCGGTTGTTGATGCGGATCTCGTCGCCCTGGGGGCCGTGGCCCGAGGCGTAGCGCGAGGGGTCGCCGCTCTTGGGGTCGCTGCGCAGTGCGCCCGCGCCGTGGGCGTTGATCTGCTGGCCGCTCCGGTCCTTCCAGGCGGACATGGCGCGGCCAAAGGCCATGTAGTAGCCCCCGCCGGTCTCGATGTGGGTGGTGGAGGACCAGCACCAGGCCTCGTTGTCCGAGAGCGCAAACACCGGGGCGATGGCCGGCCCCCGCTGGGAGGGACTTCCGGCGTCCGGGGCGCGGGAGTACTCCGCGATGCTCTGCAACTCCTTGATGTCCGGCAGCCGCCAGTCGTCCCGGCCCGCCTGCGACAGGGTCTCACAATAGGCCAGGGCGTCCTTCCAGGGCATGGCCCGGCCCGCGTCCTTCTGGGTCCAGGTGAGGCCCGTGGCCCGGTCGGTGACCGTGCCGTCGCGGTTGTCCGCGAAGTCGTTGACGCCGTAGGCCGGCCCGCGCACCACGCGCACCTCGTTGCCGATGGCCCCGGCCCCACGCGTCTGGCCGCCCTGCCCGCCTCCCGGGCCGCCCATGCGCTGTCCCTGCCCCATGCCCGCGGCTGGGCCGCCGAGTTTCTCCATGGGGTAGGACTTGATGCGGCCGTCCGCGAAGTTGTAGCCGAAGGCGCTGCGGTCCCCGAACATGGTGGCGCCCAGGTACACGTTGGAGGACCAATACTGGGCGTCGATCCCCCGGAACCCCTGGCTGGTGTCCGGGTACTGGAAGTCGAAGTACCGGGTGTCGATGTATGGGGTCTGGGACATGACGTTGCCGCTGAAGTACACGATGGAGAGCAGCTCCTTGATGCTGGGCATGCGCCAGTCCGAGTGCCCGGCCAGGGTCAGGGACTCCACGTAGGCCTTGGCCTCGTCCCAGGTGCGGTGCTTGAAATCCGGGGTCTTCTGCCACATGAGGCCGGTGACCAGGTCCGTGACCGTACCGTCCCCGTTGTCCTTGAAGCGCATGGGCGTGCGCTGGTACTGGCCGTCCTGGCCGAAGTAGGCCTGGCCCGGGCCCGGGCAACGCATCTGGCCCCGGTCGCCGAAGCAGCGCTCCTGGCCCGTGTCGGGCAGGGCGTAGTTGCCGGCCCGGGCCGGACCGGACAGCCAGAGGGACGCCAACAGGGCCGGGACGAAGGCGAACAGGACGCGGGAGCTCACGGCAGGACTCCTGGGACGGGGTTCCGGGGATGCCCGGGGCTATAGCACGAAACCGGGCCTCCTGCCCACCCCAGGCCTTGAGCCCGGCCCGGCGTTGACCCTTGCCCCCGGCCCGGCTATGGTCGCTCTCCGCCGCGGGCCGACGTGGGCCGCGGCCTCTCACTCCCAACCCCTATCGCGTGGATATCTCCGTGAACATCATCGACGAACTGTCCTGGCGCGGACTCATCTACCAGGTCTCGGACGAGGCCAAGGTCAAGGAGTGGTTCTCCACCCCGGGCCGCACCCTGTACTGCGGCTTCGACCCCACCGCCCCCAGCCTGCACATCGGCAACATGGTGCCGCTGCTCGCGCTCTTGCGCTTCAAGCTGGCCGGGCACGACCCCATCGTGCTCATGGGCGGGGCCACGGGCCGCATCGGCGACCCCTCGGGCAAGGACAAGGAGCGCACCCTCCAGGACTATGCGGTCATCGAGTCCAACATCGCCAAGATCCGCGGCCAGGTGCGCGCGCTCTTCGGGGACGACACCCGGGTGGTGAACAACTACGACTGGACCGAGCCCATCTCGGTCATCGAGTTCCTGCGCGACTTCGGCAAGCATTTCACGGTGAACCACATGATGGCCAAGGAGTCGGTGAAGAACCGCATCGAGCGCGACGAGGTGGGCATCTCCTTCACCGAGTTCAGCTACATGCTCCTCCAGGCCATGGACTTCCACCACCTGTACGTGAAGCACGACTGCCGCTTGCAGATCGGCGGCTCGGACCAGTGGGGCAACATCACCGCGGGCACCGAGCTGGTCCGCCGCAAGGCCGCGGGCGAGGCCTTCGCCCTGACCTTCCCCCTGCTCACCACCGCCTCGGGCGCCAAGTTCGGCAAGTCCGAAAAGGGCGCGGTCTACCTGGACCCGGCCCTGACCTCGCCCTGGGAGTTCTACCAGTACTGGGTGAACGCCGACGACCGCGACGTGGTGAAGCTGCTCAAGTTCTTCACGTTCCTGGGCCAGGACGAGATCGCGGCCCTGGAGCGCGCCACGGCCGAGGCCCCGCACCTGCGCGAGGCCCAGCGCCGCCTGGCCCAGGAGATGACCGTGCTGGTGCACGGGCAGGCCGAGGTGGACAAGATCCTGGCCGCCACGGACGTGCTTTTCGGCAAGGGCGACATCCGCTCCGCGGACCCGGCCACCCTGCGCGCGGCCCTGGCCGCGGCCCCGGCCCTGGCCGTGGCGTCGCCCGCGGACCTGCCGCCGGTGCCGGACCTGCTCCTGGCCCTGGGCCTGGTGGCGTCCAAGGGCGAGGCCAAGAAGGCCATCTCGTCCGGCGGCGTGTACCTGAACAACGAGAAGCTGGCCGACCCGGTGTACGCGCCCACGGCGGGCGACCTGCTGCACGGCCAGTTCCTGGTCCTGCGCAAGGGCAAGCGCAATTACGGCCTGGTGACAGTAGGGTAGCGCAGCAGGCTGCCTTTCGGCCGGACATCGGGTACACTGCAGCCGGACCCCAGGCCTCCAGCCCAAGGAGCGCGCCATGCCCTCCGTTGTCCGGACCCGGATGCTCGTGCGCCTGAGCGCCGCGGTGTTCTGCCTGGCCTGTTCGGCCAGCTTCGGCCGCTGGCTGGTGGAGTTTTCGGCCCTGTTCACCGGCTTCGGCTCGCCCCAGGCCTGGATGTGGCTGCCCTACATGGCCGGGTGCCTGGCCGTGGCCGTGGCCGGGCCGGGGCTGTACAAGCTGCAGGCCTGGGCTTTGCCCGTGGCCCGCACCGGGACCTGGCTGCTCTGCCTGCACCTGGCCTGGGTGGTCCTGGCCGCGCCCTTCACCCGCCTGGGATGGGCCGGCATACCCCGGGTCCTGGCCTGGCGGCTGGCGCTGTATTTCGCGGACCTGTGCGGCCCGGTGCTCCTGGTGCTCCTGTCCCGGCCCCGGGTGCGCGAACTGTTCTCCCCCAACCCTGACGGAGCCTATTGATGCGCACCCTGGTTCTCCTGGCCCGGATGGTCAAGATCGAGCACTCGGTCTTCGCCCTGCCCTTCGCCTATGCCGGGTCCTTCCTGGCGGCCCGGGGCTGGCCCGGCTGGCGGGTGCTGCTGCTGGTGACGTTGGCCATGGTGGCGGTGCGGTCCTTCGCCATGGCCTTCAACCGCATCGCGGACCTGAAATTCGACCGGGAGAACCCCCGCACCCAGGGCCGGCCCCTGGTGACCGGCGAGATTTCCCTGCCCGCGGCCTGGGCCTTCACCCTGGCCGCGGCAGCGCTCTTCGTGCTGGCCTGCGCGTGCCTGAATTCCCTGTGCCTGGCCCTGTCGCCCGTGGCCCTGGGCCTGTGCGCGCTCTACTCCCTGACCAAGCGCTTCACCTGGGCCTGCCACTTCGTGCTGGGCCTCACCCTGGGCCTGGCCCCGGTGGCGGGGTGGATCGCCTACGAGCCGGTGTTCCGCCTGCCCGCGGTGTGCCTGCTCCTGGCCGTGACCTTCTGGGTGGCCGGATTCGACGTGCTCTACGCCACCCAGGACATCGCCTTCGACCGCGAGCACGGGCTGCACTCCATCCCGGCCCACTTCGACCTGGCCCCGGCCCTGGCCCTGTCCGCGTTCTGCCACGTGAACACCAGCCTGTTCCTGGCCATGGCCGGCTGGGCCGCGGACCTGGGATGGCCCTACTTCCTGGTCTGGGCCGCAACCACCGCGGTGCTGGCCTACGAGCACGCCATCGTCCGGCCCGACGACCTCACCAGGGTGAACACCGCCTTCTTCACCCTGAACGGCTTCATCTCCCCGGCCCTGTTGTTGGGGGTATTGCTGGGACTCTAGCCTGGGAGGCCGCATGGAGTACGCCCCGAGCCCCGACCCCGCCCTTCTGGACGCCGCAGCCGCGGCCCTGGCCCACGAGCCCGCCCTGGCCGACGCCCTGGCCGCCCTGCGCCTGGAGAACGCGCGTCTGCGCCGGGCCCTGGCCTTCTACGCCGAGCCCGGCCAGTGGGCCCAGGACTACCTGGGCGGCGGGTTCACCGACTCCCGCGCCCAGGAGGACGCCGGGGAAAAGGCCCGCACCGCCCTGAACCTGCCCGCCTAGACGCCAAGTTGCCAAGCCGGCCCGCAGTGCTACTATGGGCCATGCGCACCCTGTTCATCCTCGCCGCCCTCTGGGCCCTCTGGGACCTGGCCCTGGTGCCGCTCCTGGGCGTGCGCCAGGTGCCGCCCTGGCGGCTCCGCGCCATGCTGGCCCAGGGCGAACGTCCGCTCCTGGTGGACGTGCGCACCCCGGCGGAATTCAGGCTCTTCCACATCCCGGGCTCCCGGAACCTGCCCTACCCGCCCGATCCCGCGGCCGTGGCCGCTCTGGCGGATAATGACCGCACCCGACCCGTGGTGCTGGTCTGCATGACCGGCCACCGCTCCCCCCTGGCCGCGCGCAGCCTCCAGAAGGCCGGCTTCACCCACGTGGCCAACCTCACCTGGGGCGCCAGCGCCTACGCCCTGCTGGGCGGGGATGTGAAGTCGGGGAAGAGCGACTAGCGCTGCTTGAGCGCGTGCAAAACTCACCCGCGGTTATCAAAGCAGTCGTCCAGAAATAAAAGGAAATTCCAGACGATGCCGCCAACTACTTGGCATCGTCCGGAACTCTCCCGTGAACTCGTTGTATTTCTAGAAAGGCAATCCGCCGTTGATTGGTATAGCGCGAATAGCCCGCGCGTGATAGCTATAATTGGCTGGTGTTACATATTCTTCTGCGAATGCATTCGCTATAAGAGCTTTTTGTGTACAAAATTGTGCAGTCCATTCAACCGTACCATAATAAACCGGGTGCGGATCGTACGGATGGTCAGATCCAACATAACCCACCAGATAACTGGCATGAGGAGCGATGTCTGCCTCCCATGTTTTTTCAATAACGCCACTTTGATAATATAAAGTGATTTTTATATGAACTACATCATCTGTAATATTAGATATGTTGAAATGAACGTTACAATAAAAAGTACTGTCCTTACGGAATGTTTCAAATGACGGAATATACGCCATGCCACACGACGTCGTCGTGCTCGGCACCGCCGGTCCCGCTGTCACGAGAAGAGCCAGAGCCAACAGCACAGCCACCAGTAGCCTCTTCATGATCGCCTCCACAGGTTGAGCGGTTCGCCCCGCGCTACACCCTCCAATCGACAACACCAGCCTCGGGGCCTTGGTTACGGCAAGGGAATCCACGCTGTTACGCAGTGGTCAATAATTTGCCACGCGCGGCGGCGTTGTGCTCAGTATACGGGCGGAATGAAGCGAGATAAAGGAGAACTTGCAGAGCAATCAGCGATATTCAATTGCCTGGATACGCCGCGCCCTTCCCGCTGCCGGGCCGCAAGGCGGGCAGGAACACCCCGGCGATGACCAGGGCCGAGGCGACGAGCTGGGAGGGGGTCAGGGTCTCGTTCAGCAGGGTCACGCCCATGATCAGGGTGAACACCGGGATGAGGTTGGTGAAGGCCGAAGCCTGGGCCGCGGGCAGCTTGGAGTTGCCGTAGTTGTAGCTGCCGTACGCCACCAGGGTCACCACGCTGCCCAGGTAGAGCACCCCCAGGCAGGGCCACAGGGGCAGGGACTCGGGCAGGGGCGTCGAGGGCAGGGCCAGGGCCGGCAGATAGAACACGCACCCGGCCACGGCCTGCAACCCGGTGATGAAATGCGGGGAATAGCGGGTCATGAGGTGCCGGGCCGTGACCATGTAGCCCGTGGCGCAGACCATGGCCATGAATTCCAGGAAATTGCCCAGCACCGGGTTGGGCGCGGACTCCGTGGCCGCGCCTGCGGCGGACAGCCACACCACCCCGGCCACGGCCAGGATGAGCCCCGCGCTCGCGGTGCGGGTCAGCGGCTCCTTGAGCGCGATCCTCGCCGCGGCCCCCACCAGAAGTGGCAGCATGGCCACCACCATGCCCGCCTGGGAGGCCGAAGTGAAACGCAAGGCGTTGGCCTCGAAGAGAAAATAGAACCCCGGCTCGCAGACCACGATGAAGGCCAGGAGCTTCCAGTCCCCGGCCTGGTAGCGCACGCGCCGGAGCAGCTTGAGGAAGGGCAGCAGGCACAAGGCCGCCACGGTCATGCGCACCGCCAGGATGAAGATCGGGTCGAAGACCGCGAGGGCCTGCTTCATGACGATGAAGGAACTGGCCCAGATGGATGTCGCGGCCAGGAGGGCCGCATAGGGCAGGAGGGCGGAGGCGGGCCTGGGCATAACGCTACCGAATCGCTCGCGATTTCCAAAGGTTGACCCGCACGCGCGGGTCATCGGAATAGCCCGAAGGCAGGGGGAAGTCCAGGGGCCCCGGCCATTGACGCCTGGCCCCTGCGGTCTTACGTTTCCCTGTTTTCGGAGAACACGTTGCCCATGACCCGCCACCCTGCTCCCCTGCCGGCCAGCCCGGACGAGAAACAGTGCATGCTCTGCGGCCGCTGCCTGGAGGTCTGCCCGCTGTTCCGGGCGACCAAGCGCGAGGAGCTCGCGCCCAGGTCCAAGTTCCTGCTGGCCCAGCGCCTGGAGGCCGAACCCGCGGCCCTGTCCGCCACCGCTGTGGACAAGCTGGCCTCCCTGTGCCTGGCCTGCGGCCGCTGCGAGGCGGCCTGCCCGCAGGGCAAGTGCGCCCCGGCCCTGGTGGCCCGGCTGCGCGCCAAACATCCCGGCTGGCAGGGCTGGTTCTGGCGGCAGTGGATCGAAAAGGGCGCGGCCCTGTGGCCCGCGGCCTCCGCCCTGTCCGCCCTGGCCCCGGCGGGCCTCACCCGCGAGGGCAAGCCCGCCCGCGCCTTGGCCGGGCTCAAGGCCCTGCGGCCCGGGGCGGCCATCGCGCCCTGGGTGCGGGCAAAGGATTTCGACGTGCGCGGCGAGGGCCGGCCGGCCGTGGTCTTCCCCGGCTGCCTGGCCCGCAACCTGCGGCAGGACTGGACGGACAAGGCCCTGGCCCTGCTTGCCGGATTGGGCTATGCAACCGCCAGCACGGGGGGAAGCGACCCGGGGTTCACCTGCTGCGGCTGCACCCTGGGCCACGCGGGCCAGCCCGCGGCCCAGGCCGAGATGCAGCGCAGGAACCTGGCCGCCTGGCGCGCGGCGGGCCGGCCGCTGGTGGCGGTGTTCTGCGCCACCTGCCGCTGCGGCCTGCGCTCCTACCCGGACGCGGACCTGGGCTGGGCGCCGGGCGAGGCCACAGCCTGGCTGGACGCCATCCAACCCCTGTCCGGGCTGTTCGGGGACACGGTGTTCGAGACCCTGCCCGACGCCGCGCCGCCGCGCGCGCACTACCACACCCCATGCCACGGCGCGGGCGGCGGGCACGACCTGGCCTGGGTGCGCGCGGTGGCCAGGGAGACGCTGGGAAAAGTTTCCGACGGCCGCTGCTGCGGCATGGGCGGGGTCATGCAACTGGCGGCCCCGGACCTGTCCCGCCGGGTGGCCGGCACGCTCTGGGACTTCTTCGCGGCCCGGCCGGGCGAGCAGGTGCTCACCGGCTGTTCCGGCTGCGTGCTGCAACTGGCCGCCACCGCGCCCCAGGGCGTGGCCGCGGCCCACTGGCTGGACGCGCTTTCAACGGCCAAAACTTGATCCGTACCCGGCACGCCACGGCGGCCGCACCCCATACAACGAGGCGCTCATGTTCGGTTCCATAGTCAAGAAGATCGTCGGCTCCAAGAACGAGCGGTACCTGAAGACCCTGCAGCCCATCATCGGCCAGGTGGGCGCGTTCGAGCCGCAGATGCAGGCCCTGGCCGACGCGGACTTCCCGGCCAAGATCGCGGCCTGGAAGGGCGAGGTGGAGAACGGCCGGCCCCTGGACGAGCTGATGCCCGAGTGCTTCGCCCTGGTGCGCGAGGCCGGCCGCCGCACGCTCAACATGCGCCACTTCGACGTGCAGCTCATCGGCGGCGCGGTGCTCCACGCCGGCAAGATCGCGGAGATGCGGACCGGCGAGGGCAAGACCCTGGTGGCCACCCTGCCGGTGGTCTTGAACGCCCTCACCGGCAAGGGCGTGCACGTCATCACCGTGAACGACTACCTGGCCAGCCGCGACGCGGAATGGATGGGGACCATCTACCGTTTCCTGGGCCTGTCCGTGGGCACCATCGTGCACGGCCTGGACGATGCGCAGCGCCAGGCCAACTACGCCGCGGACGTGACCTACGGCACCAACAACGAGTTCGGGTTCGACTACCTGCGCGACAACATGAAGTTCTACATGGAGCAGCTGGTGCAGCGGCCGCTGCACTACGCCATCGTGGACGAGGTGGACTCCATCCTCATCGACGAGGCGCGCACCCCGCTCATCATCTCGGGCCAGGCCGAGCAGTCCACCGAGATGTACGCGCGCATGAACGCGGTGGTGCCCATGCTCAAGAACGAGCAGCACTTCACCGTGGACGAGAAGGCCAAGACCGTGGGCCTCACCGAGGAGGGCGTGGCCCGGCTGGAGGACATCCTCAAGCTGGACAACCTCTACGACCCGGCCAACATCGGGTTCCAGCACCACGTCTTGCAGGCGCTCAAGGCGCACCGGCTCTTCCACCGCGACCAGGAGTACATCGTCAAGGATGGCCAGGTGGTCATCGTGGACGAGTTCACCGGCCGACTCATGCCCGGCCGCCGCTACTCCGACGGCCTGCACCAGGCCCTGGAGGCCAAGGAGGGCGTGAAGGTCGAGGCCGAGAACCAGACCCTGGCCTCCATCACCTTCCAGAACTTCTTCCGCATGTACGAGAAGCTGGCGGGCATGACCGGCACCGCGGACACCGAGGCCGTGGAGTTCAACGAGATCTACGGCCTGGACGTGGTGGTCATCCCCACCAACATGCCCATGGTGCGCAAGGACCACGCGGACGCCATCTTCCGCAACCAGGACGCCAAGTGGAAGGCCATCGCCTCCTCCATCAAGGAGATGCACGGCAAGGGCCAGCCCGTGCTGGTGGGCACCGTGTCCATCGAGAAGAGCGAGATGCTCTCCGCTATGCTCAAGAAGCTGGGCGTGCCCCACGACGTGCTGAACGCCAAGCAGCACGAGAAGGAGGCCGAGATCGTGGCCCACGCGGGCGAACGCGGCCGGGTCACCATCGCCACCAACATGGCCGGCCGCGGCACGGACATCAAGCTGGGCGAGGGCGTGGTGGGGGTGGGCGGCCTGCACATCCTGGGCACCGAGCGGCACGAGTCCCGGCGCATCGACAACCAGCTCAGGGGCCGCTCCGGCCGCCAGGGCGACCCGGGCTCCTCGCGCTTCTACCTGGCCCTGGACGACGACCTCATGCGCCTCTTCGGCTCGGACCGCATCGCAGGCATCATGGACCGCCTGGGCATGGACGACGCGCCCATCGAGAACTCCATGGTCACCAAGGCCATCGAGAACTCCCAGAAGCGGGTGGAGGCGCACAACTTCGACATCCGCAAGCAGCTCCTGGATTTCGACGACACCATGAACCAGCAGCGCATGGTGATCTACTCCCTGCGCCGCGAACTCATGAGCGAACCCAGCCTGGACGAGATGCTGGAGGAGTTCCTGGACGAGCTGTTGGACGAGCTCTACGCCGAACTGGGGGACAAGAAGCCCAAGACCGGCCCGGACCCCGAGGCCGTGCAGTACGTGGCCGCGCGGCTGGAGGAGATGTTCAACCTGGGCAGCAAGGAGGCCCTGGCTGCGGACCTGCCCACCCAGGAGGAGGCCCGGGACCGCATCCTGGAGCGCCTGGGCGTGCTCCAGACCGGGGCCCCGGACCACTACACCGAAATCGCGCGGTTCTTCCTGCTCGACAGCCTGGACCGCATGTGGAAGGAGCACCTGCTCAACATGGACCACCTGCGCGAGGGCATCGGCCTGCGCGGGTACGGCCAGAAGGACCCCAAGCAGGAGTACAAGCGCGAGGGCTTCGAGATGTTCTCGGACATGCTCGGCCGCATCAAGGAATACGCCTTCCGCGCCCTGTGCCGCCTGCGCCTCAAGGCCGAGGTGGACGAGGAGGAGTTCAAGCACAAGGAGACGCCCAGGAACGTGCAGTACGCGGGCGGTTCCGCCGAGCCCAAGAAACAGGCCCCGGTCAAGCGAGACGCCCCCAAGGTCGGCCGCAACGACCCCTGCCCCTGCGGCAGCGGCAAGAAATACAAGAAGTGCTGCGGCAAGTAGCCTGCTGAATAGACACGAAAAAGCCCTTCCGGAGCAAGCCGGGAGGGCTTTTTTCATGGCCGGGTTGCCCCTTGACACGGTATAACTGCGGTTATACCGTCAAGGCACGGAGGCGACCATGCGCACCCAGAAGACCGCGGTATCCATCCCCACCGAGATTTTCGCCCAGGCCGAGGCCGAGGCGCAGCGCCGCGGCGTGAGCCGGAGCGAACTGTACACCACGGCTTTGGATGAATACCTCCACCGCAGCGCCCAGACCGACATCACCCGGCGGCTGGACGCGGTGTATGCGGAAGAGGCCGGGACCCTCGACCCCGCCCTGGCCGCGGCCCAGGCCGAAGTCCTGCCCGACGAGCGCTGGCGGTAGGCCGCCATGCAACGCGGCGAGATATGGTGGGCTAGGCTGCCCGAGCCCGCGGGCTCGGAGCCGGGCTTTGACCGGCCGGTGCTCATCGTCCAGAACAACGCCTTCACCCGCAGCCGCCTGGGCACGGTCCTGGCGGTCGCCCTCACCCGCACCCTCCGCCTGGCCCAGGCCCCGGGCAACGTGCTGCTTCCTGCCGCCCTGACTGGCCTGCCGGCCGATTCGGTGGCCAACGTCACCCAAATCGTCACCCTGGACAAGGCCCGCCTGGTGGAACAGGCCGGGGCCGTGCCTCCGGCGCTGCTACGGCAGGTGGAGGAGGGGTTGCGGCTGGTGCTGGGGCTTTAACTTTGACGCACAGCAAGGAGCCGCCACATGAGTGCTTTCCCAAAAGGACTGCCCAAGGAATTCAAACCCGTATTTAGCTATCGAATTATCAACGGCAAGCCAACAGATAATACCACCCTCGACTGTACACTCTGGGAGCTTCCAAATATCGTCTATGCGCGAGCATGTGATGGAGTTATCATATATGTCGGGAAATCAGACTCACGACTTCGCGACAGGATACAACGTCATTTAAGCTATATACCAAAATATAAAAAGGAGAAAGATATCAAATTCCGAAAATTCGCAGAGGGGAAAGTAGTCACTATTTATGCTTACCAGCCTGAACCGATCAAACTCTGTGGATTAGATGTACATGTTCATGCCGGTCTGGAATCGGCACTTATCGACATGCTGAATCCACCGTACGTTTCAAAAAAATAATCATCCATAGCTATTGCTCATCGTTACAGCCGTTTGTTCCGAGCACCAACGTCATATCAAACCACTGCGCATCGCCATGGGTGGACGCCGAGGGGCCGCCGTTCTTGAAGCCGAAGGTCTCGTAATACCGGAGCAGCGGCTCCTTGCAGGTGAGGATGACCGCCGTGCGGCCGGCCTCGCGGGACGCCGCGATGAGGGCGCGCATGAGCTGCGCGGCGATGCCGCGCCGCTGGTAGGCGGGCAGCACGTCCAGGCCGAAGATGGACTGGTTGGCCCCGTCCGGCTGGTGCAGGCCCGTGCCGTGGAACATGGCGTCCACTATCACCGGGCTGTCCGTGCAGCAGCCGTTGACCATGCCCACCAGGATGTCGTCCAGCTCGGCCACCAGGAAGGAGGCCGGGAACGCGGCGATGCGCTGGGCCAGTGCCTCCCGCATGGCGGCCTCGGCCGGGGGGAAGCAGGCCGCCTCGATGGCGGCCACCTGCTCCAGGTCGCCGGGGTGGACGGGGCGGATGATAAGCCCGTTCCTGCTCTGTTTGGTCATTTTCCAGATACCCGTGCAATCCCGGCCGCGTCGTACACGTACAGGGCCGCACCCAGGGACATGGTGGCCAGGGCCGTCCTGTTGCGCTCCCGGTTCTTGGCGTCGTTCTCGAAAAACTCGTTCATGGCCAGGCCGTGCAAGGACAAGCCTTCCTTCTCGATGAAATAGAGGTTGAGCGCCGCATCGTTGATGCAGCCCAGGCGGTTGGGGATGGCGAGGACGATCTCCAGGCCGGTGGCCCGCACCAGGTCCGCGAAGGTGCGCTGCGCGTCGAGAGGAACCAACAGGCCGCCGGCTCCCTCCACGAGAAGAACGTCCGTGTCCCGGGCCGACTCGATGGCGGCTACGATTTCATCAAAGGGGAAGGGGTCGAAGGCGAAGGCCGGGGCCACGGGCTCCTCGGCGGTGTAGAGCAGGGTGGCCTTGTCCTCGGGCAGGCCGGAGATGCGGCGCACCTCGGCCGCGTCGTCGTCGGGCGGATGGCCGGTCTGCACCGGCTTGATGTAGCGCACGGTCCTGCCCTGGCTCAGGTACATGCAGGCCAGCAAGCCGGAGAGCACGGTCTTGCCCACCCCGGTGCCCACCCCGGTCACGAACAGGCGCAACTGCTCCCGCTTCATCCCAGCACCTCCCGCACCGCCTCGCGGGCGATGTCGGCCAGGCGCTCTATCTCCGCGTCGGTGATGCAGTAGGGCGGCATGAAGTAGATCACGTCCCCCAGGTTGCGCAGCAGCGCGCCTCGCGCAATGGCGGCGCGGCTCACCCGGAAGCCGGTGCGCTCCTGCCAGGGGAAGGGCTCCAGGCTGGCCCGGTCCTGCACCAGCTCAACTGCGGTGATGAACCCGGTGGTCCGCACCTCGCCCACGTTGGGGTGCCCCGCGAACCGCTCCCCCACCGCCCGGGCCAGAAGGGCGGCCTTGGGCCGGTTCTTCTCCAGTATTGCTTCTTCCTTGAAAATCTTGAGATTCTCCACCCCAGCGGCGCAGGCCAGGGCGTTGCCCGTGAAGCTGTGGCTGTGCAGGAAGGCCTTGAGGCTGGCGAACTCGCCGTAGTGCGCCTCGAAGATGGGGGGCGTGCAGAGGGTGGCGGACAGGGGCAGGGACCCGGCGGTGAGGCCCTTGCCCACGCACATGAGGTCCGGCGAAACCCCGGCCTGCTCGGCCGCGAACATCGTCCCGGTTCGGCCGAAGCCCGTGGCTATCTCGTCCAGGATGAACAACGCCCCCACTCCCCGTGCGGCCTGGGCCAGTTTCTTCAGCCAGGCCGGGGGGTACATCTTGAATCCGCCCGCGCACTGCACCAGGGGCTCGACAATCACCCCGGCCAGCTCGGCCCCGTGCTGCTCCAGCACCGCCTGCACCGGGCCGAAGCACTCGTCCGCGCACGCCTCCCGGATCTTGCCCGCCGGGCAGCGCAGGCAGTCCGGGCCGGGCAGCTCCACCTGGGGCACGAACAGGTCCTTGTAGAACGCGGCGTAGTAGGGATCGCCGCACACGGCCATGCAGCCCGCGGTGTCGCCGTGGTAGCCGCGCGACACGTAGGCGAAGCGCTTGCGCTCCGGCTGGCCGGTGTGCTGGAAATACCCGTAGGCCAGCTTGAGCGCCATCTCCACGGCCGAAGACCCGTCGCAGGCGAAGAGCGCGTGGCCCAGGCCGGGAGGCGCGGCCTCCAACAGCCCGGCCGCCAGTTCCTCGGCCGCGTCGTGGGTGCAGTTGGCCAGGATCACCTGGTCAAGCCGCTCGGCCTGGGCCTTGATGGCGGCCATGATGCGGGGATGGCAGTGGCCCAGGGTGTTCACCCACCAGGACGCCACCGCGTCCATGTAGGCCGCGCCTTCGTGGTCGTAGAGATAGAGCCCCTCGGCCCGCGCGATGCGCAGGGGGGGATGCTGCTCCAGATCCTGCATCTGGGTGCAGGGATGCCACAGGACCTTGCGGCCGTTCATCGCTCCTTCTCCGAATTAATACGCAACACACCGACATTGCAGCACATATTTTCCGCTGCGCACGACCGGTACTTTTGCGATACTACATAACTCACCATGGACGACTTCACCACCTGGATCAGGTCCGAACTGGACCGCCTGGAAGCCTCGGGCTTGCGCCGCTCCATCCCGGACATGGACCGGGGCGCGGACCGCTACCTGCTGCTCGATGACCGGCGGGTCCTGAACCTGGCCTCCAACAACTACCTGGGCCTGGCCGGGCACCCGGCCCTGGCCGAGGCGTCGGCCGCCGCGGTCAGGGACTACGGGGCCGGGTCAGGGGCCTCGCGCCTGGTCACGGGCACCACCGCGCTGCACCACGAGCTGGACCGCCGGGTGGCCGAATTCAAGGGCCAGGACGCGGCGCTCTGCTTCACCTCGGGCTTCGCCGCCAACCTGGCCATCTTCGCGGCCTTTGCGGGGCGGGACGCGCTGGTGTTCTCCGACCGCCTGAACCACGCCAGCATCATCGACGGCATCCAGCTCTCCGGGGCCAGGCAGGTGCGGTACCGCCACAACGACCTGGACCACCTGGCCCGACTGCTGGAGCAGCACAAGGACCACCCGCGCAAACTGCTGGCCACGGACACGGTGTTCAGCATGGACGGCGACGTGGCGGACCTGGCGAGTCTGGCAGAATTGTGCAGCGTCCACAAGATTCCCCTGGTGGCGGACGAGGCCCACGCCGCGGGCGTGTTCGGCTCGGGCCGGGGCCTGGTCCACGAGTTGGGACTGGAGCGGGAGGTGGCCCTGCACATGGGCACCTTCTCCAAGGCGTTCGGGTCCCTGGGCGGCTACGTGGCCGCCAGCCGGCCGGCCATCGACCTGCTCCTGAACAAGGGCCGGTCCTTCGTGTTCTCCACCGCCCTGCCGCCCTCGGTGGTCGCGGCCAACCTGGCGGCCCTGGACGTCGTGCAGGCCGACCCCTCGGCCGGGCCGCGGCTCCTGGCCATGGCCGAGACTTTCCGCGCCCGGCTGCGGGAGATGGGCTTCAACACCGGCGGCTCCTGCACCCAGATCCTGCCGGTGCTCCTGGGCTCGTCCCAGGCCGCGCTGAACGCCCGGGACGCGCTCCTGGCGCACGGGGTCTACGTGGGGGCCATCCGGCCGCCCACGGTGCCGCAGGGCACAGCCCGGCTGCGCATCTCCCTGCGCGCGGACCTGACGCCCGAGGACCTGGACCTGGCGCTCACCGCGTTCCGCGCCCTGTCCACGGAGCCCGCGCCGTGACCCTGCACTTCGTGACCGGCTGGGCCGGGGATGCGGCCCAGTACCCCCGGCTGGCCGCGGCCGGCCCCGTGCTGCGGCCCTTCGTGGACTTCCAACCCATCGACCTCCCCTGCCTGCTGCCCGCCCGGGGCGACACGCTGGTGGCCTGGTCCACGGGAGCGCACCTGGTGCTGGCCCATGCGGCGGAGCTGTTGCCCCGCTTCGGCTTGGTGCTGCTCCTGGCCCCGTTCCTCAGGTTCACGGACTCCTTTCCCCAGCGCACGGTGCTGGCCATGCACACCAGCCTGGAGGAGAACCCGGCCCGCACCCTGGCGGCGTTCCACGCCAACTGCGGAGAGGACGACCCGCCGCCGTACCGGCCCGAGCAGCTGCCCGCCCTGGCCGGTGGCCTGCGCTACCTGGCCAACGCCCCGGCCGCGCTCAACGAGCCTGTCCCGGCGACCAACGTTCTGGTGGCGCGCGGAACCCGGGACCGCATCGTGCGCGCCAAGGCCCTCGACGCCCTGCTCCCCCTGCTGCCGGGCGCAGCCACGGCGACGCCCGAGTGCGGGCACAAGATTCCCGAACCCCTTGTCCTGGACCTGCTCCATGCCCGCCTCGGTCGCACGGACCTTTAGCCGCGCGGCGCGCACCTACGGCCCCTCGGCCCGGGTGCAGCAGGCCGTGGCCGGGACCTGCGCGGCGCGCTGCCCGGCCGGGGACTACGGCAACGTCCTGGACGTGGGCGCGGGCACGGGCTTCCTGGCCCGGGCCCTGGCACCGCGCGTCTCCTGGCGAACCTACGCGGCCCTGGACCTGTCCCCGGACATGCTGCGCACCCATCGCCGGAACGCGCCCGGGGCCCTGCCCGTTGCCGCGGACGGCGAGGCCGCGCCGTTTCTTCCCGCATCCTTCGACCTGCTGGTCTCGGCCTCGGCCCTGCAGTGGTTCACGGACCCGGAACGGAGCCTGCCGGCCCTGCTGGGCCTGCTCAAGCCCGGCGGATTCTTCTCCCTGGCCATCTACACCCACGGCACCCTGGCCGAACTGGCCACGGCCACGGCGCAGTCGGGCTTCGGCTCGGTGCTGCCCCTGCGGACCGCCGCGGCCTGGCTGAACCTCCTGCGCCGATCCGGCGTGCTGCCCGAATCCCGCACGGAAAAACGCATCCTCTTCTTCCCCTCGGTGCGGGAGGTCCTCGTGTCCCTGCAGCGCACGGGCACGGCCTTCACCCCCACCAAGCGCGCGGCCTCGCGGCAGCGCTTCGAGGCTTTCCTGTCCTCCTATGCCGACGCCTTCGCCACCCCGGACGGCATTCCCGCAACCTATTCGGTCCTTTACGCCTGGGGCGCTCTGCCCAATCCTTGACGCCGCCGCCTCCCGGGTCCACAATGCTGCCGCAATCCCCACGTGGCTTGCCTCTCCCTTTGTTTACAACTGGTTAAATAATAAAAGTTTTTGGAGTCTCCCATGCTCATTCCAAAGGGTTTCCGGTTCGCGGTGGCGGCGGCGGAGTTCCGCAAGGCCGGCCGGAACGATCTGGCGGTGCTGTATTCCACCGTGCCCGCGGTGGCGGCCGGGGTGTTCACCACCAACCTGTTCAAGGCCGCGCCGGTGCTGGTGGCCCAGGAAAACCTGGCCGCCTCGCGCAGCATGCGGGCCATCGTGGTCAACGCGGGCCAGGCCAACGCCTGCACCGGCGAGGAAGGGGTGGTGAACTGCAAGGTCAGCCTGGAGCTGGCGGCCGAGGCGCTGGGCGTGCAACCCGCGGAGATGCTGCCCGCGTCCACCGGGGTCATCGGGGTGCACCTCCTCATGGACAAGTGGCGCGAGGCCATGCCCCAGATCGCCAGGAGCCTGGGCCAGACCAGCGCCCTGGAGGCGGCCACGGCCATCATGACCACGGACAGCTTTCCCAAGCTGGCCTCGGCCCGGATGGCGGCCGAGGGCGGGGGCGAGGTGCGGGTGCTGGGCATGTGCAAGGGCGCGGGCATGATCTGCCCCAACATGGCCACCATGCTGGGCTTCATCCTCACCGACGCGGACGTGGACCCGGACCTGTGGCAGGAGATCGTGGCCGGGTGCGCGGCCGAGTCCTTCAACCGGGTCACGGTGGACGGCGACACCTCCACCAACGACTGCGTCATCGGCCTGGCCAACGGCCGCAGCGAGGTGAAGGTCACGCGCGCGGACATGGCCCCGCTGGTGGCGGCCGTGGACCAGGTGTGCCAGGCCCTGGCCTACATGCTGGTGCAGGACGCCGAGGGCGGCACCAAGGTGGCGCGCATCGAGGTGCAGGGCGCGGCCGACGCGAAGGACGCGGAACTGGCCGCCCGGGCGGTGGGCAACTCGCCCCTGGTCAAGACCGCGCTCTTCGGCCGCGACCCCAACTGGGGCCGCATCGCCGCGGCCCTGGGCCGCAGCGGCGCGGCGTTCGACCCGGACCAGGTGCGCATCGCCATCGGCGGCCAGGTCATCTTCGAACACGGCCTGCCCCGGCCCGGGGACCTGCGCGCGCTCCTGGGCAGCGCCCTGCGGCGGCAGGACATCCCCATCGACATCTCCCTGGGCACCGGCGAGGGCGCGTACGTGCTCCTGGCCTCGGACCTGACCTACGACTACGTGAAGATAAACGCCGAATACACGACGTAGAAGGACCGAATGGAAGACAAGAAATTGAAGAGAATCGCCGACTTCTTGTACGAGGCCGGCATGCTGCGCCGCACCCCGCGCACCGGGTACCAATTCCTGGGCACGGGCAGCGAGAACGTGGCCGAGCACAGCTTCCGCACCTCGGTCATCGGCTACACCCTGGGCCGCATGGCCGGGGCCGACGCCCGGCAGGTGGCCATGCTCTGCCTGTTCCACGACCTGCACGAGGCGCGCACCGCGGACTTCAACTACGTGAACCGCATGTACAACGACAGCCGCCGCACCGACGCGCTCAAGGACTGCATGGCCGGCACCGGCCTGGAGGAGGATGTGCTCGGCTTCTGGCGCGAACTGGAAAAGGCCGAGAGCCCGGAGGCCAGACTGGCCCAGGACGCGGACCAACTGGACCTCATCCTGAACCTGGCCGAGGAGCTGGACCTGGGCAACAAGCGGGCCGGCCAGTGGATCGAGCTGGCCCTGGAGCGGCTGCGAACCCCCGAGGGACAAGCCCTGGGCAAGCAGATCGTGGAGACCAACCCCACGGACTGGTGGATGGAGCGTCCCGACCGTTCCTGGTGGACCCGGGCCAATGGCGGCAAGCCTCCCCTTGGCGGCAGTGAAGAAGGATAACCAACCGGCGAGGGCGAGAATACCCTTGGCGGCGCCCGGCAAAGTGGCCCGGACACGGCCCGAATTGTCCTACCCCTTGACTTCCCCATGGACATGCGTAGAAGTGCGGGGACCCGGGACTGTCCTGGGAACAAGCGACAAGTGAGACGCCACAAAGATTTTCCGACAAAACACAGCACCACGTCCGGACCGGGAGGCCACCGTCCGTACATGTTGTCCCGACGCCGGCCGCCACACATCAAGCTTGCCCGCGCTCCGCTTCATGTGAGGGCGGTTTTTCCGTGCCGGCCGCGCTATAGAAGAATGAAAGAAACCAAAGACTTCCCTCCCTTGCACATCGGGGCCCTCACGGCCCGTACTCCCATTGTGCAGGGTGGCATGGGCGTAGGCATCTCCTTGTCCGGCCTGGCTGCGGCAGTAGCCAACCAGGGCGGCATCGGAGTCATCTCCGCCGCGGCCATCGGCCTGGTCAATCCTCCCCAGCCCTCCAAGGGCTACGAAGAGGACTGCCGGGCCGTGCTGCGCCGCGAGATCAGCCGCGCCCGCGAACTCTCGCCCACGGGCATCCTGGGCGTGAACATCATGGTGGCGCTGACCAACTACGCGGACATGGTCCGCGTCTCGGCCGAGGCCGGCATCGACGTGATCTTCTCCGGCGCGGGCCTGCCCCTGGACCTGCCCGCCCTGCTCCCGGAAGGGACCGCCACCCTGCTCTCGCCCATCGTGTCCTCCGGCCGCGCGGCAGCGGTCATCTCCAAGCGCTGGCTCTCCCGCACCGGGCGGCTGCCCGACGTGGTGGTGGTGGAAGGCCCCAAGGCCGGCGGCCACCTGGGCTTCAGCCCGGAGCAGATCGAGGACCCGGCATACGCCCTGGAAAACCTGGTGCCCGAGGTGGTCGAGGCGCTCAAGCCCTTCGAGGACAAGGCCGGCCGGGCCATCCCGGTCATCGCCGCGGGTGGCTGCTACACCGGCGCGGACATCCGCGTGCTGCTGGGCCTGGGCGCGGCGGCGGTGCAGATGGGCACCCGCTTCGTGGCCACCGAGGAGTGCGACGCGGACCCGGCGTTCAAGCAGGCCTACCTGGACGCCAAGCCGGGCGACGCCACCATCATCCAGAGCCCCGTGGGACTACCCGGCCGGGCGCTCAAGAACCTCTTCCTGGAGCAGGTGGGCCACGGTGACCGCAAGCCCGTGTACTGCCCCTACCACTGCATCCGCACTTGCGATCCCCAGAAAAGCCCTTATTGTATATCCCTGGCCCTCATGGCCGCCCAGAAGGGCTGTACCGACCGGGGCTTCGTGTTCGCCGGGGCGAACGTCCACCGCGTGAACCGCATTACCACGGTCAAGGAGCTCATCGACGAGCTCCGCGAGGAATACATCCAGGCCGGCGTCACGGCCTGATCCCCATCGCTTTCCTTCCGCCCGGCGTATTCCCGGGCCGATCCACCCTTTGAACCAAGGACTACCCTAGTGAATTTTTCTGATTTTGCGCTCGACCCGCGCATTGCCAAAGGCATTGCCGCCGCGGGTTACTGCACTCCCACTCCCATCCAGGCCCAGGCCATTCCCCACGTCATGCTGGGCCGCGACCTCATGGGCCTGGCCCAGACCGGCACCGGCAAGACCGCTGCCTTCGCCCTGCCCATCCTGCACCGCCTGAGCGCCGGCCCCCGCGGCCGCGCCCGCGCCCTGGTGCTGGCCCCCACCCGCGAACTGGCCGAACAGATCCGCCAGTCCTTCGACGTGCTCGGCTCCCACAGCGGCCTGCGCTGCGCCGCAGTGTACGGCGGGGTGGGCCTCAATCCCCAGATAAACGCCCTGCGCCGGGCGGACATCGTGGTGGCCTGCCCGGGCCGGCTGCTGGACCACCTGAACCGCGGCACCGCCAACCTCGCCAATGTGGAGGTCCTGGTCCTGGACGAGGCTGATCACATGTTCGACATGGGCTTTCTGCCCGACGTGCGCCGCATCCTGAGGGCCGTGCCGGGTCGCGAGCAGACCCTGCTCTTCTCCGCCACCATGCCCGAGGCCATCCGCGGCCTGGCCGAGGAGACCCTCACCGACCCGCTCATCGTGCGGGCCGGCGAGATCCGGCCGGTGGAGACCGTGTCCCACGCCCTGTGCGCCCTGCGCCAGACCGACAAGACCGCGGCGCTCAAGGCCTTCCTGCGCAGCGCGGACACCGAGTCCGTGCTGGTCTTCACCCGCACCAAGCACCGGGCCAAGACCCTGGCCCGCCACCTGAACGAGGCCGAGATCCCGGCCGACTGCCTGCAGGGCAACATGTCCCAGAACCGCCGCCAGGCGGCCATGGACGCGTTCCGCAGGGGCAAGATCAAGGTGCTGGTGGCCACGGACATCGCGGCCCGGGGCATCGACGTGAACCTGGTGTCCCACGTGGTGAACTTCGACATGCCCGACACGGTGGAGGCCTACACCCACCGCATCGGCCGCACCGGCCGCGCCGAACGCAACGGCTTCGCCCTGACCCTGGTCACCGGCGAGGACGAGGGCCTGGTGCGCGCTGTGGAGCGGGTGCTGGGCAGCCGCATCGAGCGCACCCGCATCCCGGGCTTCACCCCGGCCCAGGCCGGGGCCGAGGCCCAGCCCACCCGGGACTTCGACCGCCCCGACCGCCGGTTCACCGGCCGGCCCGGGAACCGCGGCGGCAACGGCCGCAGCGCTGGCGGCCCTCGCGATTCCCGCGGCGGGCGCGACACCCGCGGCCGGGACAACCGCCGCGAGGTCCGGGCCGCGTAGCAGACCGTTGAAAAACTCGCGATGGCTGCGTTGCTGCGAAAACATCAAACCCTCACGTATGTCGAATACGCTTCGGCCTTGCTGTTTTCTTGCGCCTTGCCCTCGCGGTTTTTGAACGGTCTGCAAAAACACCCTCACTAACGAGCATCGCTATCCCGATACGGGCGCGGAGGAAGTCTCCTCCGCGCCCGTTTTTTGTGCGGGCCTTGTCAGGTTGCCGCATTTGGGTCAGAAGTCGTAAACTGAAGCAAAAACAGGGACCGCACCGACCATGACCACTCCCCGGGAAGGCAGCAACCCGCTGCAAACCATGCTGAAGCCCAATTCCGTGGCCGTCATCGGCGCCACGGAAGAGCCCGGGCACCCGGCCGCGGTCCTGCTGAGGAACCTGCTGGCCTCCAAGTTCATCGGCCCCATCATCCCGGTGCACGACACCCTGGACGAGGTCTTCGACCTGCCGGTGTACCGGTCCATCGACACCCTGCCGCTGACCCCGGACCTGGCGGTGATCTGCTCCGAACCGGAGACCATCCCGGACTACGTGCTGGACCTGGGCCGGCGCGGCGTGTCCGGCGCGGTCATCATGAGCCGGGGCATCGAGTTGTTGCCCCTGGACGTGCAGATCATGCTCAAGGAAGCCGCCCTGTCCGCGGCGCGCAAGCATTTCATGCGGCTCATGGGGCCGGGCAGCCTGGGATTCATCACCCCCTCCATCGGGATCAACGCGAGCCTGGCCCACACCGACGCCTCGCCGGGCAAGATCGCCTTCATCACCCAGTCCGACGCCCTGTTCACCGCGGTGCTGGACTGGGCCAACTCGCGCAGCATCGGGTTCTCCCACTTCGTGTCCCTGGGCGACCAACTGGACGTGAGCTTCGGCGCGGTGCTGGACCTCCTGTCCACCGACCCCAACACCCGCGCCATCCTGCTCTACGTGGAGTCCATCCGGGACGCCCGCATCTTCATGTCCGCGGCACGGGCCACCGCGCGCAACAAGCCCGTGCTGGTCATCAAGGCCGGGGCCACGCCCGAGGGCGCGCGGGGCATCCGCCTGCCCCCGGGACAGGCCCTGGGCCTGGACGCGGTGTACGATGCGGCCTTCCGCCGGGCGGGTATGCTGCGGGTGTTCGACATCGACTCCATGTTCGACAGCGTGCAGACCATCGCCCGCACCCGCCCCTTGCGCGGGGAGCGGCTGTGCGTGCTCACCAACGGCCCCGGCCCGGGGCTGCTGGCCATGGACTTCCTGATCCAGGAGGGCGGCGCCCCGGCCCAGCTCACCGAAGCCACCCGAACCGGCCTGGCGGGCCTCATCGAGGACCTGCCCACGGACAACCCGGTGTGCCTGCCCGCGAACGCCCCGCCCGCCCACTACGCCGACGCCATGCGGCTGCTGCTCAAGGACGACCACGTGGACGCGCTCCTGGTCATGCACGCGCCCACCGCCGTGGTGGACAACCTGGAGGTGGCCAAGGCCGTGGCCGGGGTGGCCAAGAAGGCCAAGCGCAACGTGTTCGTGAGTTGGCTGGGGGGCAACACCGCGGAGCCCGCCCGCCAGCTCTTCGGCCAGGAGGACGTGCCCACTTACTGGACCGCGGACAAGGCGGTGCGGTCGTTCATGCACCTGGTGCGCTACCGGCGCAACCAGGAGATGCTGATGGAGACCCCGGCCTCCCTGCCCTCGGAGTTCGCGCCGGACACCACCACCGCCCGGCTCATCGTGGACAACGTGCTGGCCGGCAGCCGGCGCAACCTGTCCGTGCCCGAGGCCATGGACATCCTCACCGCCTACCAGGTCCCTGCGGCCGAAACCCGGGTGGCGGCCACCACCAAGGGCGCGGTGCTCCAGGCCCGGGACCTGGGCTTCCCGGTGGCCATCAAGGTCCTGTCCCCGGACGTGGTGCGCAAGACCCAGGCCGGCGGCGTGGTGCTGGACCTGGACTCCGAGGACGCGGTGCACGAGGCGGCCGAGGCGGTGGTGGGGCGGGTGCGCGAGTTCCACCCCGGAGCCCACATCGCCGGGTTCGTGGTGCAGAAGATGTCGCGGCGCCCAGGCGCCTTCGAACTGTTCATCCGCACGGACACGGACCCGGTGTTCGGGCCGTACATCCGCTTCGGCCAGGCCGGCCCGCGCAGCGGGGCCGAGGTGGACAGCGCGGTGACCCTGCCGCCGCTCAGCATGAGCCTGGCCAAGGAGCTCATCTCCCGCACCCAGGTCTTCCCCAAGCTGGCCGGGGCCACCGAGGGTGTGCCCGCGGCGGACGTGAACGCCCTGTGCCTCACCCTGGTCAAGGTGTCCCAGCTCATCATCGACGTGCCGGGCATAAAGCGCCTGGAGATCAACCCCCTGTTCTCGGACCACACCGGCATGGTGGCCCTGGACGCGGACATCGAGGTGGCGGAGTACTCGGGCACCGGCGCGCAGCGCCTGGCCATCCGGCCCTACCCCCAGGAACTGGAGGAGTGCACGGTGCTCAAGAACGGCCGCAAGATCTGCCTGCGCCCCATCCGGCCCGAGGACGAGCCCGCCCACTGGGAGTTCCTGTCCCGGCTCTCCCTGGACGACATGCGGTTCCGGTTCTTCGGCATGGTGCGGGAGCTGCCCCGCTCGGAGATGGTGCGCCTCACCCAGATCGACTACGACCGGGAGATGGCCTTCATCGCCACCTCGGCCGACCCGGCCACGGGCAAGGGCGAGACCCTGGGCGTGGTGCGGGCCATGACCCGGCCGGACAACCAGTCCTCGGAGTTCGCCATCATCGTGCGCTCGGACCTCAAGGGCCTGGGCCTGGGCCGGCTGCTCATGGAGAAGATGATCCGCTACGTGAAGAGCCGCGGCACCAAGTATCTGCTGGGCGAGGCCATGCTGGAGAACGCGGCCATGGCCGGCCTGGCCGAGGCTGTGGGCTTCAAGGTCAAGCGCAACACCGCGGACGACGTGTACGAGTTCAGGCTGCTGCTGAATCCGGAGTAGGCTGGGGCGCTGCCCCAGACCCCGCCCGGGGGCTCCTCGCCCCCGGAACCCCCCGCAAGGGGCTGTGCCCCTTGACCCTATCGATGTGTGACGCAAAAGGGCGCCCCCTTTCGGGGGCGCCCTTTTGCGTCACTGATGGGGATTCCCACGGGCCGTCGGCCCTTGGGCCCCCGGAGGACCTATTCTTCCCCTTCTTCCCGGGAGTACTTGCAGCTCTTGCTGGGGCAGGCGATGCGCACGCCCTGCTTGGTGGCCTTGCGCTCCAGGATGGGGAAGTTGCAGACCGGGCAGGGCTCCTGCACCGGGGGGTTCCACATGGCGTAGTCGCAGCGGGGGTAGTTGGAGCAGGAGTAGAACACCTTGCCGCGCTTGGAGCTCTTCTCCACCAGGGTGCCGCCGCAGCCCTCGCGGGGGCAGGGCACGCCGGTGGACAGGGATTCGGCGTGGGTGCACTCGGGATAGCCCGGGCAGGCCACGAACCGGCCGCCGGCGCGGGTGCGCTTGATGACCAGTTCCCGGCCACACTTGGGGCATTCCCGGCCGGTGCCCTGGGTCTCCTGGACCTCTTTCTCCTGGATGACGATCTCGCCCTTGTCGTTGCGCTGGAAATTCTTGGTGTTGGTGCAGGCCGGATAGCCGGTGCAGGCCAGGAATGTGCCGGCCTTGCCGAACTTGATGGCCATGGGCTTGCCGCACACGTCGCAGGTGATGCCCGAATCCAGGCCGGTCTTCACCTGGGTCATGTTCTTGGCGGCTTCCGACAGGGTGGGGTAGAACTCGCCGGTGAAGTCCTTGAGCAGGTTCACCCAGTCCTGGCGGCCCTCGGCCACCTTGTCCAGGGCCTCCTCCATGCCGGCGGTGAAGCCCACGTCCATGAGGGTGGCGAAGTGCTCGGCCAGCATGTCGCTCACCACCGTGCCCAGGTCGGTGGGCGCGAAGCGGCGCTCGGCCATGCGCACGTATTCCCGGCCCTGCAGGGTCTCGATGATGGTGGCGTAGGTGGAGGGCCGGCCGATGCCCTTGTCCTCCAGCTCCTTGACCAGGGAGGCCTCGGAGTAGCGCGGGGGCGGCTGGGTGAACTTCTGTTCCTTGGCGAAGTCCTGCAAGGCGAGGGCGTCGCCCTTGGCCAGCCTGGGCAGCTCCGCGGCCTCGGACTTCTCCTCGCCTCCGTAGGCCGCCATGTAGCCGGCGAAGAGCAGGCGTTCGCCCTTGGCCTTCCACTCGGTCTTGCCGGCCTTGGCCGTGACCGTGGTGTCCCAGAACCGGGCCGCGGCCATCTGGCAGGCCACGAACCGCTCCCAGATGAGCTTGTAGAGCCGGTACTGGTCCGCGGGCAGGGCGGCCTTGACCTGGGCCGGAGTGATGTGCACGTCCACCGGCCGGATGGCCTCGTGCGCGTCCTGGGCCGAGGACTTGGTCTTGAACACCCGGGTCTTGTCCGGGCAGTGCTCCGGCCCCCAGGACTCCAAAATGTATTCCTTGGCCGCGTCCAAGGCTTCCTGGGCGATGCGGACCGAGTCGGTGCGCATGTAGGTGATGAGGGCCTGGGTGCCCAGGCTGCCCAGGTCCACGCCCTCGTACAGGCGCTGGGCCGTGCTCATGGTGCGCTTGGCGGTGTAGCCCAGGCGGCGGTTGGCCTCTTGTTGCAACGTGGAGGTGATGAAGGGCGGGCCGGGGTGCCGGGCGCGTTCCTTCTCGTCCACCGCGACCACGCTGAAGCCCTTGGCCTTGGCCTCGGCCTCCACGGCCTCGGCCTGCTCCCGGGAGCCCACCTCGGCCTTCTTATTGGAAATCTTGGCCAGCTCCAGGTCGAAGGCCGGGGGTTCCGGGCCCAGGACCCGGGCCTTGAAGGTCCAGTATTCCTGGGGCTCGAAGGCCAGGCGTTCCTTTTCCCGGTCCACGATGAGCTTGAGCGCCACGGACTGGACCCGGCCCGCGGAGATGCCGCGTTTGACCTTTTTCCAGAGCAGCGGGGACACCTTGTAGCCCACGATGCGGTCCAGGATGCGCCGGGCCTGCTGGGAATTGAACAGGTTCTCGTCCAGGTCGCGGGGATGGGCCAGGGCCTCGTGCACCGCGCGGGAGGTGATCTCGTTGAACTGGATGCGCCGCACGGTGCGTCCCTTGCCGCGCACCAGCTCGGCCACGTGCCAGGCGATGGCCTCACCCTCGCGGTCCGGGTCGGGCGCCAGGAACACGGCCTCAGCCTCGGCCGCGGCCTTGGCCAGCTTGGCCACCACCTTTTCCTTGCCCGGGATGACGCGGTATTCCGGGGCGAAAGTCGCCTCGTTCACGCCCAGGGTCTTGGCGGGCAGATCGCGCACGTGGCCTACCGAGGCCTCCACCGCGTAGTCCTTGCCCAGGAACTTGCGGATGGTTTTGACCTTGGCCGGCGATTCGACGATGATGAGATTCTTGCCCATGGGCGCCCTCGATAGCCCATGGAGCCAGGGAGCGCAAGCCTTGCATTTCCCCACGGCTGGGGTAGGTTCGGGCGTATGAAAAACGCGCACAAGTTCGGCTCGGTGGTGCTGCTCGGCCCGCCCAACGCCGGCAAGTCCACCCTGCTCAACCGCCTGCTGGGGCAGAAGCTGGCCATCGTCACGTCCAAGCCCCAGACCACCCGCAACCGCATCAGCGGCATCCTGACCCGCGACGACGCCCAGGTGGTGTTCCTGGACACCCCGGGCGTGCACCGGGTGGGCGGCCCCATGAACCGGATGCTGCTCACCTCGGCCTGGAACGCCGCGGCCTCGGCCGACGTGTGGGTCATCCTCCTGGACGCGGCCGCCTACGTGCGCAAGCCCGACCTGCTGGACACCGAGGCCGATCCGCTCAAGTCCGGCTCGGCCTCCTTCGCCGGCCCGCTCATCCTGGTGCTCAACAAGGTGGACGCGGTGGGCGACAAGGCGCGCCTCTTGCCCCTCATGGAGAAAGTGTCAAGGATTTGGCCCCGGGCGGAGGTGATGCCCATCTCCGCGACCAAGGGGGACGGGGTCCCCGCCCTCCTGGACCGGGTGCTCTCCTTCCTGCCCGAGGGGCCGCCGGCCTTCCCCGAGGACCAGCTGTCCACCGCGCCCCTGCGCTTCCTGGCCGCGGAGGTGGTGCGCGAGAAGCTCTTCATGGCCCTGCGCCAGGAGGTGCCCTACGGGGTGGCGGTGGAGATCGAGCAGTGGCAGGAGGAGCCCGGCCTGGTGCGCGTGGGCGCGCTCATCCACGTGGCCAAGGAGGGGCACAAGGCCATGGTCATCGGCAAGGGCGGCAGCGTGCTCAAGGAGGTGGGCCGCCAGGCCCGGCTGGAGCTCAAGGAGCTCATCGGCAGCAAGGTGCACCTGGAGCTGTGGGTCAAGGTCCGGCGGGACTGGCCCGAGGACCCGGCCTTCCTGCGCTCCCTGGGCCTGGGCGAATAACCCGGGCAGGTTTTTCCTTTCCCGCCGGGGGACTGGCCGCGGACCCCGGCCAACCCCGCGATCGCATGGCAGGATTTACCGTGACGAGCTTCGAGCACATCGCCCGCAACCTGGCCGAGGTGCGCCAGGAGATGGAGGACGCGGCCCGGGCCGCTGGCCGCGATCCGTCCGAGGCGATCCTGGTGGCGGTGAGCAAGACCTACCCCCCCGAGGCGGTGGCCGCAGCGCACGCCGCAGGCCAGTTTCACTTCGGGGAGAGCTACGTGCAGGAGGCCCTGCCCAAGCTGGAGGCCTTGGCCCACCTGCCGCTCACCTGGCACTTCATCGGCCGGCTGCAGAGCAACAAGGCCAAGTTTCTGGGCGGCCGGTTCTCCCTGGTGCACAGCGTGGATTCATCCAAGTTGGCCCAAGCCTTGCATAAAAGGCTTGCGGCAGACTCTGCGCCCGTACAGGACGTGCTCATCCAGGCCAATTTGGCCGGGGAGGAGCAGAAGGCGGGAGTCGCGGCAGAGGAGCTCACGCGCCTGGCCGACGACGTGGCCGGGCTGGCAAGCCTGCGACTGCGCGGGCTCATGCTCCTCCCTCCGCTGGGCGAGGCGGAGGAGAACCGCAGGTATTTCGCCGGGCTGCGCCAAGCCCGGGACCGCCTGGAAACCAGGCTGGGCATGGAGCTCCCGATCCTGTCCATGGGCATGAGCGACGACTTCGCCGTGGCCATCGCCGAGGGAGCCACCCACGTCCGGGTGGGCACGCGCATTTTCGGGAAACGGGAGGCGCGGCCGCAGGCGGGGTAGGAAAAGCCGTCCACCGTCCCTTTGGACGGGCGGGCGGTCGGGGCACGAACACAGGAGTGACGCGACGCCATGGATCTGGCAACCCTGATCGGTCTGGTGCTGGCCTTCGGCCTGGTCATCGGCGGCATTGTGACCGGGTCGAGCATCCTGCTCTTCATCGACATCCCCTCCATCCTCATCGTGGGCGGGGGCACCCTGGGCTGCTCCCTGGTGCAGCACCCCCTGAGCAACATCCTGGGGGTGGTGGCGGTGGTGAAGAACACCTTCTTCTCCCGCCTGGACAGCCCCACCGAGGTCATCACCCGGTTCATGGACTACGCCAACCGCGCCCGGCGCGAGGGCATCCTGTCCCTGGAGCCGCTCATCAAGGAAATCGACGACTACTTCCTGAAAAAGGGGTTGCAGCTCACGGTGGACGGCCTGGAGCCGGCCACCATCCAGGAGATCCTGGAGACCGAGATATCCTACCTGGAGCAGCGCCACGAGAGCGGGGCGGAGATCATGGGCACCTTCGCCAACTTCGCCCCGGCCATGGGCATGGTGGGCACGGTCATCGGGCTCATCCAGATGCTCCAGAACATGAGCGACCCGGCCTCCATCGGCCCGGCCATGGCGGTGGCGCTCATCACCACCTTCTACGGCGCGGTGTCGTCCAACCTCATCTTCCTGCCCATGACCGGCAAGCTCAAGACCCGCAGCAAGGAAGAGGTGCTCATCAAGGAGATGATCCTGGGCGGCATCCTGTCCATCTCCAAGGGCGAGAACCCGCGGATCATCGAAGAGAAGCTCAACTCCTACCTGCCGCCCAAGATGCGCCGCCAGGAAGGGCCCTAGGCAACGGACATGGCCAGGAAGGAAAAGCAGGCCGACGAGGGCGGCGGGGTTCCCGCCTGGCTGATCACGTTCACCGATATGATGACCCTCATGCTCACCTTCTTCGTGCTCCTGGTGTCCATGTCCACCATCGACGAGCGCCGCAAGCTCATCACCCTGGGCTCCATCATCGGCACCTTCGGCACGGGCAAGTCCTATGACAACTTCTCGACCAAGGACCGCCGGCGCAGCGTGGAGCCCGGCCCCATGGACCTGGAGAAGGTGGACGACCTGACCCCGCTCAAGGACAAGGCCTGGGAGAACGCTTACGAGGACCTGGACTTCGCGGCCAACAAGTTCGTGCAGATATTCTCCATCAACGAGGACGTGCTCTTCGAGCCCGGCTCCACCCAACTCAAGCCCGAGGGCAAGCGGATGCTGGAGGGCACCCTGCCGGTGCTGTTGCAGATCGACTACCCCCTGCTGTTGGCCGGGCACACCTCCACCCTGCGCGAGGAAGAGGGCACGGCCTTCAAGGTGAACCGCAAGGATGAGGGGCCGGACCCGTCCTGGAAGCTCTCCCTGGGCCGGACCATGAGCGTGTACCGCTTCCTGCTGGAGAGCGGAGTGACCCCGGACCGGCTGCGCATGGAGGCCTTCGGCCGCTTCCGGCCGCGGCACGGCGACCAGACCGCGGCCGACCGCCGGCGCAACCGCCGGGTGGACATCGTGCTGGACAAGCGCAACGGCGCCTGGCTGGAGAAGATCACCAAGCCGGACGAGGTCCGCGAGGACGGCCCCTACCAGTACAAGGACTTCCGCTTCCGGCTGGAGGAGTCGGCCCCGAAGAGCGAGGACATCTCCCCCCTGCTCTCCCCCCTGCGCAGCCGCTTCCGGGAAGGGGGCCGCTGACATGGGCCGCAAGAAAAAGAAGGGCGGCGGGTCCGTTGGCGAGGGCAGCTGGCTGGTCACGTTTTCAGACCTGACCACCCTGCTTTTGACATTTTTCGTGCTGTTACTCACTATGGCGTCCATGGACCGCAGCGTGCTGACCAAGGTCACCCTGTTCACCCAGGACCTGGGCCAGATGCAGATGAAAGGCTCGGGCAAGATCACCACCCGGCAACGGCTCTTGCAGGAGCTGCTGGAGCGGCCCCTGGAAGCCATGGAGAAGGTCGAGCGGCTCAAGGACCTGCTGTTCCCCGAGGACGTGCTGCCCCCGGACTTGTCCCGCAGCACCCTGGACGAGAACCTCCTGGTCCTGCAACGGCCCGAGGGCGTGGCCCTGGTGCTCACCGAGAAGCTGCTCTTCCCGCCCGGGGGCCACTCCCTGTCCGACCAGGCCAAAACGCTCCTGGGGGCGGTGGCCATGGTCTTCTCCCTCACCGAGGCGGACGTGAACATTTCAGGGTACACCGACAGCACCCCGGGGCAGAATCCGGACAACCTGACCCTTTCCGGCTTGCGCGCCATGTCCGTACTGGAGTACTTCCTGTCCCTCGGGGTGCCGGACCGGCGCTTCTCGGTGGCGGGGTACGGACCGTTCTGGCCCATAGCGGACAACGACACCCCCCAGGGCCAGGCCAAGAACCGGCGGGTGGAGATCCTGCTGCGCACCACCCCCTGGCTGGCTGGCTATTAGCAACACAACCGGAACCGCAAGGAGCAGATCGTGGCCGACAACCAGCTGGAAGCGCCCAAGGAAGAGGGCAAGAAGAAGGGCGGAAAGCTCAAGTGGATCATCCTCCTGGTGCTCCTGTTGGGCGTGCTCGGCGGGGGCGGATGGTTCGGCTACAAGTACTTCTTCGCCAACAAGGCGGATACTGCCGACGGAGCGGCGGCCGAAGGCGGGGCAGCGGGCCAGGCCAAGGCCAAGGAGGAGCAGGGCAAGACCGAGATCGTCACCCTGCCCACCTTCGTGGTCAACCTGGCCGACCCCCTGGGCCGGCGCTACCTGAAGCTCACGGTGGACGTGGAGATGGCCGACCAGAAGGCTGCCGAGGAGTTGCGCGGCTCCGAGCCCAAGGTCAGGGACGCCGTCATCCTGCTCCTGTCCAGCAAGACGTTTGCGGACCTCTCCTCGGTGGAGAGCAAGATCATGCTCAAGAACGAGATCGTGGAGCGCCTGAACCAGGTGGTGCCTGGCAACAAGGTGCTCAGGGTCTACTTCACGGAAATGGTCATCCAATAGGGGTATCACCAACGCCGCAGCCGGCAGGGGCCGGCGCGGCAACACGCACCCGCGAGGGGGTGGACACATGGGCAACGAACTGGATCAAGACGCCCTGGCGGCGGAATGGGCCGCGGCGCTCGAAGAGCAGGACGATACCCCGGTAGAGGGCGGTGACGCCCCGGCGGCCGGCGGCGGTGGCGGTGGCGGTGGCGGTGGGGACGACGAGGCCCTGGCCGACGAGTGGGCCGCGGCCCTGGCGCAGGAAGAACAGACCTCCATGAAAAAGGAGAAGGAGCAGTCCTTCCTGCACTCCCAGAGCCGTAGCGCGGATTTCAAGGATTTGACGGACGACGCCAAGGCCCCCCGGCCCGACGCCACCAAGCGGGACCTGGACTTCATCCTGGACATCCCCCTGGACGTGTCCGCGGAACTGGGGCGCACCAAGCTGCTCATCAACGAGTTGCTGCAGCTGGGCCAGGGCTCGGTCATCGAGCTCAACAAGCTGGCCGGCGAGCCTCTGGAGATCTACGTCAACGGCAAGCTGGTGGCGCGCGGCGAGGCGGTGGTCATCAACGAGAAGTTCGGTGTGCGGCTGACCGACATCATCAGCCCCATCGAGCGGGTGAAGCAACTTGCCTAGCCTGGCACTTGCCGCGGGCAACGCCACCCAGGTCCTGCCCGGGCAGGACCTGGGCGCGGCCTGGTGGAACATGACCGGGGGCCTGGTGCTCCTGCTCGGGCTCCTCCTGGTGGCCTTCTGGCTGCTCAAGCGGTACGGGCCCAAGGCCGGGCTCTCCATGTTCAAGCGCGGGGGCCTGACCCTGGAGGGCCAACTGGCCTTGGGCCCGCGCAAATCCATTGTGCTGGTCCGCTTCTTGAATAAGGTCCTGGTGCTCGGGGTGACCGAGAACCAGATCAACCTGTTGACCGAAGTGGACGACCAGCATGACCCCGCCTCCCACAAGGACTTCTCAGCGACTCTCCAGGACGCCGGCCGGGACGATACTCCTTAGCCTGGCGCTGCTCCTGGCGGGCGCTTCCGTGGCCGCAGCGGCCACCACCCAGCCCACCCTCAGCCTGAACCTGGCCGCGGGCCAGACCGAGCCGGAGAACGTCTCCCTGTTGCTGGAGATCCTGTTCATGATGACGGTGCTGTCCCTGGCGCCCGCCATCATGCTGACGGTGACCTCCTTCACCCGCATCATCATCGTGTTCTCGTTCCTGCGCCAGGCCATGGGCACGGCCCAGATGCCGCCCACCCAGATTCTGGCCAGCCTGGCCATCTTCATGACCTTCGTGATCATGTACCCGGTGGGCAAGCAGATCAACGACCAGGCCCTGCAGCCCTACCTGAACGAGACCATGGGCTTCACCGAGGCCCTGCACACCGCGGAGCAGCCCCTGCGGGCCTTCCTGTTCAAGCATACCCGGGAGAAGGACCTTTCGGTGTTCTACGCCATCTCCAAGATGGACCGGCCCGAGAAGAAGGAAGACGTGCCCACCATCATCCTGATCGCCGGGTACGTGATCAGCGAGCTCAAGACCGGGTTCCAGATCGGGTTCATGATCTACATTCCCTTCCTGATCCTGGACATGGTGGTGGCCTCCATCCTGCTGGCCATGGGCATGATGATGCTGCCTCCGGCCATGATCTCGCTGCCCTTCAAGATATTGCTCTTCGTGATGGTGGACGGCTGGAACCTGCTCACCGCATCTCTGGTGAACAGCTTCGCCTGACGGCGGAAACTTGACGCACAGGAGCGCACTCCCATGAGCCCGGAATTTGTCGTCGGATTTGCCCGCCAGGCCATCGAAATGGCCCTCATGATCGCCCTGCCCATGATGGGGGTGGGGCTGGTTGTGGGCGTGTTCGTGTCGGTGCTCCAGGCCGCCACCCAGATCCAGGAGATGACCCTGTCCATGATCCCCAAGATCGTGTCCATGTTCCTGGCCCTGCTCATCGCCTTCCCCTGGATCATGGACAAGATGATCGCCTACACCCGCAACCTGTTTCTCAACCTGCCCAACTACATCGGCTGACCCGCCCTGCCCGCTCCCCTTTCCGCCGAAATGCGGAAACGCCGCCCCCGCGATGGGTGGCGGACAGGGACGGCGTTTCCTGGGGGGGATGGAACGCGTGGTTACAGGCCGTTCAAAAACCGCGAGGGCAAGGCGCGAGAAAAAGCCAAGGCCGATGCGTATTCGACATACATGAGGGTTTGGGTTTTTCGCAGCAACGCAGCCCTATAGCCGTTAGACGAGGCTTCGAGTCTTACGGATATAGAGAGTGTAACCATCGCGGGATTTTCAACGGCCTGTCAGCGGCGGCGCAGGGACCGGGCCTTGGCCCGCTCCTCTGCCACCAGGGGCTCCAGATTGTACTTGCGCACCCGGTACCCCATCTGGCGGGGGGTGATGCCCAGGTCCCGGGCGGCCTTGTGCTGCACCCAGCCGTGCCGGCGCAGGGCGGCCAGCACTTCGCTCTTCTCGATGTCCTGCAGGGAGAGGCCCACCGCGGGCGCGGCCTCGGGCGAGGCCGGGTCCGCACCGCGCAGGGCAGGGCCGATGTAGGGCCGGATGAGCGGGGTCTCGATGCGCTCGCCCTCGGCCAGGATCACCAGCCGCTCGATGAGGTTCTCCATCTCCCGCACGTTGCCCGGCCAGTCGTACTCGCGCAGCAGGCGCAACGACTCCGGGGAGAAGAACAGGCGGCGGTTGTACTGCTTGGACACCTTGCGCAGGAAATGGTTGAGCAGACGGGGCACGTCCTCCTTGCGCTCGCGCAGGGGCGGCACCTGGATGGGGAACACGTTCAGCCGGTAGTAGAGGTCGGCGCGGAACTCGCCCTTCTCGGCCAGCCGGCCCAGGTCCAGGTTGGTGGCGGCCAGGATGCGCACGTCCACCTTGCGGGTGCGCCCCGAGCCCAGGCGCTCGAACTCCCGGTCCTGGAGCACGCGCAAAAGCTTGGCTTGGAGCCCCATGGGCAGTTCGCCCACCTCGTCAAGGAAGATGGTGCCCTTGTCCGCGTCCTCGAAGCGGCCGGCCTTGGCCGAGGTGGCGCTGGTGAAGGCCCCCTTCTCGTGGCCGAACAGCTCGCTCTCCAGCAGGTTCTCGGGAATGGCGGCGCAGTTCACCTTGATGAAGGGATGGGACTTGCGCTCGGACAATTCGTGGATGAGCTTGGCGATGAGGGTCTTGCCCGTGCCGGACTCGCCCAGGAGCAGCACCGTGGCCCGGGTGGGCGCGACCTTCTCCAGTTGGCGCTGCACCTCCTGCATGGCCAGGCTCTCGCCCACGATGTACAGGCCCTGGGAGTTCTTGGACAGGCGGTACTTGAGGGAGACGTTTTCCTGCTCCAGGGCGCGCACCCGGCGGCGGACCTTCTCGTTGAGGCTCACCAACTGGGCGATGAAGGTGGCCACCACCTTGAGGAAATCCACGTCCTCGTTCAGGGACACGGACTGGTCGAAGAGCCGGTCCGCGCTGACCACGCCGATGGTGGCCCCGCCCAGCACGATGGGCACGCCGATGAAGGCCAGGCGGTCCTTGTCGTAGCGGCGGGCCCCGGTCTTGTCCAGGAACAGGGGCTCGTTCTTGATGTCCGGCACCACGTAAGGCGCGGCGGTGCGGAAGATGCGGCCGGTGACGCCCTCGTCCGGGCGGTAGACCCCGCGCTCCCGCTCCTCGGCGGTCAGGCCGTGCGAGGCGTTGATGGCCAGCTCACCCGAATCCGGGTCCAGCAGGGTCACGGTGGCCCGGCGCATGGACAGGGTCTCGGACAGGATGCGCAACACCTCGGCCAGGGCCTTGTCCAGGTCCAGGGCGCTGTCCAGGGTCCGGCTTATCTCCTGCAAGACCAGCAGCTTGAGGGAGTTCACCGAAACCGGCGGAAGGGTGGTGTTGGTTTCCATGAGTGTGTGGTGTGTAGGGCGGGTGGCCGGACCTGGTCCAGAGAAGCACGGTTGGACTGACGGAGGTCTTGGGCGGGCAAAGCCCAGGTCCGGCCACGCCGCCGATGCGCCCGGTGTGGGTGCACCGTTCGCGTCGGATGAGCATAATCCGGGCCATGTGTGCAATAAGCTGGAATACTTGAGATAACCCTTGAAATGCCCCCTCTTTCCGTCATGAATAAATCACACTTATGTAAATTTTACCTCTGGTAAAATTTACCAATATGGCAAAAATCAGGTATTTTCCCAGCGCCGCACATAGGCGGCCACGTCGAACTTGCGGGCGCAGCCTGCCGCGGTCATGCTCCGCACCGTGCCGTACACCGGCCGCTCGCCCCAGGGCCGGTCGTGCAGCCCGGCGCAGGACCACAGCACCCCCACGCACCCGTTGGGGTCCCGCCCGTCCAGGGACCAGCGGTCGTTGAGCCACAGGGCCGTACGTACGGCCTCCGCCGGCCCCGCGCTCCACTCCAGCACCTTCTTGGCCCAGTACATGCGCATGTACCCGTGCAGCTTGCCGGTGCGCAGCAACTGGCGCTGGGCCGCGTTCCACAACTCGTCGTGGGTCGCGGCGGCTGCGAACTGCTCCCGGGCGTATGCCGCCTGCCGCTGGTCGCCGGCATGCTTGGCCAGGGTCTTCCTTGCCCAGTCCGGTGCGCCATCCAGGGCGTCGTAGGCCGGGTTGTGCCAGCAGAAGTTGTCGGACAGCTCGCGGCGCACCACCAGTTCCTCCAGGAAGGCCGCGGCGTTTTCGTCCCCGGCCCGGCCCCTGGCCGCGCCCCCTGCAACGCCGAGCGCCGCCCGCTGCGGGGCCACCTGGCCGAAGTGCAGCCAGGGCGACAGGCCGGACTGGGCCTCCTGGTTGGGGTCGTTGCGGCCCGCGGCATAGCGGTCCAGCCCGCTGTCCAGGAAGGCGGCCAGCCGCGCCAACCCGGCCTTGGAGCCGGGCTGCGCCTCGTTCGGCAGGGGCACGGACTCGTCCGGAGCCGCAAAGGCCCGGGCAGCGGCCCAGTCCGGGGCGTAGGGCGCGCTGTCCAGCCGGTGGGGGTGAGCCTCCAATTCTGGAAATTCTTCGAGAAATTCCGGGAACAGGCGGTGAATCCTGGGCCGGATGGTGCGGGCCGCCCACTCCTGCTTGTCCGACACGCGCAGGCAGGGCACCACGTTGTGCGCGTCCACCTCCAGCACCGGGATGTCCAGGGCCGCGCACGCCCGCGCCTTCCACTGCCGCTTCACGCGCAGGGGGTCGAAGTCCGTGACCACCAGCCGGGCGCGCACCTCCCGGGCCAGGCCGGGCAGGGTCGCGCCCGGGTCGCCCAGGAGCAGGCCAAGAGGGATGCGCCGCTCGGCCAGGTCCTTTGCGGTCTCCGCCAGACCGGCCAGCAGGAAGTCGTAGGCCCGGGCCGTGGCCCCGGAATGGGCTGCGCCCCCAGGAAACGCCGAGGCCAGGCAGAACACGGCCACAAGCGGCACCTCGGCCTCCAGGGCCAGGTCCTGGGCGTGCAGCAGGGCCCAGTTATCACGGGCGCGCGCATCCCGGCTCAGCCAGCAGAGCACCGGCCCCGGGCCAGGGGTCCCGCCCTGGAGCGTCCGCACCCGGGCGGTGTGCACCCTCACTCCCCGTCCCCCGGCTTGGCGGCGTCCGGCAGGCGGCACATGGCCGCGCTGCCCGAGAAGTGCTCCGGCCCGGCCAGGATGGGCGCGCGGGTACGGGCCGCGATCTTGCGCAGCATGCCCGAGTACAGCCAGCGGTGCACCGGGTAGAGGGACCACCAGTAGGCCAGGCCGGTGAGCCCCCGCGGGAAGTAGCGAGTGATCTGGCGCAGCTCGCAGCGGCCCCCGGCCTGGGGTTCTATCTGGAAGAGAAACACCGCCTCCCCGGGCAGGCGCATCTCCGGGGAGAGCAGGAGCATGCGGTTCTCCTCCACGGCCAGCACCCGCCAGAAGTCCAGGGCGTCGCCCGGCCGGATGTCCACCGGGTGCCGCCGGCCGCGGCGCAGGCCGATCCCGCCCACGGCCAGGTCCATCCAGCCGCGCAGCACCCAGAGAATCTGGCCGTGGTACCAGCCCGTGCTGCCGCCGATGCGCTTGAGCACCTCCCACACCGCCTCGGGCGCGCAGCCCAGCACCACCCGGTGGTTGCACTCCAGCACGTCCCCGCCCGCATAGGGCGCATCACCCGCGGTGAGCCACTCCGGAGGCATGGCCAGCCCGGCGTCGCTCCAGCAGGTCTCCACGTCGTGGGAGGTGATGCGGCCCAGGGCGCGACGGATGGCCTGCTCGCAGGTGAGCAGGTTCTGGGGGATGATCTCGCGGATGGCGTGTTCCCGGCAGACCACCCGGTTCCGCAGCCCTTCGGCCAGGGGCCGGGCCAGGGACGCGGGCACCGGGGTGACCAGGTGGATCCACCAGGAGGACAGACGCGGGGTGAGCACCGGCACGGGCACGATGAGCCGGCGGGGCAGGCCGGCCACCCGGGCGTAGATGCGGAACAGGTCCTCGTAGGTGAGCACGTCGGGCCCGCCGATGTCGAACTCCCGGCCCACGGTTGCCTCGTTCTCCAGGCAGCCCAGCAGGTAGCCCAGCACGTTGGTGCAGGCGATGGGCTGGCAGGTGGTGTGCACCCAGGCGGGCGTGAGCATGGCCGGCAGGCGCTCCACCAGGTAGCGCAGGATCTCGAAGGACGCGCTGCCCGCGCCCAGGATCATGGCCGCCTTGAGCCAGGTCACGGGCACGGGCCCGGCCTGCAGGGCGCGGCCGGTCTCGATGCGCGAGCGCAGGTGCGCGGACAGGTCCGGCCCCTCCTCGCCCAGGCCGCCCAGGTAGATGATGCGCGAAAGCCCCTGCTCGGCAGCCGCGGCGGCCATGTTCCGCGCCGCGGCAAGGTCCGCGTCCTCAAATTCTCCCCGGCTGCCCCGGGACATGGAATGCACCAGATAGTAGGCCGCACCGCACCCGGCCAGGGCCCGGGACAGGGACTCCCGGTCCGCCACGTCGGCCTCGGCCACCTCCAGGCCGGGATGCCCGCCCCAGGGCCGGGAGCGCAGCTTGTAGGCCGAGCGCACCACGGCCCGCACCCGCCAGCCCGCGTCCAACAGCCGTGGCGCGATGCGGCCCCCGATGTATCCCGTGGCCCCCAGGACCGCGATGGGCTTGTCCCGCAACTCAGACATGGTTCCTCAGCTTGAGTTCCGCAGGGTGCGGGTTCAGGTAGGCCTGGGCCGCCAGGTAGGGCTCCTGGTACTTGCGCACGTAGTGGTTCAGGAGCGTCACCGGCACGATGAGCGGCACCTGTTCGGTCCGGTAGCGCTCGATGAGCTCCAGCATCTCCTGCTTCTCGTCGGAGCCGAGCTGTTTCTTGAAATAGCCCAGGCAGTGCATGAGCACGTTGGCGTGCTTTTTGGGCGTGGCCAGGAGCCGGAGCGCCCGCAGGAGCAGCTCCTCGTAGAGTGAAAACAGCTCCGCCTCGGCCCGGGCCTTGCCGTCGGCCACCAGCCGTCCCATCTGCCGGTAGAGCTCCGTGCTGTGCGCCAGGACCAGCAGCTTGTGGCGGGTGTGGAACTCCACCAGGACGCCCATGCCCCCCCGGCCCCGGGCCTCCTGCCAGCGCCGCACGGCGAAGATGCGCTCCACGAAGTTCTCGCGCAGCCCCATATCGTGCAGCCGGCCGTCGTCCTCCACCGGGAGCAGGGGGAACCGCTCCTGGAACATCCGGGCGAACACCCCCACGCCCTTGTAGGACACGGGCTGCTTGCCCCCGCCCTCGGGATAGACCTTGATGCGCTCCAGGCCCGAACTGGGCGAGCCGCTCTTGAAGATGAACCCGCACAGCCCTTCCCTGGCCAGGGCGTCCAGCCGCCGGGCGGCCCAGGACTCCATCTGCTCCGTGAAATCCCGGCCCGTCTCCCGGCCCTTGAGCCGCGGCCGGTCCACGCCGCCCACCAGCCGCACCGCCTCGCGGGGGATGGGCATGCCGCACTCCACCTCCGGGCACACGGGCACGAACTCCACGAATGCGCCCAGGGTGTGGGCCACGAACCGGTCCAGTTGGTGCCCGCCGTCATAGCGCACCATGTCGCCCAGGAGACAGCGGCTCACGCCCAGCCGTATCTTCTCCTCGCCCATGTTTCCTCCGCCTTGCCGCCAACCTAGCACGCCCGGCCCGGCCAAGGGAAGACGCTCCGGGCCGGCCATCCTGCCCCGCCCATCCAGCCCCCCAGTCCTGCCCTGGATCCGGCGACCTTGACCCGGCCCAGCTTATGGCTTATCGATTTGACAAGATTCTTATCAATAAACATTTTTAGGGAGACGATGAGCGACGACAGCCTGACCCACGCGGACCTCTCCCGGCTCCTGGGGGTGTCGGTCACCACCCTCAAGAGCTACCGCCGGAAGTTCCCGGGCTTCATCGAGCCCCTGAACGCGGGCAAGCCCCTGCGCTTCCCCGCCTCCGCCGTCCAGGTCTGCGCCGGCATCCGGGACGGCTTCGGCCAGGGCCTCTCGGTCCGGGAGATCCACGACCAGCTAACATCCCGATTCCCTTCGCCTTCCAATAATCGTCGCTTATCGATAAGCAAGACGTCGCCCGAGGCGGTCTCTGCCCGGGCCCTGGAGTCCCTGGCGCGGGAAGTGGCCGACCTCACCCATCGCCTGGACGCCGCCCTGGCCCGGCTGGACACCCTGGAGGCTCGGCCGGCCGCCACGCCTGCCCCCGAGCCCGGCCGGATCATCCGCATCCGGGCCCAGGACGGCTCACACCAGCGTTTCCGCCTCACTCCCCTGGGTCCGGACCCGGACGAGGCGGCCGTTCCGGACGCTCAGGCTCCGGCCCCTCCCGGGGAACTCCTGGACAACCCCCTGGTGGTCCACTCCCCCAAGGGCGAATTCCTGGGCATCGCGGGCACGCGCTCCCGCCACTTCCGGCTGCGCGACCTGCTGGGCACCCTGGCCGCCAAGCACCCCGACGCCCCGGCCCCGGCCTGGAAACGGACCGGCGCGGCCTGGGTTTTCACCCTCCCCCTGCCCGACGAACACGTTCTCAGCCTGGAGTCCACCACCACCCCCCGGGGCAACCAGGTCACCCTGCTCGCCTCCCTGGCCATCGCCGGCCAAGCCGTGCCCCAGGCATTTCTCCACGCCTTCCTGCGCCAGCTCGGCAAGGAGCAGGAGTAGGCCGGGGAGCTGCCCCAGGCCCGGCAAGGGGGCTCCTCGCCCCCTTGCATCCCCCCGCCAGGGGATAATCCCCTGGACCTTGTCGGGCGCAGCAGGGCCGTGCCCAGGCCGGACAGCATTGCGCGCACGGTCCTCCGGGCACGGGCCGCGAAGCGCGCGGTTCTCTTTCCCCGCGCTCGCGCACGGGAAAAGATTCCTGCCGGCCGCCACCGGCCGAAACGGCCGGTACGAAGAGGGATTCTTGAAGGGCCGAAGGCCCGCGATAACAGTTTTCTGGGGGAAGGGGGAGGGAGAGCACGAGAGGGAGGGGGGAACCCCCGCTTTTACAAAAGCGGGGGTTCCCCCCTCCCTCTCGTCGTCTTACGAGCCCAGCTTGGCCTTTTCTTCTTCTTTCAAATGGAAGGTGTGCTCCGGGCCGGGGAAGGCGCCGGACTCCACGTCGGCCTTGAAGGCGGCGAGGGCCTGGCGGGCGGAGTCGGCGAGGTTGGCATAGCGTTTGACGAATTTGGGCATGAAGCGCTCGAACAGGCCCAGCACGTCCTGGACCACCAGGACCTGGCCGTCGCAGTGCGGGCCCGCGCCGATGCCGATGGTGGGCACCGGGCAGGCCTCGGTGACCAGTTTGGCCACCTCGCCGGGGATGCCCTCCAGCACGATGGAGAAGCAGCCCACTTCGGCCAGGGCCTGGGCGTCGTCGATGAGGATGCGGGCGGTTTCCGCGGTCTTGGCCTGGACCTTGAAGCCGCCCATGCGGGCCATGGACTGGGGGGTGAGCCCGATGTGGCCCATGACCGGGATGTCCGCGGCGACCAGGGCCCGGATGCGCGGCAGCATGCGCACCCCGCCCTCCATCTTCACGGCCGAGGCCTTGGCTTCGCCCAGGAACCGGCCCGCGGAGATGACCGCCATCTCGTCGCTGGGCTGGTAGGACATGAAGGGCATGTCGCCCACCACCAGAGCGTGGGACACGGCGGAGGAGACCGCGCGGGTGAGCAGGAGCATGGCCTCCAGGCCCACGCCCAGGGTGTCGTTCTGGCCCAGGGCGACCATGGCCAGGGAATCGCCCACCAGGATCATGTCGGCCCCCGCCTGGTCCACGATGCGGCCCAGGCAGGCGTCGGAGGCGGTGAGCATGGTGAGCTTGCGGCCGTTCTTGGCCAGCAGGATGTCGGGAACGGTGACCGGCTTTTCCATTGGGTTCTCCTTGGTTCGGGCCGGGTGGGGAGTTCGGGATACCAGGGCCGGGCACCGGAGGCAAGGCAGGGGAGGGGAAGAAAAAGGCCCCCTCCCGTTGCCGGGAAGGGGCCTCGCAGGGACTTGGGAGCGGGCTAGAACTCCTGGAGGACCCAGATGACCCGGCCCACGATCTTGTCCGTGAACTCCTCCACCGGGAATGCCTGTTCGGCGTGGGCGGCGTTCTCGGCGCGCAGCAGGTAGCGGCCCTTTTCGGTGTCCAGGAAGATGCGCTTGAGGGTCAGGCCCTCGTAGGGCATCTGCACGGCGTAGAGCTCGCCCGAGCGCACCGCGGTCTGGTCGCGGTCCAGGCCCACGTAGGCCCCGGCCCGGATGATGGGCTCCATGGCCGAGCCGTCCATCTGGATCACCAGGAGCGACTCGCGGTCGTAGGCCACCGGGATGCTGACTTCCCCGGCGGACACGGGCTTCCACTTGCCTTCCTTGGTGTTCTCGCCGGTCATGGCGTAGAAGGTCACGGCCTTGCCCGCGGCCAGGGGGTCGCCGTAGGCCGAGGCGTCCTCGTGGAAGGAGGACAGGGCGGGCTCGTCGTAGGGATGGTAGCCTTCCTTGGTCTTTATATACTGCGGCCCACGGCCCATGGCGAGCCAGTCGGGATTCAGGCCGTACTTGCGGAAGAGCTTGAGATACCAGTCCGAGGGCACAGAGTTGCGGCGCTTGGCGTCGGAAATGCTGGACTGGCGGATGCCGAGCACGGCAGCCAGCTCCACCTGGGTCCTGGCGCCGGTTGAATCCTTGATGCGCTCGAGCACGGGCCCGAAGCCGGCATCCTTCTCACCACGGGTCTTGGTCATGATCAGATCCTCGTTTCTCGTTTTACTGCGGCGCAGCCCTTGACTAGATATCGTCCATCACATAGTGCGAACGAATACCCCATAGAGGCGCGCCATGTCGTTCAAACAATCTGGTCAACAATTTGACCTAGTCTCTGCCTCCCGTCAAGCCGAACTCAACGCCAGGCTCGCACTTCACACTGTCCAGAAAAAAAATCTTGCAAAGCGCCTTGGCATCCCTCCGTCCATGGTCACCCGCATCATCAAGGGCGAACGGCGGCCGGCCCAACGCATAGCAGAACTGATACCCCAGGACATTCCCGCCCGCCTGTTGCCAGAGCCCGGGCCGGCTCCGGGCAGGCTCGCCAAGAAGCACCTTCCGCCCTTGCAGGCAGCACTCACGAAGAGAGGGGACTGACGCAGGAGGGGGATGTTCGGCCGGGCCGGTGGATGGCTGTCCTATCCATCTACAGCGCTCAACGCGCGCTTCCTTTATCCTACTATTTTCCTCTGCAAATACCCGAACAGCCTTTACCCGGCAAGCTGTTGCCGCGCCTGCAGTCCCGCAATTGCCGCAGTATAGTCATAATCTATGACTCGTCAAGATAACTGCCGCCCACTTCGATACAAAACAACTAGCTGGAATCATGCAAAGAAATTTCAGTTCGGGTAAATCCTGAAAACGCTCATTGGACAATTTGTACACTTCTTTTCATATGTAAAGAAGTATTGCGGGCAGGCGTTGCTCCAGGTATTTTTCTTTATCCCGACCCGTACCGGCGGCGGAGCCACGGACCGAGGACGCCGGCCAGGGCGCCAGTTCAGCGCGAATACGTCCCCATGAGTTCGGCAGTGGCCAGCACGTGGCCGGCCATGGCCGCCTCCAACTCGTCCCGGCTGGCCCCGCCGGGCAGGTCCAGCACCGCGTCCAGGGCATGGAGCCGGAAAAAATACCGGTGGGTGCCCGAGGGAGGGCAGGGGCCGCCGTAGCCGATGCGGCCCCAGGAGTTCTGCCCCTGCTTCAGGCCCGAAGGGTGCTCGGCCTCGCGCGGCAGCTTGGCGGCCAGGCGAAAGGCCGGGGCCGGGATGTTGTAGATGAGCCAGTGCACCCAAGTGCCCATGGGCGCGTCCGGGTCGTCCACGATGAGGGCGAAGCTCTCCGCCCCCTGCGGCGCGTCGTTCCATTCCAGGTCCGGGGAGAAATCGCTGCCGTCGCAGGTGTATTGCAGGGGGATGCGGCCTCCCGGGGCAAAGGCGGTGGTGGTGAGGTTCATGCTGCGTCTCCGGATTGGGTGGTGTCCAGGGTGAAGCGCCAGCGGCAGAAGGTCCCCACCGGGTGCGGGTCCGGGGGCGCGAAATCGCAGTCCACCCGGATGGCGGGATCGATCTCCCGGGCAAAGGCCGAAAACTCGGCCTGGTGCATGGCCTTGCAGGCGTACTCGCCCTTGCCGTGCCTCAGGCGGCCGAGTTGGGACGGACAGTCCGGCACCTCGATGACCAGGTGGTCGCCCTTGTCCTGAACCTCGTAGCCCACGATGCGGGCCCAGGGGAACCAGGCCAGGGCCTGCTTGAATCCGGCCAGTCCGGACGGGAACGGCCCGAAGCGGCTCTTGATCTGCCGGGCAGCCAACTGGGCGCTCTTGCCCCAGACCCGCTCGTTGAGCAGCTCCGCCGCGGGCTGGCCGTACTCCTCCTCCACCCGGATGAACCAGAAGGCGTCCACCACCGTGTAGTGCCAGAGCAGGAACTCCAGGTAGGCGTCGCGCTCGGCCGGATCGAGGCCGTCCAGGGGGGAATGGTTCGTGTTCGCCATGGGCACCCTGTATCCGGTTGCGGGGCCGAGGACAACGCCGGGCTCACCAGGGCTGCCAGCCGGCCGCGCTCCCGTCCAGGATGAAGGCGTTCTCGATGTGGCGCAGGGCCTGGTCCGGAGCGCCCGGGGCCACCACCTCCACCAGGTCGAATCGGCAGGGCGCGTCCCAGTTGCCCGTGGCCGAGAGGTACTGGGCCGCGGCCCGGGCCAGGCGGGTGCGCTTGGCCTGCGTGAGGGCCTGGTGCGGCGCGGCCCGGGACCCGGCCTTGCGGGTCTTGACCTCCACGAACACCAGGGTGTCGCCCGCCTTGCAGACCAGGTCCAGCTCCCCGTGCTGGGTGCGGTAGTTGCGGTCGAGGACCCGCATGCCCCGGGAGGCGAGAAACTTCTCCGCCAGGTCCTCGCCCAGGCGCCCTGTCTTCAGATGGGGCGCGCGCGGGTGCGGGGTCGGGGGAGTCACAACAGATTCCCCTGCTGCTGGGCCGGGGGCTCGGGGCGCACGCCCCGGAAGGTCATGCGGTGCAGGCGGCAGGGGCCCAGGCGCGCGATGGCGGCGCGGTGCTCGGCCGTGCCGTATCCCTTGTGCAGGGCCAGGCCGTAGCCGGGATAGCGGCGCTCCAGGCGCTCCATGAGGCCGTCGCGGTAGGTCTTGGCCAGGATGCTGGCCGCCGAGATGGCCGGGATCAGGGCGTCGCCGTCCACCACCGGTTGCTGGGCCAATTCGTGCAGCCCGGGCGCGAGGATGCGGCGCAGCACATGGCCGGGCACCGCGTACGGCCCGTCGATGGCCAGGGCGGCCAGGGCCGGGGGCGACACGCGCAGGGCGGCCACGGCCCGGGCCATGGCCGCGAAGGTGGCCTGGAGGATGTTGACCCGGTCGATCTCCCGGGGCCAGGAAAGGCCAAGCCCCCAGGCCAGGGCGTCCGCCCTGATCCTGGGGGCCAGCTCCTGCCGCGCATCGGGCGACAGGGCCTTGGAATCGTCGAGTCCGGCCAGGTCGCAACCCGGCGGCAGGATCACCGCCGCAGCCACCACCGGCCCGGCCAGGCAGCCTCGGCCGGCCTCGTCCACCCCGGCATAGGTCCCCTCCGCGAAGCTCACGGGCAGGGGAAAGGGGCCGGAAGCTGACCTGGGCATGGCGCTGGGCCTGGCCCGAAACCCCGGGTTACTCCCAGGTGTTCTTGATCTTGACGCGGGCGGCCTTGCCGCGCAGGCGGCGCAGGTAGTACAGGCGGCTGCGGCGCACCTTGCCCTCGCCCACCACCTCGACCCGCTCGATGAACGGGGAGTGCATGGGGAAGATGCGCTCCACCCCGATCCCGTCGGAGATCTTGCGCACGGTGAACGTGGCGTTGGCCGTGCCCTTGCGGATGCGGATCACGTTGCCCTGGAACACCTGGATGCGTTCCTTCTCGCCCTCGATGATGCGCAGGTGCACCTTCACGGTGTCCCCGGAGTGCAGCCGGGGAATGTCCATGCGCATCTGTTCGGCTTCGATCTTCCTGATGGCGTTCATATCTGTTCTCCCTTGAGGAAATCTGTCTGTGTCCTGCCGGATGGAGGCCGCGCCGGCCCCCTACCCCGCGTCGCCCAGCAGCCGGTCCAGGAGGATGGCTGCCGCCGCGCGCACCGGCAGGTGGTTGTACTCGCCCAGGGGCCGCAGGGGCCGAAGCACCCCGTCCGCCCGCTCCAGGATCTCCGGGGCCAGGCCGTGCCCGGTGCCCAGCACCAGGAGCACCGGTTCGTCCCGGAGCCATTCCCGCACCCGGGGCAGGGTCAGGCCGCCCTCGTCCCGGGCCGAGGTGGCCACCACCTTGGGCCTGGTCCCGGCCTGCTTCGTGACCCAGGCCAGGGCCGCATCCAGGTCCGGCACCCCGGCCACCCGGTCCAGGGCCTCGGCCCGGTCCGGATTGGACCGGCTTCCCGCGCCCTCGGTCCAGTGCCCGAGGAGCTTTGCAAGCAGGGCCTGCTGGTCTTCCAGGGGCGTGACCACAGCCAAGCCTGCCGCACCGTATGTGCGGGAAACGCGGCCTATATCGTGAACGTCAAGGTTTGTCAAAGACACAGCGGTCACTTCCCCGAACTTGTTGAGCACCGGGGCATGTACCAGGGCCACGTAGAGGTTGCGCCCGGGCCGGGCCGGGCCCTCCCGGCGCAGCCGGCGCAGGGCCGCCATGTCCTCCCGGCCCAGCTCCGCGCGCTCCAGCAGGTCGGGCCTGCGGCGCAGGGTCTCGGCCAGGGACTGTTCCCGCCGCCAGCGGGCGATCCGGGCGTGGTCGCCCGAGAGCAGCACCTCGGGCACCGCCAGGTCCCGGAACACCTCGGGCCGGGTGTAGTGCGGGTACTCCAGCAGGCCCTGGGAAAAGCTTTCCTCCTCGCCCGAATCCGCGTGGCCCATGAACCCGGGCCGCAGCCGGGCCACGGCCTCGGCCAGGCACAGGGCCGCGGCCTCGCCGCCGTTGAGCACGGCCTCGCCCACCCGCACGTGCTCCAGGGGGAAGAGTTCGGTGAGCCGCTCGTCCAGGCCCTCGTAGCGGCCGCACACGATGGTCAGGGACTCCTCCCCAGCCAGCTCCCGGGCCAGGTCCTGGTCCAGGGCCCGGCCCCGGGGCGAGGTGAGGATCATGCGGCCCGGCCGGTCGATGGACTCCAGCGCGCGGGCCAGGGGCTCGGCCAGCATCACCATGCCCGGCCCGCCGCCGTAGGGCCGGTCGTCGGCCGTATGGTGGCGGTCGGTGGTGAAGTCCCGGGGATTCACCAGGGAAACGTCCACCACCCCGGCCTCGCGGCCCTTGCCCATGAGGGCGCAGGCCAAGGGCGAGTCAAAGAACTCCGGGAACAGGGTGACGATGGTGATGCGCACGAGACACTCCGGCCTACTCGCCCAGATAGATGTCCAGCAGGCCCGGGGGCGGGTCCACGCTGGCGGTTCCAGCCTCCAGGTCCAGTCCGGTCACGAAGGCCGCGGGCAGGAGCACCTCCTGGCCGTTGTCCGTGCGGATGAGCCAGATCTCCTGGCCCGAGGAGTCGTCGGCCGCCGCCACCACGCCCAGGCGGCTGCCGTCGGGCAGGAGCGCGGCCAAGCCCGCCACCTGGTGCAAATAGACCTCATCCTTGGCCAGGCGAGGCAGGTCAGCGGCCCGGGCCAGGATGCGGCAGCCCCGCAACTCCTCGGCCGCGTTGCGGTCCTCGGTCCCGGCGAACCGGAAGAGCAGGCCCACCTTGTGCGGCCGCAGCCCCAGGATGCGCGCCGGCCGGGCTTTTTCCTCGGGCCGGCCGGGCGGGGCCAGGAGCACGGAACGCAGGCGCAAAAAGACATCCGGCGAATCCGCGTGGCATTTCACGCAGACCTCGCCCCGGATGCCGTGCGGCTTGGTGACCTCGCCCAGGAGGACAAGGTCCCTGGTCTTGGTCGGCATGGACGTTCCCGCGCGGCTCCGCTCCCCCCCGGGTCCGGAGCCCACGCAGCGGCTACTCGAGGATTTCCAGGACCGACCGCTTGCGGTTCTTGGTCGACGACGCGGCCAGGATGGTGCGCATGGCCCGCGCAGTGCGGCCCTGCTTGCCGATGACCTTGCCCAGGTCCTCTTTGGCGACCTTGAGCTCGATCACCGACGTCTGCTCCCCTTCGATCTCGGACACTTTCACCTGATCCGGGTTGTCCACCAGCGCCTTGGCGATGAACTCGATGAGACCCTTCAGCATGATCACCTCCGCCCAGTTAGACCGCCAGGGTACTCGGTCGTCAGTACGCGCCGGATGGGGAAGCTACTTGGATGCTTCGGCCTGCTTGAGCAGGGAACGCACCGTGTCGCTGGGAGTGGCGCCGCGCTCGAGCCACTGCTTGATCTTTTCCTGATCCAGCTTGATCTCGGCCGGCTCCACCATGGGATTGTAGTGGCCCACGTAGTCCAAGGCGCGGCCGTCGCGGCGGGTGGCGCTGTCCACGGCCACTATCCGGTAGAACGGACGCTTCTTGGAACCCATCCTGGTCAGTCGCAGTTTGATTGCCATCTTTCGTATACCCCCGATAGGTTGATAGTCCATTTGAATGAAAAAGCAAAGCAGGGACTCGCACGGCCGACCACCGGCCGCAAGCCGACCTACTTGCGTTTCTTCTTGCGTTTTTCCTTCTTGCGCTTGGCGCGGGCGCGGGCCCTCGCCTCCTCGCCGGGCGAACCGGCGGAAGCGCCCATGCCGCCCATGCCCGGCATTCCCGGCATGCCGCCCATTCCGGGCATGCCCATGCCGGGCATTCCTCCCAGGCCGGGCATGCCGGCGGGCATGCGGCCGCCGGGCAGCTTGGGCATGCGCCCCATCTTGGGGCCCTTGCCCTTGCCGCCGAGCATCTGCTTCATCATCTGGCGCATCTGCTCGAACTGCTTGATGAGCTGGGAAACGTCCTGGAGCGTGACGCCCGAACCCAGGGCGATGCGCTTGCGCCGGCTCTGATCGATGAGGTCCGGATTGCGCCGCTCCTTCATGGTCATGGAGCCGATCATGGCCTCGATGCGGGCCATGTCCTTCTCCGGCATGTTCAGGTTGCCCAGCTTCTCCTTGAGCCCGCCCATGCCCGGGATGAGCTTCAGGATGCTCTCCAGGGAGCCGATCTTCTTCATGCGCCGCATCTGGGTGCGGAAGTCCTCGAAGTCGAACTCCGCCCGCTGCATCTTGCGGCCCATGGCCTCGGCCTCGTCGGCGTCGAACTCCTCCTGGGCCTTCTCGATGAGGGTGAGCACGTCGCCCATGCCCAGGATGCGCGAGGCCGCGCGGTCCGGGTGGAAGACCTCCAGGTCCGAGGTCTTCTCGCCCATGCCCACGAACTTCACGGACTTGCCGGTGACGCTCTTGATGGACAGGGCCGCGCCGCCGCGGGCGTCGCCGTCCATCTTGGTGAGCACCACGCCGGACACGTCCAGCTTCTCGTCGAAGCTCTTGGCCACGTTGACCGCGTCCTGGCCGGTCATGGCGTCGGCCACGAAAAGGATCTCGCCCGGCGAAACCGCGGCCCGGATGTCCGCCAGTTCCTGCATGAGCGCTTCGTCGATGTGCAGGCGGCCGGCGGTGTCCAGGAGCACCAGGTTGTGCCCCTCCTCTCGCGCCCGCTCCACGGCCTGGCGGCAGATGTCCACCGGGTTCATGCCGGTGGTGGAGGGGAAGGCCGGCAGATCGAGCTGGCGGGCCAGGGTGTGCAACTGGTCGATGGCCGCGGGGCGGTACACGTCGGCCGGGACCAGGTAGGGCTTCATCTTCTGGGTCCTGCGGAAGTGCAGGGCCAGCTTGGCCGCGGTGGTGGTCTTGCCCGAGCCCTGCAGGCCCACCATCATGACGATGGCCGGGTTGCCGCGCAGGTCCAGGGGCCTGGTTTCGCCGCCGAGCAGCTCCACCATCTCGTCGTGGACGATCTTGACCACCTGCTGGCCCGGGGTCAGGGACCCCATCACGTCCTGGCCCAGGCACTTGTCCCGGACCCGGTCCACGAAGTCCTTGACCACCTTGAAGTTGACGTCGGCTTCGAGCAGGGCCAAACGCACCTCGCGCAGGCCCTCCTGGACGTTTTCCTCGTCCAGGCGGCCCGCACCGCGGAAGCGTTTGAACACCGCGTTCAGGCGGTCGGAAAGGCTGTCGAACATGGCCGTGCGTCTACCTTCGTGGTCTGGCTCCAGGGCGCAATTCACCCCGGGCCGGCGTCAAAAAGAGGCTCTAGTTAAATGCAAGGCGCGGGGATGTCAATGGCCGGGCCAGGGTTGCCCCCGACCCGGCCGCGATTCGTTCCCAATCCCCGCTAGCGCAGTCCCATGGCGTGGTGCGGCGAGTCGCTGGCCGGCACGTCGAAGTCCTCGCCGTGGCAGACCTTGCAGTTGCCGTCCTTGCCGATCTGGGCGGCCAGGCCCTGGTACTGCAGGGGCTGGATGTTGTCGCGGTTCGCGCCGTAGCCCGAGTCCTCCCGGGCCGGGTACACCGCGTGCGGGCTGCCGTGGCAGGCCGGGCAGCGGAGCTGGCCGGTGTCGTCGGTGCGGATGCGGTACAACCCGCCCGGGCCCTTGGTCCAGGTGTTGAAGGCCTGGTCGCTCTGGGGCGGGGCGAAGCCCGCGTGGCAGTTCAGGCAGTCGGGCTCGCCGATCCAGGGCATGCGGCCGTTGACCTGGGCCACGTCCGCCACCTGGCGGGGCCTCAGGTTGGCCATGAGCGGGGCGGCCTGGGCCCTGCCCTTGTCCAGTTCGCCCTTGAGCAGGGACAGGCTGTGGTCCTCCATGGTCCCGTGGCAGCTGGTGCAATCCAGGCCGCGGTCGTCGTGCACCCCGCGCAGGCAGCGGGTGGGACCGGAAGGGTTGTTGGGATGGCAGTAGGCGCAGGCCTCGGCCCCCCGGCCGGTCAGGTAGTTGGCATGCCAGCCGTGCAGGGCCGCGGGCAGGTTCAGGCTCTTGCCGTCGCCCTTGGTCCCCAGGGCCAGGTCCAGGTGGCAGGCCCCGCAGATGACCGGGTTGCCGGCCTCGGCCTTGGGCAGCAGGTCGGTGTGGTTGATGCGGTCGTGCACCCGCAGGATGTCCCGGGAGGTGGTGGCGGTGAAGCCGCCCACCCCGTCCTCGCGCCAGGCGCCGCCGTGGCAGTTCTTGCAGCCCATCTCCGTGGAGGTGGGCGCCACCACCCGGGTGGAGGCCAACAGCGTGCCCGTGGCCTCGTCGTGCGCCTCCACCGTGAACAGGGGATAGGGATTGAACCCGGCCTTGCCGGGATACGGGGTCACCGGGATGAGGGCGGCCTCGTAGACCTTGAGGGTGGGGCTGAACTCCATCTGCCCGGACATGCCGTTGCCGGACAGGCCCACGTTCTCCTTCAGGTCCTCTTTCAGGAAGAAGTTGGACCTGGCGAACTCCCAGAAGCGCACCCGCTCGGCAGGCTTCTCGAAGCCCGGCTCCACCGCGTAGGTGATCTTCACCCCCTCGGCCACCACCTCGGGCAGGGCGCCGCGCCGGATGAGCTGGGCGTTGAGGTCGTTGGCCGGGGGCAGGATCACGAAGAAGGCGTCCGAGTCGGAGATGCAGTGCATGCCCAAGGTGTTCCAGGCCAGGAGCACATATTCCGCGCTGGCCGGGTCAAAGGGCGCGGCGTCGGTGGGCGTGGGCTCGGGCGTGAAGGCCGCCGGCTCCTCGGGCTTCTTCTTGTGCAGCACTTCCGTGATGTAGGAGGCCAGGGCCCCGCGCTCCTCGGGGGTGCCCAGGAAGGGGGGCATGTAGGTGCGCACCTTGCCCTGGCCGTTGAGTTGGGCGTCCATGCCGATGAAGGGGATGTGCGCGGTGAGCGGCAGGATGTCGTGCATGGGCCCGCCCACGCTGTGGCAGGACAGGCACTGGGACATGAACAGCTCCCGGCCGGCGTCCAGCCGGTTCTCCGGGGTGATCTCCCTGTTCTGCACCCACTTGGCTGCGGCCAGGTAGCTGCCGTCGCCCAGGGCCTTGGCCTCGGCCACGGTGGCGCCGTTGGAATAGGTGTGGCCGTAGATCACGTAGGGCCGGCGGGCGGACTCGCGGATGAACTCGAAGGACCCGAAGTGGGCCAGGCCCAGGAGCAGGAGCACCGCGGCCAGAACCAGGCGCACCGGCCGGGGCATGCGCAGGGCCATGACCAAGCCGCCGGCCAGCAGCACCGGCACCAGGTTCAGGATGGCCTGCACGTAGGGCGCGATCTCCGGGTTGCCGCCGGCCACCATGGAGCGCTGGGCCTCGGGCAGGGCGGCCAGGTACCAGTAACCGGCCGGGACCAGCAGGACCAGGGGCACGATGGTCCACAGGGCGCAGAAGCGGCCCATGGTGTCGCGCACCTCGGGGTCCTTCTCCCGGGTGGCGGAAAGGAAGCCGAACAGGCCGGCCACCCCGAAGGCGATGAGGGTGCGGAAGAGCACCTGGGGCCAGAAGCTGGGGTTGAAGAACCCGTCCCAGAAGTCGCCGGTGGCGAGCCACTGGCCCGGGGTGAGCATCATGCCGATGATGCCGGTGATGATGAAGAGCGAGAGCCAGCCGAAGGCGAAGTAGAGCCAGCCGATGGTCAGGTGCGGCCGGGCATCCATCTTCTTGAAGGTATAATGGTACACCAGCAGGGTCACGATCTCGCCCACGAAGAACACCCACTCCGTGGCCCAGCCAAAAGAGAAGTTGTGGATCAGGGTGAGGGTGCCGCCGGGCGAGAGCACGGCGATGATGAACCAGATGGCCACGCCGGTGAGGCTGCCGAAGACCATGGTGAGGAGCAGGAAGAACAGGGTGTGCTTGCGCACGTGCTCCAGCATGGCCGGGGAATTGCGCTTGCGGGCCAGGTGCTCGGTGAGCACCAGATACAGGCCGCCGCCCACCGCGAACTGGGCCACGTACACGTGGACCACGGCGATGAGGGCGATGATCAGGCCGCCGCCCGCGAAGAGGTTCTGCAAGACAGGGTATTGCATGGCTTACGCCTCCTCATGGGTGGTGGTTTCAGCCGGGGCCATGGCCTTGGCCGCCTGGCGCAGGACCCAGGCCACCACCAGCACGCCGACCGCCAGGACCGCCAGGAACATGACCAGGGGGCTGTACTGGGGCCGCACCGGCAGGTCGGACGGGGAGAAGTAGGGGGCCAGGTAGCCGATGCGGACGAGCTCGCGCACGCAGGCCATGAGGGTCACCGTGCCCACCAGGGCGGCCAGGGTGGGCCAGACCCTGCCCCGGTGCCCGAGCGCCAGGGTCGTCAGCACGCCGGCCAGGGCCAGGACGAAGACCCCGGTGGACAGGCCGTGCCCGCCCATGAAGCGGAGCATGACCTCGCGGGGCAGGCTGAGCAGGAACCAAGAGCCCACCAGGAGCTGCACCAGGGTGAACCCGGAGAAGACCTTCATGCCCTGGCGGATGCGGCCGGCCGCATAGTCCGGATCGGCCCCGCGCCTGGCCTTCACGGTCCACAGCACGGCCTGGGTCAGGCCGCCCACGGCCAGGGCGGCGGTCACGAAATGCAGCCAGCGGGGAAACAGGGTGGGCTCACCCAGGTTGAGCAGCGTGCCGCCGGGGTTGTCGAAGTACATCCCCCACCGCTCGGGGGTGAGCATCAGGGTGAAGTTGTTGGTGAACACGAAGGAGATGAGGAAGAGCACCGCCACCAGGAAGGCCAGGGCCAGGCTGCGGCCGCCGTGGCCCAGGCGGTCGAAGCGGAAGTCCCAGAGGTAGGCCCCGTAGTAGGCCACGATCACCAGGCCGATGACCGAGAACCACCAGAAGGCCAGCATCACGTCGGAGACGTAGAAGAAGTGGCCGTAGAGCACCTGCATGAAGAGCAACGGGGCCACCCCGGCGTTCACGGTGAGGGCCGTGCTGGTGGGCATGAGCTTGGCCACGGCGTGGAGCCCGGGGGAGCCGTCCCGGCCCCAGAGGGTCTGGGCCAGGCTGAGCATGGCCGCGCCGAAGAACCCGTTCATGAGCAGGATGTGGACCACGAAGGTGGCCAGCATCAGGGCCTCGGGTATGGCCCAGTGCACGGGAATGGCTTCAGGCACCGGGATGAGCGCGCCGGGTTGCATGGCTTCCCCCTTTGGATGGTTCTCCGCCCCGCCCGGGCGGCGATTGGGAATCCCTTCTACCATACAGGGGAAAGAAGACAACCCCGTGGCCTACTTGCCTTTCGTGCGCAAAGCGGTAAATTCGCGAAGGGAATACCGCCATGGAAAGAACGCACCTTCTCCTGCTGGACGTGGGCAACACCAACACCAAGGCCGGCCTGGCCGGCCCGGTCCCGGCCGGGCACGCCGGGCACGCCGGTCCGGCGCGGGAGGGCCGCGGCCTGCTGGCGGCCTACTCCCTGCCCACCGATCCGGCCTCCACCGCGGACAGCCTGGGCCTGGACCTCGCCGGCCTGGCCCGGCACGCGGGCGTGGAGCCCGGCCAGGTGGAGGCCCTGGTGGTGTCCTCGGTGGCCCCGTCCCAGGACGGGAAGCTGCGCGAGGCCGCCCGCCGCTTCTTCGGGTGCGAGGCCCTTTTCGTGCCCAAGGACCTGCCCCTGCCCCTGGAGAACCGCTACGCCCGGCCCCAGGAGGTCGGCGCGGACCGGCTGGTGACGGCGTTCGCCGCGCGGCAGCTGGTGGCCGAGGGCAACCTCATCGTCATCGACTTCGGCACGGCCACCACCTTCGACGTGGTGGCGGGCAACGCCTACCTGGGCGGACTCATCGGGCCGGGGGTGCTCTCCTCGGCCCGGGCCCTGGCCACGGGCACGGCCAAGCTTCCCCAGATCAGCCTGGAGGCGGCCGGCCCGGACATCGAGGTGGGACGCAGCACCTCGGTGAGCCTCAACCAGGGCCTGGTGCACGGGTTCGCGGCCATGGCCGAGGGCCTGGTGGACCGGCTGGAACGCACCCTGGACGGCCCGGCCACGGTCATCGCCACCGGCGGCTTCGCCCCGGCCCTGGCCCGGGTCACGGACTGCTTCGACCGGGTGGAGCCTGACCTGCTCCTCAACGGGCTCTTGCTGGCCTATGGCCGGAAGGAATGATATCTGCTACTACCAAACGTGGAATCTTTCGCGCCCCTGATATCCGTCAACACCCAACGCGGCTTGGCCGCTATCATAAACGCCAACAAGGAGCCGGTCATGAGCACCATCGTATCTGTTTGGGCCAGGGAGATCCTGGATTCGCGCGGCAATCCCACTGTGGAGGTGGAAGTCACCCTGGATACCGGCCACACCGGCCGGGCGGCGGTGCCCTCGGGCGCGTCCACCGGCAGCCGCGAGGCCCTGGAGCGGCGCGACGGCGAATCGCGCTACCTGGGCAAGGGCGTGCTGGGCGCTGTGGACGCGGTGCGCGAGGAGATCGCCGGCGAGGTGGTGGGCATGGACGCCCTGCGCCAGGCCGCGCTGGACGACGCGCTCATCGAGCTGGACGGCACCGAGAACAAATCCCGCCTGGGGGCCAACGCCATGCTGGGCGTGTCCATGGCCACCGCCCGGGCCGCGGCCAAATTCCTGGGCATCCCGCTGTACAACTACATCGGCGGCATCAACGCCAAGGTGCTGCCCGTGCCCCTCATGAACATCATCAACGGCGGGATGCACGCGCCCAACACCCTGGACATCCAGGAGTTCATGATCCTGCCCCTGTCCGCGGACACCTTTGCCGAGGCCCTGCGCATGGGCGCGGAGACCTTTCACCACCTGAAGAAGATCCTGGCCAAGGACGGCCACGTGACCAGCGTGGGCGACGAGGGCGGGTTCGCGCCCAACCTCAAGAGCCACAAGGAAGCCTTCGAGTACATCATCAAGGCCATCGAGGCCGCGGGCTACCGGCCCGGCCCGGACATCGCCCTGGCCATCGACGCGGCGGCCAGCGAGTTCTACAAGGACGGCAAGTACGTGCTGGCCGGGGAAAAGAAGACCCTGTCCTCGGAGGACATGGTGGCCTACCTGGGCGACTTCGTGCGCAACTACCCCGTCATCAGCATCGAGGACGGCCTGGCCGAGGGCGACTGGGAGGGCTGGAGCCAGCTCACCGCCACCCTGGGCGAGCGCATCCAGATCGTGGGCGACGACATCTTCGTGACCAACCCGGAGATCCTGGCCCGGGGCATCGAAGAGGGCTGCGCCAACTCCATCCTCATCAAGCTCAACCAGATCGGCACCCTGTCCGAGACCCTGGACACCATCGAGATGGCCAAGAGCGCGGCCTACACCACGGTCATCTCCCACCGCTCGGGCGAGACCGAGGACAGCTTCATCGCCGACCTGGCGGTGGCGGTGAACGCCGGCCAGATCAAGTCCGGCAGCCTCTGCCGCTCGGACCGGCTGGCCAAGTACAACCAGCTCATGCGCATCGAGGAGAACCTGGAGGACTCGGGCATCTTCTTCGGCCCCATCATGGCCGAGCAGTTCTTCGAGCCCGAGGGCGACGAATAGCGATTTGACGGCCGCAGGGCCGCAAGCTTACCATGGGCGCGGGGACCAAGGTTCCCGCGCTTTTTTTCAAGGAGCCTCCCATGACCCTGATCCTCGACGGCAAGGCCACGGCCGCGGCCATCCGCAGCGAACTGGCGGCCCAGGTGGCCGAACTCTCGGCCAGGCATGGCCGGCCTCCCGGCCTGGCGGTGATCCTGGTGGGCGAGGACCCGGCCTCCCAGGTGTACGTACGCATGAAGGAAAAGGGCTGCGCCGAGGCGAACGTCGCCTCGTTCTCGCACCGCCCGGCGGCGGACGTAGGCCAGGACGAGCTCATGGACCTCATCCGCAGCCTGAACGCCGACCCAACGGTGGACGGCATCCTGCTGCAGCTCCCCCTGCCCAAGGGCCTGGACAGCCAGGCCTGCCTGGACCTCATCGACCCGGGCAAGGACGTGGACGGGTTCCACCCGGTGAACATGGGCAAGCTGGCCCTGGGCCTGCCGGGCTACCGGCCCTGCACCCCGGCCGGGGTCATCGAGCTTTTACGGCGCTACGGCATCAAGACCACGGGCAAAAAGGCCGTGGTCCTGGGCCGCTCCAACATCGTGGGCAAGCCCATGGCGCTCATGCTCCTGGAGTACGGGGACTTCGGCAACGCCACCACCACGGTAATCCACTCCCGCTCGCCCAAGGAAGACCAAAAGGCCCTCTGCCAGGAGGCGGACATCCTGGTGGCAGCGGTGGGCCGGCCGCGCTATGTGCCCGCTGACTGGATCAAGGAGGGCGCGGTGGTGGTGGACGTGGGCATCCACCGCACTGAAGAAGGCCTGTGCGGAGACTGCGACTTCGCGGCCATGAAAGACAAGGCCAGCGCCATCACCCCGGTCCCCGGCGGCGTGGGCCCCATGACCATCGCCCAACTCCTCACCAACACTGTGCAGGCGTACAAGGAACACTTGGGCGAGTAAGAGCTTACCCTCCGGAGGCTCAAGGACCGACGACCCTTGAGAATCCCCATCGATAAGAAAGAGCGCCTCCGTCTGGAGGTGCTCTTTTTGATACATGCGGGGGCAGCGCCCCCGCCCTCCCCTACGCCGCGGCGATGGCCTTGATGAGGACGTTGGTGACGTTCTCGGCGTTGGCCTTGAAGATCTTGAGGATCTCGTCCCAGGTGACGGGGTGCTCGTCCTCTTTCCAGCAGTCGTAGTCCGTGGACATGGCCACGGCCGCGTAGGGCACGCCGGCCTCGCCGGCCAGGGCGGCCTCGGGCGCGGTGCTCATGTTGATGACGTCCGCGCCCCAGGCGCGGAACATGTGGGACTCGGCGCGGGTGGAGAAGCGCGGCCCCTCGATGGTGACCACCGTGCCCTTATCGTGGTGGGTGACGCCGAGTTCCTTGCAGGCCGCGATGAGCGCGCCACGCAGGCCGGCGTCAAAGGGGTCGGCCAGGGGGGTGTGGGCCGGATTGTGGGGCTCGAACGCCTCGTGGAAGGTCAGGGCGCGGCGGCGGGTGAAGTCGATGAACTGGTCCAGGACCACCAGGTGGCCGCGGTCGATCTCCTGGCGCAAGGAGCCCACCGCGGTGGTGGCCAGGATGTGGGTGCAGCCGGCGTCCTTGAGCGCGGTGATGTTGGCCCGGTTGTTCACGAAGGTCGGGGGGATGGTGTGCTCCCGGCCGTGCCGGGCCAGGATGCAGACCTTTTTGCCCTCGATGGTCCCGGCCTTGAGGGGCGAGGAGGGCTTGCCCCAGGCGGTGTCCACGTTCAGATCGCGGGCGTCCTTGAGGATGTCGGGATTGTCCAGGCCGCTGCCGCCGATGATGCCGAACACGGGCATGGTGGTGTCCTTGTGGTTTTTTCCGACAGCGCCCTCCGCCCCGGGTTGCGGGACGGAGGGCGCGCAGTGTGCGAAAACGAGGGACTACAGCCTGACGACCGAGGTGAAGGGCCGGCCCAGCTTCTCCTTGCCGCCCAGGTAGGTGAGTTCGATGAGGAAACCCACCCCGCTGACGATGCCGCCGGACTTTTCCACCAGGTCGCAGACCCCAACCATGGTGCCGCCGGTGGCCAGCACGTCGTCCACCAGGATGACCTTCTCGCCCTTGGCCACGGCGTCCTCGTGCATGAAGAGCGAGTCGGTGCCGTACTCCAGGTCGTAGCTCACGGAGATGGTGGAATAGGGCAGCTTGCCCGACTTGCGCACCGGCACGCAGCCCATGCCCAGCTTGTGGGCCAGGGGCGCGCCCAGGATGAAGCCCCTCGCCTCGGCGGACACTATCTTGGTGGCGCCGTTGCCGCCGATCTGTTCGGCCATGGCGTCGATGGCGTAGCGGAAGGCCTTGGGGTCGCCCAGCAGGGGGGTGATGTCCCAGAAGGTGATGCCAGGCTTGAAGTCCTTGATGGCCCGGATGTACGGCTTGAGGTCCATGGGTTGGTCTCCTCCGGTGCGCAGGTTGCGCTGCTGGAATACGATGCAACTAAAATGCCGCCTGCCCCTTGTCAATTGCACGACGCCGGGGGAGGAGCGGTCAGTCCTTGAAATACCCCTCCAGCTTTCCGTCAGTAAGCCGCAGGAGCATCTTGGCCGTGCCGGTGCGAGTCTTGACCCGGACCCGGGTGAAGGTGCGGCCCTTGGCCAGCAGGTCCCGGGCCTGGTCCTCGCTCACCGCGCCGCCGCGGAAGGTGCGGGGGATGGCGAAGCCGCAGCCCCCGTGCTCGGGCAGGAAGTTGGCGCAGGCGAAGGCCGCGCTGCCGGGCAGCACCCTGCCCCCGCAGCGGGGGCAGGCCCCTATGGGCTCGGGGGGCTCGGAGGGCGTGGTCGAATCCGGCCCGGCCTGAACCGGGCTGACAGGTTGCCCGCCAGCGCCAGTCTTGGGTTCCCGGGTTTCGTGCGCCGGCGCGGGCCGGGGCGGCGCAGGCCGCTGCGGCCGTTGGGGCCGGGCCACGCTGCGCACGCCGTTCAAGACCTGCTGCCGGATGTCGCGCATGAATTCCGGGTAGGTGTCCTTGCCCTGCTCGATGTCCTTGAGCCGCTTCTCCCACTCGCCGGTCATCTCGGGCGAGGCCACCTCGGGCAGGCGGCCGGCCACGGTGTCCACCACGTGCAGGCCGCGGTCCGAGGCGATAAGCCGTTTGCCCTGCTTGTCCACGTACTTGCGGGAGATGAGGGTCTCGATGGTGGCGGCGCGGGTGGCCGGGGTGCCCAGGCCGCGGTCCTTCATGGCCGCGGCCAGCTCCTCGTCCTCCACCAGCTTGCCCGCGGTCTCCATTGCGGCCAGCAGCGAGGCGTCGGTGAAGTGCTGGGGCGGCTTGGTCTGGTGAGCGACGGCCGCGACCTCGGCGGCCAGGACCTTGGAGCCCTTGCGTAGCTTGGGCAGGGGGTTGTCCTCTGCCGCGCGCCAGGGTTCGGCCGCCAGCCAACCCCGGTCCGCGAAGACCTTGCCCGTGGCCTTGAACCGCTCGCCCTCCACGTTGATCCAGAGGGTGGTGGCGGCAAAGGTGGCGTCGGGCAGGAAGGCGGCCAGAGTGCGGCGGCAGACCATCTCGTAGATGGCCCACTCCCGGTCGCCCAGCGCCGAGCGCTCCACCTTGCGGGCCGTGGGAATGATGGCGTGGTGGTCCGTGACCTTCTTGTCGTCCACGCAGGCGAACTTGCCGCCAGCCTTGATGCGCTCGGCCGCCAGGGCGGCCACGTCCGGGAAGTGGTGGTACACGGCGCGAAGGTGGCCCAGGAGCTCCTTGAAGATCTCCTTGGTCAGGTGCCGGGAGTCGGTGCGCGGGTAGGTGAGCACCTTCTTGGACTCGTACAGGCCCTGGGCGATGGTCAGGGTGTCCTGGGCCGAGAACCCGTGCCGGGTGTTGGCCTCGCGTTGCAGGGTGGTGAGGTCGAAGGGCAGGGGCGGCTTCTGGGAGCCCTTGCGGCTCTTCACCTCGTCGGCCACGCCCTCCTGGCCCAGGCATTTGGCCGCGATGGCCTCGGCCTGGTCCCGATCGTCCAGCCGGGTCTCGGAGAACTCCGGCGGATTGTGGCGCTGGGCCGTGAAGCGCTCGACCCCGTCCTCTCCCTCCGGGCCCGGCTTTTCGAAGGTCGCATCGACCGTCCAGTAGTCCCGGGGCGTGAAGTTCTCAATCTCCCGGCGGCGGTCCACCAGGAGCTTGAGCACCGGGGTCTGCACCCGGCCCACGGTGACCAGGTCGCGGTCCAGGACCGTGAACAGGCGGGAGAAGTTCATGCCGATGAGCCAGTCGGCCTCGGCCCGGGCGAACGCGGCCAGGCCCAGGTTGCGCTTCTGTTCGTCCGGGAAGGCTGCGTCCAGGGCCTTTTTCAGGCCGGCCTCGGTCATGTCCGAGGCCCAGAGCCGGCGCACGGGCTTGGCGCAGCCGGCCAACAGGTAAATTCGGCGGAAGATGAGCTCGCCCTCGCGGCCCGCGTCCGTGGCGTTGACGATGTCGCCGATGCGTTCGTCGAGCATGAGGGACTTGATGGTCTCGAACTGGTCCGCGGTCTTGTCCAGGACCCGCAGCTTGAACTTGCGGGGCAGGATGGGAAGCTGGGCCAGGGACCAGCGGCCGGCCCAGGCCTGGTCCTGCTCGTCGGGCTCGGCAATGCCCACCAGGTGGCCCACGGCCCAGGTGATGACGTGGTGCGGCCCCTCCAGGGCCCCCCGGCCGCCGCCGCGCACGCCCAGGACCTTGGCGATCTCCCGCCCCACGGACGGCTTCTCGGCCACGATGAGGGTCTTGGGCTTCGGGGTGGATTCAGGCATGGCGGTGTTCCGGCGCTGCGGCCGTGGCCCGTGTAGCACGCCACGCGTTGGGGGAAAAGGGCTTCACCCCCATGGCAAAACGCGATAGTGCCCTGAAACCGAACCCGTTCAGCCGGAGGCATCCATGTCCATCATCGAGTGGGACGAGACCCTTTCCGTGGGAGTGCGGGAGATCGACGCCCAGCACCAGAAGCTGCTTGGCCTCATCAACGAGTTGCACGAGGCCATGAAGGAAGGCAAGTCCCGGGAGATGCTCGGCCAGGTGGTGGCCCGGCTCAAGGACTACGCCCGCACCCACTTCTCCAGCGAGGAGAACTACATGCGCCAGACCGCCTTCCCTGGGTTCGAGGAACACCGGGTGCAGCACGACACGTTCATCGAGAAGGTCCTGGACTTCGAGTTGGAGATGGGCGAGGGCAAGACCTCGCCCCTGGAGGTGGCGCGCTTCCTCATGGACTGGTACATCCGCCACATCAAGGGCACGGACCGCAAGTACGCCGGCCACCTGCAGAGCCACGGCGTGCGCTGATTCCCGCCTTGACGTAGTGCCTGTAAACGGGCACTATGCAACCATGAAGATGCTCTCCGCAGCTGCTGTGGCCGACCGGCTAGGCCGCGACGCCTCCACCGTGCGTCGCTGGTGCCGCGACGGATTCCTGCCTGGTGCACAGCGGGTGGGCCGGGACTGGGTGGTGCCGGCCCGGGCGCTGGCGAAATGGACTCCGCCCACGGCCCGGGGCCGCCGCCTGCGCCTGCCCGGCCGAGAAACCCTTGAGCGCCTGGCCCGACGCTACCTCTGGTGGAAGACTCCGAGCGACGCCCTGGACGCTCCCTGGCGCATCCTGGTCCAGGCCATGGAACTGGGCGACTGGGAGGACACCGGCCGCCTGGAGCGCGAGGCCGGCCGCGCCACCCTGCGCGAGGCCCTGCGCAGCGCCCCGGCCGGGGCCTTGTCCCTCCGCTCCTGGCATTTCTGGCACGTGCGCCTGGGGCTGGCCCGCAATCCCGGCGAGGTCCCTCCCCAACCCCGCCGCGCCTTTCTCACGGATTCGGAGACCACGCTGTGAGTCCCTTCCCGCACCTGGGCATCCTGCCCGCGGCCCAGCGCACCTTGTGGCCGGAACTGGCCGCTGTGCCCAACCACTTCGTGCTCTACGGCGGCACGGCCGTGGCCCTGCACCTGGGGCACCGCACCTCGGTGGACTTCGATTTCTTCTCCAACCAACCCTTCGATCCCATAGAGTTCAAGACCTCACTCCCCCTGCTCAAGGCCGGTGAGATCCTCCAGTCCACCGCCAACACCCTCACCTTGCTCGTGGACCGGAACGGGCCGGTCAAGCTCTCCTTTTTCGGCGGCATGACCTTCGGCCGGGTGGCCGCGCCCCTGGCCTCCCCGGACGGCATCCTGCGCGTGGCCTCGCACCTGGACCTGCTGGCCTCCAAGCTCAAGACCCTGCTCTCCCGGGCCGAAGCCAGGGACTACGTGGACATGGCGGCGCTGCTGCGCGCAGGCCAAGACCTGGCGCACGGCCTGGCCGCGTGCCGCGCCCTCTTTGGCGAAGATTTCCCGATTGCCTCCGCGGTACGCGGACTGAGCTACTACGACGACCTGGGCGAAAAACTTGCCCGCGCGGACCGGCAAACCCTCATGGATGCGGTGCGCACCCTGCCCCACGACCTGCCCGAGGTTCCCCTGGCCAGCCCGGGCCTTGCTCCCTGAACTCTCCTATTCCGCCAGCACCTTCACGCCGATGGCGATGAGCACCAGGCCGCCCACCACCTCGGCGTAGAACCCGAGGCGGGTGGCCCGGGCCACGCGGCAGCCCAGGTGCAGGCCCAGCACGGTGAAGCCCGCAGCCACCAGGCCGATGATGACCACGGGCAGCCAGATGGAGACGTTCACCAGGGACATGGAGAACCCCACGGCCAGGGCGTCGATGCTCACGGCCACGCCCAGCACCAGCAGCCGCAGCCCCCGGGTGTTGTCCGCGCGCTCGCACGACTCCTCGGCGTGGAACGCCTCCCACAGCATCTTGCCGCCCACCCAGGCGAGCAGCCCGAAGGCGATCCACGGGGCCACGCTCTGCACGAATCCCCGCACGGCCAGGCCGGCGCTCCACCCGATGATCGGCATCAGCGACTGGAACCCGCCGAACACCGCGGCCATGCGGAACGCCCGGCGGTTGCCCACCCGCTCCAGGCAGCACCCGGTGGCGCAGGACACCGCGAACGCGTCCATGGCCAGGGCCACGGCCACGGCCAGAATCTCGACGAGATTCATTGAGGGGACTGACCCTTACGGCACGAGCGGAGCCAGGTTCAGTCCCGCGGCCAGGGGCAGGCCGGCCATGAGGTTGGCGTTGGCCAGAGCCTGGCCCGACGCGCCGCGGCACAGGTTGTCGATGGCCGTGACGATGAGCAACCGGCCGGTGCGCGGGTCCTTGACCAGCCCGATATCGCAGAACATGGTGCCGCGCACCCAGCGGGTCTCGGGCAGGGTGCCCTGGGGCAGCACCCGCACCCAGGGATGCGTTGCGTAGGCGGTTTCGTATACGTTCTGTATCTCTTCCGCCGGGTTGTCGGCCACGAGCTGGGTGTAGATGGTGGACAGGATGCCCCGGTTGATGGGCAACAGATGGGTATTGAAGGAAATCTTCAGGTCCGCGCCGGCAATGGCCGAGATCTCCTGCTCGATCTCCGGGGTGTGCCGGTGCTTGCCCAGGTTGTAGGCCCGGAAGGTGTCGGACACCTCGCAAAAGAGCGTGCCCACGCTGGCCTTGCGGCCCGCGCCCGTGGCCCCGGACTTGGAGTCCGCCACGATGCCCGAGAACTGCACCAGTCCGGCGTCGAGCGCCGGGTACAGGCCCAGAATCACCGAGGTGGGGTAGCACCCGGGATTGGCCACCAGCCGGGCGGCCTTGATCGTGTCCGCGTAGAGCTCGATGAGCCCGAAGGCGGCCTGGGGCAGCAGTTCCGGATGCTTGTGCTCCAATCCGTACCACTGGCTGTATGTCGAAGCGTCGTGCAATCTGAAGTCGGCGGACAGGTCCACCACCTTCACGCCCCGGGCCAGCAGGTCAGCGGCCATGTCCATGGCCGTGCCGTGGGGCACGGCCAGGAAGACCAGCTCGCAATTCTCGGCCAGGGCCGCGGGGTCGGGCTCGGTGATGACCAGCCCGGCCAGGGGCAGGCCCCCCAGGTAGGGGCAGAGCTGGGCCATGGTCTTGCCCGCGTCGGCGCGGGAAGTGGCCACCGCCAGCTCGAAGTTCGGATGGAACGCCAGCAGCCGGGCCAGCTCCAGGCCGGTGTAGCCGGTGACCCCCACCAGGCCGACGGAAATTTTCTGTGACATGTCAGCCACCTACTTGGTCTTGACCACGAACTTCATGCGCAGGTCGTAGAGCAGGCCCTCCATCAGCCGGGCCTCGTCCGGGTCCACGCAGCGGGCGGTCTTGTCCTTGAGCATGGCCAGGGTGTCGATGATGTGCTTGGAAAACTCAAGATTCTCGGAAGTCTGCCCGCTCGCTGGGTCGGGCGCCTCGCCCATGGCCACCAGGGCCGTGGAGGCCAGGGACATGATGAAGGTGGTGAACGTCACCTTGGGCAGGGGGCCTTGCTGGCCGCCGCAGCCGCAGGGCTTGCCGGGCTCGCTCTTGGCGTCGGACATGGGAATCCCCTCCTAAACCGGTTACAGGGCCGGCGGGCCGTCCGCCAGGGCCTCTTCGTAGGCGGCCAAAGCCTGCTCCAGGTAGTCCCGGGCCGCGGTGTAGCCGCCGGCCAGGTACAGGGACCGGGCCAGGGCGTGCAGGCCCGCGGCCAGGTCGCCGTAGTCCACGTACCCCATGTGGCCGATGCGCACGATCCGGCCCTTGAGCCGGTCCTGGCCCCCGGCCATGACCACCCCGTAGCGCTCGGCCGCGGCCCGGAGCACCGCCGAGCCGTCCACGCCCGCGGGCAGCTTCACGCTGGTCAGGCCCCAGGTGTAGTCACGCTCGGCCAGGGGCGCAAGGCCCATGGCCGCCACGCCCGCCCGGCACATGCAGGTCAGGGCCCACTGCCGGCGGTAGATCGTTTCCAGGCCGGCCTCCTGGAAGAGCTGCAAGCAGGTGTGCAGGCCCTGGATCAGGTTGATGCCCGGGGTGTACAGGGTCTGGGATTTCAGGGTGTTCTTGCGCTCGCCCAGCAGGTCGAAATAGAAGTTGCTCGGCGCCACCTGCTCCACCCGCTCCCAGGCGCGCGGCGACAGGGCGATGAAGGAGAGGCCCGGGGGCAGCATCAGCCCCTTCTGGGAGCCGGTCAGCAGGCAGTCCACGCCCCACTCGTCCATGGGGCAGGGCGAGATGCCCACCGCGGAGATCCCGTCCACCACCAGCATCACGTTGCGCTGCCGCGTCACGGCCGCGATCTCCCGCACCGGGTGCAGTACGCCAGTGGAGGTCTCGGACGCCTGCACGAACACGCCCGTGACGTCCGGGTTGCGGTCCAGGGTCTGGGCCACCAACTCCGCGGTCGCGGCCTTGCCCCAGGGCACGCCCATGACCGTGCAGTCCAGGCCATGGGTGCCGGCGATCTTGGTCCAGCGCTCGCCGAACTTGCCGCCCTCGATGACCAGCACCCGCTCCTTGGGCTTGAACAGGTTGGAGGCCGCGGCCCACATGGCCCCGGAGCCCGAGGCCGTGAGGATGCACACCGGCCCGGCATGGCCGAACAGCTCCTTGAGGCCCGCCTGCACCTCGCCGAGCACCGCGGTGAACCCGGGCTTGCGGTGGTGCACCATGTCCAGGGCCAGGGTCAGCCGCACCTCCTCGGGCAAGGGCGTCGGCCCCGGCGTCAAAAGCCGCATCTTGTCGCGCATTGGAAGGCTCCTTCGAAGACCGGGGGAGAAGAGGGGAAACTTTTTCTGGCGGAAAAAAGTTTCCCCTCTTCTCCCCCGGCCCCCCTCATCTCCCCTTCAAAAACCGCTATCGGTTTGGGCCTGTGCCAGGCAGGGGAGGAAAGCTTTACCGCGTGAGGGGTTGGGGCGCAAGGGCTAGTGGGCCTCCGCCCAGGTGGAGCCCACACCCTGGTCGGCCACGAGCGGGACCTTGAGGTCCGCCACTCCGGCCATGAGGTGCGCCAGCCGGGCGGCCGCGGCCCAGGCCGTGTCCGCCGGGGCCTCCAGGAGCAGTTCGTCATGCACCTGCAGGATGAGGGTGGCCCCCAGGTTGGCCAGTTCCGCGTCCCGGTGCGCGGCCAGCATGGCCAGCTTGATGACGTCCGCGGCGCTGCCCTGGATCAGGGTGTTCACGGCCTGGCGCTTGGCCTGGGCGCGCAGGTTGTCGTTGCGCGAGGTGATGTCCGGCAACAGTCTGCGCCGGCCCGCCAGGGTGGTCACGTGCCCGGTCTCGATGGTGTGCTTCTCCACGGACTCGTAGAACGCCTTGAGCCCGGACAGCCGCTCGAAATACCGCTCGATGAAGGCCTTGGCCTCCTTGAGCGGGATGCCCAGTTCCTGGGCCAGCTTCTGCGGCCCCATGCCGTAGATGAGCCCGAAATTGATGGTCTTGGCCCCTCGCCGCTCGTCCGGGGTCACTTCGGCCGGCTCCTTGTCGTGCAAGAGCGCCGCGGTGCGGGCGTGGATGTCCTCGCCCCGGGTGAAGGCCGTGACCAGGGCCGGCTCGCCCGAGAAGTGGGCCAGCACCCGCAGCTCCACCTGGGAATAGTCCGCGGACACCAGCAGCCGCCCCTCGGGCGCGCGGAAACAGGCCCGCATGCGCTTGCCCAGGTCGCCCCGGATGGGGATGTTCTGGAGGTTGGGGTCCGAGCTGGACAGCCGGCCCGTGGCCGTGGCGGTCAGGTGGAAGGTGGTGTGGATGCGGCCGTCCTCGCCCGCCAGCTTGGGCAGGGGCTCCAGGTAGGTGGAGCGCAGCTTCTCCAGCTTGCGGAACTCCAGGATGTCCGCCACGATCGGGTGCTCGGCCGAGAGCTTCTCCAGCACCTCCACCGCGGTGGACAGGGCCCCGCCCCCGGTGCGGCCCCGGGGCTTGAGCCCCAGCTTCTTGAACAGCATCTCGGCCATCTGCTGCGAGGAGCGCACATTGAACTCCCCGCCCGCCTGCCCGTAGATGCGTGCGGTGAGGTCGGAGAGTCCCTGCTCCACCTCGGCCAGGAATCCGGCGAACGCCGCCCGGTCGATGGGCAGGCCGGCCCGCTCCATGTCCACCAGCACCCGGGCCAGGGGCAGCTCCAGGTCGCGGTACAGGTCCAGAAGCCCCGCGGCAGTTAGGCGGCCAGGCAATGCCGCCCCCAGGTCCCGGGCGCCCCGGGCCAGGCCCGGGGGCACCGCGCCCAAAAGTTCCGGCCCCAGCCGGTTGAGCACATGGTCCAGGTCGTAGCTGCGCTGCTCCGGGTCCAGGAGATAGGCGGCCAGGCCCAGGTCCATGACCCGGGCCTCGGGCAGGGCGTCCCACCCCTTGTCGGCAGCCAGCAGGGCCTTCCAGGAGGGCACGGCCGCCAGTTCCGCCCCGGCCAACTTCTCGGCCAGGTCCACGGCGGCGCAGCGGCAGCGCCACTCGTCGCCCTCCAGAGCCACCAGCACGGCCCCGTCCCGGGGGACCAGGCCCACGGGCTTGCCCGCCGGGTCGGGCAGGTCGGCGGCCGAGGTCGCCTCCTTCACCGGCTCGCCCTTCTCCTGGGGCGCAGGGGACCCGAGCAGGGAGAACTGCTCCACGGGTTTCGCCTTTCCGGCCTTGTTGGCCGTGGGTTCCTGAGTCCTGGCCTGGGCCAGGCCGGGCAGCAGTTCCGTAAACTCGCGCCGTACCTGGCGCAGGCCGTACTCCTCCAGGAACGTTGCCAGCTTGGCGGCCTGCACCGGGCCCGGGGCCAGGTCGGCCAGGCCCACGCCGGCCGGGGTCAGGTCCGTGCGCAGCCGGGTCAGCTCCCGGTAGGTGAAGATCGCGTCCAGGTGCGCGGAAATCTTGTCGCGCAGGGTGGGCTTGAGGCTGTCCAGGTGGTCGCGCAGGTGCTCCAGGGTGGGATGCTCGGCCATGATGGCCAGGGCGGTCTTGGGCCCCACCCCGGGCACCCCGGGGATGTTGTCGCTGGAGTCGCCGGTCAGGGCCTGGAAGTCCGGCCACTGGTCGGGCGCAAGCCCGGTCTCGGCCGTGAAGTCGGCCAGGGTGGAGACCTTCTCGGTCTTGGCGCCCGGGTCCCAGAGCAGCACCCGGTCGTCCAGGCACTGCTTGAGGTCCTTGTCCGAGCCCACAAGCACCACCGGCCGCTCGGCCTTGAACCCCGCGGCCAGGGAGGCCATGAGGTCGTCGGCCTCGCAGCCCTCGGACACCAGGAGCGGCAGGCCCAGGAGGCGCACCGCCTCCTTCAGGGGTTCGACCTGGACCACCAGGCCCTCGGGCGTGGGCGGCCGCTGGGCCTTGTACTCGGGATACAGCTCGTGCCGGAAGGTGGGCCCCTTGCCGTCCAGGATGAAGGCGATGCGGGCGGGCTTCTCCTCGCGCATGAGCTTCATGAGCAGGCGCAGCACGATGTGCAGCACGCTGGTGGGGAACCCGTCGGCCCGCGTGAGGTCGGGGTGGGCGTAGTAGGCGCGGTACAGGAACGAGGAGCCGTCCACCAGGTAGGCGGGGGCGGCCAGGTTCAGGCGCGAGGCAAGGGACATGGGGGCTCCTGGTCAGTTTTTGATCGGATCCGGCGGCTCGGCCTTGAACTCCACCGGGCGCTTGCCCTGAGCCTGCGGGCTTTGGAAGCGCCGGGCCTGGATGCGGTTCCAGATGAATTCCTCCAGGTCCCCGCCTCCAGCCACGGATGCCGGGAACTCGGCCCGGGCCATGGACTTGTGCCCGCCCGCCGAGCCCAGGTCGCCGAAAAGCCGGGTGGCGGCCCTGCCCATGTCACGGCGCAGGCCGTCGCCCCGGAAGATGGCGATGACCGTGTCCCCCACCTGGCCGCAGACCAGCACCGAGCCCACGCCCTGGATGCGCAGGAAGAAGTCGGCCAACACCACCAGGATGTCGGGCTCTTCCATCTCCCCCAGGAAGGCGTAGAGCCCGTGCCCCACCCGGACCATGCGCTCCAGGGCGCGGGGGAAGTGGGCCAGCCACTCGGGCCGGAACTCCGAGCGGTAGATCTTCCGCAGGAGCGCCTGGTTGGCGTAACGCGACAGGTACTGGAAGGCCCGCACGTCCACGTCCGCAAAGGGCCGCTCGAAGCTCTGGGTGTCGGCCTTGATGGCGTAGAGCAGGGCGGTGGCCAGCAGCATGCCCGGCCGGATCTTCAGGTTGTAGAGGTATTCGGTCATGCGAGTGGCCACCGCGCCGTAGCCCTTGCAGATGTCGGTGTAGGCCGCGGCGACCGGATGTTCCTCGCTCACCGGATGGTGGTCGATGCAGATGGCGATGTCCTGGGCCGAGAAATCCGGGTGGTGGTGGGGTTGGGAGTCCACCAGGGCGAAGCGGTCGAACTGGGCCGACAGGGTGGGCGTCAGCTTCCTGACCGGGATGCGCAGGGAGGAGATCATTTCCAGGTTGTCCGGCCGGGTGATGGTGTTCACCCGGGCGATGGCCACGTCCTCCACCCGGTGGGCCATGATCCGCTTGAGCGCCATGGCCGAGGCCAGGGCGTCCGGATCGGCGTTGACCAGGATGCACCAGCGCTGCTCCTTGGAGAACATCTCCAGGAGCTGGGGCAACTGGGGTATCTTGCGGAAGTAGGCCATCAGGCTCCCTTATACCGCCGCGGGCAGGGGCAGGGCCCGGCCGGCCACGGCCAGAAAGGCGGTGTCCGCTTTTCCGGACAGGGCCTGGTTCAGTCCGCCCAGGCTGCGCACGAAGGCCCGGGTCGCGCTGTCCGCGGCCACCGGGCCCAGGCCCACCTCGCAGGACACCAGGGTCACGGCCGCATCCCTGGCCTGGTCCAGCACCGCCAGCAGGGCCGCGGTGCGCTCCGCCTCCTTGCCCAGGCAGGCGTAGAGCCAGAAGTCCAGGCTGTCCACCAGCACCGCCCGGGCCATTTCCAGGCCACGGGCCAGGACCTCGGGCAGGTCAGCCCCAGCCTCGGCCACCCGCAGCCCTGCGGGCCGGGACTGCCGGTGGGCCAGGATCTGCGCCCTGAACCCGGAGTCCAGGGCCTTGCCCGTGGCCACCACCAGGTGCGGCCCGGGGTCGGCAAGGAAGGCCCGCTGGGCCAGGGCCGACTTGCCCGAGCGCTCTCCGCCCAGAAAGATCCGGATCACCGGACAAACCCCCATTCCCTTGTCCAGGAAGTCAGACAGTCCAGGGAGCGCATGAGTCCGTCCAAGGCAAAGACCTCCACGGTCAGGACGGCCGACGGGGAAAGCCGGGCGAGCCAGCGCCGCAGCATCTCCCGGCCGGCCGGGGGCAGTTGGTCCAGGGGCAGGTGCTTGTCCTTTCGGCTGGGCCAGGCCGGGGCCGAGAGGTGGAGCATGCCCACCTGGCCGAAATCCGCAGACTCGGCCGCAAGTTCGTGACCATAGGCCATGGCGTGGCCCAAGTCCAGGCACAGGCCCAGGCCCGACGCCCGGGCCGGGCCGGCCAGGGCGTCGGGCCCGTGCAGCTCGGTGTTCTCCAGGAGGAACGGCGCGTTCGGCCCGTGCTTGCGCCAGCGGGCCGCCGCCTCGGGCAGCAGGCCCAGGTCGGCGGGCGGGTGGAGCACAAAGGCCCGGGGCGAGAGGAAGGCGACCTTGGCCGCCAGGGCCAGGACCACGTCCATGGGCTCTCCCGCGCCCCGGGACCAGTCCAGGTCAAGGGGCAGGTGCACGTGATAGCCCAGGCCCAGTCCGGCCAGCCAGGGGGGCAGGTCGTCCGGCCCGTAGTCCAGGCAGGCCCGCGCCTCCAGGAAGAGCACGGAGACCTCGGGCACCAGCCCGTCAAGGACCCGGCAGTTCTCCGCCACCCCGGCCGGAACCACGAAGGAGGGCGCGGCCACCCGCCAGGGCAAGTCCTTCAGTTTCTCTCGGATATGCCGATACGAGGGGTGTAGGCCCTTCCCGGAAGATTCTGCCCCCAGGCGGGGCAAGGCGGCGGGGGTCATGGCCGCAGCGGTCCGTGATCCTTGGCGAACCGAAACCGGGAACAGGACTTGCTTGGTCCGGGCATCGGCCCCTGGCCGCGGAGTTTCCCATGAAAAGACTGCGCCGCGCCTTGCAACACCTCTTGAACCCACTCCATCTCTATTGCCGCCTGCGCGATTTCGGGGTGGGGACCTTGAAGGCCCAACGCATGTGCGCGTCCTACGAACGGATCGTGTACCGGCTGTTCAGCCTGTAACAACCTATCCGTCTTACTCCCGCCTTGGTTTCCGGGCGTCACGCCCGCGCGTCCCACCCTGGTTTCAGCGTAACAGATCGAGCTGCTTGGCCTTGCTCACCGTATGCCCCACCAGCTTGGAGCGGGTCATAAGCGCCTCGGGCAGGTCCGCCAGGAAACGGGAAGGAGCCAGCCGCAGCTCCCGGCCATACATGTCCCGCCGCGCGGCGTGGGACAGGAAGAGCCGCCGCCGGGCGCGGGTCAGGCCCACGTAGAGCAGGCGGCGCTCCTCGGCCAGGGCCGCGTCGGACAGGCCCAGGTCGTCGCCGGCCGAGCCGGTGAGGAACCCCGCGCCGGCAAAGGGCAGGATTCCGTCCTCCAGGGCGGGCAGGAATACCGAATTGAACTCCAGGCCCTTGGCCGAGTGCAGGGTCATGACCTGCACCTTTTCGGCGCGGGCCCGCACCAGGTCCGCCTCGGTCTGCAAATGCACCCAGTTGAGCAGCCCGGCCCAGCCCCCGTGCTCCTCGAAGGCCTTCTTGAGCTGGCGGAACACCGGGCTCTGCCAGAAGAGCCGGTCAAAGGGCGCGATGTCCTGCAGGTAGGCGGCCAGGCCCAGCGGCCCCTGGGCCACCACCTTGCTGGGGATGTCCACCACCGCGGCCTCGTCGCCCCCGGCCATGCCCAGGAACCGGCCCGCAGCGCCCAGGATGGCCGCGGCCCTCGGGTCGGACCAGAAGGCCTCGGCCTCGGGCGCGCCGGCCGGCACCCCGGCCCGGGACAGGCTGTGCAGGATGGGCCTGACCAGGGAGCGCGTGCGCACCAGCACCGCAATGTCGCCCGGGGACAGGGACTCGCCCTCCTCCCCGGCGTCGGCCAGGGTATGGCTGGTGGCCCCCAGGAGCTCCCGCACCCGGTCCGCGATCCAGTTGGCTTCGTGCCCGGCCCCGGGTGCGGCGAAAAGCTTGATCTCCGCGGCCTCGGCCGCCCTGGCCGCCAGCTTCGGCGCGGCGGGCAGAAGCGCCGCGGCCAGGTCCAGCACCGCCTGGGAGGAACGGTAGTTCTCGGCCAGGGTCACCCGGGTGGGCTCGGCCCAGGCCTCGGCCATGGCCTCGGCCCGGCCGGCCACCGCGCCCCGGAAGGAATAGATGGACTGGTGGGGGTCGCCGATGGCGAAGAGCCCCTGCCCGCCCTCCGGGGCCAGGGCCGAAACCAGGGCCAGTTGCAGGGGGGTGAGGTCCTGCACCTCGTCCACCAGCACCTGGGTGTACGGATTTGCCCAGATGTTGGCCTGGATCTGCTCCAGCCAGAACACGAGCAGGTCGGTGTAGTCGGCCAGGTTCCAGGATTCCTTGTGCTTGGCGTAGGCGTGGGCCAGGTCCACCAGGTCCTCGCCCAGAGGCTCCATGCGCTCCCTCGCCAGGGCCAGTTCGGTCCAGGCCCGCTTGAGCCGGGGGCCGGCCAGGCCGGGGTTGGCCTCGGCGAACAGCCGGCGGGCGGCGTCCTCATCCAGCACCACCGGAGCCTCGCCCCAGGACTGGACCCAGCACTCGAAGGCCAGGGCGTGCAGGGTGTCTGCCCGGGGCAGGGCCGCGGCCGCGCCGCACAGGTCCATGAGCCGGCGGCCCAGTTCCTCGGCCGCCCGGCGGGTGAAGGTCACGGCCAGGATGTGCCGGGCCGGGACCCCGCGCTCCATGAGGGACTGCACCCGGCCCACCAGGGTGTGGGTCTTGCCCGTGCCCGGCCCGGCCAGGACCAGCACCGGCCCGGGGCCGGCCATGAGCGCGGCGCGCTGGGCAGGGTTGTAGTCCTGCCGGGGCTCCTCGGTCGTGCGGCGGCCGGCGGCCCCCAGCAGGAAACCGGGCTGGGCCGCGGTGGCCGGGGCGCGGCGGACGCCGGTCTCGGCCAGCTCCACCAAGCCCTTGCCCGCGGCCATCTCCTTGCGCTCCTTGGGGGTGAACAGGGAGATGACCCCGAACCGGCCGTCAAAGCCCGGGTCCTTGTACACCTCGCCGCGCCGCATGCGGGACAGGGCCTCGGCCAGGGGCCGGGAGACCTTCGCCACGTCCTCGGGCGGCACGTGCGTGAGCACGTCCAGCTCGGACCCGAAACGGGCCACCATCCGGGCGTACAGGGCCTTGACCTTCTTGGTGGCCGGCCCCTGGCCCAGCACCTCGCCCAGCACCTCGGCCAGGGGGATGAGGGACATGAAGCCCGGCCGGCCCGCGGGCTGCTGCGGCGCGCTGCGGTCGGCCAGCTCCAGCACCCGGGAGAGCACCCCCACGGTGAGCGGCTTGCCGCACACCGGGCACAGCCCGCCCCGGGACCGGGTCTCCTCGGGCTCCAGCACCACGTTGCAGTCGCGGTGCCCGTCCAGGTGGTACTTGCCCTCCTCGGGGAAGAACTCCACCGTGCCCAGGAATTCGTTGCCCACGCCCTCGCCCTTGAGCGCGGCCCGGATGCCGGCAAAGGACCGCTCCCCGGAGAAGAGGTTGGCCTCGCGCCCCAGCTTCTCGCCGGAGTGGGCATCGGAATTGGAGATCATGCGGAACCGGTCCAGGGCGGACCACATCCAGTTCATGGCCGGGTCCGAGGACAGGCCGGTCTCCATGGCGAAGATCTCGGACGAAAGGTCGCCGAAGCACTCCTCCACCGAATCGTACCCGGACTTGGACCCGAACAGGGAGAACCAGGGGGTCCAGATGTGAGCCGGCACCAGGAAGGACCCCTGGCCCAGGGCGAGCACCATCTCCAGGAGATCGCGCGACGGCAGGCCCAGGATGGGCCGGCCGTCCGAGGCCAGGTTGCCCACCTGGGAGAGCTGCGAGGAGAGGCGGCGGGCGGTGTCCAGGTCCGGCACGTAGACCAGGTTGTGCACCTTCCGGGTCTTGCCCCCGCTCTTGTAGATGGAACTGATCTCGGCCGAGAGCAGGAACCGGACGTTGCCCGGCAGGGGATAGCCGTCCAGCCAGGGAATCTCGCGGGTCAGGTTCTTCTGGTTCTTCAGGCGGTAAAGCCCGGAGCCGTCGGGCTCCAGGTGCTCCTCGATCTCCTCCTGCCAGCCGGGGTGGGTGAAGTCTCCGGTGGCCAGCACGTCCAGGCCCTTGGCCCTGCCCCAGGCGGACAACAGGCGCAGGCCCAGGGCCTTGCTGGTGGCCCGGGAAAAGCGGGAATGGATGTGCAGGTCGGCCCGGAACTGTTGCATGCGCTGCGTCGGCTTGGGGTGCAGGTGGTGCGCTGCCTTGCGCTAAACTGCTTGGAAATCCCGGTAAATCTCGATTCCGGGGGACTATACGGCCAAGCGGCCGGGACGGCAAGGACGGAAAGCGGGAGGGGAAAAGGCGGGGTCAGGCCGCGCCGCTCCGGGCGAAATTCTCGAACTCGACCCGGGCCTGGCCCTGGGCCTCCTGGCGCACGGCGTTCACCACATCGAACTCCTCGGACAGCAGGCCCACCACCCCGGAGTCCAGGGACCCGGCGCGGGCCATGTCCTGGAGCACGGCCAGGGCCTGCTCCCGGGTCATGCCCGGCCGGTAGGGCCTGTCTTCGGTGAGCGCGGTGAACACGTCGGCAACGGCCATGATGCGGGAGCCCAGCTCCAGGCTCGCCTTGTCCAACTGGAACGGGTACCCGTTGCCGTCCAGGCGCTCATGGTGCGAGGCGGCCCAGGTCTTGACCACCTCCAGGCCGGGCACCCTTCCGAGCACGGCATGGGTATGTATGGCGTGCTCCATCACCCGGGCGTACTCCTCGGGGGTGAGCTTGCCCGGTTTTTCCAGAATGCCGGTGGGCACGGCCAGCTTGCCCACGTCGTGCAGGTCTCCGGCCACCCGCATGAGCTCGCACTCCTGCTCGTTGAAGCCCACCACCTTGCACAGGGCCACGGCCGTGGCCGCCACCCCCCGGGAGTGGGTGGAGGTGAAGCGGCTGCGGAAATCGATGACCTGGGCGAAGAGCACGGTGAAGGCGGACAGTTCGGCCAGGCCCAGCGTGCGGCTCGCGCTGGCGCCCAGGCCGCGCAGGATGGTGAACAACTCCGGGGAGTCCAGGTCCTGCCACAGTCCGGCGAACCCGGCCAGGCCCTGCAAGGCCGCCACCTGCCCGGGATCGAAGGTGCTCCCGGCCCGGGCCGCCACCCGCTCCAACGCCAGCGGGACCTGCTCCAGCGAGGCATGGCCCCGGCGGCAGGCGGCGTCCACCCGGTCGGCCAGGTGGATGACCCCGGCCAGGCGCAGCACCTGGGGGTCCTCATCCAGTCCCTGCATGTCCTCGAACCTGGTGTGGTGCCAGCGCACCACCCGGGCGATGCGGGTGAATTCCGGGAACTTGAGAAGCAGCCGGTAGCCGGCCTCGGCGTGGAACACCTGGTCGGTCTCGAAGCGCAGGGTGTCCAGCCGGGCATCCAGGGAGTCGTGGAAGGCCCCGATGTCGTGCACCAGGCCGGCCAGGAGCAGATCGTCCACGTCGGCCCGGGGCAGGCCCAACTGGGCGCCCAGGCGCACGGCCAGGTAGGCCACCCGCTTGTGGTGGTCCACCACTGCCGGGCTCACCAGGTCCATGGCCCCGGACAGGCTACCCAGGAGGTCAATGAGGTTGACCTGGATGTCTTTCCCGGGCGGGGTGTCGTGCGAAGCTTCTGTGGCGTGCATGGCGGTATATACCTCGCGGCCCTGGCCGCAAGGCTGGATTATATCTCCACCGAATGCGTTTGGGAAGGGCCAGGGCGCATTTCCTTGCCAAGTTCTAGGAATCACAAGCCGGGCCAGCCCGGGCCTGTCGGGCGGCACGGGCTTGCGCCCTTGCGCACATGCGGCCCGCGCCTTGCCACTTGCCCGCCACTCCCCGGTCTGTTACAGCCCTGGACGGCGCAGCTGCGCCGCATATTTCCCGGCTCCAAGCCCACATACCGCAACGAATCAAGGAGTGGCTGGTCATGAAACGCATTCTTCTCCTGTCCCTGGCAGTGTTCCTGCTGGCCGCCGGCAGCGCGCTGGCGTCGGAAAAGGTCATAGTCAACGGCATCGACGGCGGCGGGTTCCCGCCCTACGCCTACGTGGACAAGGACGGCAAGACCGTGGGCTTCGACGTGGAGGCCATCGAGTGGATCGGCAAGAAAATGGGCTTCAAGGTCAAGCACCAGCCCATCGAGTGGGACGCCATCATCCCGGCCCTGACCTCCAAGAAGATCGACTGCATCGCCTCGGGCATGAGCGCCACCGCCGACCGGGCCAAGATCGTCAACTTCACCATCCCCTACTACACCGTGACCCAGGTGCTCATGGTCAACGCCAACAACAACATGACCCTGGACCAGATGCTCAAGTCCGGCAAGAAGATCGGTTCCCAGCGCGGCACCGTGACCAACAAGCTGCTCAAGGACCTGGCCGCCAAGCCCGGCTACAAGTTCGAGGTGGTTGAGTACGACTCCACCGACCTGTCCATGCAGGACATGCCCACCGGCCGCATCGAGGGCTCGGGTATGGACTCCACCATCGCCAAGGACATGCTCAAGAAGCCCGGCTTCAAGGTGGCCGGCACCTTCGACGCCGAGCCCGAGAACTACGCCTACGCCGTGCGCAAGGATGACAAGGAGCTGCTCACGTCCCTGAACAAGGGCCTCAAGCTGCTCATGGCCGATCCCTTCTGGCAGGAACTCAAGAAGAAATACGACGTGGACTAGTCCCGATTCCGACAGCCAGAGGCCCGAAAGGTTCCGGCCCGGAATGCCGGAAGGAACCCTTCGGGCCTCTGCTCCGTTTTCAGGACCCTGCGCCCTACCCACGAGAACGCCGCCGTGCCCGACATCCTCACCGCCATCTGGGAAGCCCTGCCCTTCATGCTCTCCGGGGCCTGGGTCAACGCCGTGCTCATCGTGGGGGCCATGCTGGTGGGCCTCATGCTGGGCGTGCCCCTGGCCGTGGGCCAGGTCTACGGCGGCGCGCCCGTGCGCCGGCTGGTCCAGGCCTACGTCTGGGCCTTCCGCGGGGTGCCCATCCTGGTGCAGCTCTACCTGTTCTACTTCGGCATCCTGTCCTGGCTGTCCAACATCCCTTGGCTGGGCTGGGCGCACCTCGAGAGCCCCTTCCTGGCCGCGGTGCTGGTCCTGGGCCTGACCAGCGCGGCCTACCAGTCGCAGATATTCCGGGGCGCGATCCTCTCCCTGCCCGCGGGCCAGCTCAAGGCCGCCCGCGCCCTGGGGATGAGCGACATGACCGCCATCACCACCATCATCCTGCCCCAGGCCCTGCGCCTGTCCATCCCGGGCTGGTCCAACGAGTACTCCATCCTGCTCAAGGACTCGGCCCTGGCCTTCTCGGTGGGGGTCATGGAAGTCATGGCCCGGACCCGGGCGGTGGCCTCCACCACCCACCAGCCCCTGCCCCTTTCCATCCTGGCCGGGGTCATCTTCTTCGCCCTCACCTGGGTTGGGGTGAAGGCTCTGATCACCCTGGAAAAAAAGGTCCGCATCCCGGGCTATTCGCAATAGGGGATCGTTCATGACCGACGGCGACATCATCCTCAAGGTCGAGGGCCTGTCCAAGGCCTTTGGCGACAAGCCCGTGCTGCGGGAGGCCACCTTCACCCAGCGCCGGGGCACGCTCAAGGTCCTGGTGGGCCCCTCGGGCGGCGGCAAGAGCACGCTGCTCCAGTGCATCAACTACCTCATCCCCCCGGACCAGGGGCGGGTGTGGCTGGACAGCCGCCTGATCAACCCCAAGAGCCGCCGCGAGCTCTCGGCCTACCGCCAGGAAGTGGGCATGATCTTCCAGGATTTCAACCTGTTCGATCACCTGAACGCCCTGGAGAACGTGCGCATCGCCCTCATCAAGGTCAAGGGCATGTCCAAGGCCGCGGCCACGGAGCGGGCCATGGCCGAACTGGAGCGGGTGGGACTGGGGGGCAAGGCCGACCTCTACCCGGCCCAGCTCTCGGGCGGCCAGAAGCAGCGCGTGTCCATCGCCCGCGCCCTGGCCATGGACCCCAAGCTCCTGCTCCTGGACGAACCCACCAGCGCCCTGGACCCGGAGCTCATCGGCGAGGTGCTCACGGTCATCAAGGACCTGGCCCAGGCCGGCATGACCATGATCATGGCCACCCACCAGATCAGCTTTTCCGCGCCCCTGGCCGACGAGTTCCTGTTCATGGAAAAGGGCCGCATCGTGGAGCACGGCTCCCCGGCGCAGCTCCTGGGCAAGGAGAGCTGCTCCCGCACCCAGGCCTTCTGCGCCAAACTCTCGGAACTTGCCGGAGACACGGGGGCGTAGTGGACGACACCTGGAGCTTCGTGACCGAACAGGTCATCCCGGGCCTGAACCTGGGGTTCTGGGCCACGGTGCAACTGGCCGTGCCTTCGGCCCTGCTCGGCCTGTTCACCGGCATCGTGGTGGGCGTGCTGCGGGTCTACGGCCCGCGGTGGGTGCAGCGCCTGGCCAACGGCTATGTCTCGCTGTTCCGCGGCACCCCGCTGGTGGTGCAGCTCTTCTGCTGGTATTTCGGCCTGCCCCAGATCTGCCTGTTCATCGAGAGCCTGGGCCCGGTCATGGGGGTGCTGAACGCCGCGCACCTGGCCTGGGTGCCCAGGCTTCTGGTGCTCTCGCCCATGGGCGCGGCAATCCTGGGCTTTTCCTTGTGCAGCGGGGCCTACCATTCCGAGTATATCCGGGGCGGGCTCATGTCCATCCGCTCGGGCCAGATCAAGGCCGCCCAGGCCCTGGGGATGAGCCCCTGGCAGACCGTGCTGCACGTGGTCCTGCCCCAGGCCGTGCGCCGCGCCCTGCCCGGCTGCGGCAACGAGATCGTCTACCTCATCAAGTACTCGTCCCTGGCCTCGGTGGTCACGGTGAACGAGCTCACGGGCATGGCCCGGGGCATCGCCAAGTCCACCTGGCGCAACACCGAGGTGTTCTTCACCGTGGGCGTGTACTACCTGCTGCTGGTCACCCTGGCCACCTTCATCCTGAGCTGGGTCGAAGACCGGCTGGCCCTGCCTGGCTTCGAACGCCGGCGGGAGTAGCCATGTCCCGCTTCGCCCCTCTGACCCCCGAACTGCTGGACGAGATCCGCGCGGCCGTGGGCGGCTCGGCCGTGCTGGCCACGGAAAAGGACCTGGATGCCGCGTCCGCGGACGCCACCACCGAACGCCGCCGGCCCGAGGCCGTGGTGCGGCCGGCCAGCGCCGGGCAGGTCTCGGCCCTGCTCACGCTGGCCAACGCCCGGCGCTTCCCGGTCACGCCCCGGGGCACCGGCACCGGCCTGGCCGGCGGAGCCCTGGCCTTCCACGGCGGGGTGGTGCTGGACCTCTCGGCCATGGACGAACTGGCCGTCGAGCCGGCCAACCTCCTGGCCGTGGCCGGTCCCGGGGCGCTCACCCAGACCCTGCGCCAGGAAGCCGAAAAGCATGGACTTTTCTACCCGCCCGACCCGGCCAGCCTCAAGGACAGCACCCTGGGCGGCAATGCGGCCACCAACGCGGGCGGCCCGGCCTGCGTGAAGTACGGGGTCACCAAGAACTACGTGCTGGGCCTGGAGGCGGTGCTCCCCACCGGCGAGATCGTCACCTGCGGGACGCGCACCCGCAAGGGCGTGGTGGGCTACGACCTGGCCCAGCTCCTGGTGGGCAGCGAGGGCACCCTGGGCGTCATCACCAAACTCTTCCTCAAGCTCATCCCCCTGCCCCGGGCAGTGCGCACCCAGGTCGCCGTGTTCCCCAATCTTTCCGAGGCAGTAGGCGGCGTGGCCGCCATCATGGCGGGAGGCTGCTGCCCCTCGGCCTGCGAGTTCCTGGACCCACGCTGCCTGGCCCTGGTGGGCGACCTGCTGCCTTTCCGCGACCTACCCGAGAACGCCTCCCTGCTTTTGCTTGAAACCGACGGTTCGGACTCGGCCGCAGACGCAGACATGGCCCTGGTCTCCGAGGTCTGCAAGAAATCCGGGGCGTTGCACCTCTTGCCCGCGGCCGGCCCGGCCGAGCGCGAGAGCCTGTGGAACGTACGCCGCCAGGTCTCCCTGCGCATCCACAACGCCTGGCCCGTGTACGTGCCCGAGGACGTGGTGCTGCCCTTGGCCGAGATCGCCGGGTTCGTGGCGGAACTTCCGAAGTACGAGAAGGAGTTCGGCTTCACGGTCTATGCCTTCGGCCATGCCGGCGACGGCAACATCCACCTGAACATCACCGCCCCGGACCGCTCCACCCTGGACCGGGTGGAGGCGGGCACTGTGGCCCTGCTCAAGCGGGTCCTGGAACTGGGCGGCACCATGAGCGGCGAGCACGGCATCGGCTTCACCAAGCAACGCTTCCTGGGCCTGGAGCTGTCCCCGGCCTCCATGCGCGCCCAGGCTGCCATCAAGAAGGCCCTGGACCCCAACGGGATTCTGAACCCGGGCAAGCTCTTTGACGAGGAACCCGCATGACCCCGTCCATCTCCACGCGCGTCCAGGGCATCAAGATCTCCGCCACCAAGCTCATGCCCATGCTGGCCGCGGCCTCGGGCAGGCACTGCGTGTCCCTGGGTCAGGGCGTGCCCTCCTTCGCCAATCCGCCGCATGTGGTCGACGCGCTCTGCGCAAGGCTGCGCGCCGAGCCGGGCACGGGCAAGTACTCGCTCCAGCCCGGGGACCCGGCCCTGCGCCGGGCCTGCGCCGACCTCCTGGCCCGGGAAAAGGGCCTTGCCGCCGACCCCCAGACCGAGATCGCCATCACCGTGGGGGCCATGGAGGCCCTGCTCATGGCCATGCTCACCCTGGTGGACCAGGGCGACGAGGTGGTCGTGCCCGCGCCCTGCTATCCCTCCCATGTGGAGCAGGTGCTCCTGGCCCAGGGCAAGCCGGTATTCGCGCCCCTCAAGGCCGACTGGTCCCTGGACCGCGACGCCCTGGACCGGGCCTTCACCCCCCGCACCCGCGCCCTGATCCTGTGCAACCCGTCCAACCCCACGGGCGGGGTGTACTGCGACGACGACGTGCGCTATGCCGCCGATCTGTGTGTCAGACACAACGTCACGCTCATCACTGACGAAACGTATGACGCACTGGTGTACGGCCGGCCGAAACCCTTGAGTCCGGCCACGTTGCCGGGCATGCGGGAGCGGGTGGTGGCGGTGTACAGCTTTTCCAAGCGCTACGCGCTCACGGGCTGGCGGGTGGGGTTCTGCTTTGCCGCGGCCCCGCTCCTGGACCAGATGCTCAAGGTGCACGACTGCACGGCCATCTGCGCGCCCACCCCGGCCCAGGCCGCGGCCCTGGCCGCACTGCAGGGGCCGCAGGACTATTTCGAGGAGGTGGTGGCCGCCCTGTCCCGCCGCCGCGACCTGGCCTGCGCCCGGCTGGACGCCCTGGCCCCGCATTTCACCTACGTGCGGCCCGAGGGCGCGTTCTACATCATGGCCAAGTACCACTTCACCGACGCCCTGTCGCAAGAAGTGGCCGAGCGCCTCATCCGCGAGGCCGGCGTCATCACCATCCCCGGCGGGGCCTTCGGCCCCGGCGGCGAACACCACCTGCGCCTCTCCTTCGGCGGCGGCGAGGCCGAGATCACGGAATGTTTCGATAGAATCGAGGGTTGGCTGAAGCAGTTCTAGCCCTGCGCCGTGCCAGCGCGTGAGGCCCTTTGGCCTCCCGGTGGGCTCAAGGGCCGTCGGCCCTTGAGAATCCCCATAATGGGGTCTGGGGCCGATGGCCCCAGCCGGGGGCTGCAAGGGGGCGGGGAGCCCCCTTGCCGGGGGTGTGGGGGCAGCGCCCCCGCCGCTACGGCTGGAACTTCCGCATGAATTTGCGGTCGATGTAGTCCTTGAGCAGCCAGGCGGTGCGGCCCTGGTAGACCATGCCGCCCTTCCAGTAGATGCCCGTGCCGTCGCCCAGGTTGAAGATGAGCAGGTAGGTGGGCGGGCCGGGAAGGAAGGGCCGCAGGGGACGGCCGTCCAGGAACGCCAGGAGGTTGTCGCGCAGCACCGGATTCTGGCGCACCGCGTACACCCCCACCTTGTCCAGGCTGCGGTCCTGGAAATGGATGCAATCCCCACCGCCGAAGACCTCGGGATGGGCCGGGCTCTGCAGATACTTGTTCACCGCCAGCCAGCCCCCGGGGGCCGTGGGCAGGCCGCTGGTCCCCAGGGGAACCGAGGGGCTGACGCCCGTGGCCAGGATGACCACGTCCGCGGTGCGCACCTGGCCGGTCTCCAGCAGCACCTCGCCGGTGGACACGCTGGCCGCGTAGCCCTCCTCCAGCACCTCCACGCCGCGCGCGTTCAGGGAGCGCCGCGCCAGGCGCTGGGCCTTGGCCGGGAAATTGGACAGGAACCGCCGGCCGGCCAGCACCTGCACGGTGAGGGGGTTGGCCTTGGCGTCGCGGCCCAGCCGCCACAGGGCGCCGGCCATCTCCAGGGCCGCGGGGCCGCCGCCCACCACGGCCACGGAGAGCGGGCCGCGGGCCAGGAGTTCCAGCACCCGCTCGCGCGCGCCCACCAGGTTCTCGATGGGCTTGACCGCGAACACGTCCGGGGGGGGCGCGCCGTTGCCCGGCACCTCCACCCGGCTGCCGGTGTTGAAGGACACGGCGTCGTATTCCAGGGTCCCGCCCGAGGCCAGGCGCAGGGTCCGGGACGCCGGGTCCAGTCCCTGCACCGCGTCCTGCACGAACACCCCGTCTCCGGACTCGGCCATGTCCCGCACCGGGAACCGCACCTGCTCCGGCCGGTATATCCCGGCCAGCAGGCCCGGCCCCATGCCCGAGTAATAGTGCAGGGGAGAGGGACTGACCAGGGTGACGCGATATCCCTTGTCCCGGAAGACCGGGATCTGGATGATGGTCGTCAGATGGGCGTGCCCGCCGCCCACGAGCACAAGATGCTTGACCATGACTGCCCTGGTTGGAGGTTTGGCGGCACCCTAGCGAAAAATCCAGGGAAATGAAAGCTCTTCCGCGCATCGCCCAGCGGGTATCCCCTGGAGCGCCCGGGGAAGCCGGGTGCGCAGACTCAGGACGGGATGAGCAGCGGCATGGGGCAGCCCAGGGCGTCGGCCACCCCAGACCCATCAAGGACAGGACTCCTTGCCCGCCTTCTCCCGGCAAAACACGGCAAAGTGCTTGTCGAGCTTCAGGATGTGGCCGAGCAGCCAGTGGGACATCAGGTCGTTCAACTGTTGGGAACCGGGCGGGTCGTCGGAGTGCAGGGCCGCCACGAACTCCTCTGCGCTCTTGTGCAGGCGTTGATGCTCCATGATATGGGCTGCGAGGCCGGGGTAGCCCGTGTCGCGCATGTGCGCCTCCTCATGCGCGAAATGCTCTTCCGCATGACGCATGAGGTCCCGGGACACGGGATGCACCGCGACATCCCCCTTGCCCCTGGCTATCGCATCGAGCAGCCGGTTGGCGATGTTGAGAAGCCTGCGGTGCTCCCAGTCGATTTCCTCGATCCCCGTATCCAGACAGGGATCCCAGCGCAATCTGGTCAATGTCCGCTTCCTTGCAGAGGGCTGCCTAGCCCTCGATGGCTCCGCCTCAGGTGAAGCCCGCGCCCGCGGTGCAGGCATAGCAGTGGTCGCCCACCGCGATGCGCGCGCCCGCGGCAGGGGGGCCGTCCAGGTCGGACAGCCTCCGGGCCTCGCCGCCCATGGGCAGTCCCTCGGCCTGATTGAAGTCGCAGTCGTAGACCTGGCCGTCCCAGCCCACCGAAACCAGGGTGCGGCACATGAGCCCGTCCAGGGTGCAGGGGTTGAAGGCGTCGGCCAGCCGGCGCATGTACCCCGCATAGTTGCCCGAGGCCTCCAGCCAGCGCCGGTAGCGGCCCAGGGGCACGTTGGCGAAGACATACAGCCGGTTGAAGGCGATCCCGTGACGCCGGGCCAGGTCCGCCCTGAAGCGCCGCTCCGCCGCCTCCTGGCCGGGGGGCAGGAACGCGCCCGTGGGGTTGGACACCAGGTCCAGGCCCAGGCCCGACCCCTCCATGCCAAAGCCCAACCGGTTGAGCCGCAGCAGCATGGCCAGGCTCTTGTCCAGCGCCCCGGTTCCCCGCTGGGAATCGGCCTGGGACGCGGAGAGCGAGGGCAGGGAGGCCACCAGCGCCACCTTGCGCGCGGCCAGGACCTCCAGAAGTTCGCGGCTCTCCTCCCTGGCCATGGCCAGCAGGTTGGTGCGGAACATCACCCGGCCGGCCAGGGGGGCCAGTTCTTCCATGAAGCCGGCAATGCCCGGGACCAGCTCCGGCGCGCCGCCGGTCACGTCGATGGCCGCATAGGCGTGCTGCCGGGCGTGCTCCTTCACCTGGCGCATGGTGTCCGGCGACATGACCTCGGTGCGGGCCGGGCCGGCCTCCAGGTGGCAGTGCCGGCAGGCCAGGTTGCAGAGCAGCCCCACGTTGACCTGCAGGGTCAACGCCGCATCGCGCACCAGGGCCAGCCCGTGCGTCTCCAGGTTGCGGGCGAATGGCGCGACCCCTTCGGGGCGCACTGTGCAGGCGGCTGCCGAACCGGGCATCGCAGCCTCCCTACATGGACAGCTTCTCGGCCATGCGCCGCATCTGCATGCCGTGCACCAGGGACGCGCCGCCCCGGATCGCGGTGACCACGTGCGCGGCCTCGGTCATCTCCTCCAGGGTGGAGCCCTGTTCCAGGCACTGCTTGGTGAACGACTCGATGCAGTAGGGACACTGCACGGCAAGGGCCACGGCCAGGCCGATGAGGCATTTCTCCCGGCCGCTCAGCGCGCCCTCGGCAAAGATCTTGCCGTAGTACTCGAAAAAGGCCTTGCCCAGTTCCGGGGCGTCTTTGCACACGTCCCCGAACTGTTGCAGGTCGCGGGGATCATAGTAGGTATCCATGCGTACTCTCCTCGCTGGCGAACTCTCTTATCAAATCATAGCACAGCGTCAGCAATCTTTCCACCCATTCCCAGCAAATTCCTTGTGTTATGGGAGGTTTTTCCGGGCCTGGCGGGCAAACAAGGCCATGAGCATGGCCCCGGCCTGGGCCACGCCCAGGGAGTCGAACCCCCGGGCCAGGGGCAGGGCCAGGGCGCCGTGACACCGCTTCTCCACCCCGGGCCGCACTCCCTTCTCCTCGTTGCCCAGCACCAGCACCGCCGGCAGGTCCAGGGGAGCGCTAAAGGCGTTGGCCGCGCCCTCCCCGGCCCGGGCGCAGTAGATGCGAAGGCCGGCCTCGTCGCAGGCCTCCAGGGCCCGGGACAGGTTCACCACCCGGGCCACGGGCAGCCGGGCCAGGGCTCCGGCCGAGGCCTTCATGGCCGCCGGACCCAGGTGCACCGAATGGTCCTTGGGCAGCACCAGGCCGGCCCCGCCCAGGGCGTAGAGGCTGCGGGCCAGGGCTCCCGCGTTGCCCGGGTCCTGCACCTGGTCCAGGGCCAGGATGAGGGGCAGGGGCGCATCCCGCACTCCGGCCAGGAGGTCGTCCAGGTCCAGGGAGGGACAGGCCGCCAGCCGCGCCGCCACCCCCTGGTGGTTGCCCCGCACCAGCCGGTCCAGCTCGGCCCGGTCCGTGAGCTTGAACCGCACCCGGCGCTCCCGGCACAGGTCCAGCACCCGGTCCAGGTCCTTGCCGTGCAGCCCGCGCTGCACCAAGACCACCTCCACGCGTTCGGGAGCAGCCTCCAGGGTATCCAGCACCGGCTTGCGGCCGGGCAGCACCGACCCATCGGCGCCCGCGCCTGCTTCCTGATCCAACGTGCCAGAAGCCCTTGATATTTGATTTTTTCTAGATTTTTTCTCGAACATTCGCCCTCCCGCGGCAAGCCCCGAAGTCCCTGTATTTTCGCACTATACAGCCCATACCCTAGTATGCTAGAGCGTCGCGGACAAGCGTTCGATTTCAACCCGGCGCGGAACCCCCGCCGGAGATGCCGGAGCATACCCTGATGGGAGTCTCGTCGTGAAGCGCCTGGCGATCGCAGCCCTGCTCGCAGGGCTCCTGGCCCTGCCCGCCTGCGCCCTCAAAACCCCGGTCCCGCCGGCCCCGGTGGCCCAGGCCCCGGAATCTAGCCAGCCCCAGGCCGCCTGCGACGTCGCCCCGCAAGAGGGCATCCAAGGCCTGGCCGAGGACGCGCCCCAACTCCCCCCGGTCCAGGACAACGCCCCCTTCTCCGCGCAGGAGGAACAGGCCCTGTCCACGGAACCGGACCTGCAGTTCGACATCGACGACCAGGATTCCGAGGAGGTTCGCCTCCACTTCCGCTACTTCACCCACTCCAACTCCGGCCGCCAGCTCTTCGCCCGCTGGCTCAAGCGGGCCGAGCTTTACCTGCCCCACGTGCGCCGGGTTTTGGCGCAGCGCGGCCTGCCCGAGGACCTGGCCTTCCTGCCCTTCGTGGAGAGCGGCTACAATCCCCGGGCCATGTCCCGGGCCGGCGCGGCCGGCATGTGGCAGTTCATGCCCTTCACCGGCAAGAAGTTCGGCCTGGAGGTGGGCTGGTGGATGGACGAGCGCCTGGACCCCCTCAAGTCCACCGTGGCAGCCGCCGACTACCTGTCCAAGCTCTACGAGGAATTCGACGACTGGTACCTGGCCCTGGCCGCGTACAACGCGGGCGAGGGCCGGGTCATGAAGGCGCTCAAGCGGAGCGGGTGCGAGGACTTCTTCGACCTGTCCCAGAAGACCACGGGCAAGCGCCGGCGGGGCAAGGTCCAGTACTACCTGCCCAAGGAAACCCGCTACTACGTGCCCAAGTTCATCGCGGTGCTCAAGATCATCCGCAACCTGGAGGAACTGGGCTTCGAGACCCCGGACTGGTCGCTCGACTCGAACCTGGCCAAGGTGCAGGTGCCGCCGCGCACCGACCTGAAGGAACTGGCCGAGGCCGTGGGCATGCCGTGGCAGGACTTCAAGGCCTACAACTCGGCCTACTCCGACGCAGGCTCCCATCCCAATAAGCCCAGCGCGGTCTACGTGCCCGCGGACACGGCGGGCGCCGCCAAGCGGTACCTGTCCGGCCCGAGCTTCAAGGAATTCACCGGGTACTACAGCTTCTACACCGTGCGCAGCGGCGACACCCTCAGCCACATCGCCGACCGCTTCAACGTGCCGGTCACTGTGATCAAGTACTACAACGGCAAGAAGAGCAACTTCCTGCGCGCCGGCGAAACCCTCAAGATACCTGGCAAGGCCGAAGCCCGCATGACCGCCGCGACCATGCACGACGACGGCGGATCCAAGGCCACCCACGCTGAGCAGGAAACCGCCCGCACCCTGGCCAAGACCCGCGCCAACTACGCGGTGCGCGACGGCGACACCCTGTGGAGCATCGCCAAGCAGTACAACACCAGCGTCGCCACCCTGGCCAAGGCCAACGGCCTCAACCCCCGCGGCACCCTGAAGGCCGACCAGACCCTCTACATCCCGAACCACGGCCTTGCCGCCACCCGGCGCTCCCAGGAACAGGCCGAGGAAGCCAAGCAACTCATCACCTACAAGGTCAAACAGGGCGACACCCTGTTCTCCATCGCCAAGCACTTCGGCGTGTCCCTGTCCAGCCTCCTGGCCTGGAACGACAGCCCCGACGCCCGCGCCCTGCGCCCGGGCGACCAGCTCAAGGTGTACCTGCGCTAACCGCCACCTGCGGAATCGACAAAGGCCCGTCCGCGTGAGCGGACGGGCCTTTGTTTTTGGGAGAAGGCAGGAAGGCAAAGACGGGCGATTCGTGAATCGCCCCTACGCAAGAGGGCCGGACCAGCACATTTGGCTGGGCTCTCTTCTGTAGGGGCGTATATGGCCCCGCCCCGGAGTCAAGAGAGGAATTTTTTGCGAGCGTGGCGGATGCGTACGTATATCCGGCGTCTGGCCTGAGCCTGCGCCCTGATGGAGTATTCGCGCTTCCGGTCCT